>JAABUI010000125.1_pt1 | contig 112906 bp, 122 predicted proteins | sample 5559111 | NCBI WGS metagenome assembly JAABUI01 (sample SAMN10711870, study PRJNA513365) | rock metagenome | isolation source: Antarctica rocks | place: Antarctica: Victoria Land, Buttleship Promontory | reverse complement strand
AGCTTATGTTCTCCTGAGTCATATAGATAGCCGGCTCTTCCCTTCTAGATACTTTCCTTCCTTAGCATTTATATACTCGTTACATTACACCCATATGACTCGCTCTATGCTGGCCCCTAACAGTATCAGTTCTCCCAAGTAGAGTTCTTTCCATCAGTAAACAGCGAAGGATCAGGTATTTTTTGAGACCTAGAACGCTCAGAGTAGGTGAAACCAGAAGAAGTGTTTTCTTTAGCTTGAAGCCTAGCCTTCAACTCTTTGATTTCGTCTTCTTGTTGTTTACCTAACTCGTAGAGTCGGTCTGTTTCTTCATCAAGGGCTAGGCTTCGAGCCTTTCAGATTTCGTAGAACACGGGGGGTATTACCGTTTCAGCGAATGATTCGTCATCTTCATGAATGAATGGTGCAGCACTTGGTGGTTCCGTTCGTGATTTCGATGAATCAGCATCAGAGATTTGAGAGAAACGATTTCGGAATTCTTCGGAACGCTCTTCAGTGGGCGGACGGCTAGGCATGGTGAGGTTTGTTTTGAAAGGGGGCCGAACGGATGACGATGCTCGGCGGTTGAAGAAGGAAGGCGTATAGGGTGATGTTTAATCTTCAACAAAGAAGATGAGGTTTGTTTGTTGGTTGGTTTGATTGATTCTCTAGCAAACAACGAAGGTTCTTTATCGTTGAATCTATCGATCGATTTGATTCTTGAGCAATCCACGAAGATTCTTTATCGTGATCCTCGTAATCGGGTGAACTTTGCGTACTTAATGAGCGGTAAGTAGTCTAGCAATCCAAACAGCCTCGCCGTTGATTCTATCCAACCCCCTAGTGTTGTTCTATCTTTCGGTTATCGTCGATCACCAGGTAAACGGATTTCTTTAGACTCGTTCTGCCTAGACGAGTATGTTGAATGAGTAATGAGACCAGTATCGTGTGGTTAACGGATTCTTAATATAATGTCAGGACCGTGCCTAGATGATACAACCAATGGAGGTCAGGGTTGATAGTGCTTGATCTTTAGAGGTAGCTATAACTGAATATTAAGAATACAGAAGAAGGTTGGTACAAAAGCTTCTATTTATGTAATGTTCAGAGGCTGCGCTAGGCCCGAAAGGGATGTGTTTGTGACACGGGAAGAATGTGATGTAGGTGAACAAGGTGTTGGTGAAAGAAAAGGGTGTTGGGGAAGGAAAAGGGTGTTGGGCCATATCTGGGCCATATCTGGGCCAAACCTGACTAGCTCGCTGGTTAGCCCTAATCATTACGCAGGGAACTCGCTAGCGTTCACTGCGAATTGATTAGGGCTTCAGCCTTGTTCAGCCTTGGTACGCTCGTAACAGTACTTCGACATCTCGTGCATTCATTCCTCGTCTCAATGAGATCATCATGTCGAAAGAAGAGAAGAAATTATTTACAGAAGAATCGAAGAATGAGGCAAAAAACTAGTAACTTTCATCAAAGGCGCGATGAAAGATGTGTTAATTTCTTCAACAACAAGCAGTTCAAATGATCTTTTTGCTTCGAAATCTTTGACTATTGAATGTGTACTATTTAGCAATGAAATTAGTTACTCATTAAAGTCATTGATTGACACTGAAGCAGCTGACTATTCGTTCATTGATGAATTAATCGCGCAGAATGTTTATGATCATTTGCAAATCGAATCTTTACCTTTAATCAAGCTCAAATCAATAAGAAGATTCGATAATCATTATGCAAAAAAGCTCATTATTCATGCAATTTATTCGAATCTAACTGTTCAAGATCATATGAAACGTTTCGTCTCTATGCTGATCACTCGATTAGATCAACATCAGATGATTCTCAGAAAAACATGAATGAACAAGATCGAAATGACTATTGATATGAGAGACGATCGTCTTCAATTTTCTAGTTTCGAAGCTTATATCAAAGATTCTATCAAAGTTCATTCGACTGTTCTTTCGAGCAAGAAAATCGCGATAGAACAGAAGAGTTCGACCTCTATTCAAATACTAAAGAGATCTATCTCTTCTGTCGTCACTCGACTCAGCGAGAAGTCATCTTCATTCAGTAAAATCGTGAAATCATCTAATTCAGTCAACTTTGCTTCGTCTTTCGATTCAATGAACATAGCAATGATAGAAGCTGCAGCATATAGATCACTAGTCAAACGGTCAAATGTGACTACTTTCGCGATCATCGTCACGAAAATCGATCGACTTCTAAAAACAGCTAGAAATAAACTTGAAGATGTAAATCTACAAGAGCTTTCACATGAAGAAATCTTGAAAGAAGTCAAAGCTAAGCTTTCTTCGAAATATCATGACTATCTAGACGTGTTTGATCGAGCGATGACTGATCAACTACTTTCTCATCATCTCTACGATCATAAAATTGAGTTGATCGACGAGAAAACATCTTCTCGAAGTCGTCTCTATCATATGTCTGACTACAAGCTTCAAAAGATGAAGAATTACCTGATCAAGCATCTGAATAAAGACTTTATATCTTCTAGCTCAGCTTCATACGCTTCGCTCATACTATTCGTCGAAAAGAAAGATGATAGCTTGCGTTTCTGTGTAGACTACAGAAAGCTCAATGCTTTGATCAAACGAAATCGCTATTTCTTATCGCTAATAGACGAAACTCTCGCTCGTATTCAAGATAGCAGATATCTGACTCGATTGAACATCATTGTCGTCTTCAACAAACTGCATATACATTCGAGCAGCGAAGATTTGACTATCTTTATCACCTCTTTTGATTTCTACAAATATCACGTGATGTCTTTCAAATTAATCAACGACTCGACTTTCTATCAACACTATATGAACGACGTGTTATTTGACTATCTTCATCAGTTTTGTCAGATTTATCTAGATGATATTATCATCTACAGCAAAACACTGAAGAAACATAAGCGACACGTACGATTAGTTCTACATAGACTACGAGAGACTGATCTTCAGATGAATATAAACAAATGCAAGTTTCATGTTCAGAAGATCTTCTTTCTGAAACTATTGCTATTCATCGAAGAACTAAAGATGAATCTCAGAAAAGTACAAGCAGTAGTTAAATGATCTACTTCTACTGTCATGATGTCAGATCATCAACTCAATTTAGAACATAAATCGTCGATGTCTTAGATAATCTTGATTCATTGAATCTGTTTCGCAGTTCAATGAATCAAGTCATCAATCTAGTCATCATCATCTTAATCTAGTTTCAGCAATTCTGTTTCGATCATCTCAGTCGTGTGCGCGAATCTCTGCAATCTTAAGTCATAGAACTACTGTTTAGTCTTGATTCTGCTCGATTCATGTATATAGAAGTCGAACTCTCGTTCTTTTCTTTCGCTCTTTGTCTTTCATCTTGTACATTATCTGATGTATTGTCTTGTATCTAGATTCTATCAAAGTAATAATAATAATATCAGTCTTTTATATTGATAGTATCTCTAATCTAGCTCAGTTTCTGACATTACGAAAGATCTACACTTTCTGCAACGTTTTCATACGTTGAAATCTCGTCTAGTTATTCTTTCGCTCAAATGAAGTCATCTCACAATCTCTTGATCGACGATGAGCGTGCTGTCGAACAGTTCGCTCAAAGTGTGATCGAAAATTCAGTCGAGATCTTTCGCGCAATGCAAGAGCTTCAAAATCAAGTTCGACAACATGATGTCATCATCTCGTTCTCGTTCATCGTTCTCAATTCTTCAGTCTATATAGAGTTGAATTCTCAGTCTCTTGCGATGATAGCTCAGATCGTCGCACAAATCTTGAACAATCAATCTTTTCTTGTCGTTCACTTCTCTGCAAATTCTGTCGCTGCCTTCATTGCTTTTAGATTTGAGAAGCTTCTCGACATATCTGAGTATGAGAGAAACAAAGATTGATTGAATGCATGAAAGCAGAGTCTGATACAGCGCATGAACGTGAACGACGATCATTATTTCTTTCATCGAGTCAAGATCGTCTATGTCGAGTCATGACTCATCATAGATAGAAAGACTCACAATCTAATGAGTCAATATCGAGTCAATGATTTCTGTATCATTTTCATCTTCGCAGATTGACAACACAAGTTGCATCATTGCTGCAACAACTCTTTCAAGACAGAAGATGCTCATCTATATCTTCGCGAAATTCTGAAGCAAGACACGAATAGCTTTGTTGACTACTACAATCTCTTCTATCAAAAGAAAGAACATTCTTTGATGAAAGATTTCTCGTTGATTGACTGTCTGAAGCGCAATGTCAATTATTTCACTCAAGTCGTCGTCTTCTTCTGATGAAATCTTGATGAAACTCGATCATTCATCTTTCATCAATGAGTTCAAGCATTCTCTAACATCGACGAAGAGCTTCAGCAGCTTAAGCATCATCAATCTCGCTTCGTCTTTGTCATCATCTCGTTCATCAAAGTCAAGAACGTCTCTGCGTTGACTAGTAACTCTTTGAGTTCAAAGATCATCATTTCTGTGACTGTCGTTTCGACAGTATCTTCGTCTCTTTCTTTCTTGTTTCTCGATGAGTCAATGAATTTAAGCTTCGTCATTGTCATCATTCAAGATAAGATTCTGATCATTTCTGAGATCAAGAAAATTTGCAACAAGTGAAAGCTGTGCTACTACTGCAAGTTGCAACATTCGAGCAAAATCATTAAAGAATGTTCAAATAAGAAGTTCTTCACTTTGCATATCATGAACGTCTACAACAGTGATGTTGTCAGTATAAATGAAGAAGTCTCGCTGTTCGCGAAAAAAGTCTAGTCTCTGAGCTAAGTCGCGCTCAGAGATCTGTATACATATCATCTTGTCTACTAGTCTCAATCTTTTCATTCTCACTTCAATCATATAAAAAGTTTTCTGCTAAATCTGTCTTGAAACTCTTTGAATTCGATTCGACATTCAAAGATAGTCACATGATAGTATTCTGTATTCTATGTCAAGCTCAATCTAGAGTTCTCGTTCTCGCTCTGATTGATAGTGAAGTCTCTGCTTATGTCTTTATGAATAAATTCTTCGCGCAACAACATCATCTTCTCTTGCATCAATTAATTCATTCTCGCAGACTTCGAGAATTTGATGATCAAGTCGCTCTAATCGATGACATTACTCATGTCGTCGAAATCACAATGATTCTCGACGAACACATCGAAAGACTATTCTTCTATGTCACTGAATTAAGTCAATATCTCATCATCATGAGTCTGTCATGACTTCGTCGTCACGTCATTGATGTCAATTTTGAACACAATATTCTCATCTTGTCTTTCTTCTTCTGTCTTAATCATTGTTGCTCATTTCTCGTCAAGATCTATGATCTTAATCAACAAGAAGAAAATTTCTCGTTCGAAGTTAACAAAGTAGCTTTCTTTCAGCCTCGCTCTCAATTTGCTCACAAGAAGCAACTCAGTTCACGAATCATTCACAAGAAGCAATTCAGTCTACAGATTGTTCACAAGAAGTAATTCAGTCTACAGATTGTTCACAAGAAGCAATTCAGCACTCAGTTCGCTCGCAAGAAGCAATTTAGTTCTTCATTTGCTCGAAAGAAGCAACTCAGTTTTCAGTTCGCTCGCAAGAAGCAATCTAGTTTCTCATTCACTTGAAAGAAGCAACTCAGTTTTCAGTTCGCTCACAAGAAGCAATTCAGTTCTCAATTCGCTCGCAAGAAGCAACTCAGTTTCTCGTCTGCTCACAAGAAGCAATATAATCTCTCGTTCGCTCATGAGAAGTCAACTAATACTCAGTTCATTCACAAGAAACAAATCTCGTTCAATCTTGTCTTTCGTCTGAAACAAGAAGCTTCTAGTCGTATTCTTCAAGTCATTCAAAAAGAATACTCATCAAAAATCAAGTGTCAAAATTCTTCTTTCTCTAGAACTTCTGTTGTCTTTCAAGCAGATCAATTCGATCGATCTTCTATACAATTTGACATAGTCAAGTTGAGAACTCGAAGCTTTGATCATGCTGCTCATGTCAAAAACATTGAAGTGTTTAGCATCACTTTAAAGAAAATCGATGTCTTCTTGAATCTTGAGTCAATCTCGTCTTTTAATCTAGACTCTGACGAGTCAAAATCGCGTCACGCGACTTTGACTGTTCATTCAAAGAACAGTTCAACTCTTGCTCAGTTCTTGTTAGGGGCCAGCATAGAGCGAGTCATATGGGTGTAATGTAACGAGTATATAAATGCTAAGGAAGGAAAGTATCTAGAAGGGAAGAGCCGGCTATCTATATGACTCAGGAGAACATAAGCTAACCCTGAATAGGGTTGGCCTCGGAACAACCCTATAGCCTAGCGGCGAGCGGCCGGCGATAGTCATCAACATAGCCACCAACATAGCTACCAACATAGGTGCGTAGCTAGGATCGTAACAGTTCTCATCTCGTTTTCAAGACAGTATGTATGATAAAAATCATCGTCTGAATCTTCATCAAATGAAAAAGAAATTTCATTTGACTGCATTCACGACACAAGAAGATCTTGAAGTCTATTGACAAAGTAAGAACGTCGATTCAGTCACAACTCTATCATTCAAATATTTCGAGTTTCTAGACATCTTCTTCAAGAAGAATGTCGATATCTTGTCTTTGCATCAAGCTCATGATTATGTCATACATTTTAAAGAAGATGCTCAATTCTCAGTCTTCGCTTTGTACGACATGAGTCGTGATGAAATTCTAGAACTTCGTCGTTATCTGAATAAGAATCTGAGCAAAGATTTCATTCGAGTCAGTCGCTTTCAGACGATTGTTTCTGTTCTCTTCGTCAAGAAATTCGAAGAAGAACTTTGCTTCTGCGTGAACTATTGAGATCTGAATGCTATCACAGTCAAGAATCGATATTCTCTGCTTCTGATTTCAGAAACGCTGAATCATTTAAGTCAAGCTAAAATCTTTATCAAGCTGAATATCATCTCTGCGTTCAATCAACTTCAAATCAAAGAAGAAGATGAAGCTTTCATCGTCTTTCGCACTCGATTTGAATTATTCAAGTATCTAGTCATGTTCTTCGATCTATGTAATGAGTCTGTCTCATTTCAGAAGTATATCAACAATATTCTTCGTGAACATTTAGATAAGTTCTGTACAGCTTATCTGAATGACATCTTGATCTATTTCGACAATGAACTCAAGCATGAGATTCATGTCAAGCTCATTCTGCGAAAGCTGCAAGAAGCAGACCTTCAGATGAATATAATCAAATGCGAGTTTCAAGTCACTCAAGTCTTGTATCTAGAATTGATAATCATCATTGAAGAGATCAAGATGAATTCTTCTAAGATAGACATCATTGTCAATTGACTCATCTTGATCAACGTTAAAGACGTTCAAAGTTTTCTAGATTTCGCGAACTTCTATAGAAGATTCATCTATGACTATAGTAGAATAGCTATTTCGCTCACTCGTCTCATCAGAAAAGATGTATTCTTTGTCTGATCTCAGAAATGTCAGATTGCATTCAACATTCTTAAGAAAGTCTTCACTTTCAAGATTATTCTTCGTCACTATAATTCAGATCACAAGATTGTGATAGAAATCGATGCTTCGAACTATGTGTTCGAAGACATTCTCTTTCAGTACGATGAGAATGAGATTCTTCATTCAGTCGCTTACTTTTTGAAGAAGTATAACTCAGTCGAGTGTAACTACGAGATCTACGATAAAGAACTCATGATCATTGTTCGTGCTTTCGAGAAATGATGATCAGAACTTGAAGACTTTATCTATTTTGTCGAGATGATCATAGATCACAAAAATCTTGAGTATTTCATGTCAACTAAGCAGTTGAGTCGTCATCAAGCTCGTTGAAGCGAGTTTCTGTCTAGATTCAACTATCACATCGCTTATCGTTTCGACAAGATCGACGATAAGTCGAATGCTCTGACACGTTGCTCAGAAGATCTTTCTAAAGAGAAAAATACATTCGATTCTCGACATCAATATTAACATCAGACAATTCTGAAAACTTATGTTTTAGACTTCGATATTATTGAGAATCTCACTCTTGACGTCTTCGACATCAAAGTCATGAAGCTTCAGTCACAAATCATCATTCTAAATTCAGTTCAGTTACATCTGTTCTCCATTATCTCAGCATTCTCGCAAATTCTAGCTTTCATGAATCTAGAAATCGAAGAATTCGACGTTGAAGACATCAAGTCTCAGCTAGATCAAGACACTCTGAATCTTGATGAAGATTCTGCTGACATCTTCATTCAGACATTGTGAAAGCAAGTCGAAATCAATGACAAATTCGCAGCTCAGATAATTGAAGTGCTTTGCAATGAAGCACGACATCACAACAAGATCTCTCTAGTCGAGTGTGAAGAACATGAGAATCATCTGTACTTTCAAGAAAGAAAGTACGTGCTCAACTCAGATAAACTATGCCTTCGTATCATTCAGCTCGCTCATGATAGTGTTGTCGATGATCACTCAAAAAGAGCAAAAAGCTATGAACTGATCAATCGAGTCTACTGATGATCAAACATTTATAAGTATGTTCAACGCTTCGTACGAAACTGTCACGTGTGCACACGTTTCAAGTTCTCTAGACAACGAACTCAAGAATGATTGCATTTTCTTTCAGTTTTCGAACGTCGTTGACGTGATGTCTTCATGAACTATGTAGATTCTTTATCGTTCAGTATCTTCATGAGTATCACATATAAATATGTTCTAGTCTTCATCGATCATCTTATCAAAATGAGACATTTAGTTCTCATCACTTCTATGAAAGTTGAAGAAGCTATCAACTGCTTCTATGCTCATGTTTGAAAACATCATGATTTACTCAAGTTCTTCATGTCTGATCAAGACACACAATTCATCTTTGATGTTTGAAAGCATATGTGTAAAATGCTGAAGATAGACGTTAAGTTATCAACGACGTATCACTCTGAGATCGATGATCAAATCGAGAGAGTCAATACTGTCATGAAGCATTATTTTCGAATCTTCGTCAACTACATGCAGAATGACTGAGCTAAGTGACTTTCTGAAGTCGAATTCGTCGTCAATAATGCATCGTCATCAATCACTCTAGCATCATTCTTCTTGATCAATTCGAGTCAGAACTCACGTCTAGACTTCAAGTCTTCTGAGTCTCTGCTCAAGAATCTTACGTCTCAAGCTTGAGACAAGTTAATCAATGTTGAAGAGTTCATCAAGAAGATGAAGAAACTAACTGAGCATCTATGTGATGAAATGCTTATAGCTCAGATCATCTACGAATTCAATGTCAATCTCTTTCGTCGTTCTTGTTACGATTCTAGCTACGCACCTTCGTTGATAGCTATGTTGATGACTATGTTGATGACTATATTGATGACTATTCTGAGAACTATCGTCGATCGCTCGTCGCTAGAGCATAGACTTGTTTCGAAGTCAACTCTATTCAGAGTTAACTTATGTTCTTCTGAGTCATCTAAATAGTCGATTCTTCTCTTCTAGATACTTTTCTTTCTTAGCATTTATATACTCGTTACATTACACTCATATGACTCGCTCTATGCTGATCTCTAACAGTTCTTGTTCTAAATACTTCGTCGAAGATGAAGTCTGACTGAATGTTCGCAATCTCAGCATCGCTCGTCTCGCTGTCAAGTTAGATGATCGTAACGTTGATCTCTTCAAGATCAAGCATGTCTTCGAGAACAATTCTCTGATCATCGAGTTAGATCTTTCAGCATTCATGAAGATTCATTCAGTCTTTCATGTCATTCTTCTGAGTCATATCGCAAGTGATCTTCTTTCGAGTCAACGTCAGAAATCTTAAGAACTCGTTGTCATCGAGAATGACGAAAGATTCTGATATGTAAACAGCATACTAAACTTCAAGCGTGATAGATGCTATAATTCATCTCTGCTCAAGTATTACGTCGATTGAAAAGATCACTTCTCTACTTGAGAGTCTTTTCATCTTCTGAATAATTGTGAGCAAGCGCTCGATGAATATCACCTCGTCAACTCTGTCGCTGAAGAATCACATGTACTGTCGTGTATGATGTCTCAATGTCAATGTCAAGAACTTTAAGTTCAATCTTCATCATTTCAAATCAGCTTCGATCTGATTCAAATCTTGTTTAGATCTGACTCAGACATCTTGTTTAAATCTGATTCAGATGTGACTCAGATGTATTCTAGTTTCATCTGTGCATCATCACATTAAACTGCATTTCGTCTTTTTCTTGCTCAGATCTGACTCAGATCTTATCTAGATCTGACTCAGACATTTCGTCTAAATCTGACTCAGATGTGACTCAGATGTGTTTCAATTTCTCATGCATCATCACGTTAAAATGCGTCTCATCTCGTCTCGCTCTTCAGACATCTTGCTCAGATCTGACTCAAATGTGACTCAGATCTATTCTAGTTTCATCTGTGCTTCATCACATTAAAATGCGTTCACATCAATTCTCATTTCATTTCAGTCTTCATCTTTGATTCTTTCTCATCTTGTCTTGTTTCTTTTCATCATCTTGCAGAAGCTCAGTCTTGAAGAGAAGAGCTACTGTCATGATGTCAGATCATCAACTCAATTTAGAACATAAATCGTCGATGTCTTAAATAATCTCGATTCATTGAATCTGTTTCGCAGTTCAATGAATCAAGTCATCAATTTAGTCATCATCATCTTAATCTAGTTTCAGCAATTCTGTTTCAATCATCTCAGTCATGTGCGTGAATCTCTGCAATCTTAAGTCATAGAACTACTGTTTAGTCTTGATTCTGCTCGATTCATGTATATAGAAGTCGAATTCTCGTTCTTTTCTTTCGCTCTTTGTCTTTTATCTTATACATTATCTGATGTATTATCTTGTATCTAGATTCTATCAAAGTAATAATAATAATATCAGTCTTTTATATTGATAGTATTTCTAGTCTAGCTCAGTCTCTGACATCTACAAACCTCATTCAGATGCAGTTCTTCGTCAACTTCTGCAATTTCTATCGACGTTTTATAAAGAACTTTTCGAAGATTGTTCATTTTCTGATTCAACTAATTCAAAAAGAGATGATATTTGAATGAAATTAAGCTTATCAAACGATCTTTGATCATATGAAGAAACGAATGACTGAAGTCTCTATTCTTCGTCATTTTGATCAGAATAGAAAGACTATTCTTGAAACAGACTCATTCAACTACGTCAACGATGACATACTTTCTCAGTATGACGACGAAGAAACATTGCATTCGATGATCTACTACAGCAAGAATCTGAGCCTCGCTGAGTGCAATTACGAGATCTATGACAAGAAACTACTAGCAATCATTCGTGCCTTCAAGCATTGACGATCTGAGCTGAAATTGACTGAGCTACTCATCAAGATGTTCACTGATCATCAAGCTTTAACGTCATTAATGAAAGATAAAGAGCTAAGTAGACGTCAAATGCGCTGAATACAAAAGCTCGTTGACTTCAACTTCAAAATCATGTATCGCTCAGACAAATAAAACATCAAAGTCGATGCATTGACTCGTCGAGTCGATTCAGTTTCTAGAAGTCTCGAGAATGAATGATGTCACTATCAGCGAACTACGATTCTCACGTCGAATCGAATGAAAATCGCTGATCTAGAAGAGAAAGAGAATGATGAATCAATTTATCAATTGATTCTAGAAGCTAACAGAATCAACGAGAATTATATTCTACTTCGTGAAGTTGTATTAAAAGATGAAGCTCAATACGAAGATACTAAATTAAGAGATTGTCGAGTGCAGAACGAAATACTATATTGAAATGATCTTCTATGAGTTTTCTTCGATGAGCATCTTCAAATGAAGTTAATTTGAGAAGTTCATGATCAATCTTCTATTGATCATTCCGAAATTCTCAGAACGATGAAGGTCATAAGAAGATACTACTATTGATCTTCAATGCGAAAGACAATAAATCGATATATTCGAAACTGCTACATTTGTCAGCGATCAAAGACTTCTCGAGATAAATTCAATGAACTACTACATTCTCTACTCATACTCGAACAGCAATGAAAGAACATAGTCATGAATTTCATCATCGACTTATCTTCTTCGAAAGACAAAAACGTCATACTAACAGTGATATGTAGACTGTCAAAGAAACGACATTATATTTCTTGCTTCACTGATGACGAGAAAATCACAGCAGAAAAAACAGCTGAGCTAATGCTTCAGTGAATATATCGAATACACGATTTACTCGATTTCATTGTTTCGAATCGAGACTCTCAATTTACCTTCATTCTATGAAAGTCGCTTTGCAAAAGACTAGACATTAATCTTCAACTCTTCACAGTCTATCACTCTCAGATCGACGATCAAAGTGAACGAGTCAATCAGAACGTCGAAAGATATCTTCGATTCTTCTGTTCATACATGCAGAATGACTGAGCTAAGCTACTACTCATGATCGAGTTCGTCGACAATAATGCTCTGTTCTCAGTCATCTTCTCGATCTCTTTCTTTCTAAACAAAGACTTTCATTCTCGTATGAGCTTTGAATTCGATGTCATCGAATATGAAAGTTTTCGTGAACGCTTGCAGACGGCTAAAGTCGAGAATATATCTGAAAATATGAACAAAACACTGAAGTTTGCTCGCGAGTCGCTAGTCAAAACACGGGAACAAATGATGAAACAAGTCAATAAGCATAGAAAAGAAGTTGATTATGAGATCGAATCAAAGATGTTTCTGAATGAAAGAAACATCGTTACAGCGAGATCTTTTGTTACGATCCTAGCTACGCACCTATGTTGGTAGCTATGTTGGTGGCTATGTTGATGACTATCGCCGGCCGCTCGCCGCTAGGCTATAGGGTTGTTCCGAGGCCAACCCTATTCAGGGTTAGCTTATGTTCTCCTGAGTCATATAGATAGCCGGCTCTTCCCTTCTAGATACTTTCCTTCCTTAGCATTTATATACTCGTTACATTACACCCATATGACTCGCTCTATGCTGGCCCCTAACATCTTTCAAGAAGCTAGATGACAAAATGCTCGATTCTTTCATCAATCTAGATCTTGTCGACTCTTCATATAAACTGAAATTATCAGAGTCTATGCATGTTCATGATGTATTTCATTCTGACCTGCTTCGCTCTGTCATCGATGATCTCTTGTCTGATCAAAAGAATGAATTCTCAGGTTCAATAGTGGTAAACGACGAAGACGAGTGAAAAATCGATGATATATTGAATTTTCGTCGATATCGAAGACGACTTCAGTATAGAGTCAAATGAAATGACTATGACAATGATCTCAATTGATACAACGCTGATGACGACGAATTTATGAACGCTCAGAAGATCGTTGACGATTTTCATATTTGATACTCGAACAAATCGCGCTAATCAACAATTCAATCAATCACGATTTAACAGGCCTGAGTCTGTGAAATCATGATTGAGCAATCAATCGAGTCGAGCAGAAAATACATTCATGCGAACATGAATCGTCGAAGAAGAGAAGTAATGTCACGATTCTAGCCTTGTCAGGCTCAGCCTTCTAGTCTTATCAGATCTATTCTCGCTTCGTCACCTTGACTAGTCTCTATTGAGCCTAGCGTCGACTGAGAAACACACATATGTAGTCAGCTTCTTTCTCGTAGCTATCTTTCTTTCTTAGCATTTATCTTCTAGTTAAATGACACTTCTATCTGACTCGCTCTAGGCAGGTCTCTAACATTTCAAACTATGTCAACGACGAAGTATTGTCTCAGTATGACGATGAAGACATTCTACATTCAATGATCTTCTACAGCAAGAACATGATCTCTGCAGAATGCAACTACAAGATCTACGACAAAGAGCTTTTGACTATTATTTGATGCTTGAAGCACTGATATCTTGAATTGAAATGTACTGATATTTCGATCAAGATCTTCATCGATCATCTGAATTTGAAGTACTTCATGATCATCAAGAAACTGATCAGATGACAGACTAGATGAGCTGAGAAGTTATTCGAATATAACTTCAAGATCATATATCAGTCAGAAAAGCAGAATCTGAAAGCAGACGTGCTGATCAGAATGTCAGACGTCAAGTCAGTTGAATCAAATGATGATTGAAAGCTATATCAGCATCAGATGCTATTGTCAGCAAGCACATTTGAACTGCAATCAATAGAAGATGATCAAGATCTGACTCAGATCTTGCTCATATTTGACTCAGATTCAAAACAGAAATCGAAAGCTAACGAGAATTCGATCGAAGAGATGATTTTCATTCAGAATCAAATTATAGTCGAAAATCAAATGAATCAACAATGTATCAATATTTGAACAATCATAGAACAGAACAGAAAAACTTGTCAAGATATGAGTCTAGACAATTGCAGAGTACTGAACGAAGTACTCTGAAAGAATGATAGACTGTGAATTTCTCAGTCAATGATCACTCAATTGATAAGAAAAGCACATGATTTTTTGATCAATGATCATTCTGACATAAATTGAACGTTAGACTTGTTAAGACGATCATATTGCTGATCGAAGATGAGAACGACAATCAAATGCTACATTCAAAACTGTTATGTTTGTCATAAATCAAAAGCATCAAGAGATCGAATCAATGAACTATTGAAGTCATTGTCTATATCTGAACAACAATGACAAGACATATCATTGAATTTCATTATTGATTTATTGAAAAGTGATGAAAGCAACGCAATTCTGACAGTAATAGATTGATTATTTAAAGAACGTCACTATATACTCTGTTGATCAGATGACGAAGAAACTTTCGCTGAACAAACAGTTAAGCTGCTGCTGATATGAGTCTTCAGAACTCATGAGCTATCAAGATCAATAGTGTTCGATAGAGATTTGCAATTCATATTGATTGTCTGAAAGTCTTTATGTCTGAGACTCAACATTAAGATGAAACTATTCATCGACTATCACTTACAGATTGATGATCAAATGAAAAGAGCGAATCAGAATGTAGAACGATATCTACGAAGCTATTGCTTGTACATGCAAGATGACTGATTCATCTGACTATCTATGACTGAATTCGTCGATAACAATGCTATTTCATCGTCAATTGAACAATCAACGTTCTTTCTGAACAAGAGCTTTCACTCTCATATGAGCTTCGATTCGAATTCAACTGAATATGAGATCATTCGAGCTAGAATTCAAGCGAGCAAAGCAGAGAATATATTTGAACACATGAAATGATCATTAGCGTTGATCAAGCAGACATTAGCAAGAGTCAGAATCACAATGAAGAAACAGATTGACAAGCATCAAAAGAAAATGATTTACAAGATAGATGACATGATGTTTCTGAATTTTAGAAACATTATGATCGCAAGATCGTCAAAGAAGCTGAACGATAAGATGCTAGAATCTTTCAAGATTCTGACTGAGATTGAACATGCATATCGACTGAAACTGTCATCGACAATGAAGATTCATTCAGAGTTCACTTCGAATCTGCTACGACTGAATTCGAAAGATTTTCTTGAAGAACAACGAAATGAGTCGTCTGATTCTATAGTGATAGATGATGAAGACGAATGAGAAGTGAAGAACATACTGAACTTCAGACACTATGAACGAGATAAACGACTGCAATATCGTGTCAATTGAAAAGACTATGACGTCGATCTACATTGATACAATGTCGATGAAAATGAGTTCGAAGACTGCTCGAAGATCATAAATAACTTTCATCAGAAATATTTGAACAAGTCAAGTTAGAAATTGACTCAACAAGAATTGATCGATCGAACTGCAGCAATGAGAACATTGCTAGATGAAGAAGAAGAGTAATGTTGCGAGCATGCATCTCTGTTACCTCTGATTAGCCTGGTTAGCCTAACATAGACTAGTATAGAGCTGTGGGTAGAGCTGTTGTTGACACGCTAGCGATCTAGCGTGCCTTCGTGAGTAAAACTCACGTCGTGTTGCATCTTCTTTCTACTTCAGCTTTGAACTTCTAGTTAGAATACATTCATATGATTCGCTCTATGCAGACTCATAACACGAATCTCATCATACACGCGAATTTCTATTCTACTGTGAGAATCACAAGATCATATCTTTTGACTTATCTTTGCATACTACTCATCTGCTTCAGTCGCTGAATGTATGTGTTTTTCAATCTCTGAAACACTGACATTTGAAAGTCGTTAACGAAGTGATTCAGACGAGTGACGAGATCTTTATCAAAATCGAATTTCTGACTGCTTTCAACGAATTCAGAAGTAAAGTCTTCAAGAAAACTACTATATGTTCGACTTGAAAGCAAACTGATTTAATTCTCTTCGATTCTAATGCGATTCTGAATAAGATGTGAGAAACTCAATTCTCAGCTCGTTCTATTACATTATCTACGACGAAATCACTCGATGTTTGAAAGACTATCTCTACTACTAGATTACAGCTGAGAAGACAACAAGTCAGTCTACTTTGCGTTGACTATGAACTCGAGCTTCATCAGAAGCTATTCAAATATACGAAAGAAATTAATGCGATGACTCGTAGAATTGAGCTACTGAAGAATAAGCTAGATCGAACACAGTCGGCTCAGAATGCTCGAAATGCACGCAAAAAGCAGTCTGATAAGGTTCTTCAAACAGAAGATCTACTTTATGTCAAAGATGCTCGAACTATGACTCAAGATAGAGTACAAGTAGAAGAATCAAGACAACGGACTCGCGACGAGCGTGGAGAAAAACGCTATATCAATGATCTAAAGAAGGTCTACAAGGCTACTAAACCTCATAGAATGAAGCTTCTAAAGCAGCGCGAAGCTATGCGAAAGCGTTGGAAGCGTGTAATGGGCGAATTGCTCACTATATATATGGATGTAGAAGATATATGAATTTTCGGGTTGTATGGCTGGTCGGGTTACATGGCTGACTAGTACTAAGCGAAGGATGAGTGAAAGTGCGGGGTACGGATAGTGTTAGCGCTTCCTCGGGAGTGAAGATCCCGCACAATCCAATTTTGACCAAGAAAGGATCATCATCTACCATCACCATCAGACAAGTACACAATCACGATCCTCGATGGCACCAGCAAAGAAATCCAAGAAGACGGCGGAGAGCATTAACTCGCGTCTAGCGCTGGTGATGAAATCAGGGAAAGGTATGACCGCACAAAACCTCCCATTAACAAAGAAGGGGGTTCCATTCAAGATAAAACAGAAAACTAATTGCTATGGCTATGTAGTGACCTTAGGCTATAAATCTACGCTGAAGAGTCTTCGTTCGGGCAAGGCCAAGCTCGTCATCATCTCTGGCAATACCCCTCCTCTCCGCAAGAGCGAGCTCGAGTGTAAGCCTCGCTGCTTGACCGACTTTCCATGGACTACAGCTGATAAACCTCTCAGACTATTCCATGCTTTCCAAGACAAATGTTCACCACTTCGCCGGTAACAATGTAAGCTATACCTCTATATGCCCAGAGCCTTCATGCTCCCACAACTCTACGACGAGATATCCCTCTCTAGGGTTTACCCTGCGAAGAAGTCTTCATGCAAGACTTTGGAGGGTACATGGTTATGCTGACTGTTATTTCTTAGATCGAACTAGGAACTGCGTGTGGGAAGCTTTTCCGGTGCTCAACGATTGCAGTACTCGACGCTGGTGATTCGGATATCTTGACTGGAGCTACGGCATAGGTCTACACATGGGGTCCTTATTGTTGGAGCTAGCATTGTAGTTACTAGGGATACATTCAATCTATTTTTGTGGCTTCCAAGACTTGCCTCACTTGCGCTTGGCACATAAGAAACTACTTTATGACAGCGGTCTCCTCAGTAGCTTTCTGAAACGAAGAAAGTAGTCAGAAGTGAAATTCTGAACCCTCGATCCTCTTGCCTTGTATATATGAGTCAATCTGAATATCCGGGTCAATAGTGAGCCGCCGGGTATGTCGCTTGCCCGTACCAACAAAAGGTGTCTTAGGGTTAGGGCATGATAGGCTAGCGGCTGTCGTAGTGGCGGTGATTTCCAATCAGCGGATTATGACCACAAATATCCGATTAACAATATACAACTTACCACGGAAATAGAGCATCACCACAGAACACGAGATCAAAATGGCTCGCCGACCAGCAAGATGTTATCGCTACTGCAAGAATAAGGTGCGTTCATCACTGGAATTTGAGTTGGGGCATGAACAGAATCGCGAGCATCATCTATTGCGCTACCTGCTGCCCCGGATTAAAGATGCTTGAATCTCCTGACATGAGCGATTAAATGCTAACTTATCATGTCTATCTAGCCATACCCCAAGTCCCGCTTCAACCGCGGTGTCCCCGACCCCAAAATACGCATCTTCGATCTTGGCCGCAAGCGTGCCAACGTCGATGAATTCCCTCTATGCGTTCACATGGTCTCCAATGAGTACGAGCAACTCTCGTCCGAAGCCCTCGAAGCTGCTCGTATCTGCGCCAACAAGTATGGCCAATCACCCCTTCCTCACCCTTTCCGCACAACTACAGGGGAATCGTCGTACTGATCGTTTCATTCCAGGTATCTCGTCAAAGTTGCTGGTAAAGAAGGATTCCATCTCCGTGTCCGCGCTCACCCCTACCATGTCGTCCGCATCAACAAGATGTTGTCATGCGCCGGTGCCGATAGACTGCAAACTGGAATGCGTGGAGCGTGGGGAAAACCCAACGGAAGCGTTGCTCGTGTGAACATTGGACAAATTCTCCTCTCCGTCCGGACTCGTGACAACCGTACGTCACTCCCGTCTCCTCCCTCCCTGAAAACCCACGTCTCTATTCCCACACAAACACTAGCACTAAAACTAACACTAACATCAATTCCACAGACCGTGCTACAGCCATCGAAGCTCTCCGCCGCTCCCAGTACAAGTTCCCCGGCCGCCAAAAGATCATCGTCTCTAAGAACTGGGGCTTCACCCCCCTACGCCGTGACGAATACCAGGAGAAGCGGGCTGAAGGCAAGATTAGGATTGACGGGGCTTACGTGCAGTTTTTGAGGAACAAGGGCCCGATTGAGAGAAATGTGGGAAGGTTCCCGGAGGCGTTTTCGGAGACTGCTGAGGCTTAGGTGATGAGAGAGGTGGATTGATATTGTGCGAGAGGCTTGTAGCTAGCTTTAGGTGGGAGATGAGGTAGAGAAGCTGTCGCTGCCAATACTGGTCTTGCATGGTGCTTTGATGAAGTCGTGATTTATTTGCCCGCCTTCGTATCAAATCGTGGGAAGGAGATCAACAGGCTATCTACGACATAGTACGAGGTAGATCAGAACATACTATACTGAGTAGCCCAACACCCTCTCCCGCAGACATAATCAGCCAGCGGGCAAATTGGTCCTGCCAAACTCCCAACAAACCTACAACCCACTACTCGTAACCACCACAGCGTAGGCTGCGTAGCATTAAAATTTTTCAACAAGCCAAGGGACAGTATTAAAGTGTGTTCCTCGTTGGACTCTCAACTATTTCAAAAGCACTCTCATTAAGAAGATACCATGAGCAGAAGTTCTGATTTGCTAGCGTAGCTACAAAAGCCTTCGAACACTTTCAGCAAGGGAAACTTAAACTTTGCCTTCCATTTGCCAGCCACATCTGCTAAATATCATATGTGCCAAAAGTTCTAAGCACAGCCAAACCACACTACCACTTCGCCGTATGTCAGTTCTGCGGAGAAGGCTACATAGCAATTAGTGAGGCGCACGGAGACATCCACATGCATCGACGCACCAATAAATTCCCACAGGCAGCCCGTAGGAATCAACAACGCCCTACTTGCAGCTGTGTCACTACCGTTAGCATTGAGATGCGTGGAGGGGGCAACAGCCCTACTTGAAATCGAAACGGCCGCACTTGGGAGCGGTTTCCGTGTTTGGGAGGTCGGTGGTTGGCGTATCAATGGTATCGGCGTTGGAAACGTCGGTGTCACGTTTGATGGGGGTGAGGGTTTTGAGAGCTGGGAAGGACGAGTGTCAGCTGAGGTGGTTTTGGGTTGAATAAGTATGAAAAACTTATCAGAACAATGTCTGACTGACGACACAAGGAAGAAGGGGATTTCAGAGAATCTACAACAGAGCTGCGAAATATATATCCAAAAAATCGAAAGGAAGAGCTCGCACTGTGGAGAGAAGATGTTTGGACACAAATGTTTTATATGCACGATCGAGGAAAACTGTTCGAGAGATTTGCTGGGAACGACAAGATTGATAACGGAATTCGACTCTAGATATGTTATATATCCTCTAACCGAAGAGACCCACGAGATCAAGAGACTAAAACGCCAGGAAACCCAATATACCACATCTGTGCTCCATTCCAACAAGAAACACTCTCCTCGACAAAATGCTTAACAAGATTATCCATGAATGTTTTCGTTATTGGAAGCCTGGAGTGCTTCTTATTGTATAGGAGTTGCAGTGGAAGTCGGTGTATAGTAGTGTTGAGTGACCCGGTCTGGTAGCTGCATGGTCCCGGAAATGCTTGTACCGTATGAAGTTGAGAAACCTGGCGTGTTTGGATCTGGTGGACTGGAAGGCGATGAAGTTGCAGCTAGTGGACTCGCAACCGGTGGATCTGGATCCGGTAGAGCTGAAGTGGATGGAGCTGCAGCCGGTGGACTCGAAGCTGGCGGGGCTGTAGCCGGTGGACTCGCATCTGGTGGAGCTGCAGCCGGTGGCCCTGCAGCCGGTGGAATCGAAGCCGGTGGACCTGCAACTGGTGAACTTGCAATTGGCGGACTTGAAGCTTGGGGGCTTGCGGATTCTATGAAGTGTAAGTTCACGACGGCAGAGTGAGGGGCTCCGAATACTTACTCCTAATGCAATAAGCATTTCCAACCCAGAGATTGGTGCAGGCTTCGTTGACGAAAGGGTTAAGACTTCTGAAGTCTGACAGGGCGAGGTTGCCATCTGCAAGAGCTTTTGTACAGGCACTATCATCTGGTGCACGAATAGTGTACCACTGTGCACAAGAGCTACTTGTCCCTGCATTGGTAGGTGCAGGTGGAGGAACTATATTATATGTTGGAAAGATGAATCAAAATATCTCGGAAGATCAAGCCCGGAAAGGGATTGTTCCAATATTGAACGGGAAGAAAGACATTTGGAGAAAATATGGAGGAGATACTAAAAGGAAAGCGTAGAAAGCTCCGGATCACAATGACTTACCGGAATCGGTCCCAGCTTGACGTTTATTTTTGTTACATCGGATCTGGCCATCAGATGTCTTCTAGCAGTCGCCCTGGGCATCACGCTTGTTCTTGGGTTCAACCTTCTCGCACTCGATCTCGCCTCTATCAGGATCCCAGCAGGGAGCCCAATTGGTTACCTCACGCTTCTCGCTGCATTCGATCTGGCCATTAGGTGCATCCCTGCAGTGGTCCTGAACTTCACGCTGAGTGACTGATTCGCCCTGATCATAGCGCTCTGTAAATGCAGAAGATAGTATTAACATAGTTCAGATGGTTGAACGACTAAGTACTTGGGCCTACCATCAGTGGTAGCAAGAGGAACCCCAAGGACAACCTGGAGCCCAACAGCCATTGAGCTAATTGCGGTCAAGATGGTGAAAGCCTTCATCTTGGTGATTGTGTTCGTCTGGATTGTTTCTTAACGGGTTATTGAGTTTGTGCGTTTTGAAGTGAGTTTGGTGGATGGGAGAAGAAAATATCTCTCAAGTGTAAATGTTGAGAGTGGTGGGGATGGAAGTCATGGGCAGAGGTGAGGATATATGTAGACGAGGTTGAAGCTAACAAATCAGGTGAAGACACCTCGGGTCGTGTTTTGGAGCCCTACTTGATCCATCCCTTCACTGCTCACTTCCATATGCTACCTAAGGTACTTCACTTCACTAAAGTACACCTGGACATAACAGTTTCATTCCCAGGACTGGTCATCTGTCTTTCTCACTCTTCTGTTATCTACCTACTAATATTTGCGATCTTGATCAAAACGGCACCCTTCAGATCATATGCAACTTTGTAGTCGGACCGCTTAAGTATTTCGCTCCTGAGTATGTCTATGAGGTTGGTGACATTAGAGGGACAACACAACAAAATTGGCAAAAATCAGGACGTGGTTCGATCAGAAATGGAGAATCTGGTGCCGTAAAGTTCACTCCAAATTCATTGCGAAAGCAGTTTCAGCATCCTTGCGTGTCTGTGTTACAAGATGAAGACATGAGAAGTTCATTCCATCCCTGGTTTCCAAAAAGGATTGGAAACGTCGAGAGTAGAAAAGGTTCATTGAAGTTGTGTCAATCTTAACGGGATTACTATTACGTCGAATCAGTGAGAAACAAACAAACCAGGTATATCTTGTTTCAATGGCCAAAAACTAACATCCGAACGTCCGCACCTGCTTGTGATATATGAACGTACCTTAAAAGTTCTCTTCACTAACTTTAAGGGTGTTTGGATGGTTCAAGGGTCGTTTTGGGAGGGTAGCGCCAATCGTAATGGCTCAACATAATCACAGAAAAGATTGTACAACATAGTCGACTGGCTTTGGGATTCAAGCAAATATCAAAGCGTTCTGCTACCTTCTGGTCGAATGTATGCAATTACGACTACTCTGAACTCAAGTGCTATGATTACCCTCCAGCTACTCTACGCCTTCTCCAATCTCTTCCACCATTTCTATAGTCCCTTCGTCTTTCTCCAAATCCCGGAACTCGATCCACCCTTTCATCTTCTCCAGGACGTGCTGACCATAGTATACTCCTTCTTTGTCCTTCTCATCCACACTTGTCAGAACACAGTCAAAGCCAGGTTCGAAGAAAAATGGAACGCTGTATCTTCCTCTTCCAGGCGAGCTCCTAACACGATGGTATGTTGCCTTGAACTTCCCACCAGAAACCTTTGTCATGAGATCCCCAACATTGACGACAATGCTATCAGGAACGTAAGGAGCGCGGATCCACTCACCATCTGCACTCAAAACCTCGAGTCCGCCAGTGGAGTCTTGGTGCAGCAGAGTCAGAATACCCGAGTCTGTATGCGGTGTACAGCACAGCTCCTGCTGGGGGATTGGTGGAGTGATGGCAGGATAGTGCAAGAACCTAAGAGTGGAGAGGCTATTCTTGGAATAGGAGGTGAAGTAGTCAGGTGCCTTCTTGAGAGAGACAGCGAGAAGGGAGAGAAGGCGAACTGAGAGTGCTTGAAGTTCCATATGGAGTGCCTCGGCACCCGAGCGAGAAGCGAAGTTGGCAGACCAACCAGGCCACACGTTGGCTTCTGTAAGGTTGATCTTTGCGAAGGAATTGGCAGGTTGAGGGATTAAATCTGGTGGGCCCATCTCGAAACCTTCTTTGAAATTGTCTAAACCACTCTGGGTGGGGAAGTAGCTAGGTTGATGGACGTTAATCCCGTAGTGGCACACCTCGCTTTGAATACCTTTCTAATATATGGGAACCGAAAGGGTTGGTACAAGGGCTTCGACCAGCTTGACAGAACGCGGAACATAGCTTCAGATTCGAGTACAATAAAGATGAACTGGATTGACAAAGAGATTCGGCCTACCCGCGGTAAGTGTTCTCATTCTCCTTTCGAAAGCACTTTTTAGCTAGCTTCAACTTCTCCTCTTTCGGCATTCCGAAGAACTCCTCCGCCATACCGAAAACATGTCCATGACCAAAGTTCAAGGGAGCGTTGACGAGATAAGCAAAACCAACTGTCTCAAATACATCGCCAAGCTGTTTGCTCAGAACCGCTAAGTCATGGCTTGATGGCTGCAACACTTTCAAAGATGTAAGATCAATGATTGGAAGTGGTAGGGAGGACGCCATTTCACTGTGCCAAATGCTATCAACAAACACAAAATACTCTACCATCCAGGGACTTTTCTGCAATTTTATATCCACAGGACGAGTAATGTATCCCAAAATAAACTTCACACATGACTATCGATGACCGGAAGACGATTCCCCAAGGAGGAAAAATCATCCATCCTTATCGAATTATTACAATATCAGAACGTCAAAACGTCAGATCGTGTGACGTTCTGACGTGGTAATTGGCCACGACTTTGATCTAGCAAGGTTGAGTTGGCTCCTTGGACGGCGCATCGGCCTGCTAGATGTTCTTGGCACATGGATAGATTCTATGAAAGCGTGCGTAAGAGTGTATCCGGAAAAAGGTCGCGTGCTTCGCTGGCATTTGCGGTTAGAAACGGAATGCATGAGAGCTAAGCCCCAAGATACTGACGACGCAGACCACTCGTGGGACACCCTCATTGATGGACGAACTCCCTTACCCGGGATTTGATCCCTCTTTCGTCGTCCTTTCGCATTGGCCTCAACAAGATCCATAGCAGGAAACCACGTCCCTACTCTGCTTACTGCTGTCATCTCATTTGTTAATGTAGAAATGGAAACGGAAGGTCTTACCGTTAAGCAACACATGGCTGATCAGTGGTGGAGATAGTAAGCAACCTATCTAGAAACCCACCAAGTAGCACCCAAGTGTGGACGGAACTACTCAACTAATGTGTGCTCCTGGTCTCTCCTTCCACTGCTCCTTTATCTTTTGCATTGATTTATTGTTCGTCTTCTTGTCGCCTTCTTCTGCACCCTTATAATTGAAAGGGTTGCTAGTATCAGCTTTCCTCGATTTTGCAGTTAGCTAAGATCTGCTCTAACAGGCTCAGCTTGGGTTGACTAGAAGATGCCACTTAAAGCATCTTAAGACACTGCATGGTGGAAATTTCACATAGCTCGTCATCAATCCGCGTGAGCCCCTGCGCTTATCTCACGGTATCAACGTAAAATGCTTGACTCAAGTCCGCGATCAAGATATCATGAAATGGCATTATGGTGTTGCGAAGAATGACAGAGAAGATGTCTAGCTGCTGACGTCGTTTGTTAGTCACATTTTTCTGACTCGTTGTTCATTGACGGAGATGACGGTCTTGATTCTGCTTCTGTTCATCCTTATACGGGATAATGCTCGAAGAGCGTTCATGATTTTTACATGGATATCTAGTTCCAGCGAATGCCTCTCAAAGTCTTGAGCATGAAGGAATGGTACATCAAGGACTTGGTCCTCTATTGACGTCCTCGTCTTCGAGCTTAGCGCTGCTTGGATATGTTACGTACTGTTAGGTGATCGAGCAAGCCTGTCGGAACATTCATATTAATTCCAGAAGACAAGGCTCGATGGCTTTGCCTATCGCAAGCTCTATGCTTCGTCGATATCTATCTAGTGTATCAGATGTCTGTTCAGCGATCTACGTTAGGCTACGAGCTTGAGTTTTTCCACTGCAGAGAACTTGATTGAAGACGGATATTGTAGATCGAAGTGGTACAGAATTAGCGAGATTGATATTCAACCCCATCCGCATCCTGGTATCTCCATAATTTCCCAACCCAAGCGCAGAATGTGAAAGCTCGTCACGCATGTCTATCCAAGCTGGTCTGCTGTGCCCTCATACACCACCGTGAATATGCTGATCTGTGCCAGACGCGATCTGGGCTGCCTCCCCGTCAACCACTCGTGGACAGCCCACTCAGGTCTCCTCGGACCCAAAGGGCGAGCGTCTAGCTTATGCTGTGAGTGAGAGGCCGACCTGCAAAGATCTAGAGAAGCCAATCGAGTAATTTTTTGTGCAGTCGAACAAATCAGTCTTTCTACGATCGATTGACAACCCCGCCATTAGCACACAATATTCTGCACATACCACGGCCACCACCGTTGCTCGGTTCTCACCTTCAGGCTACTATGTAGCGAGCGGGGATGTCTCGGGCACTGTCCGAGTCTGGGACTGCGTGGGAGAAGGCGCTACGAAAGGCGAATATCAAATCATAGGAGGAAGGATCAACGACCTAGCATGGGATGGGGACTCTCAGCGAATCATTGCAGTGGGCGACGGAAAAGAGAAGAAAGGCCACTGCATTACGGCGGACTCAGGAAATACTGTGGGAGAAATCTCAGGGCACAGCTCCCAAATTAACAGCGTATCGATAAGGCAGCAGAGGCCTATCCGAGCAGCTACGGGGGGTGATGACACAAGTTTGGGGTTTTTCCATGGTGTTCCCTTCAAGTTCAATACAAGCTCGAGGAACCATGACCGGTACATCTACGGTGTAGCTTTTAGTCCGGATGGCGCATTTATAGTAAGCGTGGGCGCGGACCGGAAGATCTGGCTGTACGATGGGAAGACTGGGGAACCAAAAAGGCAGATAGGCGAGGGGGAACATAAGGGAAGCATTTTCAGCGTTTCTTGGTCAAAAGACTCAAAGCACTTCGCCACCTCAAGCGCAGATCAGACCGTCAAAATCTGGGATGCCGAAGCAGGCAAGGCCGCACAAACATGGCGAATGGGCGAAGAAGGTTCAGTCAGCGTACCAGATCATCAAGTCGGCGTAGTCTGGCCGGCAGGTAGATCCGACGATCTCATCATCAGCTTGAACCTCGCTGGGGATCTCAACTACCTCTCTCAAGACTCCCCAAAACCCCACAGAGTTGTCCAAGGCCATCAGAAGAACATCACTTCTATCGCAGCCAGTAGCTCCACAGCCAAATCACAAACATTCTTCATCGGCAGCAGTGACGGCCGTATCTGCTCCTGGGACACCTCAAGCGGCCTTGCCGAAACCGTGGACGGCGAATCCCACACAAATTACGTCTCTGGTATCGCTACTTCCCCCGAAGGCACCATCTACAGCGTCGGCTGGGACGACACGCTTCGCTCGGTCGACCCCAACGCCAAAACCTTCACGGGCTCCTCGTCAAAAACTGACGGCCAACCCAAGGGCGTTGCAACCGCAAATGGCTGCGCTTTCGTGGCTACCCACAAGAGCATCTCGATTTTCAAATCTGGCCAATTGCAAAAAGAGCTCCCAACATCCTTCTCCCCTACCGCCATCGCCGCCAGCAAGGATCTCATCGCCGTCGGCGCCGACGACAACACTTTACATATCTATTCCTCCTCCCTATCTCCCATTACGCATATCCCCGACCCCTCTTCCCTCGTTACCACCCTCTCCTTCTCCCCCACTTCTTCCCTCATCGCCGTCGGCTTTTCCTCCGGCAAAATCTCCGTCTACGATTGTAAAACCTGGGAGATATCCATCTCTCGGTGGTCCGCGCACACAGGCCGCGTCACCTCGATAGCGTGGCATGATGGCGGCAAGTTCGCCGTTTCGAGCGGTTTGGACACGAATGTTTTCGTTTGGAGCGTTGAAAGCCCGGGGAAGAGGATTAAGGTGGGAGGGGCGCATAAGGAGGGTGTGAATGGAATAGCGTGGGGGGTTGGGGGAAAGGTGGTGGTGAGTGTAGGCGGGGATGCGGCGGTGAAGCGGTGGAGGGTTGAGGGCGTATTATAGAGGGTGTGGGTGCGTAAGGCTACGGAGCGGTGAGGTAGACGAATTAAAGATTTATGAGCTTATAATCCTTTCGGTTTTTGTTCCCATATGATCAAGTCGACTACCCACAGAACTAGATCGCCAACTCCACATCCCCCTCCATCCCCCACCCCTCCCCCAACCTTCCAGTACCCACCACCGCACTCCCTCACCGCCCTCACAACATCCCCAAAAACAAATAAAACCACGTAACCATCACCTATAGCTTCCACCCCTAATCTCCTCACATTTTCCAAGCTTCAAGACCGTGGAAAAGAGCAAGGTTAGGTGGTTTCGGGATAGTGAACTCGGAGCGAGGGTAGGTGGGTAAGGTATGTAGGTTTGGATGGGATGTGCTGGATATGAGAGGATGGAGGGAAGGAACAGGGGTGGCGAGATATAGCGGGTGTGGTTGGATTTAAGGGGGGGGGATTTGGCTTGCTGGCGGGAGGAAAGTAGAGTTTCTGGTAGGTTGATTTGGGGGCTAGGGGATGGAAAGGCGGGTGGATGCGTGGGTGGCTAATGGTCTGGCTTGTTGACGTGTGGGCGTGGCTGTGGTGTCATGGAATCTTTGGTGTCAGGGTTTTCTGGCAGGGTGAGCGATGAGCGGGAGAGTTGGCGACAAGGATTCTTGGTCCTCATGGATATGTGAGCAGGGAGGATGTTTGTATGGACAGCCGGCTATGTATGAGAGGTATTTGATTATGTACAAGAGCGTCTTATCCACTAGAAGCTTTCACAAGCGACCCGCTATGAAGATAGATGTCCGCGCGGTCAGGGAACGCTATGAAGTAACGCCATGGAGTAGTGCCAACGCTGCGTCCTATTTGGAGTGTCATTGTTCGCCGGTCTATGCCCAGGAAGCCTCGTGAAATCCTCTGTACTTCCCGCACGGGCCGCTGCATTGATTGAAATCAGGTCCCCGAACTGGTCTGGTCGAGAGAGCCTCAATGGCTCGCACTTTTGCTAAGTTGCTGTAACAGGGTGGAACTAAGAGCTTGCGAGCATAACTAGACTTAGATGCCCATCGGCGAGCGTACGTCAACATCAATACTATCAGAATTCCCCTCCAATCTGTGGCGCACACGTAGCTTGAGATTGGCCGACAGGATGTGACAACAGGCGCATTAATATGCGTTAAACCTTTTACTGTCGCGAGCTTTCGCCTCAGCTTCTAAAATTTCCGGATGCTTGTGCACACTTGGCATGAGTCCCATACCAATAGCTCGCCGAATAGCCTTTGCTATGCGCCGCTGGTTTACTGCCCGCAATCCGGTCTCATTGGAGTGCTTTATCCTGCCCATAGTAGTCATGTACTCGGTCATGATAGAAAAGTTCTATATAATACTTGCATTAGGAACATAGTTTCTACCACTATAACGCGAAAGACACATACCTTGTACTCGTGCAGCGGGTTTATAGCTAAAGCGTCAAACACGTCCGTATTCGACTTATGCCTCTTCCTCCACTTCTGCATCTCGACTGGGCTCAGATCATGCGGTGCATATAAATCCCCAGCCTTCCACCTCCTGATCTGCAGTTTCTCCAGGTCTCTTGCACGGCCCTTTTTGTCCAAAGACTCCACTGCCTTGCGCCTGTTTTCTATTCTTTCATGGGGGCTCAATGGTCTATTCCTACCCATCTCTTGGGCCAGTCTTTTCGCAAAATCGTGGGTCTTGGAGTTCCTGACAGGTTGAGGAGCGGCGAATTTTTCTGCTAGAGGCTGGGTTCGCGGTTGCTGCCTCTCGATTCGATCGAGACTGGCTATGATGGATATCAGCATGAGCGTAGAGTTAAGGGGGTTAAACTAAGTCATACCTAGAGCAGCTGCAACAGAACTCGCTTGCCGCTTATAGATACATTGTAAATTCGGCAGCGCGAGATGCACTTTTGTCATTGTGTTCAAGCCCATTCTTATGTATAATGTGGATGGTCAGTGAGGTCTCCTGTTGCCTACGTTAGATATTGCAGAATAATCCAAGCGGCTACATGGATAAACGCGCGGCAGTGAAAGTTTAACCCACTAAGATAGTAAACCAAGCACCGTCTCTCTAATTTGTCAAATCATTAATTTCGCGTTTGTCCAGGCCGTTGATCTGTCCTATTCTTGCTCTAGAACCACTTCTTGCAGCTCCAATCATCACCTCGGTCTCCGCGTTCCTGCAATTTCTTCCCCACCACCTGATCACTATGGTTCGCAAGCTCAAACATCATGAGCAAAAGTAAGTCGTCCCTTCTCCACAATCGATCATGACGCTTCTGTACGATATACTAAACCCCACCACTTCGCAGGCTTCTTCGTAAGGTCGACTTTACGACCTATAAGTCCGACACCAACCACCGCACCGCCTCCATCCTTCGCCGCTATGCTATCCAGAACCCTGCCGACTATAGCAAATATAACCGTATATGCGGTTCGCTACGGTACCTTCCATCCCATTCTACTCCCCCAAACATTCTTATCTTCCCATCAACCCAGCCCGCTAAAACGCTGTTCGTTGAACAGACAACTCGCTCACCTCCTCTCCTTCCTTCCACCAACCTCCCCCTTCCGCCACAAGCATGAAAACCTTCTGCTAGAAAAGCTCTACGACATGGGCATTCTCTCTCAAGCCTCCAAACTCAGTGAAGTAGAGCGTAAGCTCAGCGTCAGCCGGCTGGCACGAAGAAGACTTGGCGTTGTAATGACGAGACTGGGCATGGCGGATACAGTCCAGAGCGCCTTGAAGTTCATAGAGCAGGGTCATGTCCGTGTGGGTCCGGAAGTCGTTACGGACGGCGCCTTTCTAGTAACGAGGAACATGGAAGATTTCGTGACCTGGGTGGACTCGAGTAAGGTGAAGAGGAATGTCCTGAAGTATCGGGATAAATTAGACGACTTCGACCTGTTATGATTCCTAACGCAAATTGAAACCGTTCACCCATAGCACCTATCGATGATGTATCTATCTTTCAGCTCAACGCGGAAAGTCGCATTTGGGTTATTCCCAACAGAGAAGTGAACTTGATCGGAATCAGCGAAGCAGCTTATAAAACCAGCTTATCCTTCACCGCCGAAGATCACACGGTCTAGTCTCCCCACGAAGCGTCCTCAGAAGTCGAACTTCGTTCAAAGACACGTCAAAACACTGCACAGTCATTGCACTCGCCAATGGCGCAGTTGAGCTGGACTTCCCCCGCTAAATTCGTCAAGAACGACCCCCAACCCCAAATATCTTTTGCAAAGCAAAGCAAGAACCTTAAGCTCGGCCCTGGCTGAAACCGACGAGGAACCACAATATGGTTGGGAGGGGGTGTTCACTCCAAGCACTCGCAGTACCTGAGGCCCTAGTATATCTATCGTATTACTGAAATGGATTTGTTGCAGTTGCATTTTTGCGATGTGGATCTATGTGTATGAAGGCTCCAGGCAATGGTGTATGTATATAGAAAAGGCTACGAGCCTAATCTACCTTAGAGATGAAAGCCTGGATATTAATAACACACCAGTTCCTACAAGCGTTGACTCACATTTCCGGCCCGTACACTAATCCAGCATCGTAGCCGCTGTTACCGTAACGCAGAGAGAGGTCTTCGGGTTCACAACAATCTTTACTCTCTCCCTTCTATAACCCAACCTCTCAAGCAAGATCTTCAAGATCGAGGTTTATACCGCGTTTTAGAGTCATGGTTGCTGTGATTGAAAGCATACAGTCACCACTCCGCACCTAGTGCTTTGGGGATACTTCACCCACCCACCCACCCACCCACCCAGGCACCCCACCCCCCCACCCAGGCACCCCACCCCAGCCACAGTGCAGCGCGTGTAATCCAATGGATATCTGTCAATTGCCTAACATACATTCTAGTAGCCCAAGTAATACAGGTAGCCTCGTACAGGGTATATCTCCACTCTCGCTCTTCCCTCCCAACTCTCCGTTCCCAAACTCTACGCTCCCCCATTCCAAAAGCACGTATTATCCCAACAGGGGTATTCCAACATGCGTTTCCCTCGTAGGAAAAGCTAAGGAAAACTCCGCCGCATGCTTTGGGAATACATGAAAAAATGGAATTCGTAATGTCGTTAGGACGTCATAAAGAATAGCACAATGACCCATGCCATGCTCTCACACAACTCAAGCAACGAACCGAACCTTCACGCCCCGCTGAGCTCCGCGGAACCCGTCGGGTAGAGCATTCCTCCCGGCGGCGTCCGATATTCTGGGTTTCGAAATGGCCATGCCGCCCATTCTATCCACGCCGTCCTCGGGATGCACAATAACACTGCCGAAAATTTTCGCACTCCGCGTCTTCGTGCCCAACGGAGAGGTATACCTCATGTAGCCATTGACTTTCAGTTCAAAGTCATACAGCAGCACCTTTTCCCATCTGTCGCTTCCACCTTCCTCTGTACTGTTGCCTGGTTTAGCCAGACGGACTTCCCCAATGGAAGACTGTGAGTGCCTGCGGAAGGGGGAGGGCTCAAATATAAGGGGGGAGTCGAATTCGAAGATGCGGCCGAGGAGCATGGTTTGGGAGTCTGTTCCTGGGTCCGGGAGGGGGTCGTCGATGGGGTCGTCGGTTGTATGGAAGTTCGGATCTTCGTACGTCTTGCGGGTGGGTCTTGATTTCTGGGGGTGGGTCTTGTACGGGGCGGGTTCGGATCGCGATTGATGGGGGGATCCGGGGTGATGCAGATGCTGATCTCGCCAGGCCTGACCGGTGCCTACGTGCTTGCTTTTGGCAAATATGTAGACGTCGAGTGCGGTGACTTGGACTGCTAACAGGTTCGGATTCGTGGCATGGACGTGGAGGTCGAGCATCATCTCTTGCTCCGAAGCGAGCACATTCTGAATGTCCTTGACGTAAACGTTCCGCAATGGCTGCGAACACAGTATCAGGACAGCCACAACCGCAGCTACGAGTAGCGCCAGGAGAGTCCCTAGCGAAAGGTAAGCAGTGACTCGCCGGCAGCAGCGATGCTCCTTTTCCGTTGTGTAGCTACGCCTTGAACTCCCAGATAGTGGACGGCGAATGCGGTTCCGTCCCGACCGAGTTGATCCGATGAGAGGAGTCCGCTCATCATCAGCGCCTTCGCCTTCGAGGTCGTATACCAAAGGCTCCTTGGGTTTCTTACCACTTCCAGGAACCCGTAGAACATGAGGGCTTCGAAAACTCGATGGTCGAGAATTTAGCTGAGCAACGTTGCTCGCTGCGGAACGTAAAGGCTTGGCAGCTCCAGGGAAAGGAGATTCTTGGTCAAAAAGGGAGGTGTGACCACCTCGTCCATGCCGTCCAATGTGGTGGTGTGTTGAGTTTCCACCAGTGGTCCGCCGGCTATGGTTAGGCCCACGAACTGTTCCTTCCTCGCTAGGGTCGATTGCAGTGTATGGATTGTTAGTAAACTTCATGCTTTTCTTGCCGGCAATGCTATGGTGGCCTTCTTGCCTAGCTCTGTTACCGTAAGGATCTATCTGACTTGCCATGGATGTTGCACTTGGCGTTCGCGAGTGGAAGCGGTGAGGCCGTGCCGAAAATGGCTCAGGAGGATTGGACTCGTAAACAAAAGTCTCGTCTGAGTCCGAAGAGTTGGTCTGATCAAGAGCGCTAGCCACTTTGGCTTCGAAAATATCTGCTTTAGAGGAGGCTGTACGCACTCGGAATTTTGTTAGTGTTGAACTTGATGGACTACTTGGAGTGGGCGGGCTCTGGCCCAGATTGCTTTGCGTGAGCTTGTCCTTCGCATTGCTATTGCGCAAGTTGGACTCAGCCTTACTGTAGCCCATAGCAAAGCCACTCGCAAAATCAGGGGAGCTAATAGATAACGAAATGGTAGGAGATGGAGGCCGAGCATGTGTATGATGATGATGAAAACGTCTAGATTGAAACCCACCAGTGCCAGAATTGATCGAAGGTGCTTTCCGCACCACCTTCTTCTTCTCCTTCTTCGGCCGGATCGTCTCAATACTTGGTTTGAGACGTACGCTTCCTCCTGTATCCGTCCTACTGGGCACGCTGCGTTCACCAGCCCCACCACCGAGAGCAACCTGTGGTATCGAGCTTACGGTTTCGGTTTCGACGGTCATGTTCTTGACGGTGCTTTCACTTCCGGTCTTGCCCTTGGCAGGATGAAGCTGCGTGGAAGACCGTTTAGTATGCATGATTTGAGGCTTTGCAGAGCTGTTGGTGGTTGCTGCCTTCTTTGGGACCTTGTGTTCATTGCGGGCTCCAGCGCTTTTATTACCACCGCTCTCACTACCACTTTCGGGTTTCGGTTGTACATCCTCCCCCAGAGCATCTCCCGTGGGATTCTCATCAATCCGTTCTGGTCGATCCGATCCTCGGTTTCGCTCAGCCTGTGCCCAACCTGTCCCGATAGCAGGCGTCGCGGGAACGCTACTCTCTCGGACGGTCTCGAGCGTAGAGCCGCTTGCGCTGATTCCCCTGTTTGGTGTGCGCATCCCTTGCCGGGCTATAATGTCTTCTACATCGCCCTCTGTCTGCGTACTTGAAGAAGCGGTTGGCGTTGGTCTTTCCAATACTATGCTTGGCGTAGAGGATGTTTGTTCTGTTTTGCGAAGCGTTGTAATCGACGGTTTGCTAACAGCTGTCGGCGGAGGGGACTTCACCCGTGACGCGTTTAATCCTGATTGGCCACTGCTGCCACTTGATGCCTTATTGGGTCTTTGAGGTTTCGGCACGTCAATAGGTGATTCCGAGCTTGCAGATGGTTGCAGTTGTGGCGTACCGGCCACCGAAAGTGCTCTCTGTACCGCTGCTGCGGATGGGACGGTGGGTATTTGTGATGCACCAGAAGAACGGGTTGGGCTCAGGCTCATGTCAGTACTATTCTTCCGTGATCTCAATCCCTTGGAACCTTCTGAGATTCCTGGCTTCAGCGGAGGTCGGATGGGCGAGGCTTCGCGGGACGGTTTTGGAGAGCTCAACGTCGACGAAGGATTTGAAAAGCGGGGAGTGGTGGATGCTCGCATCAGCGGTGGGGGAGAGACTGATGAGTGTTGAGTGTCACGTCTGCCTGCTTCGACTCCATCATCCGCTTCGGCCGGCTCTATCTTTGCTAGGTTGTCTCCACTGGAAGTGTCAGGCATTTCCCCAGAAGGTAAAGCCATGGTCCCCAGCTTGACTTGACATTTGTTACAGGACCACGTCAGTATTGGTAATGATAAACCAGGTTGGTACCTGACGTAGTGTGACTGCGGTATAAGTCCTGTGGCTGCCTGGCGTTCTGATTGGAGAAAGAGGGCCGCTAAGGTGGATGACTGCAGTCTGCAGCTTTTCGATGGAGTACCTTAGTAATCAGTCACTGGCTGGGATGAAGTCGATCCACGTAGCAATCCAAGAACATCATATCTCATGGTGTTCCTTCAGCAGTGGAACGAGAGAATCGCATTATGCAGCGGACATGTTGTCGGGTCGAAGAGTCAAACGGTGACCCGAAGGGAGGGAATACATTAAATACGGAGGTACTCCGTACGGAATTGAGTACGGCTCGTACGGAGGTACGAGGTGATGCTTTAAAGTATTGGAAATGGCCACCGTACCGCAATTGCACTATACACGAACATCAACAAAAGATGCAAATATTAACATATACGAGTAATAACGTCAAATATATATAGAGACATTAGATGATTCGAATTATAATATATATCTATCCGTGAAAGTTATTGCCGCCCTGTTTAACGATGACTTGAGCAATCCGATGCTTCTGATTCAATATAAAAGGATTAATATTCTTTTCTATATCGAGCTTGTCCCATTCATTCATTCAAGCATGTTCTAATTCAGCTCTACCTTTTATGAAAGGCCTTCGGTTAGCTACACGGTTCTTGAGCAGATTTCAGACGTGTTCGATAGGATTCAGATCGGGACTGTTGCCTGGCCAATTCAGAATCACGATGTTCTGCTTCGCAAATAGAGGTTTTTGCCATTGAGAGGTATGACAGAAGACTCCATCCTGCATTAATAGAGTAGTGCTCATAGGGCAGTGGGTGGCCTGAAATCGATGATAGGCAGGTAATAGTAAGGGTCGCAAGACGCATCTGTTGTATCTATATCAGTCAATCCCTCCCCTTTTGAAACGACAGCACGGCGAGAATCTGAACGAGGGAGTCTTCAAGTCTTGTTGCAGACAATTCGCCTTCTTCTCTGCATGAGCTGCCTGTTCTATAGGGCGTCGTAGTAGATCCTCGGCAGCAAGAGCTGAGATAGAGGCTTCGCGATCCTTTTTATCCTCGGGCTGATAGATGTAACAAGGATCCTTCCAATTCAGAGCTATAGAACCTCAAAACATGAACGTTGTATATTCGAAAAAGACCTTCTCACAGCAATCTGGCTTCCACTCTTCTTCTTTGGTTCGTGTAACGTGTATAAGACTTCGCAATTCCCCTAATTTGACTGACGTTTCATCCGTATAGATGACTCTATCTTATCTCTGCTCCGATATTACATCTCAGAACTCTTTATCTCTACATCAGTCTAAACGCTTCGTTTTCATGATCACGGTAAGATAGAGCTTTTGACGAGGTGAATAACGACCGTATCCGGCTTCCTTGAAGGCTCTCTCTATTGTAGATCGTGAGGCTAATACTTCACATTCGCGTGCAATCGTGACCCAGGATCTGCGTCGCCATTCATAGCTAGATGTGGCTAGTTTGATCATTATATCAATTTGCTTCTGGCATAACAATGGAGGCCTTCCAGAACGCGACTCAGGAGCAACGTTTTCCCCGCGAAAAGGCTCTGTTCCATGAATTTTAGCCTGTTTGCAAGCATGATTGCTGATATTTGATATTGATGTCAAAGAAACTCCGGTGCGAGCCTGTATGACGCGTAAAGGTGATCGATCCTGATATCGAGCGTAGGCAATAGCTGCTCGAGTGGCTGGACTGATCTCACGACCGCGTTTTTGAGCTGACATAGTGATATAGGGAATAGAATGATTATAAGGTAAATATATGATAGATATAAATGCTTATATAATAAGCTACGTTGGCCCTTAAGGCTGTACGGTGGCCATTTCCAATACTTTAAAGCATCACCTCGTACAGTGCCGAAAAACCAGGAACCTTGGCAGAACCTCCCACTAGCGTCAGCCCTGTCACGTGATTACAATCTGTACTCCCGTCGTCACCGTACAAAGTTGATTTCAGATCGAAGCAGCATGAGGTAGCAGTATGCTAGATGCTAGATGTTTTATAATACATTATGGACATCTCGGGATGGATGGGTGAGCTCAACCAACAGTATCTATCAAAGATAAGCATCTCAGTCGGAGCAGTGGTCTTCAGCTGCATATCCTATTTGAAAGATTATCGACAATCGAACCAGAGTACCTGATTTCTCTGTTCCTGCAATATAATTCTTGAACTAGAACCGTCAGGCATTTCCGTAATATAGACACCCCAGCATGGACTTCAACCTTCAGCGCATAGTTCATGTTAATGGCATCTGCAACCATCAAGGCTAAGGTACCTCTTCTGTGAAGACTCAGAAGTCCCTGAGAACGATGTACAGGCAAGCAAGCCACACGGACGAAGGTCTTTGGTTCGACAGAGGGAGTACTGAAGAGCCTAAATCTATCTGTAAGAAATTCTGCCGCGAACTAGACACAGCTCATCCTGGTAGGCTCGCCGGCTGACTCTTTTTGATATGCAGATGCATATCATGTCAATGTTCTGGTCTGACGTGTCCTCAGGTTCCCTATCGGCTGCTACAGATCCGACTTCTACCACCGCACGTAGCCTCGGCCCTGCCGGAGATCCAGTATTGGCTCCGACTCATTATCTTGAATCCAGCTCTTAGGGTGTAGCAGCCGTGTTAGGCAGGATCAAGGATCAAGATGGCAGACAAGGCTTCAGCAAAGTAAACACATGCCACCGAAGTGTCTCGCGACCCTTGGACCTTCCTTTTACTCGATGTGAGATCAGTACAGACTTTATGCTTTCCCCTATGTCGTCAGCAGTCCGAGATGATTGGTGGATCAAACCAATACGCCGCCCATCAATTACCACAGCGTGTACAGTAAGGTAAAGTAGTTTATGGAGCCGAAGCATCGAACTCAATGCCACGCCGCACGCGCTTGATGCCCCCGATGATTATGTAAAGCGAGCCCCATGTGATTGCCCGACTGTCCGTACGGAGTACTCGATCTTGCAGGGTTAAGGTAGTCTTAGCTTGCCACACCCGTTTGACATTCACGCTTTAGAGGACCCTGAATTTGCGTGCTTGTTTACTACAACGCGTGGTCATTCGACACACACGGACAGCTTCCATCATTTCTAACACCACGTCCATCATCAACAACAACAACAACAACAACAATCCACCGACGACATACCCCGTTACCATATATCAAAGGCCCTCTTGCATTCATTTGCCAGTCCCTACCAACTCTGAAATCGTAAAAGATACTTCCTCCACTTGCAGCCTGACCACCAATCGAATATCCTCGATCGCATCACATCTTACTACAATCGCCACCCTTTCAATAATCATCCTGTGGTAGCTTTACAGTATACCACGGTAGCGGCGAGCCGTCGTATCCGGGGTGCATAGGGTAGATGGGGTAGAAGGAAGAGTGAAGCTGTACTGGGGACGAATCACTTGACGCACAGAATCCATTTCATCTCTTGGCAACATTCCAACCGACCCATTTCCTACTGTTTCGCATGTGCTGGACAAACACATTCACGTCGGAAACCGCAAGCTCCGATCACTGACGACATCCTCGCATCTGCTACGATTACGATATCCTCGTAAACAAACACATCAACGAAAATTCCTTCCATTCGAAGCATTGGCAACACCAATCTTCAGCTTCTATCGCACTACGTTGGACAAAGAACAACTTGTTTAGAACTGCTGGTGGCCTGTGCCGAACGTCTTCATGGTTGCGACATACTCCCCGTGTAGCGATGCAGGCGGGACTTTACACTTCCCGTCTCCAACTCATATCCATCATGTTGATCCCACTTCAGCTTTCAGGCAGCTTCGGCGCTCACTCTCTCGATCTCCCTCGAAAGGTCCGACATTTCGATTAATAACCTCCAAGTCAACATCCCCATCACCCAGCTCACCCCTTTCGCCCCCTCGCGTTTCGCCTTCGAATAGATCGGTGTCAGAGACCCTACTATCGTACTCACCTCTTGCGCCACCTTCTCCGCTAGCGATTCCCTATCCACCAAGCGCCAGGCAGAATCGTGCGGTCGCACGGAAATTGAGTCCAATGCGCATGGGTTCAAGGTCAAGGAGCTCCCAGCGCCAGCGAAGTCCGAGTAAGAGAACCCTTAGTGACTCCAGTGATCACGGAAATGCTACGCCTCGGTCGTCTGGAGGATCGAGCGACGATGTTGAAAACAGGGTCGATCGGAGTATCAGCCCAGTCAGAGAAAACGTTTCAGAGAGCAAATTCAGGTCAGTTGGGAGTCAAAAGCCTGAGTTAACATTTGCGCCGCATCGCGCGCTCGCAAGGGTCGAGAGAGGGACTGCGAGCTTCGGGGGCTCTTCTGCCAAATCCAGTCCTCTTAAGCGAAGTGATGGGATCATGAACTTAGATCAAGCGAGTCTTGGAAGCCCGTCAGCCAAGAGAAGAAGTTTGCATGGCGGCATATTCAGCCCAGATTTCAACATTTTTGACCATGAAGCTGAGCTCGAAGGCCATTACGACGGATCCAGGATGGATATTACACCTTCTGAATACTCCAGTGTTCAATCTCCAATGCCGAGACGTACCTCCTCTTTGCGTAAGACAACGCTACAGCAACGGCACGAGAAGCCAAGTTTTGCGCGGACCAAACCCAACGTCGACATTGCTTCTGAATTTGCTACCCCTGGGCAAGGTGTGCCCAAAAGCCGATTCCGAATGTCGCTCGACAACTTCTTGCCATCCATGACACGGGACAGCCCTTTTTCATCTCAAGGTAGCCTTCCGAATGCTTCTGCGCATCCAATATCCCAACACAGTGCTAAGCCTCAGGGCTCCGGAAACCAAGCTCAACCCCCTCGACATCCTCTGTCTCGGACTTTAACGCAATCCTCTTCTAATTCAAGCATGGCGGAAGACTCGCCAACGCATATCCCGATCCGTCAACCAGAACACCGAAGGACTATGGTCGACTTTTCCAAGTCGATGCCGTTAGGTAGCGCGAGGCCAGTATCATGCGAGGTTGTCTCTAACAATACCTCCACCCAGGGATCTACGGAGACATGCTTTGCAACTCCTGAGAACTATAAGCTAACGAAGCCTCTACCTGCGGCGTTCATGTCGACAGGATTGATCTCGAAACGCAATAGGAACATGGATGACACGCAATCCGATTTCCGCAGCAGTACCGACCAGATGCCAGATACACCCTGCAAACGGCATAGTATGATCGGGACAGCTACTCCCGCAGCGGCACCTGAAATTGCAATCAGCAAAACTCGTCATGTCAGACATTCATTTGGGACGCCTTCGACCCCTTTCAGCGCACATGCAACTCGTCCTGCGCCTGGAACATTTGGGAAGGGTGTCAGTGTATTTGGCAGTAACTTTGCACACGGTAGCATTGACCGGCGCGGAAGCTTTCTTAGCGTTGACGCTGAGAACCAAGGATATTCTATGCATGGTAAAGGAGATAGTCAATCCAGTGTTGATTTTGAGTTGCCTCCGACCCCAACGAAGCAAGCCCTTGGGACGGGCTCTGCGCAACCCAGACACGTTGAACGTAGTACGTTGAAGCAAGAGGCTGGAAGCCATGCTTGCAGCGCTTCGCCCAATGAGAGACTTCAGTCGTCTGAACAAGAGCAAAGTTGTAAGTTGATTCCTATTGGGACACCGTCTGGAAGCGTCGATGAAGACAGTGACAGTTTGATGGACGAATCTCCATCAGCTGCCTTAAGATTCAGAAGCCTTTCGTCGGTGTCCCGTTCTTTGACTCATTCTCGTTTATTACGAAACTTCAAGTCTCCAGCACCTCTCAAACCTTTTCATACAGCCCCCTCTCTGCATATAGGAAAGTCAAAAACTAAAAGAAGTCCTCTTTTTCCAGCAAGTCCGGTTAACGACCTTTGCAACCGGATGTCACCGCACACGCCTCGGGAACATGTCTTTCCCCCGGACCCTAGCAATTTGTCGATCTCAGGACATGGGGACTTGCACACAGCTCGGCCGATGGAGGATGTGATTAGTAGTCCCACTGCTTCATCATTTGTTCCCGCGACGCCTACTACCTCCAGAGAGTCTTTCTTGCCATTTGGAAAGAGCAGGTCGAGTATCAACTTATCGGCTCACATTGCTCCAGTTGAGGTAGATCCGAGCCTGACATGCAGATTTGACGGAGTGGAAGTGATTGGCACGGGGGAATTCTCCAGCGTTTATCGCGTGACGAGAGCTCAAGAAGACAAGAATACTGGCAATTACTTTGCGCTTCCGACGAAGCGTACTTCACCAAAAACGCCACTTCCAGATCGAGTCTGGGCTGTCAAGAAATCCCGCCACCCCTACATTGGGCCGAAAGACCGGCAGCGTAAGCTCCAAGAAGTTGCAATACTAAGAGAGTTGGGACAGGCCGACCATACTGTGAATCTTTTCGACAGCTGGGAGGACAATAACCATCTGTACATCCAAACCGAGTTCTGTGAGGAGGGTACTCTAAAGACGTTTCTAGATAAGGTTGGGCACTCTGCACGGCTTGATGACTTCAGGATCTGGAAAATTATGCTAGAGCTTTCCCTCGTAAGTCCTTGTTGTAGCATCTGTGGTACTTTGCTGAACTAATTGATAGGGTCTCAAACATATTCATGATTTGGGCTTCATCCACCTGGATCTCAAGCCTGCTAACGTTTTGATTACATTCGAGGGTGTCTTGAAGATCGGGGATTTTGGTATGGCAGTCAACTGGCCAGCTCAGCCTGGAATAGACGGAGAAGGCGATCGCGAATACATTGGACCAGAAATTCTGATGGGTCAGTTTGACAAGCCAGCTGATATTTTTGCTCTTGGCTTGATCATGCTTGAGATTGCTGGCAACGTAATGCTGCCAGACAATGGGGCCTCTTGGCAGCGATTGAGGACAGGCGACATGAGTGATGTTCCGAGCTTAACGTGGAGTTCGGAAGACAGCAAGATCTTCCGAGATTCGTCTGGCAAGCCACTTTCAGATAAGGAATCACTAGAAGAATTCTACGGATCGGACTCCGGCGGCGAAGATTTTGGTTCGCCGAACTTCCTTCGTCGCCGACGGGAGGGACAAAAGAAGAGCCATTTTCAGCTTCGGCGTAGTGGCGAACTTGCGGAGCCGCCGGCCTTCATGATCGACGCGAAAAACCAAGAGGCTCTTGACGGTATAGTTCGCTGGATGATCTCTCCTCGGGCGTCAGATCGTCCAGTCGTGGACCAGATTCTTCGAACAGCAGGTGTACAATGGGCGGAAGTAAGGAGACGAGCTGGTGCTACCATCTACGAGGGAAATTGGGGACCGGCGGACGAAGTTCTGGCGGACGATGCTGAGATGATTGATGTTTAGTCAGCTTTGGCTCATGAGCCGAATTGGACTCACATTTAAAGATTTCTACTTTGGCCGTTAGGGTTCCTTGCAGGCCCGCCGAATTGGCGTTTCATGGATAAACAGGTGCTGACCTCTTGGCTAAGAGATACAGGGGCCTGGATGGAAGGAAACCCGAACGGTCCAGGAATAGTATTCGCATTTGCGAGGTGCCTGGACTTTTCGAATCACGAATTTACGACTTACAGAGTTTCTACTTCAGCTTTTTAGCTTCTGCATCGGCGGCGTACGATCTTTTTTTTCTTCTTCGAAGAAGCCTTAGAGGTGCTATATCAACGGATTCGACTGACCAGTCTCACGCATGTCTGATGCGTAATGAGTAACACTCACTCTATTCCGCCGTGAGCTGTGAAGAAGATCCAGATATTCGGATATAACGCAGCGGCGCGACCACGTCTCGAAAATCCATCTTTCTGTAGCCGCATCTACACGAACATGAGTTACCAGACTTTGAAGTCCACTTCACGAAGATACCGCATTAGCTTTGCCGATTTGGCTTTCTGGCTTTATGTGCTATCGAAGAACATTGGCCTTGATGCCTGTAATTGAGCGGATTTGCAAGTTGGTAGCTAAGTAGCCATAGAAATGCCTTCATGGCAGGAATAGAATTTAACATGAAGATAAGCCAACGTACTTATCGTTTCGCTCACCAAAATGATGTATCTATATAACCGAAGAGAGCCCAGGTTAATGGATAGTAGCCGTGGGAACAACTGAGCGAAAGATGTGCATCGCGCGCTTATTTCCGCCCCGGTTGGAGATATGCACTCGAGCTGATCCTGTCTATATACATACACCCCTCAATTCTCTTCATGTATATACTGGACCTTGGCATTGTACCTCATGGATGATTTAATAATGCAACATTCATGACCCACCGTGAGCTTCTACAGCGTCCCCAAGCATTCGACAGTGCTAATATCTACTTCTAGCTATCTCTGTCGACATCTAGATAACCCCATGTCCTCTACGATAAAGACTCAATTGACGCGCCATGTGTTTCGGCGGATACTATACAATGAGCTCTACTCAGAGACAAGCTGTTGGTTCCGGCTGCCAATGCAGCAGTGTTTGCATGCACGCAGGGTTGCGAAAATGCCCGTTGTGGCGAGGAGAAACCTCTGGGGGTTTTCGCGCAAGCCTCAACGGGAGCAGAAACCCGTGGATCTGGATCCGGGGCTTGGGCGAATGTTAGATCTCAACGAGATGCTTCGGAAAAGAACAAGGCCACCGCCACCTGCGGATCTGGCGCGAGCGTTCATCGATTTCTTCCGCCATAGACAAAATTTCCCAACGCCACTGGAGGTGATGCAGGCAGAGCATGCCTTGAATACATTTCTATACCTACAACAGAACTATACCGAAGTGGAGGGTTTTGGACTCTCAAGCGAGGAATTGAGGGTGGCTATGAATGCATTAAAGAACGTCCCAAAAGATGGGGACTACAGCGCACACAACGAGCTTTCAATGGCCTTGTTCAAAGAAACAAAACAACGGAGAGATATCTCCCCAGAGGTGGAAGATGCCAAAGTGCCTTGGAGCAAGCATCTTACATCGTTCATACAAGCTTCTTCGCAGTACGGAGATCCACTCTACGCAAGGGATCTCGTCGAGCAATACTGGCATACCGATCTGGAGCAGTCAAATCGCTTGGCATGGACACAAGTGCTCAAAGGGTTTGCTAGAGAGGGGAACACTGAGGAGTTTGTCAAAACGATCGAGATCATGCAAAAACATAACGTAGCATTCAATTCCAAAGACCACCAAGCTATTGTGGTTTACTTTGCCAAGAAGGGCGATCTAGAGAACACCAAGAAATGGTACATGTACCCTATTGCCAACAATGGGGCAACCACCTTCCACACAGACGTTTTCGTCTTGAAATTATGCATCCGCCACGGCGAGTTCGAGTGGGGTGAGCCGATCTTTAAATCAATGCTAGCAAAAGACCCTGATAAACGAGCGTGGAATATAACCTTTCAATGGGCAGCTGCAAAGGGAAAAGGCGTTGACGAGATTGAAAGAATGATGAAGATCATGATCCGGAGAAATGAAGAGAACAAAATACCCGTGCGTCCGGATATCGAGACAATCAATGGACTAGTGGAGCTTGCGAATTCGTTGGATGACCCCTACACAGCCGAAAGATATGTGGTACTGGGCGAAAGATGGGGATTTCAACCCAATGCACAGACGCATCTGTTGCAGCTCGAATACCGCATGAAAGTCGGGGATCTAGATGGGGCGAGAGCTGTTTATAGTAGACTACGAGCGGAAGAGGTACCAGATGATGCCGATATTCCTCTCGTCAACAGACTCATAGTCGCTCTGTGTAACGACAAACGCCTTGATTACGATGCTACAATGGGTCTCGTTGAGGATTTGAGCGAGCGAAAAGCGCGCTTCGAGCCAGAAACAGTGTCTACTCTATCCCGACTTCACCTCCAGCGTGGAGAAATGCACGACCTCATAGATCTCCTCAACACCCACACATTCCACTATGGGATCGAGCAGCGCGCTTTAGTCCGCAACGTCTTTGTTGACTTCATCTCAAACCATTCCAACAGCACATCCCGAGCCTGGGATGCCTACTCTATTCTCCGCCAAATTTTCACCGAAACAGAAATTGACATTCGCACCAACCTTATGAAAGAATTCTTCGAGCGAAAGCGCAGCGATATGGCCTGCCACGTCTTCGGCCATATGCGCCAGCAGCAGACTAGAGAGGAAAGGCCAAACGTCGATACCTACGTCAGCTGTCTTGAAGGTATCGCCGAGGCCGCTGATAGGGAGTCACTCGCGACGGTACACAACATGCTCAAATTGGATTCCGAGATCGAGCCGAACACCAAACTTTACAACGCCCTAATGCTGGCCCACACAGCTTGCAGAAAGCCGCGCCGTAGCCTCGATTTCTGGGAAGACATCGTCCACTCAAGGGAAGGCCCGACTTACAATAGCATCCAAATTGCATTCCAAGCGTGCGAGGTTGCGCCCTTCGGCGATAGACAAGCTAGGGATATCTGGGGAAGGGTCAGACGGTTTGACATTGAGGTCACTCGAGAGATCTACGCAGCGTATATTGGTGCACTGGCTGGTAACGGCTTGCTGACTGAGGCAATGGGTTTGATCGAGAATGCTCAGGCTGAGGTTGGGTGTCAACCTGATGCTCTCATGTGAGTTTGTCATCGTGCATTTAATTGGGAGTGTTCTCATGGATCCACAGGCTAGGCACCCTATTCAACGCGATCCCTGGCGAGGTGAAGAAGCAAAAGGTTGATGAATGGGCTTCCGCTCACTATGTGGTAGCTTGGGAAGATCTAAATAAACTTGGTCGAAGGAAAGACCGCTATGGAGATGAGTGCTTTGATATCGATAGAAATGTCAGAGCTTGAACCGGATAAAGCAAAATTTTATGAGAAGGCCGTACCAAGAAATCGGCAAAGTTCTGCTCAGCCTTAACGTCTCCTTGCGCGGCTATTTTGACGCTAATAGGAAGCATTTGACACTGCACACAATTAAACAATGCAGCACATTCTCTCCCAGGCCCCTGTGGCTCCCATGCCAGCATTTCCCACGTCAGATATAGCAGTCGTCACAAACCCCCAAAGATCTGCAACCCTCTTTCTCAGCAGCTGCAACGGGCGCCGAGAACAGCCGCAACGCTACTTGGTAACCGAGAGAGGAGCCTTGAAACCGGAGGAAGATTCCAGGGAAGTTCATTTGGGGATAGAGAGGCATGGAGGGGGGTTCTTAAGTGGGTTCGAGGAGGGTATGCTCCAGGAATAGAGGATGGAGCCGAAGATTAAGGGGAGTGAACTTCAAGGGTAGAAGATAATAGGGAACCAAGAAAGAAGGGGGTTTGAATATCCGAGGAAGGATGTCACAGTTGGAGGACGAAATTGTCAATACAATGAAGTTCAGGTTCATCTGCCTAATGTGCTGAAGAAACCAAAACTTCCCCTGCCCCGAAAACACGATGAAACGATTGACTATGAGAATATGACATTCTCTACCGTTCTCACTCCCTTCTCCGCTCCCGCTCGCTTTCAAATCCTTTAGGCGTTATTAAAGGTGCGCTCGAAAGCTCGTCAAAGACTATTCCCCATAGAAACATTTGCTCATCGAAAGTACATACTTCTCGATCAATAACGAAGAAATAAGGTTGCGGAGACGGTTAGACTGAAGGGCAGTGATGCGTCCGGGCAAAAGGGGGGGGAGAAAAGAGCTCAGAACCCCAACGCATCGCCTGATACCCTCAACTATACTCATCTACCCTTCCCCCCCCTTTTATCTTCCCCGGATTTTGGCAAAACAGGGCTACCACATGACGGACGATTAATTCTCCTTTCAGGAAGACCTGTTCGTACAGTACAACGGTAACCTCCATGCCAAAAAACCTCCATTGCCTTTTTTTTTTGGTGTGTGTGTGTGAAAAAAGGGTATGAAAAGATTGAAAAACAAACAAAACGTATTTGTCTCGCATTCAGCGCTGCATGGATTTTTAAAAAACCTTTCCGAGCACAAGTAACCACAAATGTTTAGAAAGATGTAATGGATTTTTCAAAGATGTGGGCTAAGAGACACTTCTGGCGCCGGTACCTACAGTACTCTCATTACCCTCTCTCCCACCACTCCCACTTCTCCCTTCTGCCCCCCCGCCCCCCCCCCCCCAAGTCTCACACCGCCACCCCCCCCCCACCTCCCCCTTAACCAAAGTTTCCGCACAACAACACCACAGACGGGCCCCAAAAGACCTAGGGCTGAGTTTAAGAGCGGCGATGTTTTTTCTTGCGGTGATGCTGTTGGGATGAGAAGGGTGGGTTGATTTTGGGGATTTGGGGTTGGGGGGATGGGGGGTTAGAAAGGGGCGGTGGAAAAGCGGGTGGGGGGATGATAGGAGGTTGGTAAGGGTTTGATAGCGTCGATGGGGGTTTTTGGTTTCTCCATTCTCCTTCTGTCTAACGAGCTCCTTGATCGCCTGCACCGTCTTAACTCCTCATGTTTCCCTCGCCACAGTCGAGCCCCGACATTCACCCTCTACGGAGACTCAAACCCCCTGTAAAATATCTGGCCTCCAGTCCCGTAGATACAAATTGTGAGGCAGATCATGCATTCGCGCAGCTGTTCCTAAGGAAAGCGCCAGGTAAACGCTTTTGCTTCTATGAACGTGACCCTGGAGATAAGGAATGTGGGGGTTGGTGCGTTGGGTGATTAGGTGGAGGAGGACAGAAGTGGGTAGTTGTGGGGAGAGGGGCAGTGTGACGGGGAAGGGGCATTTGGGCTAGAAGGGGATGTATCAGCTTCGCAAACAACAAGGAAAAAACCGTAAAAATCGCAGGTGTAGACGTAGGATCCGAACAAAACACATCTTCCTTGGTTCCATCCCCTGCTACTACCCCTAAAAACAACAAGAAAACCCACAACCACCGAATCCTTCCGGCCCCCATCTAAGTCGCCTCCCAGAAGGCTTCACTTGCCTTCTCCCACTTGCTCTGCTCCCCTGACTGCCCAAACACCCAAGACACGACCTCCTGCTCCTCCCTCCCATCCTCAAAACCCCACCCTCTCTCCTCAACCGGCCAGGCCGAGTCCCTTGGGTGCCCGATAAGAGCACACGGCCACTCGGGATCGAACTCGGTATGCAAGTGAATGTTGACGAAATTCCAGATGCTTCGGTCGACGGCAGTATCTTCGACCCCGCCAGCGCCGCCAATCGCCTTCCACGCATCCCCCAAGCCCTTCCAACCCCAGCAGGTGCGCCAGAAGCCTGCATCCGGAGGTGCCGGCTCCCCCAACGCCCGGATGAACATGCGGTGGAAGCGCCAGATGATGTAGAGGATTCCTTGGTGATGACTTAGGTTGTTGTGGTAGAACTCCATCATGTGGACTGGCGACATTGGCTTGACTGGTCGACCGGCAGCTCGGACGATGTTTACTAGCTTTGTGCGTCGAGTCTCGTGGAGGAGGAAGGTCTCGGCGCAGGAGTGGCAGACCTGCTCACATCGGAGCGTGGTGGTGATGGTTTTGGTGCAGGGGTTGATGGAGCAGTGGTCACTGGGGAGTGCGTCCAGGTAACGGAAGTGACCGCAGCAGTAGGCGACGAGGTACTTCATGCACATGTTTGCTTTGTGTGAAGGAGATCAAGTAAGATGGTTGAAGAGAGGTTTGGTAGATAGCAGCAACAGTTGGATTGGTGGTTTTAGTAGTTGGTGTAGAGGCTGAGCTGGTAATGCTGTGCTTTTGTGGTGTTGGTTTCTGCAACAATGAAAGAGCTGGCAACGCTGTCTGTTCCAGGTTCGAATAGGTAGAGAAGATGGAGCAGAAAGATGAAGATCAACAATGTCAACGGTGTGAAGGATATGCAGGATTTGTCGTGTGTTGTGATCTTGACTTAGCAAGCGCGACGCAATGGAGCGGCCATTGCGACGGGGGTCATATCGCATCATCCTCGATCCTCGTAAGCCCTAATTCTCGTTCACTAAGCGAGGTGTCATTGCAACCCGTTTCATTGCCCGTAGGGTCCTGTCAGCAAATGTGTCATATGAAGACAGGTTTTTGGTTGCACCGCCGCAGGTTTGGAGCTGTCAATGATGTAATGAAGGTGTGATGGCCAGTTGTAGAGTTTCGCTGAAGCTTCTCGCATGGACGTTTCCAAGATTCAACTCGCAGCGATCTTGACGTCGGAGGGTCTGTCACCTCTTGTGACGCTGAGTCGCAGACTGGTTAAATGAGAACGAACAGCGTACTGTCATGTTGCAGGACGATTCCACTCTGTAGGATAAAAAGAGTGGGACGAAAATTGGGAAGCCCTTTCGGATTTGCACGCCTAACGCGCTAAGGAGAGCAACCACGTATTCTGGAAATTACGCTCCCTGTTCTGGGCTAACACTGTTGCTTGCTCCAAGAAGGTACTGCCTTGTGTTTCCAGATCTCTTCTTATCTAAGTGATTGAATAGGGTGCGGTCATCTGGGCGGTATGTCCTGGTACACTCGACTAGATCGACGACGTAAAATATGATTTCGACCCTGGCCCTTTCCAGGTTGTTTCGATTTTGTATTTCAAAGAGTATTTTCGGTTATATAATTTCTTATACTGATTTACTGGGCAAAGAGATGTTCCCATGAGGACATGGAAGACTTTATTTCATCGACATGCCTTTAATATTGACAAAGGATATTTTCGAAGTAGTTCTGTCACTCGTTGTTAGATTTGATGTTGCTCCTTTTTGGCCTCATTAGGTGCTTTATAACATTATAATACCACCCTACACCTTTTTTCTGGTTCTGAATGATAGCGAAGATGCATTGTTTCAATATACGGAGTGAATTCTGATACCCGGGTCTAATGACCAGATTCCAGACGTTCAAGCGTTATTAAGAAAGTTGTCATATAGAGAACTGGTGCCTCGTTTTCAATCGAGAAACAAACGGCTCGTACATCGTCACCAGATATGGCACATATATATAAGTGGAGTACGAAAGAGATGCAAAAGGGAAAGAATGCTGGGTCTGAAAGATCCAACAAATGTTATGAGATACATATATTTCAGAGAGATCATGAAAGCAAATTGAGAGAAAAATAACTTGTACAGGCTCCGAAAGAGCTTAATATTGCCGACCTTGGTGAAGGAGGACTTCATGAGGTATTCCATGAGCAGGTCGACGCATTGATTACCATCCAGTCAGCTGGACCAAGTGGCTTGGTGCACTTCACGATGGGCTCTGATAGTGATTGTGGGTTGAGTCACGGATCAGTTATATCGTGATGGGTACAGTAACGCATCCGTGTGCAATCGAACATGAATTGAACAGATTACTGACCCTCGGATGTGAAAGACAGTCGGACAGCAGTTGCAATACTTCCCGGCACTAACGCAATTCGGCGTTAGCGTACATCGACATCGTCAGTACCTGTGAGGTATCGAACATCCACCGACAACTTTAACCCCAGCAACGTCTCACCATGGCTTCGAAACTCCTCCCACGTCTATCCAGACGCCTTGCTCAACCCTCCCGATGCCCTCTCATCCCCCAATGCCGCCACCTAACCACCACCACCCGCCTCTCATCCGACGCCCTCCAAGTCGTCAGTTCCCCCCCATCCCCCTCCGACCACCTCCACTAACATCCCTCCACCAGCACCGCGATACCCCCGTCAACAACCCATCGATCCCCTTCTCCTTCAACGCAATCAACCAAAAACTCATCGCTGAAATCCTAAAACGTTACCCCCCACAATATAAAAAAGCCGCCGTGATGCCCCTCCTTGATCTGGGTCAGCGGCAGCACGGCTTCACGAGCATCAGCGTCATGAATGAGGTAGCGCGCGTACTCGAGATGCCACCCATGCGCGTCTACGAAGTCGCCACCTTCTACACAATGTACAACCGCGACCCCGTCGGCCGCTTCCACGTCCAAGTCTGCACAACCGTACGCCTACCCTCTCCCCCTCCCCCTATCCCACCCCTTCCTCACACCACTACCCACTACTAACACCAAATCCAACCACAGACCCCCTGCCAACTCGGCGGCTGCGGCTCCGATAAAATCATGGAAGCCATCACCACCCACCTGGGCATCCACCCGGGCCACACCACCCCAGACAACCTCTTCACCTTCTCCGAAGTCGAATGCCTTGGCGCCTGCGTCAACGCCCCCATGCTCCAAATCAACGACGACTACTACGAAGACCTAACCCTCGACTCCACCATCACCCTTCTAAAAGCCCTGCAAGCGAGCGCCGAAGCCACGGGCGCGGCCGGCGGGACCGCAGGGATCTCGGGGGGGAGCGAAAAGGGGATGGGGAGTAGAGAGGGGGTTGAGAGGGGACAGGGGGGTGCGAATGTGGGGGGGAAGGCGGCAAGGGCGTATGCGGCGAAGGGGGTGGAGTTGCCGAGTCCGGGGCCGATGAGTGGGCGGAGGAGTTGTGAGCCGTTTGGGGAGCCGACTTCGTTGAAGGAGGAGCCGTGGGGGAATGAGAAGTTGAGGACGGATGGGGCATTTTGAGAGGTTGTAATTATTGTGTATGCATTTCAATGGGTTGAAGTTGCTGGGTTCGTTGAGATCCGAGGGTGTATGAATGTTGAAAGCGAGCAACGCATGTTACTATAGAAAGAGCCACGATTCACGCATAAAGTCACCAATACTAGGGGAAGGGACTTGGGTAGAAGAAAATGCATGTCATGGTTGTCGTAATCATAAACCTGTTCAAACCCATAACTACATAGTCCAAGGAAACCGTCTAAGAGAACCAAAGAAAGAAGGAGAAAGGATAAGAAACGCCGAAACCATTCATCTTGAGATTCCGAAATCACCTTCTCCGCCTTCTCCTCCCACCATCGTCATCATCCCCACCCAACAGACCCCCGATCAACTGCTGGATATGATTGACCATCGGATCCTCCCCACTATGTGGTATTGGTCTGCCCTGCTCATCAAACCTCTCTGGCAGATCGACCGTGTCATCTGAAGGCGCAGGAGATGGAGACCTATCATGATCATCGCGAGAGGATTTTCGATTGTGTTGACGCCGGTCGTGACGATCTTGATTTAAAAGAGTGGAGGATTCGCTATCATAATCATTGACGTCGTTGTCATGTAAAGACCGTTGGCGACGCTTGCGAATTTTATTTGGAGAAGCAGAGTCGGAAGATGAAGTAGTGAGATTGAACTGGACCGATTTAGTGGTTGGTAGAGGTTGGGATGAAGCCCTTGGTACAGTAGGAGATTGGACAGGGGAGCCAGCACGAGGGGTGCTTAGACCTAGAGTTGAGATTGTTAGCTAGGAGTGATCTTACAGAGCTAGTCACAATCACCCACCCTCCTCGGGGACATCACGGTAGCTTTTGGGAATATAACGGTCATTGGGAACATAACGGTCACTTTTGGGCACGTGAGATGACGTGTTGAGAAACGGCTCGGCACTCACATTCTCGTCAGCTCTCCTTGGAGCGCCCGGTGCTGCATATGGGTCTGCTGGGGGAGGCGAATAGACACCTCCTGGTCCTGGTGGCGCATATGGATTGCCAGCTGGCTGCTGCGGGTAGCCGTAATCGGGGTGGATCTGTGCGCTGGGCTGACCCGGCTGAGCAGGTTGGGTTGAATATTCTGCGGGGTTGTAACCTGGAGTGGGAGAATATGTGGGGTTTGGTGGAGGAGGGAAGGCGTTTGTAGAGGGGTAGTAATTATCTTGTGGTTGAGAATACCCAGCCCCAGGAGGATTCGCTCCAGGACTAATCTGCGAATATGGTTGTTCTGGTGGGTATCGCTCATCGTATTCGCCACGCTGTTCTGCCTCTTGACCTGTCATACAGTTAATCTTTGTGGGCAACATCGCGGAAGTGGGACATACGTTTTCGCTCTCTCTTTTCCTCCTTCCGACGCTGCTTTCTCTTCTCGTGTTCCGAAGCAATTGCAGCTCCACCAGCGGCTGCACCTGCAGCAAGCCCCGCAGCTGCTAATCCTCTGCTCCGGCTCCGGCTGCCGCTACCACTCTTCTTGCGTCGATGTCTCCTCCTTCTCTCACGATCGGATCCAGAAGAGCTGTAGCTTCTCCTGCGCTCTCTCTCCCGTGTTGCCCCATATGCAGTACCGGCCGTGGCAGCGGGGACCATTGCATCCTCATGATTACCGTAGTATCCTGCTTGGCTTGCCGGACGGTTGTAGTAGTCTGGGACCACGCCTCCGGCGTACACCGGTTGATCACCGTATTCTATAAGGTTTGGGTCACTTGCTGCAGCGCTGCGTGGACCTTCATATGGTACGGACCTGGATCTTGATCTCGATGCCCTTCGCTCTGCACGTCGCGTCTCCTTTTGCTTATCCTCCTTGTCTTTCTTGTTTGCCTGGTTTCTCTCGTACAAACCAGCAATAGCTGCACTGCCAAGCCCAGCAGCAGCGATCGGAATACCTGTACGAATTCTGCTCTTTGACCGGGCCCTTCCACCTCGAGACTTACTACGTGCTCGTTCGACCAATCCAGCAACAGCGGCTCCGGCCAGGCCAGCTCCCGCTATAGTCTTGTTCTTGTGTCCTGGGTCCCGGGGGTCATTTGCAGGTATGCCGGACGCTGAGTGTCGCCGGGTCCGGGATCGGCTACGCCTATCATCATCATTCTTGTTGTTGTTCCTACGGGCATACCCGACAGCTGCTGCAATAGCTGCAGCTCCAAGTCCCAGACCTGCAAGCTGTTTAACTCGAGAGTGAGACCGACTTCGGGACCTATCTTTGTCCTTGCGATGCTTGCGACGACCCTCACGGCGATCATCACCACGGTCGCTGTAACGATCTCTGGATTCATAACGACTTCGACTCTTCTCACGATGGTGACTTTTGGCCCGTGAGATAGCCTGTGCACCTATTGCACCCACAGCGGCAGCTCCAAGGTCTTTCCCAATACGACTTCCACGACCAGAAGTATCATCGCCTTCACGCTTGCGATGATGTCGTAAAAGTTCAGCAGCTCCAAGGCCAGCGATAGCACCCTCAGCCAGATGCCTTCGATGATGAGGGCTCTCGTCTCTGCCATATGATTCGCGGGTTTCCTTTCTAACGTAAACCATACTATCATCGCTACTATAATCTCGATCACGGCCGTGCTGAGAGATGGAATCGCCAGGACTGACATCTCGTTGGCGGCGGTTGTATCTTTCTTCGTAATAGTCGTCATCGTGATCTCCACCCGAGACTTCTCGAGTCCTACGCTCGTAGTAGTAATCTTCTTCCTCTCGCGGTGGCTCCGGCTCTCGTCGAACAATCTGGCGGTCCTCTTTGATTTCCGAGCGTTGAATAACCTGAAAGTCAGACTCTTCTTTCGGTTGAGGAGCAGGGATGATTATTGGTGCTCGTGGCGCTTCTTGGATAATAATCTGCTGAGGTTCCTGACGAATGATAATGGGTTGAGGAGGGTCTGGACGTGGGAAGTACTCCGTTGACCTTGAGTATCGCTCGAGTTCGTAAGGATCGCGACGTACTGGCAGCCTATCGACATCTCGCTCGTACCGATACTCTCGCTCGAATCTTCGAGGCTCAGGCTCTCGCTCTCTCTCAACACGTTCAATCCGAATGTCTCGCTCAACTCTTCGAGGCTCAGGCTCTCGCTCTCTCTCAACACGTTCAATCCGAATGTCTCGCTCAACTCTTCTCACCGGTTCGGGTTCAGGCTCTGGAGTCCTCTCTCGGCGGATGATACGAGTTTCTTCGAATGCACGGGTATCTCCTCGGTCAGAACGTCGGTCACGGTCGCGGTCGTACGCACTCAGTCTCTCGACTTTATCTTCCTCATCGCGATTAGGGATACGATACCGCTTGACTGTTGTAAAAGGTTCGCCGCGGTCACGACCCGAGTCACGGCCCAAGTCACGATAAGCCGATGACCTGTCGTCCCAGTCTCGATTCCGATCTCGGTCACGCTCACGCTCTCGTTCCCGTATAATCACAGACATGTTAGTTGATGCTGCTTAGCCTGTGTTGAGTACTGGAGTTGTAAAGGTTGGAACAGGTTATGGGAAGGTGAGGCTGGAAGAGGAAATGGGAGGCTGTGATATTGGTAGCCTGATCTCATGGTTTGCGGCCCCGCACCTTGGCCGTGAAGCGACTCTCACGGATTTCTATGTTCACACAGCGTTCACAAAGTCCAAAGGAAGCCAAAGTTGCTGTAGTGAGAGCTATGAGCTGTTGATGAAAAGCAAAGGCAATGCACGAGAAGTGTTAAGTATGTGTAAGGTAAGTAGTGAGGTGTCACTCGAGTATTGGGCGCAGTCGAGCGGGGATGATGCAACGCTGAAAACTACGAGCCTAGTCACCTTTGGGCTTAGTGGCATGTTAGGATACATACCTTACCTTAGGCTGATGTTCATCTCTGATATGAATGGAACGGAAGGTATGTTGTGTGGTTGTGAAGGCTCCATCGAATCTAATGTAAATGTACCGCATCCAGCTTGTTCAATCACTTACGATTGCGATCCGGCTGAGTTGTTTCTCTTGTCTCTTGAATCTACCGTATTAGAGGTCTACCTCATCAGTTGCGCAGCTCTCCTGTAGCCACAAATCAATGCATTGTTCCACAACAAACGACAGTCAGAATTGGCGCAACAAGAAGTGTTGATTTCCGACGTCTGAAAGGCTTCGCCTTTGCTCTTTCTTCTTCACCCTGTCAAGTATGGCAAAATCACCCTTCATCGTTGTAGGTCCTGGGGTGCTAAGAAGTCCGAGAAGTGTATGAAAGCAAGAAAAATCTATGGACCCCCACCATTTTGAAATGTCTCTCGCTCTATTTTCTACCCTCACTGGGAAGGCACAGGCTATTTGACTCCATTCCAATTTGGGCATTTCTCCTCTGCTGAGCATACCTTACCCACTTGGTAGTCGCTATTGGAGTCTTTCCCGCTCAGTAATTCCTCTATATCTTCGTCTGGGTTGTACATCGTCTCCCATACATAAGTCTTCGCGTCCTCAAGCGAGGATTTGGCCATCGTGGCCAATACATTTAATGTACTTCAAGGCAACTGAGCCTGTTTCGAATACCCTGATGCTACTAATCACTCTTCATTGTTTTGCAGCTTAACATTCTATGCAGCACTGCCTGCAATTATAACAATTGGTAGATTCTTATGTACCTCCAAAGAAATGTCGCTTTAATTGGACGACGGTGAATTCGCGATGCAGCACCTTGTTCCTTGGAGGTTTATGTCATGCGCCAAACACCTGTGATGCTCAGTTCGTACAGCCTTTTCGAAAGATTTTTAAATAATGGCTTAACCTCTCGCTAAGATTATCATCCCTTTCATAGTGTAATCGACTTTTGCACTCAACTATAACGCGTTCTACGCTGATAGTCCCCTCTAATCATCTGTCTTCTCACTAGCCTTCGTGCTCGTGGACAAAAAGGTAAAGAATATCAAAGTACCCTTTAAATATTCTACCAGACTATAACCCTGACGAGCTAGCCTCTCCAACTCTTTGCCCATGGACCTGCTCTGGTTGCTACAAAGCAGCAGACTTTGCTTATACTAGCCTTTCGATTAATGTGGGCCAATTCACCTTCACTCCTGGAGGAGCTGTGTATACGATAACCTAAGGTCCCTCCCCAGATTCGTGTCTGCCGACTGACTACTGAAGGTAGTTCTCCGCCCGGCACCTACATCGTAGTCTCAGCATATTCGATTACTTCCACCTTTTACTCGTCAGGACATTGCATTACTACGTTGGGGAGCGCAGTAATGTTGCCAAGCCCATTCTCCCTCATAAATCCGTCGGCAACCGACAGTACGCTATTCCAAGCGGCGGCAGAATGAAGTTTTGTAAACTTTTTGGGGTTTTCCTCATGCCAAGGGGGGGGTGGTACTCGCCTAGTAACAACTATACTGTAGAAGCGGTAGAAAGGCGAAGATACGAGTTACATGCGGAAGATAGAAGACATCAATTGGAGACAAGAGAGAACAGTTGTGAACTCCATGGCGGAGTGAGGAGGCAGGAATTGAGAGGCGAAGAGCATTCCCGAGAGCTTGAGGCTACCACTTAAAGACAACTGGCCTACGAAAGCAGTGAGTACTAATGCGTTCATTATTAGCCGTTCATTACGTTGGCTGAATGGCTAGAATCACACTTCGTGCTAGCATTCAGCATTCCTATTCGTAAGCTCGCCAACCGGTCACAATGACCAGCACTAGTAATTCACACCTTTCTGAATATCTCCATGCTATGCACATCGCTCACATGACTTACAGACACAACCCAGCAAAAACACTACATCTCCCCCAAATTCCCCCCCCACACAAAAGCTCGCCAGCATTCTACTGTGCCGCCGAGTTCTAGTTGGAAATTAAATCGACTCGAGGGATCGGCTCTCACTGGCTAATCAACGCAATCAGTCTCCCCTCAACAAAACCCCGGTCTAAAGGACCTTGAAACTTACGTTCCCCGGCGCAATCCATGACGATCGGCAGTCTTCACAGCGAGCGAGCCCACAACCGTTGCAAAAGGTCGTTGGAACGTTTGGGGCCGTATAGCAGCACGTGATACCCCATTTCGCGCGGCAGCAAAGCCAGGCCATGTCGTGAATGAGCTTTGGGTGTTAGTTGGAGTCTGAAGTAGGCTGGAGAGTTGTGTCCGAGTATTTGATATGAGGATATTGGTCTGGTGTTCGAGGACAAGGGGAGTCTGTTGGTGAGGTGGTTTCTGAGCTGTTGATGAGAATCTTATATGAGACACTGAGAAAATGGTGAGATCTTGCTCAAAATTTCTTCCTGCTCATCCAAGATTCGCCAACGAAATATGAACAACCAAAAGACTCATGGTGTTCAACACTCAATCTAGGGACAGGAAGCACAGCAAACAATATTAACCCCCTGAGCACTATTCACAACCAAGCAAAACGACTGCAGCGAAAATGATGAAAGCTCGAAGGGTGTCTGTTATAGGAGCTGAGAATTACCATCACATATTCCTGAGAACAGATTCATACTCTCTCAAGGATCTCGAAGGGACATCAATAGAGCTACGCCCCTGTCGATACGCCACCACATTCGTAGGCAGTTATACACCTTTCAGAGGGTATATCGAAGGTAGACAGACACCTTTGAATACTACGTTACGATCATGTGCTAAACCATATTTCCATGAGCGCGACACAAACTCCAGCTATAAAATCAAACCACAACTCCCTCTCCACCCCACTTCCACCTCCCCATTCCAGTCATCTTTACCAATCCCTTTCAATGCACCTACACACAAGTAACACAGCAGCAAATCTGCCAATAACGACGGCCCTGCTCCACTCCACCCCCTTTACTCCGTGCCTCGTCTCTTCTTATCATTTCCATCTCGCATCTGCCTACGTCATTTAACAATATGTACAACCAACGACCTATATCCGTGACCAAAAAAAGTCAGCAAAAAACACCGAGGGATTAAAAGGTAACGATTCCATGTTAATTGGTTCAGTTTCGTCTTCGACAGGGGTGCTCGGTGGATGAGCTGTTCGATTGCAGCTAGGGATGTTTGGGGTTGAGGAGTCAGTGGTAGGGGAGTCAGTGGTGAGTGAGCCAGTGGGGAGAAAGCTAGTGGGGAGAAAGCCAGTGGGGGACGAGCCAGTGGGAAAGGAGCTGTTGATCGCGGAGCCATTGGTTGAAGTGAAAACCTGTCGTTCGTGAAGACCGCGATATCTGCCGGGATAGCAATAGACGACCTCGGCCGCAACCGCGAAAAGCCAGAGGAGTTCCCTCATGACTGCGCCACCGACGATGCAGCACAAATAAGAGCAACCGGTATGAATGAATGGATCAGAAAGAAGCTCGAGGGAGAAGAGACACAACAGAAGGACCGTATAGTGACGAGGTGCGATGAAAGCAAACGAACGAACTGACATTCATGTCGGAGATCGTCAGCATATATATGACGGACTTTGATATTGAACATGCTAGACCCAAAAAAGGGTAATTCTAATCTTGAGGTGGCCCAGCAGACATAGCCCAGCAAACATAGCCCAGCAAACATAGCCCAGCAAACATAGCCCAGCAAACATACCCCGCGGAAACTTGGGACAGCAAATCTCCTGAAACATGTAGGAATCTTCAGCCTCATAAAATCTCTTGCTGGTAACATCGTGATGAATGAATGTAACCTCAGGAGGGATGTTGTTGAATAAGAGATGAAACGGCCGATACAATTGCAGGTCTTAGCATCGAGAAATGCACATAGCTGATGGTAGAAGCACCGGCAGTCATTGCACCACCGTTTTCAGCCTCATATAAGCTGCCGATCACCGATTATATTGTCAGGCCTTTTCATGCCACCTACCGCATGCATGATGTCAGACAGGCATGTCCATAAGGAAGCAAGTACACACTGCACAATAATGAAGGGGAACAAGGCAGTTGGTTTGTATAGCAGGAGCCACTGATTCCAGACCTTCCAGCAGGGTTGCATATAGCCTTTTCGTGGCAGAGGTGGAATCAGAGACAGGCACGACAGGGTGAGTATCTCAGTAGTATTACTGGTACGAGTCCCTCCTCGGGCGTGCAGATAAAGTTGCGCAGCGTGGAAATTTCCCCTCTAACTACAGTATTACTGTAGTCCGTTCTCATCAATTAAAACCAGTTTGATTGGTAGAATGGGGTAGGTGGATCTGGATTGAGATTAATCTCTTCCGCATTTCACAACATCGCCTCTTGAGGTGGAAAGGGGCCGCGTGGATTGCATGCTCACACGGAGCTAAGTGCTTCGCCCTGCGACAAAGCTGTACGTGCTCGTTTGGTCTTGTTCATTCCGTCTATATATAACGAAGGTAGTCCAATGCGTGCTCGCTAACTAACCATCTACTAGTACGAGTATGTAAAACCCAAGGCAGCATCTACATTGAATCACTCCCTCCAGGCATGTCATCCCCAACCAACCCAATGCTCTACGCTTGCTCTACCAACGACGTCTCCGCCCTCCAAGCCCTACTCGAAGAACAAGACCGCCAGCTCTTCTCGCAAACGGCTCAGACTGGGACAGTAAATACTGCAGCCTACCTCCTCTCCCGTCACCAAGTCCCCGAGGACTATTCCCGACACGTTCTGACCCTAAGTCCAACCCAAAACCCCATCCAATACCTGACCAAGGAGTCAGCACGTCACGGTAATACTGTCGTCTTCTGCTACCTTCTTTCCCGCTACCCAGAGCTCCTCTCCACCAAGAATAGAAACGTCGAAAGTATCCTAGTGAACGCGCTTGACGGCGGTGTAGAGATCTGGAAGATCATTCTCGAGCATGATCCACGCTGGAAGGACCATGAGTTCAGTGGGCATCGCGGTTATGTCCTTGAACTTCTCGTTGACCTGAAAAAGCCTATACTGCTCGAGTTTTTGCTTCAGGAAGGTGCGGATACCGATAGAGCGGGTGATCCTGTTCTTGACATGGCCAAGGCGCGGAGGGCGAGTCCTGAGATTCTTGAGTTAATCAAAAAGTACAGTCACTGAGAAGCAAACGGTTCGATAGTCGTCAGTTAAGATCTACGGTCCGCTGTATGATTGTGAGAAATGCTCAGAATGTTCCTACACTTAAGTTCTTTCAAGAATTTCCGACCGTCCAAACTCTCCGAAATCCCTCTCGCCATTATCGCCTATCCAGTGATAGTGGTAAGATTGGCTTCGTAGCCCAATTTCCTAAGAAACAGGACTCGCATTCAAGCATTGCTAAATTGGATTAGTGGGCCACAATTGGAATATATTGGGCAATGGCAAGGGAGCATGCCCTAGACTATACACCAGAAGCGCGCGTCGTCAAGTCCTTGAGTTATCTGCCAGAACCCTTTGCCTACATCTGCTAAGACGTCGCTCTCTTGTATCCACAAATATCTATATCTCATCTTCGCTTCAGGCAGTTTGGTGGGTGGGTCGAGAAGTAGCGACGCACTCTCATTTCACCATCAATATCGCGAAGCGGGGCCAGAAGACATTAAGGGTGACGTGGGTATGACTATCTTTTTCTACCCAAGAAACAGGGCGTGCTGGGTCTGAGATGCAGGGGTTTGCGAATGCACAAAGACGTAGAAGAGAGCGGAGAGGATCAGTGAAGCGGGGCGTAGCGTCTTGAAAGGAGAAGGCCTACGGAGAGTTAAGGGTGGTGAGGATAAAGGCTTGGGATTGTTGAGGATCAAGGCCAACTTGTCGGAAAAGGGCGGGTCTCATTGCGGGTGGGTGTAGGGAAAGGAACAGGTAGCATAGCGACGGCAATGAGGTGCGCTGGTGATGGATTGTGGGAGTCCATATAACCATGGGCATTGCCAGGCTCTTCAACTTTCGTCCATTTTGGTCCATTTTGGTGATGCTTAGGACAAAAAGGAACTGTCAGCCCTCAAGCGCAGCTTTGCGCCATACCAAGCAGTGTACGGAGTACATTTCACCGCCAGAAAGTTTTCATTTTCCATCTACCCCTCCATGCCCTCCATCGCAATCGCGCGAGGGTACCACACATGGGGCTACCCCCCCCATCCTCTCTCACCAAACCCCAAAGCCACAAGGAAGAACCATCGCCCCTACCCTTACCCCGTGTAACACACTTTCTCACGCAGGTAATCGATGGAGAGAAAACAGTGAGCTCTGATTGTAGAAAGAGGTAGGACAGGGATTGAGGTTGGTAGCAAGAGAGGCGTAGCGAGGTAGAGAGGCAGAGAGGTAGAGAGGTAGAGGAAAGTGAAAGCAGAGGTAGGAAGAGTAGTTTGGTTCGGTAGTACATCGCTTAGAGTATGTAGTAGGAATTCCTATCTCTCCAAACAATGTCCTACTGAGCACACTGCCCTCCCTACCTTGTCTAATCGTCTGCTCAGTAGTAGTACATCGCTTAGCCTGATAGGAATATTTCTACATGCCATTCAAGACAAAGTAGAGCTTTCAACGTTCCTAGCGAAATGGTCTACTGAGCGGATGAGCCGTCCAGAGAAAAAGGGGCAAAAGATCGAAGAAAACAAAAGAAATAGAAAACATTTCCATCCCCCCTTCAAACCCCTCATCACAACTTAATCCTCATCATCAATCGCCACCCCTCCACCTCACGCCATACGCCTCCTCCAAAAGCCCGCATGACACAATCAGATCTAGCAAACAACTCATGCAACATTGTCCAAAAAAAAAAGACGAGGGACAAAAAGAAGGATGGAAGAGATCGAAGGGGGACAAGCGAAATGTGGGAAGAGTACCTTAATGTGCTCAGTACCCCATCGCTCAGACTGGCAGGAAATTTCCTACTCGTCCGTTGATTACTAGGTATCTGAAACATCGGTTATAAAGCCGTAGTAGGAAGTCCCTCCCTACATGCGACTCAGTTACCAGGATACTTGGGACTTCCTACCACACTCCAAGCGATATACGACTGCGCAAACGATCTTCCTACAGTACCTGTTGCTTGCTCTTCCTACTCGAATGTTTTCCATCGCCTAGATATCTATCCCCTTAAACCGTCAACTGTGTGCTCATTAGTAGTATCATACAATAGAAGTTCCCATCATATTTCTGCAACAAAGATTTAGCTCAATAGTATATATACATATCTAACATCGCTCAGAAACGGCCAGAGAGTGGTACATATGTAGAAAGCATGATACTACCTACCCATCTAAGCCACGATCGTCTCTCTACCAAGCCCACTACTATCCAGCCCCTATCGATGTCCGGAAAGAACTGAACCATTCAGGTTTCTTAGAAATACCTTTTCCATTCCCCCCCAGTTATCCCCCCCCCTTCCAAACCCTCACCTTAATATCCCAACTCGTAGTACTCCGTACACGGTAGAACTTCTCAATCCCCCAAAATCAATTCCAACAATACAAACCCCCCCACATACAATCCCCCCACCTCAAACAACCCAGCAACCAAAACCCAACAAAACATCAAGCCCTCCCTACCTACAGTACCCTCCTCACTCACCACACCACACCAAAACCAAATCAATCAGCCGAAAGCCGAACATCGGCTCCCTCTTACAGAACCTATAAACTCCCCATACCCACTCATACCCCATAAACTCCCCAAACCTAAACACAAGTCTCAAATTTTTTTAAAAAAAAAGGATCACTAGGTCTCGACACCTCATCCGACTCGGGGAATCATAGAATACGTACGAGGGTACTATAGAAAGAAGCACGAGTACCTAGAAAAAGTGGAACGAGCGTGAGGAGTTCCATCGGAGAGAGTGCGACAACATGCGCAAATGGGAGTAGCAGCGAAGAAGCCAAGAGTCACCTTGCATGCCACTATGGCACGAAATCTTAATGTCCCTAACCAAAACTTATGTACGCAACAGCCCCCAAGCCCTTGTCACCAAACACTCAATACAAGCTCCCACCCCACCCGTCTCCCCTCTCTCTCCAACCCAACCATCGATCCCAGGGTATCCTCTCTCGGCTCTTTCTCATCCACTCTCCACCCCTCACAACAACACCGCAGCTCCTACTGCTAACCCTGCTAACGTCGCCAACACACTCCCCCCAGAAAGTCTGCCCGCAGCACCCTTCTGGTTCGGTCCACCATTCCCGGTACCGTTACCGCTACCGAGATTCTTGCCGCCTGGAAGACCTTGGTAGCCAAAGGTGACGTTTTGCGGAATGGTGGTGTTGAGGCAGTGGCCGTTGGAGATGTCGAGGTTGGTGAGGTCGTCCTGGCAGTAGAGTTAGATTATATACACATGTAGGCGGGTGGCGGTGAGGTGACTTACAGGCACGAGGAAGAACATGTACTGCTGCTGGTTCAGGGGTTTGAACCCACTGGTGTCATAAGGAAATTTATCACCGGGGTCTGTTGCCGATGTGTTTCTAAGGAAGATACACTGGACCTGGTTCGGAAACTCTGTAGCCATAGCCGGATAGTCTGTAAGGCAGTCGTTTAATTAGCAAAGCCTCATCCATACTTGAAAAAAACGGTGGAGATTTACCCCTCATCACATCGCTGTTGCTCGTATCAGCGACAAGGATAAATTTCCGGTGTGGATACGTCTGGAAGATCTTCACGAGCAAGTATTTGCGGACACTGAGGGTCTCGTCAACGTTGCTGAAGTTCAGGGGACGCGTATCAAAGGAACCACCGGGATAGGTCTTGTAGATAAAGTCCATGTAATTTCGGGTCACTTGCTCGGGGGTTGTGGTGAGGTAGTGGAAATGAAAGTTTGGGATGCTGCGGGACCAGTTGGCATAGATGTCGGGCATGTTCATCCAGGGGGTAAACGGGCGCGCAAAGGAGTTCAGCAAGCCTTCCTTTGGCTCGTAGATTTTGGTGACGCGAAGGATGTCGTCAATGTCATTGATGATGGTGAGGCCGGTTGAGGGGACGAGGTAGGCTGTTGCATTGCCCATGTCTGTTCCGTTGGTGTGAACGCTTAGACGCTGGATTTGAGATGTGGTGTTGCCGGCTGCGAGCCCCTGGCCATTGATAGGAACGAATCCATCAAAGTCGCCTTCATCAGTTGTAGGAACCGGGAATTTGACAACTTGGTTGCCACCTTGAGGAGTGGTAGCTCCTCCTCCACCTTGTTCGCCAGAGGCTCCTGCCGTTGGTGCTGGACTCAGGCTGAATGTCACATTTTGGTTCTTCTGCTGGAGGACGTATATCTCGGCCGTTAAGTTTCTGGCCTGCGAAGCCTGCGACGGTGGGAGTGACTGCACAGATGTGCCGACCAGAAAACCGTTCGCAAGGTCGTCAAGCTTTGACTCGGAAATGTTTGGCTGTTTCAAAACATTGCCGTGAAAGCGCAAGTTCCAGCCCTGGTCAGTCCAGTTTCCATAGCCTCTGCGATCTCGTTAGCCAGTGCTGCCAAACGCGGACCGGGAGGCGGTAATATTCACGGTATATTCAGCACCTGGGTTGGTAGTGCGGCGACTTGACTATCATCGAGCCCTAGGCTACTCTGAACGCCCGCTCCGGTTGGAAAATCTTGGAAGAAGTTTGGCACGCCCGAGGCAACATACGAAGGTATACTACCCAGGTCTGATAATATTGATTTGACGTCTACACCAACGTCGCTAAGGATGTCTCTTTTCGTCTTCGTAGGATCCCATGTTGTAGGGGCAGGAGTGATCAGGGGCTGTTCTTCCGCTATTGCTGCTGGGTTGGTATCAACTGGAGAGGCAGAAACGTAGGGAATTAGGGCAAGTAGTAAAGGGGACAGAGCGCCCAACATTCTGATAGAGAGCAGTACGACTTCAGGGGCCAGTTTCAATGGCGGAAAAGCGTTTTGGAGTGGGTAAGGACTGAAATCGCCAATGAGGTGCCGTCAATAGTAACCTAGCAGTCCTAGAGAGAGAGAAACTGCTGTGGTAGCTTGTATTTATGTTTGCACGTATTTTCAACAAAGGATACTTCTCGGGATCTTAGGCGTCGTCGAAGTATGTATATGAAAGACTGCTGTGTGTGATAAATGACCGCGGTTGTGAAGCGTCACTTCCTTGATTTTGAGTTGTCAACAAACATGAAACCCAATTTCATACGCCCAATCATGTATTAGACCCTGAATGCTCGAAAGAAACGCACAGCCACATAACGCCACAACTCTAAATTCTTACTCGGTGATTGTGTATCCTGTAGGTAGCATGCGTCCAGGCTTGTTCCGGCACCAAGAGTCATGATCAAGTGTTCAGTTCTTTTCGGCGTGAAGAGTGTGAGAGGTCAAGCCCATGTGCATGAATCCCTGTTCAGTTCTCTGGGCTACCAGACATCGAGTGCTGTCAGATCATCCGTGTTAGGAGCGATTGCACAAAACATAGAACAAATGACTACCGGTAGATCAAGATATCCAATGAGCTAGATCTTGAAGACCCATGTTGACTAATGCGTCCGGTTCTGCCGTGCCCAGAAGAACCAATCCGCCTGCCATTGCATTCCCTTGTGCCTGATCTCTCAACAGACTATGTACTGAGACTATGTACTGTGCTATAATAAAACCAAATGCCAAATGCAACCACCCACCGCTAGGCACCCGGCAGAACGCTTGACGCGTCTCAACCAGATCAGGCGCATGACGTCGAAAGTAAGGAATGACACAAACCTCCCCTGGTATAATCAAAAAGGGCGTCGCTCACAAAAGCCACCCACGAACGCCCGGCTTGATTCAGATCGAAATGAGTGTGTAGTTGATTCGGCATGAGCCTCTACCCATATACATAAAACGATAGAAATAAGACATAAGAAAGGAACGAGTTGAAAGCAAGAAATGCATCGGAAAGGCCACGCTAGCGCCAGTTAGGTGCCGTTGGGGAATATGCATAATGACAATGGCCAGCCCAGTAATTTACATATGACATTTGATGACGAGGTCGTTGAGTATATGATGAGTATATAGTGGTCCCAAGCAGCGGGTTAGCCGCGCTACTGGTAGAAGTGCTGGAGTATGGACATTGACCATGGAGGTAGATTCGTATGGGATCAAGAACAGGATGTGTGAACACCTTGGTAGGACTTTCAATTATCGGCGGATGAGAAAGAGAGGCTCGGCTGTTCAAAAATAACCTGTCGTAGGCTTTCGAGAATCAGTGCGTCTTGGGCGAGCGTACTGGAAATGGGGTGATGGCTGCGCAGAAATTTGATTGTGCGGTCGAATAAGTGCTCGAGCTGTTCAGCTGGGACAAGGAAACGCAAGCTTGATTTGTATGTAGCAGCCAGAACCAGGATGTTGCCGAATTGCCTAATCACACGGTCGTATTAATTACAAGACTAATATCACGGGTTTGAAAAGGACTGGTTTGATTGCAGATGCTTCGAGGGGTAACAGGAGTGGCTACTTACGCATGAGCTGTGCCAAAAATGTTGGTCACAATCAGACGTTGGCGGTTCAAAATATTGTCAAACGCGACAGTACTTCGCATGGCGGCCTTGACGCAAATTTTAGCTGAATGGAGGATTTCAGCCTGGCCATTTGAGTCAGCGCTCGTCGACCTTGGCGGGGCCATTGCGCCCCGACTTCGCTCGTGAGACTGAGCAGAGTACGCTAATGGCTTGTTGAGAGCTCCTTTGAGAACATCTGATTGAGGTGAGTCGGTTCCTTGAGCGATTATCTCACTGTCAAGTAAGTGGCGGAGGAACGGTCGGTGGATTATATAAAGTGCCCCGTAATATTTTGCGCGTAGTCGGGCATCGTTGATATCCGGAGATGGCTCATCATCATCTTTCCACTGTAACCAAGGTGGAAGCACGTTTCTCCAGTTCTGGAGAGATTCGTCGTGAATATTGCGCATGTTGAAGAAATCCGTCTTGCGCTCAAGATTTTCTGGGGGATGAAGATCTTTCTGCATACTATTAAGGCTATTGCGGATGTGGATCTGAAACGAGTAGTAACTCATCATCTTTTTGACCGCTCCTGGAACGTTAACGCCTTGGTTATCAATATGTTCAAAGTCCGCCAACTCAGAAAAGCCTTTCGGATACTCGAGCTCCATGTCCTGAATCCCGCTTCGAGGTAGGTCAAGTTCCGCCAGAATATCGCTCTCTAATTGCGAACACGTCCAGAACGCAAACTTGATCAGGTCCTTTCGCGGCAGATCCCGCTCCCTTGCTAAAGTTGGATCTCGTACAAGGTATCGACACGCTCTACAAGCCGAATGTATCCAACTCCAGCTCTCGAAGGTTCGCGCTAGTTGACCGGCGTAAAGACCTGCCAACAGGTTGGCTTGCACGTTGGCTAACTCGTTGCTACCGTGCACGTTGCCCAAGATATCTGTAGCTTTGGCGTAGTAAGCCAAACCTGGTATGACGTCAATGTTTCTGGGAGCTGGTGAAGCAGAGCCTTCTTCGGTTGACGACCGAGGACTATAATTGGTAAGGCGGAGGCCAGAAATCGTTGAAGAGGCTGGCATGCTCGTTGCGGGAGGCATTGACAACATTGGAGACTGCCTCAACGATAGAGGAGGTGGAGAATCGGTTTGCGCTCGTGAAGACGTATAAACTCTCGAGGGCACGGGCGTGTCTCCCGAATGTCCAGATACAGGCCCTGGCAGAGGATCCTTCCACTGGCATATCTTCCCCAATGCCATCACAAGGAGAACAATTGCATTAGCAGGCGACTTTTCAGGTGTGATATTCGGGCTTGGCGGATGTGGAATGGAGCCTGGCTCTTGGACAAAATTGCGAGAATAACCATCCGAAAGCTTTCTCTTTGCAGCTCGATGCGAACCATCGAAACTTGTACCCGAGGTAGCAGGTCCAGAGAACAACATCTTTGTCAGGTTCTGCTCGGAGGGGTTATATCGCATCGAGAAACGTTCAACCATACGGGTCAACCGGCCTTTGTCGAGGAAAGGATGGAGAATGTGGATGTTATCTAAATAGCTTTGAAGTAGCTGGCGGAGGGTTTTTGGATCAAGCTTCAAGTGATTCTCAGGAGTAAGACCACCAATTGCACTCGTAATACGCGGCTCGACGTTGTTTGAGTGATCAAGGTCAGTGCCCCACAGGCCTTCCGGTGGTGAAGCTGGACTACGTGCTTCTGCAGTCTCTTCGCTTCGGCCACTAGTAGAGCTGGTTGCGGGACTTGCTGCGCCTGGCTGATCTCCATCAAGATAATCTTTTCCTTCACCTCGACCATACACTCTTAGGACCCCCTTCAACTCTTCATGCTCCATAACATAGTCTTCTCTCACCTGTCGCACGAGCTTCGATTGCTTGACCAGTGCGCTGATCGACGGCCAGCGAAGCAGCCTGTGAGCGGCGGTACTGTGCTCTATTGGGATAGGAATCTCTGGTATAACTCCTGGGCCACTGTCACGTAACAAACCAACATCTGCTCCGGTTGAATCGGTACTAGTGGTAATGTGGAATCCGCTTGGACTTGTGTCAACCGTCCTCTGCTCTCGGTTTTTAGCTTGTTGAGACAACACATACGGTGCGGTCTTTTGTTCTGTTGCAGGCCTTCTCTTTGGGCTTTCCATACTATTCAAGTGTCTGGGTACGGATTTGATGTCTGGACTTTCGCGTGTAGAGCCAGTGGCCGGCTTAGGGCTGTTCATGTTGGACAACATTTGTTCTATACGCTCAAGCCTACCCTCCACGGTTCGATTCAGCGTTTGCATGTCATCCTTTTGAGCGGCCAACTGTTCCAGGATTGCTTGGTTTGCACGATCGGCTCTGAATTGTATTAGCTGGTCATGAGTAAATGGAAGACATGGAAAGTGTTACTTGGCTGGCACCACGGTTTGATAATTACAGCTCACCCGGTTTTCGCGACAAGTACCGCACTCAGGCCTCTGTTCGTCGCACTTTGCTTTCTTGGCACGACAGACGTCACACGCCTACGAGAATGCATTAGTCGTGATCGGTTTCGGCAGCTGAAGAAGCGTACTTGCTGAGCACGATTCCCTTTCTTGGGCCTCTGCATGCTTGAATGATAGCCAGGCGATGCACCGTAACCAGATGCACCGTAGGAATGGGGCCCGGCGTTGACGGGTGATTGGCTATACTCTGGGGCGTGTCCTTGTGTAACGGTGTAGTTCTGTTCGTTGTAATTCGCCATTGGAAGACCATGGTGTGTGTTGCCATTCAATGGTCCGTCTTGGGGTGGGTATCCCGACAAATGCACAGCATGTTCTAGATGTTGCGGTGGAAAATGCTGAGCTTCGCTAGAGGTGGAACTCAAATTTCGCGCGGCAGCATATTGCGGATATTCGTCAGGAGATCGCGTAGCACCAGAAGCGCTGCCACGTCGAGAATAACCTGGATCAGAAGGGTAACCTCTCGAGTCTCGAATGGGAGTGTTGTGACCGGAGAGGGAGTGGTTGTATCCGTGAGGGATCGGATCTGGCAAATTTCTATGCTCATGGGGAGGAGCTTCGTGGTATGGGGACTGTGGGATCGGGGGCGGCTGTACGTAAGAATTTGGTGGTGGTAATGTGTGACCAGAGTAGGTGTGTGGCTGTGAAATGGGAGGTTGCTGCTGCTGCAGGCGGTGCGATACATTATAGGAATCCAGCCGTTGCCGCTTCGATGCCTCTGAACCTGGGCCTTCCATCTATTCGTCTCACAATAATGGTCAAATCCATCTGCTCTACCAGTAATGGGCTCATGCGCGCTCCGGAGTATCCTCCCTATGTGACACCAATCAAGAGCCTCATCGGGGGCTACCACGAGACGCACGAAATTCTGACAAGATACTATGCTACTGATATCGAGTATATACCAGCAAGCTGCAGGAATGTCAACGCGCGCTCACAATGGCTTTGTCCGTTTAGGGTACCGTAATCTCTGTCAAGCATGACAGCGGGCAACGTACCGTAAGTCCGAACACCCTTCTGAACCTTGGGGCAGCTTCTGACACCTCGCTACTGAGCTGCGATCGAAAGTACCCAGATGCCAAACTCCCGGTACGGAAACCGGACAGGTGTGGTGGAGGGAATAGGCAATCAGGTAATAATACCTACAGCAAAGATTATGATGATGGCGTGGAGAAAGAGGGTTTTTACGACTAGGTAGGAGTACTGGGTCCCTTCGGGCAGCGCTCTCTATCCTCTATCCTCTATCCGTCAAGTGTAAGGAGTGTAGATCCCAACGCGATCATCGGCTGACCGTCTTACCGATTCAAGCAGTCCCAGGGCCAGGGAACCGGTGGAAAGGCGTCGCAGGGGTGGGTGGAGAGGGTGGAGAGAAATGGGAGTTGGGAACGAACTGATCGTGTATGGTAAACTACCGTACGGGATTACCGGTACTCAGGCACGTTTCTCAGGTAGTGAGGGGACCATGATGGGCCATCTGACAGCCGAGCCAAGATATGTTTAGCTGTTGACAGGGAGTACTTGATTCGTATTCCGTACGGAATACGGAGTATGTACTTTAGGTTCGATTCCTAATGGCGCTAGTGCAATGGTGTATTACCTTACCTAGTGGTTATGTTTCTTTTCTGCTGTGTGGCTGTCTCCCTGGTTAACCCATGGTTTACACTTGTTAGTATACCCGCGTGAAGTAGAGTGAAATACAGTACCACAGTGCTTCAGTACCATACTTAACCCATCTAGCTGCTTTTTCAGGACTGAGGGTCTTGCTCGAAATATCAAATCGACCATCGTAAACCGTGTACGGAATCCCTACGTTCCATTGGCTTTCCTGGGCTGGATGGCCGCCGTCGACAGTGGCACTGATTATCTTTTAGGTAACAAGGCAAACATCGAGTCATACTTCGCATGGAGTGCTTGCCATTAAGGGAACAAGCACCAGCAAAGGTCGCCTCTCGGTATTCTACTTTTACCTCACAACTGCACGGACTACCTTACGCCCGAGTCTAAGACGATACGCATAGGCTACAGGCTATGAACGTAACCACTAACTAGTCCACGGTCATTCTTTTGCCTGAGAACCCCTGCCGACTATGGTACTGTTGCAACTTGCAGCAGTACTTCCGTACCTTGATGACTATTCCGATATCTTGTGAGAGGTTGTCAGCATTTACCTCGTGTTAGGTTGCCTCCTCTCGCTTACGCGTTGAAGAAGAATGGTTGAAGGCAGCTAACGTTCGATGGATCCCTGTCAGATGAGGTCTGCCTGTCACACGGGTCCCTGAGGGGCAACAACCGAAGGTCAAGCAGTACCTACGGCGGTATGTTCAAGGAGCAATGTAGATTAGCTACCGACACGAGTAGTAGCCGGCATGCCTGCTGATATGATACCCGATATTCCATTGACTATCGTATTTCCGGCCTCGCAGAGTCGCAGGCCTGTGAGAAGTTGAGAACTGAGAACTGAGAACACGGTCGAGGATATAATACGGAATACCATTACTGTGATCGACAAGCTCCATGGACCCCAGCAAGCGGAATGGTCTAGGCCTCTGCTTAGCAGTCCTAGCTATGTCCTAAGCTTTGCACGCACCTCCTGGCATTCCGCCGATACCCAATTGGATCAACTGGGCATTCACCGACATTTTGACAGCTCCCTCCGATCATCAGCTGCTGCTCATGGCTGCGAATATCTTCCAATCGGTCATATTGGGGAACTCTCTTTGGCGGAGATACTACTACAAATACATGTTCTGTTACTTACTTATCAGACCTAATTTCCCACATCAGATACCGGATGATCTTGTAAAGTGGGGGGGCGTGGGGTTGGATCAAGGGCATTTTGTGGAGATATCGTGATGGGTGGTTTGATTAGCTGAAGCTTTCTGTTATTCCCTTTAACACGGAAAAAGATTTGTGCCTCAGAGCCTACTCTTCCTTACTCCTATTTACGGTGAGACAGCCACAAAGCCATCGCGCGGAGACCTTACAATGGAGGCCTCGATTTCACCGCGCGAATCTGCCCTTGGAATTGGTCGTATGACGTTTTAGGGACGGCATGATTCGTAGAAAATAAAGTACCAACAAGTACCTACCTAGCAAAGCAAGAAGATTAAAGCCCCGCTTACATACCTTACCTTGCCTTACTTACCTTACTTACCCGACCTCACTTTACTTTAGCTCGTCGCTCGGGGTCTTGCGGTTATCAATAATTTACAATTGTAGCAGTGGCCTGGAGCAGGAGGGAAAGCCGCAGGGCAGGGAGAGGAACGTTGGGAGGGGGGGCTGATTCTGCCCAACATTGCCGAGCTCACTTGCGATCAGAGGTGTCAACGAGACCTCTCTGGAATCAGGATGTTGCTGTTGGGAGATGTTTCTCCGTTCTCCTGTCGGCAGCCTTGTGCGTGTCATGCGTCAATCTGCTGCAGGGTGCACCTCATATGCCTTGCATGCCAGCAACCATGCGCTTCCTGTTTTCCTTTGTGTTACCATGAACAAAATCCCGATACATTTTGGATATGGTGTTATGTGGCAGGGCCTCATCTGATCAAAATTCTCACACCGCCCTGACCGTCAATTGGACGTCTCAGCAACTCCGCTTCACTGCGTACACCGACTTTGCCCAGTGTTGGTTACAACCGAATGGGGATAATCCAGTCATCGGCCAACCACGGATGAAGATAGGTGAAGTCAGCTATGGAAGAGATAAATGACTAAATGCAAACAGAGATTTCGACAGCCACACATTTCGCGCAGGATCGAGGGGATGCTCTTTCCGGCAAGTAGCTACTACATTGCCAGCAAACGGTACCCTCAAGGTCCAGCCTATGAGGTTTTGTGTTGGATGCCATACTAGCCCAAAGTGGCCTTCTGTGCGTTCCGCCTGGGGAAGCCATGCACTCCACCTTGTGCCGCAGCTGTCAGCCTGTCAGGGCTTAAGGTACATGCGGGTGGTTTATGCGGATGACTACCTTACCTCATGTGCTGGTGCTTTCCCTCTAGGTGCTTGTACTGCGTTTTCCTTATGTACGACCTGCTGGCTGTGTATACTTACGAAGGGTGACACCGAAAGTCCTGCCCAGCGCTAGTAAGCGATACGGCTAAGAACATCATACGCAGCAACATAACAGATGATAGGTGATGCAAAAGCGATTCGATTTTCTTAATTTTGATATATACATGAAGCGTTGATTGAACTGTGAAATTTGAGCTATTTAGCTAGAATTTCTGTCGAGGGCGCATTAAGCGCACAGCAATTGTAATCTACTGTATGCTCTAATGTTCTTAGCGTGGGGCAGGACTTTCTTGTCGCCCTCCGTATAAGATACTTTACCTTTTCTCATTTTGCCGTCAATCCTTTGATTCAGCTTAAACTCCACCAACGATCAAGCTTCATCATATCTGCTACAATTTTCTGCATGGAATACGATCTGATCTGGCATGGCAGACTTTTCACTATCTGCTTTTTACGGCACAGTGCATGAAGAGGGCAGTCTTGACCCACAGAAGGCAAGACGATGGCCATAAATGTGACAACAGTCTTGCTTGATGCTTCTTAGTGCTATCGTCTCTCAAGTGCGGATAAGTTTCTTATTCGCGTTTTTGCTACTATCCGTTGCTCCCTGCCCTTCGAAATCTGACTCGTGTGAGATGTTCGCCAACCCTCACATACTTGAAAAGCTAGGATCTGTTTCTTCTGGTTCCTTCAGGACCTTCGAGTTTCCACCATTGTAGAATTCAGCCAAAGCTCTTGAGCGATGTTGGATTTTGAACGTCTAAGATCATGCTCCACTTTTTCTGCGGCCATCTCAGATACGTACTCCTTCACATGTGACATCAGACGTGGTCGCCTTTCTTAAGAGGCCCATCACAAACGTGATACCCCTTGTCAGTTCCTTATCTTAGATGCATTACCTATCATATGTGCGTTCCTTTCTCTACCAGACTCGTACTACTTTATTGGATTACATTGCAGCCTTCGTCTTGCAGTTAAGAGATATCTAAGTATCTGACCCAGCGCATACATCAATCATTGCATCCTGGATCACAATACTCCCATCTTAGCTAGCCTATGTCCCTCGTTCTTCTAGATCTCTGCATGCATCCATTTCAGACTCTCCCCATCATTTCTTTCTCGACACTTTTCGCGGAACCCTGGCAACTAACGCGTTCCACTCGTTTCCACTCCCTCATCTCTCAGAAGTCTAGTCGAATATGTAGATAAATCCTTGAAACCTTTTCACGTAATGTATTTGTTCTCTGGCAGCGCGATATATGGACATTAAAACTGTTGGAGACAAACCGGGAGATAGCCACAGGTTCAAAGACCCAGAAGTTGTAGGAGATTTGAGCGCTTCTAAAGCAGAATTTAGAATAGTGCTTGTTACCAATTCTGAAAGCCTTGGACTAAAACGCTTTCCTGGGTTTGTTATTGAGTAGACCGTACCTTGATGATTGTGCAGGAACATCAAAACGAGGACATGCTCTGATAGTCTTCGTTCATTGGTAAGTAGATACGATGAACTCGATGCTTCCAAGTGGAAATCTAGCCAAAATGAAGACTTCAACCAGCTTCGTCAACTGTATAAGGACGTATTTGTTTCCTGCAAGGAGCAGCGTCGGACATCTTCAAATGGCCATATCTACGTCTTCCAAAAGACCGACTGGTCCTGAGGCTTTACGGTAGGATAAGCTCAGCCTATAAGGTAGTGACTAGCCATATGGCGCGTGCCCGGCGTCGCGTAATGAAATTCCGGTGCCAGAGCTCATCGAAGGAGCCACCGTAGCTTTAACTCCAAAAAGTTCCACATACAAGCCAAACATAATATAAACCGCTTTTCCTACATTCAATACGGATCATGTCGTGCTAAAGGTGCCATCTACGTCCTGAGTCAACCACCATCCTGCCGCGCTTGGCAATTTCTACGCTGGCCCAAAGGGCATAATGCTGCTCTTATCAGCATTGCTGCTATGCCTCCTCCCCCTAGCCATATGCGCCGAAGACTACTACAAGCTTCTCAACATCGATAGATCAGCATCGGAACGGGATATCAAGAAAGCATACCGTACCCTCAGCAAGAAATTCCATCCTGACAAAAACCCGTGAGTTTCCCTAGACGAATCTACCAACAGGCCCCCCCCCTCCACCCTTTAAGCAAATCGCTGCAGGTTAACGGACCTCTGACTCAATCCGCCTAAATCTAGTGGCAACGATTCGGCCTCGCAGAAATTCGTCGAAATCGCCGAAGCCTACGACGCCCTCTCCGTCAGCGAAACCCGCAAAATCTACGACCAATACGGCCACGAAGGCCTCAAGCAGCATCAGCAAGGCCACGGCGCCGGCCGCTCGCACGACCCGTTTGACCTCTTCAGCCGCTTCTTCGGCGGTGGCGGCCACTCGGGCCATGGCGGCGGCCAACGCCGCGGACCGGACATGGAAGTCCGCGTGTCGGTGCCGCTGCGGGATTTCTACACGGGTGCCGAGCACGAGTTCCAGATTGAGAAGCAGCAGATATGCGAGGAGTGCGAGGGCTCAGGCAGCGCGGACGGGGAGGTTGATACGTGCGGTAAATGCGGGGGCCGCGGCATGGTGGTGCAGAAGCACATGCTTGCGCCGGGAATCTTCCAGCAGGTGCAGATGGGATGCGATCAGTGCGGGGGCAAAGGCCAGACGATCAGGCGGCCGTGCAAAGTGTGCGGTGGCAGCAGGGTGATGCGGAAGACAACAACGCACGTCTTGAGCGTGGAAAAGGGCATGCCGCAAGGGCAGCGCCTCACATACGAGAACGAGGCGGACGAGAGCCCCGACTGGGTTGCCGGAGACTTGGTCGTTGTGCTGGGCGAGAAAGAAGCCGAGCTCGAGTCCGAAGACCCCCACCGCACCGACGGCACCTTCTTCCGCCGCAAAGGCCGCGACCTCTTCTGGAAAGAAGTCCTCAGCCTCCGAGAAGCCTGGCTCGGCGCCTGGACCCGCAACCTCACCCACCTCGACGGCCACACCATCCACCTCTCCCGCCCGCGCGGCGAAACCGTGCAGCCTGGGCAAGTGGAGGTGGTGAAGGGAGAGGGCATGCCGGTGTGGCTGGGCGAGGCCGAGCATGTCGAGGTGGATACGTATGGGGCGTTGGTGGTGGAGTATGTGGTTGTGCTGCCGGATCAGATGGAGGGCGGTATGGAGAAGGAGGTTTGGGCGTTGTGGGAGAAGTGGCGGAAGAAGAGGGGGGTCGATTTGGGGAGGGATGCGGGGAGGCCGGCGGCGGCGGGGCATGGGGAGCTGTGACGCCGGGGGTGTATAGGTAATGGGGGTTTTCAGTGATCTGATCGGGGTTATCTGTCTTGCGGTGTAAAGATTTCTTATAGACGTGATAGAATTACATTTCTATTTGGGTCTTTTATATATTTCTTTCACTACGGAGCTGATTACCGCTATGCCCAAATCTCCCATGCTGGATCTGAAACGATGGCAGGACTAAATCGGCACGGGGATGGGGAGGACAGGAAGGGTCGTTGGAGGGGTGGGGATTTGGTTGCAGGAAAGTGAGATGTGGGGATACTGGACAAGTAAATTGACAATTCTTGTAATCTGCCATGCATATATCCTATCCCATTGCCCCATATAGTCTTTCTCTTTCTCTTTCTCAAATCCAAACCACCCCCCCGTATCCCGCGCATATATACACATCCCCCCCCCTACAAACCACCTAATAATAACAATGAGACCCCCTTCATAATTTGGCCCTCTGCTCCGTCGCCCGATGCAACTCCGCCCCTTTCTTCTGGAAATACTCTCTCACCTTCTCCCTCGCCACCTCCACGACGCTCGCATCCTCCACCGTCGCCGGCACCTGCACCTCCTTCTCAAACTCGCCATGAACCGCATTCTCCACCAGCTCCCTCAGCACCCGCCGCAGCGTCTTGCCGCTCCGAGTCTTGGGGATCATGCCTTTGCCTTGCACCATCCCCCCAAGGGCGGCGATGGCGCCGATCTGGTCGCGGATGTTTTGTTGGACTTGTTTGTAGAGGTCGGAGGAGGGGATGGCGGACGAGGGGTGGGTGGGGGTGGAGAGGGTTATGAAGGCGAAGGGGAGGTGGCCTTTGAGGGCGTCGGGGATGCCGACGACGCAGCACTCGGCAACGGTCGGGTGGGAGGAGATGGCTTGTTCGATGGAGCCTGGGGGCTTGTCTATTAGCTTTTAAACGTTCATTGTTGGTTTAAAACAAGGAAAGGGAAAGAAACGAACCGGTACTGAAGCGGTGCGCCGCAACGTTGATGATGTCGTCAGAGCGAGACATTACATGCACATAGCCGTCTTCGTCAATCATACCTGCGTCACCAGTGTCGATCCATTTGCTGTCGAAGCGTTTCAAATAGCCTTTGTAGAATCTCTCCTCGTCGTTGAAAAGTGTAGTCATGCCGGTTGGCGCCAGCGGTACGCCGAGGACAATATTTCCCATGCGGCCTCTGTCAACTTCGTTCCCTGAGTCGTCCACGATCCTAACGTCGAAGCCGGGCAGAGGTTTGCCTGCTGATCCAGGTTTGATGGGTAACGCCTTGTGGGTTTGAGTGCTGGTGAAGTCTTTCCCAGCGGAAGCTTTTAACGCTATGCCCGATATTGGCGAGCCGGACTCGGAGGACCACCAGTTATCGATCACTTGGGCACCGGGAGCGCAGTACTTCTGGAGAAGCTCCTGGTACATGTGGACGATGCTTGGTTCACTCCGCTCGCCAGCAAGAAAGAGTGCTCTTAATGGCTTCAGTCCGCCTCTTTTGCCAGCAGATTCGAATAGTTTATTTTGTGGGTCATCTCGTCTGATCGCCCGTAAAGCTGTAGGTGCTGTGCTAAGAATGTTCACTTTGTGCTCTTCTATTATTCTCCAGAAAGTGCCTGCGTCTGGTGTACCGACTGGTTTACCTTCGAAAAGTACAGTGGTAGCTCCTGCGAGCAAAGGAGCGTAAAGGATATAGGAATGGCCTACTACCCAACCGATGTCCGAGGCACAAAACATGACGTCTCCTGGGCCATGGATGTCGAAGAGATACCGTATCGAAAGGTTCAAGCCTACGGCATGTCCGCCAGCTTCTCGGTGTACTCCCTTTGGCAAACCGGTAGTACCTAGACAGGGTCAAATTAGTCCCAGGATCTTCCGAGATTAGCCACGGTGATGTAACCATAACATCAATTCCTCTTCAGTGATGCCACGTGATAGTTTTGTGTACCTAATACTGGGGTCCGATTGAGGCCTATTGCCATATGAAGCTTGTCAGGTTGACGAAACTCACCACTTGTATAGATAATGTAGATTCCATCGCTACTCTTGACCGACACAGCGTCTGCTTTAAGGCCCCGGTTTTTCGCGCTCTTGAGCAATCGCTCCCAATCCCGCTCTCCATTCTCCTCTGTAACCGGATCCCACCTCATTTCGGTTCTTTGCCATATTATGACCTTCCCGGGTTTGAAGCTACTCTTGTCTAGTGCTCCCTCGATGAACGACTTGTAACCCGAAGGGCCTTTTGCACCTTCAATACCACATGATGCTGTCAGGATAGCTCGAGGTTTTGATGCTTCAATTCGCTGCGCCAGCGATGCGGGGGCAAATCCTCCAAATACCACTGCGTGCATGGCGCCAAGGCGAGTGATGGCGAGAATTCCGAAAAGGGCAGCAGGTATCATGGGCATATACACAAGAACCACATCGCCCTTTTTTACGCCTTCCTCCCGTAATACCCCAGCAAGTGTTTCCACCTCGGCAAGTAGCTGATTGTAAGAGTATTTTTCTTTGCTGCCTGTGACGGGCGAATCCCAAATAATCGCCGTGGCCTCGCCATTGCCATCCCTGACATGCCTATCTATGCAGTTGTATGAAGTTGATATCTCTCCATCTGGGAACCATGTGAAGCTCGGATGCTCGACACCACTGGCGAGCTTCCTCGTTGGCTGCTCCAACACCTTCGAAGGCTTCTTGTGCCAATACAGCTGTTCAGCTTGGTGTGCCCAGAACGACTCGGGATCGCGGAGGGAATGTGACTGGACCTCGTCCTGTATGTGCGGAGCCATGATATGGTAGTGCTACTCGGATCAGCACAGCTCTTCAGATCCGATCACTACCAGCTCTTCTCCCCGAAGGCAGACATCACACCGGATACAGAGCGACTACAAGCAACTTAAAAGCAACGACAGACATGCACATAGACAGTCTTCGTCAATTGAAGGGTTTCGGACTAAAGGGCCCGTGAGCCTCTGGACTTCTGGAGAGTACCTTGTGGAAGAGCTTATTTCCCCCGCATTTTAGACGTCTGAGCACGGAGGTCGCCTTGATGCTGGTCAAGAGAACGAATCTCCTCGATATTGACATATCGGTAACGTAGAATGCTCCCTGTGCACGGTATCATTGTTGGAAGCAATCTAACGATCGTAGGCTTTGCTTGAGAATTAATTGTCCATGGCCAAGAATGGAAAATGAGAAACGAAGGCGAACCAGGCCAGCTAGCATGTTAGCAACTTGCACTATCGGTGTCTCGATTCCCATACTCCGTACGTATTTCTTTTTCTTTCTGATATATGCATGTCCTTGAAGGCTCATTTAATCGTGCCCCACACTAAACGAACAGGAACTTTCGTGTCCAACTTTGTTGTTGCTTAGTGTTTTGGCACGACTAGGTCTTAGGCTACAAACAGTGTACAAGTGATAACCTTGTACCTTAGTATTCCGCAGGACCGCTAGAGTAAAGCACTTTGGAAATTTACAATCTACCTGCCTTACCACGGGTCAATCATTCATGACTTTGTTGTCTCCGAGCTTTACACACCAATTGAGGGGGTTTTCGATCTTAGCGCAGGTCAGGTGATCAGTAGTTGATGCGTGCTAAGGGGAGCACCTGCACGGGGAGTTAGTTTGAAGCTGTCAAAAGTGCCGACGCATCTTAGACTCGTAGAATTCGTGTCATCTCGCACGAATGGTAATATTAAACGATTCGGAGAAGCATCGACCTATCAGAGTAGCAGATCCAAACTGATGACTGCAGCAAACTATGATGACTTGTGATAATCGTTTGAACCCCAACCCCCACGGGCACCGGATCTGCAGGAAGAGCCCGCCCTCGGGAGACCCGACGGAAGTGGCCCCAAGGAGCGTTTGGTTGCAGCCAATATGCCACGGGCGGTGACAATCTGGACGCCCAGACGGGCGCATGGGGAGAACCACCCTTGACGCCATCGACAAGAACGCATTTGTCACCTCCGTGAAGAGTGACATCCCATCCTGTGCTGTGTACCCGGTTGTAGTCAGCCATGCTACAAGCGAAAAAGCAGAGAACTGGCGGTCAATATCAGCAGAGTTCTAGAATCCGAAAACGCTGATAGGGTTGATATGCGGACTCTCCCAGCCTACACCGCTCTCCCATGCCGTGGTACAGTATACTGTGTAGTGGTACCTATGAGGAACGGTGGACAGTCCCTTGACGCCTGGTTCAGTCGAATTCGGTAATGCGAGCCTGCATGCTTTCCTCTGCTGCACGTTACCGTCCGCTCGAGAACCCCAAACTGAAATGCGATCCGTCCCGTCTCGTCTGAGCACAACCCTTTTCGAAAACTTACCCCAGAACTTCAGTCCCTCATTGAAGCGATTCCCGCTGAGAGGCTGGCTAATTTTGCTATCTGCATTGCCACAGCGTTCCAACGTGCCGTGCAGACCTTGTTGGATTAGGAAGCTGCCATTCTGGTCTTTACTACTAGCCTCCTTGCCGCTTGTGAGGATCCCTCCAAGGCTGTCAACTGGCCCACAAGGTTGACATGACAGATAGCTTGCCGGCTTTGTTTGATGACATAGTGGATAGCTGCGCTCCGAAGGTGTTTTTGGTACGGAATATGAGCCCTTTAGTGGTACGTCGTTGTAGTTGTAGGGTGGCAGCCGGAGGCCAAGACGCCGCAGTCTTGTGGTCTGCTGTTTCGATCCAGGGGCTCAAAGAGGATTCTCCGGATCACGCTATGGCTCTCGCATCATTATATCGATGGCGATAGGATATTAATCGGCCAGTTCTCGCTTACTCTGGATGCATCCTCTTCCCACGCCTCTTTCCAGACTTTGAACACACACCAATGATGTGATCCTACCCAGCGCCATATCCTCGGAATCCCCAGCAAAAGTCAAAACTTACAGGCTGCCAGTAAGCTGCCTTGCTGTTCATGTATCGGTCCTTAACAGGGTCACCCTCTTTCTCCGGCATCCGGAAGGAGAGCCCCAGTTGCAGCTTTACCTAACCTAATGCGTGCCCCCTGGCCTCGCACTTGGACGAGATATCATGTAATGCCGGTCTGAGGCGTGTACATGATGCTGGGCAAGACCCAGGAAGAGCTTAGTCCCTGTAGGCAAGTCGAAAATCGTTTGGACCCGACTCTTTTAGACTGGCGTTAGGGTAAGAGTAGGTAGAGTGCTAAGAGTAGTATCACCCTCAGGATCAGGGAGGGACCATTTGCAGGGTTCGTTCTCTTCCTTCAATGCCGGCGCTTGGTATTATTGCACACCCCACCAATCCCTCACAACTTGACCTGTATCCTTTTTCGCGTGTTGAATCCGAGCTACCTTACTACTGTTGTACTGTCCGTATTACTGAGGTTAGAGGTACCTTACCCTCTCGTCGAGCAACAGCCGTCCGCCTGGTGCTTCATCCACCCAGTTCCTCACCCACTTCTCATCACCTCCTCATCAACTTCGATCAATTGAAGTCAAAACACCCTGGACGGAGTTTGCCAGGACTTGCGGAAACCCACCATTCGTCATTCCACGCGGAGTTCGCGTGGTCCGGCTTGCAAAGGGCTCGAACTAAGCAAAATTCATCTCAAGTATTCCACCTTGCTTTGAACTACAATTCACTACTCTGCCGCGGCACAGACTTGGAAAGAAAGAGCCGAGCTTATCATCTTCAAGCAAATCCCCATCCCCCCCCCCCCCCCACCTCAAACTCTTGTCACCTACCTTGTCAGCTTCACCTTGTCTCTACTCTTTGGCTACTACTTCCTCTTATCCTTACATGCTCGTGGCCTAGTCTATCGGTGCTTCATCATCGAAGTTTGACAGTGCAGGTCTTGCTATCGTGTATCAGTTGGGGGTAAAAGGTCGTGAAACAAAGGAGGTCATTACGGTTACATCGACTTGTATATTCGTTCTGCACCAATACTTTTCATCAACATAAGGTAGGGCTTGATCGAGTTGCGTCCGTAGTTGCGGTCAGCAAGGCTAGTTATCGTTGCCGCTCTGGGCTGATCCATTGGTTTGGTATTGGCCAGCAAATCCCCCGTCGTATAATTCAAAGCCGTCGCCGTTGGCTCTTACCATCCCTTATCTACAAGCTCGGATATCCTGGAAAAGGGTTGCTGCAGACACGGTACCAAGCGGTCTCACTCACACCTCCATTCACCTTGGCTGGTGTTAGGCAACACCTCGCCAGTTCTGCGGAGCCGCTGCAATTGAATCGGATACATCAAGGTCTTCTTCTGCTTGCTATACGCCCGAGACGCCGAATCTCAGTGCGTGCCAATCCCCGAAATGGCGGGGAAAATGACGTTGTACAAACTAGTGGTGCTGGGCGATGGAGGTGTTGGGAAAACAGCTCTGACTATTCAAGTGAGTGTCTCAGCTACTGCATCAACGAGCTCCTACTCAATATGTGACAGCTTTGTCTCAACCACTTTGTCGAGACCTATGATCCTACAATAGAAGATTCGTATCGGAAGCAGGTGGTTATTGACTCTCAATCCTGCATGCTGGAAGTGCTGGATACGGCCGGTCAAGAAGAGTATACAGCTCTGCGGGACCAATGGATTAGAGATGGGGAAGGGTTCGTTCTTGTGTACAGCATCACCTCTAGATCATCCTTTACACGGATACGGAAATTTCACAGTCAGATTCAAAGGGTGAAAGAATCGTCGAGTGCTGGATCGCCCACAAGCTCTTATTTGACATCCCCCTTATCACCTACCATTGGTGGTGGCCAAGCTCCCGTGATGCTGGTAGGAAACAAGAGTGATCGAGTGACGGAGAGAGAGGTATCAACGCAAGAGGGAAGTGCGTTGGCGAAGGAGATGGGTTGCGACTTCGTGGAAGCATCAGCAAAAAATTGTATCAACGTGGAAAAAGCCTTCTACGAAGTCGTCAGATCACTGAGAAGACAAAGGCAAGAGACCGCACAGATCGTACGACGAGGCACGACATACGGTGGAGCCGGTGGGCCTGGCAACGCTGATCCAAGACCCCACCGTGCTCGAACCGATACTAGGATACCCAAGAGGCCGCGCGTGCCTTGCGTGATCCTATGACCACGACTTGACAAATACCTCCAAGGTTACAGCTCGTCTTCTACCCGGCCGTCTTTACTCGGGAGTCGGCCTCCAAGATAAGTCTGAGCTCATGCATCGGCAACCATACAAACCCGGAAATCTATGGTTTTTGGCAATACACTTCTGGCGACTGCTCTCAGCTCCGATTACTTACTATTCCGAAGACACCTGGTGGCTCTGCAGGATTGCCTCCTGCACCTCCTCCACACATATCCTTGTTCAACTGATGCCCGTTTTACGCGGCTAAGCTTTGAGCACTACCGAGAGTGGGACATCACTCTCCTATATCACGGCGAACCAAAAGAACATACTGAATTATGCGGCGGTTATGGGTAATCTTTGGCGGTATCGAGCGTCACGTTAGAATGGAGGCAAGGCGTAATTGATGGGATACAGGTTTTCGGAGCTGAGGATATAGATCTCTCAAGGGACCTACGTGAGGGAATGGAGGTAATCTAATGATCTAGGGGCGGTCTTCTGTCGATTCATATACATTCGAAGGAGCTTTTTTTGGGACCAAGGTTGCGCGATTGCGGAAGGGATCAGCCATTTCCAGATACCCGATACCCTCAAAAGTTAATGTAGATGTTTTGATCTCCACTTATGAGTGCTCAGGGCATGATGTGCTATAATCTTCCTTGGAGCAAACTGTCAAAACGCTTACAGACTCAACGACTGACTGACATCGTTACGAATATGCCCTACTCCAGGATGACACGCAGGTCACCTATCGAGCTAATTGACTTGAACTTTGACGAGGCCACTCTCAGAATGGACATGGATGTGCGAATAAAGGTCATATTTGATGTGCTTAAAGCCCCAACATGGAGCGGTGCTAAGTAGGGTCTTTCGAGAACGAGGCACACCAAAATCGATCCCGCATGAAAGTAGAGGAGACCATCAAGGGGCTGCAAACCAAGGCATCTCTAAAATAACCTTGGAAAGATACCATGCACAGCACCAAGCCGTAAGGGTCAACGTTCCGAAGAGACCGACAGCGCCGAGGCCGACTCCTACACGAGCGCCAAGAACACAACCGCAGAGAACGATGGTAGACCGAAGGAATAAGGAAAGAGCACCCAACAGCCCCAATCTCTTCCTTACCAATGTAGAATCCGTTCAAGGCGAAGCAGCTTCCACCCAATTGCAGGCCCACACGTACAACCTTAAACCCCACTCGAGAACCCTACCTGTTCTCATTGCTATCCAGGAGCGTCTGTCTTTCTTCTCTTTGTAGCGACAATGAAGGGCGGCCTGTCACCAAGAGGTAGCAGCAATGGACTGGCAACCTATACCTCTCCATCCGAGGAATCCTCACACTCGTCTTTTCCCCTCCAGTTCAACACCTAATGGCATCGCTCATCGTCCAAACACCAGCTCGACCGCAACATCTGACTGTCAAACAGCAACAGCCTTTCCCTTAGAGAACCCATCCTACAAGCCCTCCCCTTCCATATCAGCGCAACCCCTACCCCTATCACCAGCTTCACTGCATACCCCCTTATTTCCAACAAGAACAAGAAACAGCAAAATTCAGCTAACACCCCCAAACAGCCTCATCTCGCTCCTGCTCCTTCCCGAGCAACGCATCATCCTTCCCCTCCAAGCAGCCCACCTGCCTGCATATCTCAGTTCCGGCGATAATCTCACCGCGGTGTCAGCAAGGACAAGCGCAGCGACGCAGGATATTTCTACGAACGGATTAGAATTTCGCCCCATGATTCAAGAAGAGAAAAGAAGAGAAAAGGGAAGCAACAACGGCTCATGCCATCTACGAAAAAGGGGGCACTTTCTGCCAAAGGTACCCCCCACACACACACACCGATCTATCCCATCCCATACCACACAACCTACCACGATCCTTCGCACCACTTCAGCACAAACAAACAGCCATAAACCCCCCACCCACCGACCAAGCAACAAAACCCATATTCACTTCCAATGAAACCTGCTCCATCTTCTCCTCACCAACTCACTCACCCCACAACCTCTCTCTCACACTTACCACAACCTTCCCTCACCCCGCTCACCCAAACCCTCCCCACCCCCTCTCTCTCACACCTACCACAACTTCCCCTCACCCCACTCACCCAAACCCTCCCCACCACCCCCTCGCCAAAAAACGCCCAGGCGCCAGGCTAGCAAAAAGGGGGGGGATTCCAGCACACGACCATACACACGTGTCTTCCCCCGGTCCCGAGTGCGGTCCTCAGCTACCTCGCCAATGTGCACGCGAAAATGGGACCCCTCTCTTTTCGTTTCTAGGTTTCAGTTCATGTTTTTCTCAACCAATACTCGCCAGTCTTGACCTGGGGTCTGGGTTTCTTTTTTTGGGAGGATGGCTAGGAAAATAAATAGCTGTGGACACGGGTTGTTTTTGGGGCTTCTGTTGCTTGGCTGCGCTTGGGTGGAGGTGGGATGGGTTGGGGAGGGGAGGGAGTTGTGGGGGGAGTTTGGGGGGTGGTACGGGGGGAAGAAGAGGGTGGTGGCGGCGGGGGGTTTTTGTTTCGGATGGGGTAGGGGGGTTTGGGTAGACGGGTGAGGAGGGGGGATGAAGGGAATGAGAGAAGAATATTGAGAGAATCTATCCTTGGACGAAACGGTTTAGTTTCTTCTTTGATATCTTGAAGGGACTTTCGAGGGAGATGGCAGGAATCGTTTTAATCAAGTCATGGGACAACAAAACTTCAACACATGTCCTTGAGAGGAAACCCTACGGTAGAATCTTTCTGAACACGGTTATGTATATACCATATCAATAATATGTACATGATACTGAGGTAAAGCCTTGTATAGCTCATTGCGTTTTGGAGACGTACTGTATTAGGAATACCGTTTCGGTCCGGGGTCTGGTGATCTAATCCTTGGAGTGAGCAATAATAGTATGTCACACGGATCCCAGCGATATTACATCCCATCGCGCTATGCCTTGGCTCGAGTTGGAGTATGTACAATGTCCCCCATGTTTGTAAGAATAGGCAAGGCAGCCATCCATCATAGTGGCTCCGTAACGGCTGACGCGTGGCTGCTGCCGGAGTGGCGAATCTAGTGTCGGTGAGCGGGGGAGTCCGGATCTCTCTGCATAGGATCGATCGGGGTTTCCGTAAGCAAGTTAAGCCACAGCAACGTCGACTATAGTGGTTTGCCTCTGTCGAACTTTCTTGAAATTTCCGCAATGCCTCCGCCGTCAAAGCGCTCGTCGAGCCCGACCCACATGTCCACCCAGCCTTCTCGTTTCGCGGCGCGGGTGTCTTGGAGACTCCAGTTCTCTTCGCCTGCTCTTTCGATGTAGATGGTCTGGTAGCCGCAGCCCTTGGCGGCTTTGAGGTCGTCTAGATGGGCGGCTACCATTGCGCATTGGTTTGTTGGTAGGCCGAGCTTTTCAGCGGCGCCGTTGTAGACCTGTGGTGACGGCTTGTAGGCTTTGAAGTGCTCGCCGGAGAAGATGTGTTTCCATTGGAGGTCGGCATGCTTTGCCATATTCTGCAAGAGCTCGACATTTCCGTTCGATAGGGTGCATGTTTTCAACCCGTCCTGGTTCAACTGCTTGACTCCCCTTGAAGAGTCAGGCCATCCGTTCAGGTAATGCCATATCTTCGATATCTCTTCGACCTCGTCGTCTCTCCACAGTTCGGTGATGCTGTTGTCTTTGAGCAGCTGCACGAGCGAGTCGTGGTGGTGCTGGTCGACGGAGATGAATGTGGAGGAGGGATTGTGGGTGCGTGTGAATTGGATGTAGCTGTCACGCCATGCTTGGGCGAAAGCGGGCCATGAGATTTCGGCGCATTGGAAGCGGAGGCCAGCCGGGAGGGACGAGCAGGGCGAATTGAGGGTTTCGCTGGCGCGGGCGGCGAGATAGGTGGTTACGGTTGAGCGCCAGTCGACGACTGTACCGAAAACCTAGTGGGAACATCTATGTTAGTTTGAGAAGGCTATGAGCTGGAGCTGCAGCCTGCAGAAGTATGCTTTAGGCGGCACTTTGTTCGAATGCTACGGAATGGGTTAGACACTTGGAGCATACATCGAAGAGAAGAGCCTTTGGAGGATTGACGCAGCTCATAGTGCAGAGCTCGTTCGGATGGTGTCAACTAAGAAGCTCGGCAGCAAAGCCGCTGGACCGAATTGGAGAAGTGTCGTCTATGTTTCCCAGGTAGTCAATTGGATGGACCGAGACACTGGAGCTGTTCCACGTCATTGCCATCTTTTCCAAGTCATCAACAAATGATGTCCGCTAGGCAAGGGCTGGACCTTCCCACGATGCAGGGCCATGGCAAAGTGCTTGGGGATTTTCGTCTATCTCAGGTACCCCGCAAAAAGGATGGAAGTCCCACTGTACCAAATCTGGCCATTAGTCTCGTGCGACCGAACCAAGTACGCTATGGATTTGAACTTGTTGATCCGATAAGGATTTACTACTGGGTAGACAGAAGACTGTTGACAACTTATGCCTGAGCAAGCATTTGGCAGCTCTGCAGACAGCAGAAGATTGCAAACGAGCAGCCTGAAAACCGGTTTGGGATGGGCGAGAGCTCTACGAAAAGGCTCGCACGAATGGTGTGGAACCAAGCCTCGGCAGAGGTTAGGTGTGCATCAGTGTTTAATTGCCAACATGGATATCTTCAATCTGATTTGGTCAAGTTCAAGGAGTGATATTCCCGAAGGACTTTATAGTTTTGCATGTCGACGACGAATGTGTACGCAGACTCTGGCAGTCGTGGCAGTACATATGTAAGGTAGATGAAAGGTGACCATATTAGCTTAGCCCTAAAAGCATCACCTGATCGAGGTTCGAGTACCTTACCTTACAGTACTGTACCGCCTTACCTTACCTTACGGTACATATGTACGGAGAGTAGGTAACACCAAAAGTTTTCGGAATCCGCTAATGCACCCCCATACAATTTTGTATGTATTGAAATAAGTAGCGCCGGAGAAGATTACAGTCCCCCACAAAATCTTTGTTGGGAATTCGACTCTATTCTATGGACTTCAGCAGCTTCCTAAGCAGCTGTCTCACTGTCACCGTCCATAATCATGCCTAACAATCAAGGAAATACGACGTCGGCTCAGAGAATTCAAGTCATGACCTTGGCTGAGGCCGGAATTGAAAAGAAAATAGCAGCTGCGTCTGCTGGAATGACTGTATCGTCCGTTTATCGAGTCATTAAAAAGGCTAAGGACCGTGAATATAATAAAAATGAGTCTTCTATTATGAAGATGAAGTACGTCGTCGATGAACCTCGCTCTGACAGACCTCGAAAGGCAAATGCTGAAAAGGAAGCCGAGATTCTTGATGCAGGTGCAAATTTATCTCTGCATTTCACTTTCTTTCACTAACAAATTACAGTGCGAAAGAATAGAAACGATCGAGAATAATCTTCAGCTTATTTAGGATATGAAACAGGTTTATCCTCCATCACTATACTTCGAATTATAAAGCGAAACGGTCTTCGAGCATGCAAACTCACTCAAAAATCCGGCTTAACCGAGGCTATGATGAAGGCTCGCTATCACTTCTGCATGCGATATAAGGAGCGGAAGGAGCGATATCAACGCCGTAAGGCAGGTAGGAGGCCTGGCGGTAGCGAGGTGGAGGTCGATGAGGTGAAAGCCGATGAGGAGGTTGATGAGGACTGGTAAATTTGGTGTTGTGGCTGGGACTGTAATCTTCTCCGGCGCTAGGTAGAATATTTATTTCAATACATAGAACTACAAAATTGTATAGGGGTGCATTAGCGGATTCCGAAAACTTTTGGTGTCATTTTCCGTACATTGGACCAAGCTTCCTGTCCTTTCCTCGCACTCGCACAGCCTACTACTGTACCTCCGTAGTAATGTATGCAACGACGTTGAACCTTAATCGTTCCACCAGTAACCTCAATGTTCACAATAATAATAACAATAATAACAATAATAATCCGGGAGAAGAAAGACAACATGCCATCATGCTAGAGGTGTCCTCGACATTTCGGAGAGAGAGGCAGATCCATCGTTACCCTCATCGTGCCTACTCGTAATTACGGGTATCCCTGATGAATCATCATGAGAGAGTTTTCAACCCGCTGGGATTAGGAGAAAGTTTCTTTGCGGCCGGCTCTTGCCTGAAACAGTCGTACCTGGCTGTGAGCGGTTACTCAGGAACACCCCACTAAGGTGCTGCTTCCCCCTACAGTACCGTAGGTAGTAATATCCCTACGTACCGTACCTAATCCTCCTTGGACCACTAGCAGAAGCTCCGGGGATGGGGCTTCCAGTACCCAGCAGCCAACTCCCCCCCCCAACCCAGGCTGAAGCTAGGTAGTGGTACGTAGACGTGCTGCTACCGGCCCACTAACAGGTTCCCGGAAGCCTCGTTATGGATAGACCTTGCCAACCAAGACTGACCACGCATTCTGATGCCCCCTCGTCCATGGCTTTTTCGTTATGACAGGCCTCATTATTCGTGGAATTGATTTTCTAATTTGATTTGGCGTTATTCCTCCGGCATCCCTAAGCGACTCTACAAGCTAACACAACAGCCCCTGGCTCAAACGGTGGGGTGTGACCGTGCGAATCCTTTTTCCCACCGAGCATGGATCCGGGGGTCGTAGTTCATGCCTGCATCCGTACCTGAAGCCATGTCATCGCCAATCTTTGAACTATTGTCCATCCAAACGCCTGAGAGCATGGCTTCGTGACACTTGAACGCTCTCATTCTCCTGATGGGTGCGTCACTGCGGTCAATTGTGTCGAACAGGTTGGGAGTTGGAGCGTTGTAATTGCATGGAGAGCTACATTTCTGCGGTATGCTTTTCTCTTCCCCTTCTACAGCCCTGCAACTACTGCGCTATCCTTATAAGCTAGAACACCCATCACTGAGACATCGTGCTTGCGTGTGTGCCTGGTTGATGGCATGTGGAAGAGACTGACATAGCAAATAGCGCCCTGCTCAGAGAACAACAATCAGTCGCTACGGTTTTCATCCGGTCCCCACGTAGGTAAGGCGCAAGAGCGGAACGGAGGGCAAGCCTTTACCTCGAAACTCGTCAGTAATATACCGGAGCCGCATGAGGTTCTGTGGTTCTTGGTCCTAAGCAGTAAAGGGCGAATAGCGAGTGTCCAGTCGTCAACGGGCCAGCGTGGAGTTGAACAGTGAGAGTTGTGGGCTGTCCTGCAAGAGGGATGACAAGGTGCAACTCGCTGTGGAATTTTAGCTTGTCGCAACCTCTTGCATGTCTTGCAGTTCTCTTCCTCGACGCTGACACGAGTCTATGGTAGCTCCGAAGAATTGAGCAGCACGCGCCTGTTGCTTGCTAGTATTCAACCACACTCCTTACAGAGCTCTAGCGCGAACATTGGAATACCACGCGCCTCACTCTGGTCGAATCCGTTGCCATCGTCGACTCATAGCGTCCAAGACGCGAAAAGCAACCCTCAGAAGCCTAAATCTATTTTCGAGATGGCGCTCGAAAATGGATATACGTTCAGATCTCCGGCATTCCCAGCTCCTCCACAGGCCATTCCGAACCAGACTCCATCCAGGGCGGCGTCTCGTGAATCGTCGCGTCAAGACTCTCCTTCACCGTACCCGTCGTCGTCGCCACCAACACTCCAACCTGAGAGAGACCACCACTACCACAAGCCATATGGGAGTCAAGATGTGGGCAAGGAGGAGCAGATGTCGGCGCTAGATCCAAGGAGATTCACTCCAAATCTACATGCATCCCTCGTCTCAGAGATCTTATCATTGCGGAGAGAAATTGAGAGCAAGGAAAGTGTGGTGGTGGACCTTGAAGAGGACCTACACAAGACGAGAGCGGAGAATGGACGGCTGAACGAGACTATAAGAGTCCACGTGAAAGATACACGGGCTGCAAAAAAGCATGTACAAGCACTTGAGAGTGGAACTCTATCAGCACTTGGTGATTTGGCCAAGGAAAGGGACACTGCAGTCGAGAATCTGACGGACACCCGAAGACGCTTAGAAGATTCGCAGAACAACGTTCGTAGTCAAGAAGAAGAGGTTAAGAGAAGCCATGCGCTTCGGGACCAGGATAGGCAAAACTGGGATAATGACAGGCGCAACTTGGAACGGAAGGTACACGTAGTCGAAGGTCGGCTCAAAACGATGATTGCGGAGGTCGCGGCGGTACAAGCGAATGGACACTATCATGCTGGAACGTACAACAACAATCCTGCTGATGATGGTTCCGAAGTGCATGAAATCTTGCGTTCTAGATGGAGCGACACAACAAGCACACGGGATACAATAAGTACGAGGACTAACAGTGTCAAGACCCGGTCGCGCGGGATGAGTAGCAACACTTACGATGGAAGCGAAGTGCAGAGCATCGAGCCGTTGACTTCAAACCGGTTCAGTGGGTTTGGGGGAACCAAGATCAATGGACTAAGCTTGGCTAAAGAACTGGAATTTGACGAAGAGGATGAGGACCATTTGGCAGAGAACAACCTAGACAGCGGCCTTGCCTCTCCAAATGCATTGCCTGAAGAAGCCTTGTTCGAGCCTCGTCAGTCCTCCGAATCCCAATCGCGAGATCGAAAGGCAAGGAAACTGCTGGGTCTTGTAGATGGCAGCGAGCTTCCGTTTCAGGATGAATCTTCACACGGAGAACCTATAAGCATTCTGGAACAGGTCCTTGAATTGTCTGACGAAAAAGAATACAGAGACAGTGGTACTCAATTCTCTCCGCCCCCTACCCCCAAAGCCGAAGCGCAACAGACCGAGATTTCCGCCGAGAAAATAATCGAACTACCAGAACATGCAGCCAATCAGAGACGGAAGCGCGCATCCATACCAGTTGAGCAAACGCTTCCGTCCAAACTTGGGGGGCGAGTGATTGTACCGATGGTCTCTGCAGCCTGCCAGACGGTGACAATGCCATCTAGCCCTGTTTTGACTCCCGTAATCGCTATCGAGACCGCACCGCTTGCGTTGACCTTTGACGAGAGGCTAGCAAATATGGTGTCCTCGTCGACACAAACGGACCATGAGGAAGTACCGGCTCTCCCAGCTGCAGGCATCCGTGAAAAGCCTCCCTCCATGACCATACCAATCATAGCCATCCACCCTCCAGGTTCGAGACCTCCATCCTCCCATACTAGCGTTGTACTACCACCTCGAACGAAAAATGTATCTTGCCAAGCGTCGATCGAACTACCGAGAAACACGCAGTCCGCCTCAGTACAAACGGAAACACAGACCAACGAGCGACCCGTGAAACTCATTCCCCGGCTCTCAGCGTCTGCAAGTTCTTCCAAGCGAACATCCGGTTCCCAGAGCGACTTGGAAGCTCGGCAATCGCAGTATGCTCAAGCAGCGCCACAGAGGATCACGCGCAGGAATCTTCAGCGTCCGCCTCCAGTGGAGCCACCGCGAGCAAGGCGAAGGCCACAATCAATTAGGACCAAGGACCCCTATCCAGGAAACAATGATAATGGACCATTGCGAAGAGATCAACGAGGAGATTTGAGACGTCCAATTAGATCAGGTAGTCTGTTTGCTGGTTTCGATGCCCCAAGCGAGGATAACGCTTCCGCCGATGCAGAGGTTGACTTTAGCGACGATGATTTTGCCACGGGAGAGCCAATCCGGAAAACACTAACCAAAGTGCAGGACTCGTGGAAATTGATTCCCCAGTCCGCAAATACGCTTTCGGGGCCGCTGGAGTCTCGTCACGAGACAGTGCAGGGCGTTGATCATGCACTCAAAACAGCTTCACCAGCTGCAAGGTCGTCGAATAAGCCTAGCAAGAAACCAGCAGTTCCTTTCATCGCCACGAAGTCAGACGACATTCGTCGGAACGCCCTCATCTCTAGCGGAACGGCAGCCCATGCGCATCGAACAGGAAGCCCTAATGCGTCTTCTGCAACTACCCAGGATGTGACCGCGGCCGCACCACCATTCCCTGTACCTACCCGGTCAAGTTCTCGCAGGATCCCCATAAGTGCAAGCGACGGAGCCAGCAGCCCTACTCCATATTCCACAAGCTTCTTCACCAGCCATCGTAACCGAGAAGCTGTGAAATCTTCCGGCAACAATCCGCTCCGGAAGGTCCAGTCTGCTACTGCTGTATCTAGATTCACTCGCAAACATGTCCGGCGGAGCCCCAGTCGATCACCACCTCCAATGTCTCCCTCTTCGGTCGGGCTAAGCAGTCCACAGCTGCCTCGTATGCCCCGGGATGACATCACCTCACGATATCCCAATGGGCCCCAGCAGGCGGGGCGACGCTCAAACACCGCCTCATCAACCTTCACTGCAAGCGAAACTCCATCTGAGTTTCCGAACCAGCAAACCAGCGTAGTCGATGCTATCGCTCAGACCATGGTCGGCGAGTGGATGTGGAAGTACGTGCGGAAGAGGAAATCGTTCGGGATCACGGAGTCTCCACAAGTCGAATTCGAGGCTGGGCGGAATAATATCGACACTGGGGGCAGTAATGGCCTGAGACACAAGCGGTGGGTTTGGCTGGCTCCTTACGAGAGAGCTGTGTTATGGAGCAACAAGCAGCCAACTAGCGGACATGCCTTGATGGGCAAAAGTGGCCGAAAGCGTAAGTGAAACATATCAAGAAGATAAAGCACTGTCTGATCTTCTTTTTTAGTTGTTATCCAGTCTGTGCTCGATGTCAAGGATGATACACCAATGCCCAAAAATTCGGGTCCTCAGCCAGCATTTGGCCGATCTATCCTTGTCCTTACACCACAGAGAGCCTTGAAGTTCACGGCAACGACACAAGAGCGTCATTATATCTGGTTGACCGCACTTTCGTTCCTGAGTCACTCAGTGTCAGGTATGGATGACATTGCGATGGCACGGCCCTTACCACAGCAAGAATACCCTCCCGCGATCCCGGTAGGTGGCAGTCTACGGCGTACTCCAATCCGTGACTCCATCCGAGTCGCCAAAGGGAGGCCACGTCCGACGCTGAACGGGCGCTCATACACTTCCCCATTCAGCCACATTCGAGGACAAGCAATTCAGGAAGCTGTCTCTCCCAACTTGGATATCGACGAAGAATCAGACGCCGCAGAACCTCCCCACATCCCTCGAACAGCTGGTCATAGTCGGAAGCGAAGTAACACTGGGCCCCGCCCCGCACCGCCTAATTCTTTTCATAGCTTTCCATCCCAGTTGGCTCAGACTTCAACCCAGAGCTTACGGGATACTGCAACACGTGAACCATACCCTCCATACGCAGATACGGCTCAGATAAGCGCAAAAGGAAGCATCAACCATCGTAACGCCGATGTTCATAATCTGCCGCCACCTGTGGTTCGCAATAACTTCTTCGACGCCGTCGGAACCATTCGCATGGAAGCTTTTGTAGATAGCGAGGAAGACCGCCAAAACGGCTATGCCCAGAATTCTTTGAACAAAAAGGAAAGGCGCAGCTACCGCACTCGGCATGGTAGGAAAAAGGACATGAGCTACTGGGGTGTCGGAGTTTCTGCCGGCAGCGAGATGACGACGCACCAGGGGAACGAGCCGAGAGGGAGGGGGGATGATCCGTTCAAGGGATTTTGAGAGGGAAGGGAATATGTATAAAGTCGGTGAAGTTTTTGGAGTCGGGGGGCTTGCATGCATTGCGCGGTGTATGATTGGGGCTCTACATGCTTGTTGATAGAGAGGGAGATATTGTTGGCGCAAGCTAGATACCACTTCTGTACCGCATTTCGCTTTTTTTTTTCTACATAGAAAGATGGGGAATCTAATATTCATACTGTGTGCAAACTCGCTACCATGCTACACGTTATCTGCTATGCATGAATGACAGACAGCCCGGTGATACTTCTGCAGCAAAGGGGGAATATTGCAGAAAATTATCTTCAGCAGATATTGTAAAGAATCGATCTTTTCTAGAATATTGAGAATAGGGATGGATCTCCAAAGTCGGGGGGGCTACAAATTCTCCCGTATATGATGTGATATGATACAAGCCACTTGACTTCGCCATTAATAAAAGCTTCAATAACGGGCTTTTTTGTCGAGAAGGAATTTTTTTTCGGGCGCAAAAGAGGAATGTGAGAACCTATGTACCTGCCTGCCTGATTAAGTAAATGTGACTGAGGTTTGGTCTGATGGGTTCTTTCTAGCTTACCGATTTACTACTGTGTACGAGTACTGTAGTACCACAGTAGAAGTTTTTAGAAATATCACTAAGGTATGTAGATATGTAATCCCCCCTGGCCCCCCCCTTTCACCCGATAATGGTCGCATATACATACAGTAGAACCTGTATATTTAAATTTCCCCCCGGGGGAGCGAACACCCAGAAGGTGTTTATGACTCGGCTTTTTGACAAATATCATTGTTGCGCAACTGTTCTGACTCGCCCACTCTGAGACCGAGGGGTGGGGACGAGGACGGAGGGGCTAGATACTTGATTTTGCTTTCTTGGCGGCCTCGGGTGGATTTTTGGGGGGGTTCTTTTTTTGGGGGGGGGGAGTGGAATCGGACTGTGGTAAGGAGGACTGCGGTGATTGGGGGTATGTGGTTGTTTAGTAGGTACGGTCTTCGAATACGGGGGACAGTGTTAGCGGAGTTAGGCCCTGATTGTGGGTTCAGTGCGATGGGTTGAGAGGGTCGAAAGGAAAAGTCGTTGGACACGGAAATTGATCCTCGTCAATTGAGATGGACTTCGATGTGAGAAAATTTTATTTCCTAAGTCCGACGAAGAATAGCACTCGTAGTTGAACTGTCCTTTGTGTCTCGAAGATAATAGGAGAGGATATCGAGAGGGTAGGACTCTCTCAGATGAATCGATTGACTCATCAAATGTATCTCTGCACACCGTTCCTATCTCGACTCTGAAGTAATGGCGAAACAACGTTTGCACAGCGATTAAAGTGCTCTTTCCATACGGATTTTGGTAGATATTTGAAGAGTATCCCTGCTGGTAACGTTTGGAATAAGAGTGCGACTAGTTTCTCCGCAATATCTAAGAGAGGATGAAGCTTCTCCGAGTATCACAAGAACGATTTAGGGAGTTGGATAACAGTGATTGTTGTAAGAGGGCGCTGTCATTCACCAAGGAGCGCATGCTGCAGGGACGGGTGCATGTTGCGATGCTTTGGGTGATGATGCTGCTTATGGCGTATATTGAATTCTAGGGCTTGACCACCGTGGAGACGGAAGAACGTAGAATGATCTTTAGGCCCTGCTTCAATGATACTGAGATACACAACTGGTTCACAATAGTCTAGACCTGTTTTAATCTCATTGAGCTTATTTTATAATGTTAGTGATCATGTTGATAAAAGTAGAGGGAAGAACAGTATAAATGACGTTTGAACATCATAGCGATTTTCCTGAGAGATATTGAGAGTCTTGAAGGCGGAAGTGATTGCTTTGAGTATCGCTTCAATTATCGTCATTGTCCTATTCTTCAAGATACAGTTTATATTCCGGATAGGAAGTATCGTATGGAAGAAGACAGATAAGGCGACGAAGGAGAAATACCTGATGTTCTAAAAGAATTGTCGGTGGAACAATCTGATCTTTATTGGAAAGCGGCATTCTTTAACCGCGTTGATACATCAATGTTCAATCTGATGACATGTTTAATAGTGGTCTGATGCTTGAATGCGAGGGAGAGAATCTAAGGCGATCGTTGAAGTGTTCGATGATTCTTGTGGTCTATAAAGCATATCCGTGACATCATAAGAGATTGCTGTCAAGACTTCAAGACAATGAGGGATTGAATGCGCAAGTCGAAGGTTATATTGTGGCAACGAAAAATACGAAGAATATGTCCAAGCCCATTCTAACCATGTCCAGAACACCTCATCCAACGCTCTGCTTTGCTGAGAGAATCCTCGGTGTGCGATCGCGGTAAGTGTAAATATGACAACTCGGGACGATTGCGTAAACTTTTAGAGGCCATATTGAGTAACGCATCAAGCTGTTCCGGATATCATGGCTATTGTTCTCAGTGCTGAGCGTCGAGAAAGCTTCTCCATGCCCTCCGCCCCGAAGGATGTCGCTTTACTCTGAGGCATTGTAACGTTTCAGCTGAAGAAGATGGAAATAGCTCCTCGGAATGACAATGGGTCACTTGTTTTATCGGTTCGAACAACCAACACACGGAAGGAGAAGGCTTCACCTCACGAGGAGGCTTCACTTCACAAGGACCCTTGGCATTTCTCATCTCCTCGAGAGGTGATGCACACAAGATACGCAGTGGATGGAACGTATCCGCTATTTATTCATGCAGATGATCCAAGAGCATAAGTTTGTACAACAAGCCAATCAGTTGAGGTGGAAAGCAGATTTGCGGTAGGCCAAACTGATCGCTAGTATCCGTCAATGGATGGCGGACTTCAGTTCGCAAGAAATTCGGCCCCACAGTCAGGCCGCCACTCCACTTGGGGTTCTTCACCAAGCGTTGCTTTCAGCCTCGCCTTAACCTGCAACACTGCGGCCTCCAACTTGTCTTCGTACAGCCATCGCCACTTAGATTTTCTCAGAGTGAGCTCGTACTTCTTCCCACTCGCCAAGTTCCACGTATCCGTAAGGAGCAATCTGTCCTTCGGCTCGACAGTAAGCGTGTGTGACTGTCGAAAAGGATCCCCCCTGTCGAGCCGCAAGAGCTCTTCCTCGTTCGGTGGTAATTCATCTTCATCATAACAGATTACATCAGATGGAGGTCCGATGCGCCTCCCCTTCCTTTCAGGATCGCGGATCTCGACGCCGATGTTCCGACCCCCGAAAATAAATCAATTTCACAATAGAAATCTGCTATGCTATTATATTTCGTCCGCGAAAGGAATTCAGCGGCAGCCATTGTCTATAGTGCTTCTGTATGACTCGGAATATAAATCAGGACAATCTCCTTCGTAAGGCTCATTTGGTTTCGGGTCAATTGACCAATCATCAGCTGGCTCACGATAAGCCGCCTTATCAAAGGCTTGGCATTTGACATTTTCAGGGTGATTCAAGGAAACACGAAGTTTCTGTTCGCACATAAGACCTCAGAAAATCAAAGCCTCTTTTCCAATACCAAACTTGGAGTTCTCGTTGGCTTATCCTACTAAGGATCCTGCCAAACTCCACACCGTCCGCTAAAATAACTGTCTCACTTTGACAACATGGCGAAGGGAAAAGTCTGCTTGGTAAGTGATCGTCTAGAGGGTCAAAGACCACATGCGGGATGTCTCTCTAACAGTAGCTAGGCCTACAGTGGTGGGATTCAGTCTGGAAATCCCTCGAGAAGTCAACCGCTAATCCTATTACACAGGCGGTCTGGACACAAGCTGCATCCTGAGGTGGCTACTAGGTAGGATCCTCATAATCTTGATGTTCATGGGATAGTCTTAAGGGCTGACGAGCCATACATATAGATGAGGGATATGAAGTCGTTTGCTGCCTTGCAAACGTTGGACAAGAGGAGGATTGGGATGCCGTGGAGAAAAAGGCGCTCAAAATTGGCGCACAGAAGATGGTGATTGAGGATTTACAGAAGGAGTTTGTGGAGGAATTGTGTTTCAGGGCAGTGCAATGCAACGCTCAGGTGCGTGTACCTCATTTGCTAATTTGAATTATATCAAGGACACGGAGACTAACTCAGACTCACAGTACGAAGGACGCTACCTGCTTGGCACATCGCTTGCACGTCCGGTGATCACGCGATGTCTCATGCGAACGGCACAGCATGAAGGTTGCGACTACGTAAGCCACGGTGCAACGTTTAAGGGTAACGATGGAATCCGCTTCGAGCTCGCCGCGTATGCACTACAGCCCTCTATCAAGATCATTGCCCCATGGAGAGAGAGCAGCTTCTTCAACAAATTTCAAGGTCGGAATGATCTGTTGGACTATGCTGCAGAGAAAGGCATACCAGTTACGTCAACTAAAGCAAAGCCGTGGTCGATGGACGAAAATTTAGCTCACTGTAGCTATGAAGCGGGATGTTTGGAACAGCCTGACGAAACGCCTCCAGATGATATGTGGACTATGACTAACGACCCCCTGACAGCTCCTAACGAGCCTAGCGATATCACAATTAGCTTTCAACAAGGAATTCCGACTAAACTCGTCACGCCACAGAAGACATTCACAGAATCCGTACAGCTCTTTAAAGAGCTAAACCGGATTGGCAAAATCCACGGTACGTAAAGTATACTCAATGATCTCGGATTCATTGCGAAATTAAGTTTTGAATTACTAATATTTGTGCTGACGATTTAGGTATTGGTAGAATTGATATTGTAGAGAATAGATTTATTGGCTTGAAATCTCGTGGATGTTATGATGTAAGTCAATTCAAGCTTCTGATCGCAAAATTGCCTTAAATCCTGAAAACTTTTTCTAAATATTTTTTTACAGTCTCCAGCTATGACTATTCTTCGGCTTGCCCACCTTGATATCGAAGGATTGACTCTCGATTCCCAAGTTAGAGCTCTTCGGGATCAGGTAAGCCATGCATCCTACCTAGCGGATTTGTCACAATAATGGCTGATGATGGAACTAAGTTCGTGACACACAACTGGAGCACTTGTCGTAAGTTATGACCTTCGCATTTCGATGGCATCTAATCTTCTCTATAGTATACAATGGATATTACTTCGCTCCCGAGAGACTCTTTCTGGAAAACTCGTTGGTCTTTAGCCAAAAGACCGTGAACGGCGAAGTCCGATTACGGTGCTGCAAGGGAGCTGCCTACGTTCTTGGTCGTTCTAGCACGACTTCAAAGCTCTACTCTCAGGAGGAAGCCTCAATGGATTCTTTGGAGAATTTCGATCCGGAGGATACCACAGGATTTATTAAGATCCAGGCGATCAGGCTAAAGAAGTACTCGGAAGAATGGGCTGTGTAAGGGTAAAGTACTTCTGGCCAGAGGTTCTTTATGTCCGTGTTCAGCTCTCTGACATAATTGGATTTAAATTTGTTGCTTACAAAACTTACAGGCTTTGGGTTCTGGGAGTGAATTACTTGGTCATTTCCATTCCCTTGGTTACTGGCCTATTCTACTTGCTACGTAACAGCTATCGAGGAGTTCTAGTGATTTGCAGTGTTCCCGAGCTACATCATCCGTATTTGGAAACCCGCTCTGGAACACGACCTCAACCCTTCTGTCATACATTGGCCGGTCCAATCTTTATGATTTTGAATCTACACCAACTTTTTTACCCGCAGCCATTCTACTTTGCTTTCGATGTTCTTACGATTCTGGGGATAGCCGAAGTACTTCTCAAAACGCGCAGCTATATGCGCCATCGTCGTCCTCTCTTTCTTGCGTTTCTTCTCCTCTGATATAAGCCAATCTATCTCATCTTGCGTCCATGCCTTGTGTTTGAGTGTGCTCTTATACCCTGGCTGATCTCTATGATGAGCTTTGAAACGTCCGTGGAGAGCTCCTGGGGTTCGAATAATGCCAAATTTTCGCTGAAGCTCCTCAGCTACTTGCTCCCAGGACATGTTTCGATTTCTGCATTCATCAAGTAACTGGTCTTCTTCCTTCTTCCATTTGGGGCCAATCCTTCGGCCTCGAACCGACGCCTGAATAGTAGCAAATGTTTCATTCTTAATCTTCGCCCAATCTGGCCTCTCCGCATCAGGCGTTTTGGGGTCCAAGGCTCTCCGAACCTCCTCATATCGTGCTCTGAGCTCTTCGCCTGTTCTGTTCGAGTTGAACTTCTTGTTGAAAAGATTCGCCATGTCTTTCCACAACATGCCCTTGCTGGCTTTCCGCACAATCCACAATATCTGATCGGAAGAATTCGCCCAGGCACTGGGAGAAAGTTTTGGGGCTCTCCATTGCAAAAACTGCCGGGCAAAAGATCCTATTGACCTTGGCTCTCGGTCAATGCCAAAAAGGCCATTCATTTGTTTGGCAATATTGTGGAAACCGACCGATTCTCCATCAAAGACTCTATTGTACAGCCACTCCGCCTCTTCCATGGACCAAGATTGTCCGTGGACCGTCGGATCGGCCTGACTGGGTTGACTTCGTGATATTCTGACTCGTTTCGATTTCAGTTGCCCGGATGCTAATGCTCGTCGTTTACGACGTCCGGACTCCGCGTCACTCGAAGCTACAGATGATGCAATGTTCTCACCGGCTGCTTGCAGAAGTAAATGGCGTTCGCGATGGTAAAGTTCTACCATGCGCCCTTTTGAGCAAGACACAGGCAAGGAATGCAACAAGTTTCCGTCTCTTGCGCGAAAGTTGATTGCATTCTCATCGAAGAAAATAAAACATCCTTCGTCGTCCTTCACCTTCACGAGCTGCTGATAAGTGCTGAAACCAAGATTGTATGGCATTTTGTTCTCGCCTGGCTTGAATAATTTAGGTCTCCTATTTGAATATGTCCCAGTGCTCAAGTACCGTGTTGGTATAAGGCGTCCGTGGTAACGAAAATCTTCATCGTCTACGAAATCCTTGATTCCGAGGTGCTTTCGCATCTTGAGGCGCGTGAGCCACTCTTTCTTCTTGACGATCTCGGAGTCCAATTGAGTGATGGCATCCACCAGAACTAAGTTACCGCCCTTTCTCAGCTACTAGGGGAATCGCAAATGTAACCAGGCCCATGTACTTGCGTTGCCATCAAGATAGGAGGCGCTGATCAACTCTTTAATGGCTTCAGTCGTCTTGTTATCTTCAGATTCGTCGTCGAGAGGCTCGCTGTCTTCAGGCTCGCTGTCTTCGAGCTCGTTGTCTTCAGGCTCGCTGTCTTTGGGCTCGTTGTCTTCGGACTCGCTGTCTCTCCGTATGCTGTTGATATAACGGTCGTCCTCGGACTGATCGTCACGAGGCTTCAAATTCTTCTCGGCCTCGTTCACTCCGGTCTGGTTCTCAAATGTCTTAATGCGGTCGTTCCGAGGAATCGAGTTGCCGAAAGCTTTCGAGCCGTCACCGTTTTTAAGTAAGCTCATTTTATAAGCTTCCTCCCAAAGGACCGGGATCATTTCTTAATCCTGACCTTTGCCCCCGTTGGATCAATTGGATCATGACTAAAAATGACGCTATGGCCAAAGTCTTGAAATGGCTGCCCGAGCGCTATGGGGTTGACATTAACGAAGAGAAAATCAAACAGAGCTACGGAATACTGATCCGATAGCACATTCGGCTTTGGAGGCATACGGATGTGTAGCGATCCTCAAAATTGTCCCGTCCTCGTTCCAGGCTTGTCGAAGTGCGTCCATAAAGCGTAGAACTTCGACTGGCATTTGACCATTGGCGATGTAGTCATAGACCCAGCCAAATCTTTCTTTGAGACCTTTAGGCGTGTTCGGCGATGGATTACCCCATTCATCAGATCCCATGTCAAGAAAGAGCTGTTCCCAGAAGTCGTCAAGGGTGGCGCTCCCTTCAGCGAAGACTGCTCGATGCATATCTGTCATATGGCGAACAAGAACCCGGAGACTTGAGATACGGTGTTGACCCATCATAGGGTTCTGTCTGGCTCCAGTTGTGATTTGGAGCTTTGAGCCATCGGAAGGTGCAATCATGTCGAAGTCGAGGCGCGGAGTCAGCATTGTATCCGAATAGCTTAAAACTTTAAGGCGGTATTCATCACTGGGCTAGACGTAGCCATTGCTTGAGTCTTGATAACCTCCATGCTCGGACAAGCTTTCATCATCGCGTCCGCTCACATCCTCTTCGTCGGCCTGGCAATCAATGGCGTCGAAATTTGCTACATCATTCCAGCCATCTCCTCGGTCGCCACCCGGCGAAAAGTAAGTCACTGCTTCTGAGGAAATATCACGGGGTCTGTCGAGAGTCGGGTCATATGTCCACTTGGGAAGGCAGTTCCCATCCTTGATGCGCTGTCTGTTCCAATCCCAGATATAGACGATGTCACTCACTCCTTTGGCTGGTATTTTGCCAGGAGGTACACCGTCCGACAAAAGCTGCGCCATGCTTTCGTGCCAGACTTCAAGGAAAAACTCCCAGTCCATGACAAATTTTGAGATTATGGCATCATCTATGTTGGAGCAAGTCTGCTGGATTCGCTTGTAAATATGGTACATTACAACACGAAGGAAGCGTTTTCTGAGATAATGAGATCCTTCGCACCAGAAAATGTGAAGGAGCCGTTGCTGACAAAGATACACGTATTAATGAAACTATTCGAGAAGATTTGTAATTCATATACTTACAATTCAAGTGTTTCCAAATGTCTCTTAAGAGCATCTCAGGCAGAATTGCGCGAGCGAAGTGATGAAGCCAGGAGCTTAAAGTTTGGCCGCCCTGCTGAGCCCAGCCCTCTCCGCGAAATCCGTGATGGCGAAGATAAGCAAAGAATTGAGAAAACGTAATATGATAGTAATTGTCGTTCTCATCCTCTGGATCTGCAACCAATCCCTTGCCCTCTAGAAAGGTCTTGATATGACATATTAGAGACCAATGCTTTCTCCACCTATAGTTTCTCAGAGACTCAACACCAGCCTCCGGGTGCTTGCAGATTTGCCGGTAGAGATGCCTTATACGCTCGGAAGATTTGTTGATTCCTGCTTTCCGCAACTCTTCTTCCACGCAGTTCCAGTCAATGCCTTGAATGAGGCTGTAGACATTGTCCTGGCGCTTGAACACTTCTCTGAATGTAAGCACATCTTGAGGTTTCCAGTCAAAATATCCTAAGCCAGTCAATAAAACAGGTTGAGCAAGAGGAAAAGCAACGTTGAGTGGTTCAAGTTCAGATTGAGGCATATCAGATGGCCTCAGCCTCAAACCAAGCTCGCCTCCATACCTCATACTGAACCGCGCACAATCACGACCGACCTGAGTTCCCAAGTATATGACCTCGATCGCCTCAGCCAACGCCAAGAGACAATGAAAATGGACAAAATATGAATTGTCGCCATGGAGGAATGGAAGTACGGAGAGGACGCCATGATCAACCTTCTCAATATCTTTGTGAGTAAGGCGTTCATATGCCCATATGACATTCTGTCGTGGATAAAGAGCGCCACTTTGATGACATTGGCGTATCCTCTGAATCTCTTTTCTATGGGAGTCCATCCGCCTCCTCAACCCTGCGTTACAGGCTGCGTTCCTTGCGTGTGCTTTGCCGCAGTATACCATATTCTTTTGAAGCTCAGATGAACCCAGTCGACATTGACCTTGCAACAGATGTGTACCAAAAACATTCGGTGCGGGTGTGTTCCCCGGAACCAATGATTCGGTCGCCAATCGGGAATACAATGATTGCCAGTTGTTTCTTCCCAATTCAGCCCTGACGCGATATGGACGGACGTGTGGATGGAGTAGGATTCGCCGAATGTCTTTCTGAGCAGTTGCACAAGAATTTGCAGTCTGCCAACGGAGTAACATAGACCCAGCGTCCAGAGCTTGAAGATTTTGCCTGGAAGAGGCATTGAAGATGTTGTCTATGATCTTAATGTACCAGCGATCGTGCCGCAAAACGTTAATCTGAATATCTTTGGGAACTGGAGAAGAAGTTGCAAACTTAGCAAAAGGTTGACGATAGTGGAGCAAGACTATGTCTTGTCTTGGAACGGACTTACGTGAGTCTATTGTTGGTGTAGGTCCAATTTTCTCCAAGTGATCTAAGACTTCTTGTACGTAGTCGGCTGTTAGAGTTAGACACATGCCTTGTAATGCCCTATCAGATTCCTTGAATCTAGTCGCTGTCGCTTCATCCATAAGGCCAGGCTCCGAAGCGTTGTCAAGGTTTCTGGTACAAAGTAAGATTACACAGGTTAAAGCGTTTAAAGAATTTCATTATATTAATGCCGTTGTTGAACTTCATAACAATTTCGGCTTTCCTGCCCCTCAATATAGACAGACGCAAATGGTATGATTTTAGCCACGCTTTGTATGAAATACTGGCATCGAGACAATGCTATCCTGTTGCACTTTTTTGTTACCCGCTCTGGATTAACTCCGGGAAGGGATGCTCTACACCAGACACGGAACCAGTGCTCAGCGACGTGAGAGGATACATATCCCCTGAGTGGGAGCCAAGAGGCTTCATGTTCTTGACCGCAGGCGGGAAAGGCTTGAAAGAAGATTCAATGTCGCGATCGTAGTGCCGAGTGTTCTTGGGGCGCTTGGAGCTATTGCCTGATCGGCTTCCATATCCACGAGGGTTGAGGCGTGAGGCCTGACTCGAGAGTGATTGCCATAGCTTCGAGTCCGCGATATTCTTGATCACTGGCGGCATAAGCGGTAGCGTACAGTTGATAATACCGAGCGTGTTCTCGAGAACAGACCAGAGACTGTCATAAAAGATTGTATAAGAGAAGTCTTTGTGTGCCGCTCGTGACGCGAATTTGACAACAGAATCGATCCGAAGCATAGTGATGACGCAAATGCTGAAGCGAAAGCATAGATTTAGTAGCTAGAATATTTGTATAGTAGAAAGAGAACTTACACCGTGCCGATTCCGAAGATAATCATGAGCGATATCTTTCTGCTCATTGGCATCTGTAATCGCCACAACATTGGCATGGGAAGGACGATAATGCACAAGTCGAGAAAGAGGTTGAATATGGCAGACAAGAGGAAGGATAAAAAGAAATTCCCGCAGACGCCCCGCTCATCGCTTCTCCAGTCGAAATCAAAGGGCCTGCATATGGCGAAGAAGGTGATAAAGACGCCTAGGTACCACATAGCTGTGACAACCATAATGATGTGGGCAGCCCGTCGGAACGGTACAGTCACGAAGATCTCGCAGAGCAAGTGAAGGATCGATAGCCTCACAGCTGTGACTCCAGTGGCCCAAAGAAGCCAGCCGGCTTTGTAGACTCTGATTCGTTAGCACAACATTCTACCTGTTAAGCTCCAAGGGGCTTCACTTGAGGATTATGAAGATTTGACCATGGGTGATCGTTTTCAAATGCTGTCCAACGCCTCCGTCGACGACCGCTAAAGGGGTAACGTCAGAATATATGGAAACCTCGTCTAGTCTTGGGCTAATACCATAGATTTGCTCCGCGACAAAGCCAGCGGTGAACACCTGCCCCTATGTCAACACCTGGCCGGCTTCGATATCGGAGAATATTCAACATACCCATGCCACAAAACAGGCATAGTCATTGAAGCCCAAGGAACGACGTTTAATTCTTCTTGCCCATATACGAAGACCGACGGCAATCGTTGCAAAGGCAAGAAATAAAACAATGAGAACCAGAAGCTCAATACCTTCTGTATTATTTCTTCGAAGCATCTTGGCGTTAGTTATCTTATTACACCCCTCAAAGACAAGTAAATGTGCTGCGTGTCGACTTTACTGCACGGGAAAAAGCGAGAGAGAGCAGGAGAGAGAGACGGAGAGATACTCCCAAGTTCGTATTTGAAATAGCGCTACTTCCATGGCCGCTACGCCTCAAGATAACATCCATCTGTGCCAGCCTTTTCGGTTCAGCATGGCGAAAACTGAAACAAAGCACCCATCCATCCCATGGGCCTGGTCATGCAACGAAGTGCGAAGACAACCACGAGCAAAGACGCAGCCAATCGAAGGGATAACATATCAATTGGCCCCCTGCCGCCGAAATACCCCTCTCAACTTCTCCTGGGTTCCATGCAGTGGCTTGGCAAAATTCTCCGATAGGCGGAAAGAACGCCGGATGGCTGCGGTTCGAAGGTTTTTGATGGAACAACGCCGCTGGCTTGCAGTGCCAGGATTCTCAGCTCCCGTCCTGCGTCAAATCCCGCTTACGTAGTTTCCGCCCCTACCATGACTACTCGTAACTTTAGTCAATTATGCCTCATGGCCTGGATCGAAATTTGGTAACAATCATGAATAGTGACCGCCTGCCGTTTTAATGTCTTGGTAGTTTCCATGGGATAGCATTAGCGCCGGCCTCATACTCAGGACTCTTGTACAATATCCAGGTTATGGAGACTGTAAGAAGGCAACGGGCTTAAATACTTTAGTGCTGTAAGGTCATCAGTAGTGACATATGCCTGAGTAGAAGGCGAACTCGTCTCATTTCATTACAATCTGCGCCAATCATTCTAGATGAGATGTTGCTGTCTAATTTGACATGACGGGAGAGGTTTCGTCCCAGTCAGCCTTCTCGGCCGCATCAACGAGAAACACTGCTGCACTCGTTCGGCTCATCCCAGCGAAGCTTCCAATTCCTTTACCTGAATTGCCATAGAACTTGATGGGGGCGGCCGGTCCATCCGTAAACCTGGTCGGGCGAGCCAAGACGTATTTCAGCCCACTTGCCTTGATCTTCTGCTCGGCCGACTCATGATCTTTGAATGAGTAGGACATGTTGCTTTTCTTCACCATCCATCGCATGGCGAAGAACAAAGTCGAAAATGAATCACCCACACCGTGAGCCTGAAGATTGACAAGCTTGCAGATATCACGCTCTTTCAATGCCGTAATGAGATTGGCAACCGAGTCTGTCATCAACTGTGGTGGCGACACCGGTTGCGCGAATGGATTATCGCTCGTTCGCTGCGTGTTGAGCGTAACGATGACAACACTGGGAGGTGTAATATCGAGCGCCTTTTTGACGTCTTCGAGTTCCAGAGGGCTACCTAGGATGCTGTGAGTGCTGGTGGCTCTAGGACACTAGATCGCAACTCGTACCTTTGATCGTTCTTAAACCAGTCTTGGATGGGAGCTTGGTGGGGTCTCGAACGAGGGTAGTGATGGTGTGGCCTGGAGGGGATGTCAGAATAGATCAAGGAAGATCGGTAGAAAGACGACCTCGACTCAGCGCTTCATCGATGACAAGAGATCCAGTCCTGCCATTACCACCAACGACGAAGATGTGCATGGTTAGAAGGTCAAGGTGGGAAAGTAGAGCGAGTTTGTAGGGGAAGGTTATTAACAAGTAAAGTGCAGTCGTAAGAAGAGTTAATCAGGCTATAGAGTTCAGCTACACACTCTACTAACTTCGTAAAACTGTCACGACGTGGAGCTGCTGATCTGCCGTAGCAAGCTTTCAGGTAGCCAAACGGAATTGGGGGTGGGGTGGAATGTACCCTTTCAGTACCCGATAGGTAAGGTACTGCATTGATCATGATACATACGGTACCCTGTGGCTCGGTGGCTTGGCACGTGCTTGGTTGGATTCGGTACCTAGGTGGTAGGTAGGTAGGTAGGTAAGCAGTGGGGGTGTATATAATATATATACATATAATCGACAAAACGGCGAGGCTGTCGACGACGACGACGACGACGACGACGGCAGCAGCAGCAGTGTGTTGGAAATAGGGGATGGTAATCTCCGCCTTCATAGAGCAGATAGGGCTGGGGCCCGCTAGGAGAGTTTTCCACCTGCTCGCTCCAAGATAGACTCCTAACAGCAACAACCAAAATATCAATATGCCCCCATATGACCTCGTATCTCAACACAGTGAATTCCCATGTCAGCGACCCCGCTCAATCACCGCGGAAGAGGGTCAGGAGGAACAGAGATTCTCCCAAAATAACCAGACCGGCTTCCGTGGCGGGTTTCAAAAGCTATGTAGGTAGAATAGAGTAGCGACCGAAAAGCGGGAAGCACATTACTGTAGGGCTATCAAGTGCTATGGATGGCGCACCATCGCCACCATCTTCCTTGTGTTGATTACGTCTACTTACTTATTGGACTCTCAAAACACTTCCTGCGTATATATATTGAAAACGGTTGAGAATGCGGATACTTAGCTGGGCGGGGGGACGTTGGAAATATGTTAGCTGGGCGGAAGGGATACGCAAAATGCACTATACATATGTCCGCAGTCAAATAGTGGAATCCCGAAAATTGAATAGTTCGTAGAGCGGGGAGAAAATTAAGGAAATAGGGTCTTGAGCCAGCATACTTTATGCTGGACGTAGTAGCCAGCAATGAATGGAAACAGAAAGAGAGAGTTTGGTGTGCGCCTGCGCCTGCGCCAGCACAACCCCCTGCCTGGAACTTCCACTTTCCTTTGACGAATCAAAGGTAACTTCCGTCAGGATGCCGTTCACCCTCCCACTGGTTCCGGGAGCTGATACTCTCGCCCATGGCCAAAACGTAATTCCCATCTCCCTTCCTGAAGGGCCCGTAGACAATACCATCGCTGGGATGAGCTGTCTCCCCTTCCTCATCCCATCCTGCTTTGCCGTCTCGTCGTCTGCGTCGTTCTTCTGTGATAGCTTCGCATAGGATTTTCCCTCTAAGCATTGTAGCTTTCTCCTCAAAACCTTTCGTCACCCCATTTAGCAATCTTGCAATCACCACATTGGAATCATCCGTCACGACCACCGACTTCGTTATCCACGCTATCGCAATCATAAGCGCAAAGTCCACACCTACGATACAAGCTAAGAGCGCGCCGACAAAGCGCCAGTGATTGTAAATTTTAAGGCGGCTGCCGAGATGAGGGACTCGACTCGAGAATTGGATAGAGGGGTTTCGTTCCGCCATTGTCGCGAGAGAACGAAGCGCAAATTCGGCCATATTCGCACTGGCCTTTTCGTCTCGTAGGCCATGTGTTTCCCAACGGGTGCTAGAAAACAGACAGAGAAATCCAATTAGTCCCCTCTCCCGTGAGATTTGAGGGATTTGAGTGTCTGACGTACTTGAAGGCATAGAACTGGTACTGCGTCCAGATCTTTTTTTTTTTCGGCCCTGCCCAACGTCCTTGCAAAGCAATCGACGCGGCTGCTACGCGAGCCACTGAGTCCGGGATGTCCTGCAGATCCGTCGTCGTATTACTCACTTCACTAATTGTGATTGGGCATTGGTAAAAGGTCGATGTATCATTTCCGGGGATCGAGGCTCGGTGGGCCCAAATCCACATACAGCGATCCCCGCAGCTGTTGACACCAGCGAGATGTGGAAGCGCCGTTCCGCGGTAGATGTATGTAGTTGCAGCCCATCCCTCACTTGATATGGGAATCGAGATGGTCGAGGTGTAGGTGGAGTTGGAGAAGGTGTAGTTGTATGCTGCCATGTTATTGTAGAGATCGGGACCAAGGGTATGATTAAGTTCGGTGTAATTGAAGCATACACCGGATGATGCGGTAATAACCCGTTTTGTCAAGGCTGGGTACCTCCTTTCGCTGTCCTCGTTGTTGTATTCTTTAAACCGGTAGGCAAATTCTTGCTTGCCTGGTGTTCGGCGGCAGAAGTAGGGAGGATTATCCATTGAGTTATAGACCTGTGCGATATCCTCGTATAGACCGCAGTCCCCAGCGCTCTGAGTTGTCTCACCATAGCTATGAGCTACAGCTTGATTGAACTCAGGTCCTAGAGGCTTGAAGTTGAAGTAACTTGTAAGGTTTGGTGCATTTACCATGCCATTCGTGAAATAGGTATCGTTGTAGGTTTGACCATCATCCACGGTGTAGGTTAAGCTGACTAGAGCGACTGATATTTGCGCAAGCTGGAGCGGGTGTCAGGAGTAACATTAACTTTATAGGCAACGCTATACTCACAAGGTTGACCAGAAGCTAAAGATTGTTAATGTTAGCTTTACAACATTTAGTAAGGTAAAATGACGACTCACCCATAGGATGCAAGGAATCAATATCCTTAGCTTAGTGACGGATTCCCATGCAAGCGCACACACGTTCAGCAAGTTCTCGATACCCAAGATTAAGTCGGTCTCTCGCTCGGTGTGGGTCTCGTCCGCCAGGATCCTCCATCGTAAGACTCTTGCTGATTCTTTGAATGCTTCCTGCGAGATAGTAAGCCACCGTGCTTAGGCGGTCATACGTAGTACGCTTTGCTTTAGCAGGATTGCGACTAACAAACAGGTTAAGACCCAAGCCCAGGATCAAGGCTACAATGATGGTGTTGAATACAGTCTTTTGATCCGATGAGAAATTGCCCTTTCCCTCATAAATGTTCAGAGTTGCGATGATCAAGGCGGTAAAGACGACAGTGCCAATCCATCTAAGAGTCCGCTTGAAAAGAAGACGGCGAGTTTGGCCCGCACCATCAAAAGTTTCGGAGGTTTTAAGAGTTTGGGGGTCTCGGGGGTGCAGGGGCGCATACTGCCCGCCCGAAGGACTTTGTTGAAGTTGGTTGGTTCCCAGTCGCGGGATACTTGCCTCGCTAGCGTTGCAAGATGAGCGCCGGGAGGGGATTTAATTCTGCATCTCTATCCCCGGGCTCTCCATCCTGTTGGCTCTAGGAAGTTTAGAGACAAGGCGACAATCTTAGTAGATCTCCGAATATATATATGTATGAGTCTATTCCTCCTAAAGGATCTCATCTTCAGCTGCAGTGGCACGCTCGACATCAACCACCAATCAAGGTTCAGGGGCGCTGCACAGCTCTCAATCCAGACTGTAGTACTCCGTACGTATTACGACTACGTTCCCATTCGCGCTACCCTATCTATCCCAGCCGGGGTCAGCACCTCGTCACTGCTAATGAGATGTACGGTATCAGTGCAAAGTTAATTCCATACGCGGTCAACTTTGAATGTCTGTCGTATGAGCTCTCGAACCTGACACCGCCGCCCATCTTGCTGCTACGTTTCCCCCTTATCCAAAGCATCGTCCGTCACTGTGAGCATACCCACGCCATCTCGCACAGATTGCATACGCCCTGATGCTTCCCTGAGTCAGAACGTCCCTTCCACCATTGAAGCCATTACATAGAAGCAAATGCTCCTAGCCGAATATGCACGCACGCAAGATCAAACAACAGGGGAAGAAAAAACCAGTCTTGAGCCTGGAAAGGTCCAAATACAAATTGCTTTTTGAGGTAATGTCTTGGGCTCGTCATACTACGATAAGTGGGTTCAGCTGCCCAAAATACGACCATCCCCCGGCACGAAACGGCGATTGAAGCCACCGGAGATGACTCGGAAAAGTTGGCCAAGTGGATCCCACGCAATACCTTGTCTTGCCCCTATCTTTTTTTGCCCATCCCACCCTCCTGTTCCTCTCCTAACATCTTCAGCCATAAGCCACAGCCAATTTTAACCGGGATCTGCGACTCTAATATCTGACATACATACTACGTTAGTAAGCCGCAAATATCTCTTAAATTAGAACAGTCTCCTTTTTCCCTTCTCTTCTTCCGCATTTGGCAAAAATGAATTACCTCACAACTTCAACTTCTCTATTTCTGATATTCATACTCATGAAACTCGTATGTAGTATTTACAATCCAAATAACGCCTCTCCTTCACCCACTCACTCACGATTCTCTCAGTTTAAGCCCCCTCTTCTTCCTTTAGCATATCTGTTTATTTCATTTCGAATTTCCTTGAATTCATTATCTTATCGCTTTAGCAGCACACGCAGCCAACCCTCGGTAGGGACACCCACTTGCACGCCAATGAAAAATGGTCGTACCAGATATGTCAGAAAAAGAAAGACAAACTAAGCGAGGGGGGGGGAAGAGGGAGAGGGGGAGAGAGACGTTCAGAGAAGTATTAGAGAGAAAGGCGCATGCTACCTTAACTACTGCTTCCAAGGAAAAAGAGGGAAGAGCTTCAAGTACTCTTGATTGTCCCTTCCCTTTTATTAGAACGTTTCTGCAACTTGACGTTAGAAAGAAGACTCGACTTCAGCGAAGGGAGAAAGAGGAAGATCTTAAGCTTTCGTCGTCTTATCTTATTCTCTTGATTCTTATTCAAAGGCATCTGCACAGGGGAGCAGAAGCACGAAATGGGCCCTAGTGCAGCGTAATTAGCGGACGATCACGTGTTATTTGAAGGGAGCATCGAGGGAGCAAGGGGGAGCAGCGAGGGAGCCTGAAAAATATCTCAACCTTCGGCTTGAACTGCGCTCGTTGTTTTTACGCCTCGCCTGCTGCCTACCTAAGGTAATGATCATAAAAGGTGCTAAGAGATGAATGCAGCCCTCACATGTTTTTGGTTGGCCGTAAAGTCCTTGCGTGGACCCAACCACCAAAACCGTCCAAATCTTTACAATTAAATGGGATAGTCAATATTGTATCATATTTGACGTTTCACAATTTACATTGTAGCTCTGAATTCGATCTTTCCAACCCAAACTTTCTAAATTTGATATAGCGCGTACAGTACCCTGCAAAAAGTCACGGTCACTTAAGCGAAAACACGTAAAATCGCGTACCTTCAAAACAATCAACCTTCTTCAACCACATCCACCATGCTCAGAAGGGCTCCGTTAACTACAATTTCT
>JAABUI010000123.1_pt1 | contig 114782 bp, 140 predicted proteins | sample 5559111 | NCBI WGS metagenome assembly JAABUI01 (sample SAMN10711870, study PRJNA513365) | rock metagenome | isolation source: Antarctica rocks | place: Antarctica: Victoria Land, Buttleship Promontory | reverse complement strand
AGCTTATGTTCTCCTGAGTCATATAGATAGCCGGCTCTTCCCTTCTAGATACTTTCCTTCCTTAGCATTTATATACTCGTTACATTACACCCATATGACTCGCTCTATGCTGGCCCCTAACATCAAGGGCTGAAGGAATACCCAATGCATGATTAGAACTGTTTTGCTATATCCTGAAATGATCATATCGTACATGGTTACTATAATCCTGTGCTCTTGTAATGACTCAACGTGCTATATATCTATTGCCTGCAAGCCCTGCCAGAGGGTTTTGCTTTTTTTTGCAGATAAAGGGATAGGCTAAGCAACGAAAACATGTTCGGGAAACTTGCATCTCGGCCAGAACTCGAGTTGAGACATTTGTTCTACAGCCTGTATTATTGGCATCAGTTGTTCAATAGCATACCGGCTTTAGCAGAAGAAAAACGATCTAGTAGTTGTTGTAGTCATTCGTCGGATCAACGTTGAACTTATAATTCATGCCCACAGTATTCTCACCCCCCTGCGTAGCGCCATTGCCTGCCACAAGTCAGCTCGGAAATGTTCAATGGGGGAAATCTCCACATACTAGCCTGACACAAGGCGATAAACATATTCATCGCCGCCGTGCACATCTTGAGATCCGGCATTTCCGAAATATCGTTGAGGATCTCGAAGCTGTAGCGGAGATACCCTTGAATACCATTGACGTCGGCAAAGTCGATGCTCTGCCACACTTTCAAGGCGTTCTGTGCCGGTTTGAGGATATTGGCATCTACCAGCATGTTGCAGGCCTGAATTGTAAAGTCTTGAATCTCGAAGTTCTGGGCCACGGCGCCTCTGCCGTAGCACATAAGATCGGTGATCAAGCCCTCGATGTCTCCTCCAGAGTCACGACGGAACAAGCTTGCGGATGGGTCGAAGCGTTGGGAAACTTTGTTGGAAGCGACGATTCAGTGCTCCTTGGGGATTGTGACGACCTTGCCGCCGCCGGAAGTGGGGGTCCAGTCGAGGTGACCGACTGCGGCGAGATTTTTGTAGATTTGGTCGTTGGGGCTTTTAGGGGCTGGGATTGCAGTTTTGCTGGGTGCTGAAGTGGTGGTGGTTGAGGCGGCGAGGGATGCACTGGTGTGAAGGGTGAGAATCGCGAGGAAGAGAGTGTGGAGGTCTGCTGCTAGTTAGTGAATGGCTTCGTACCATTTTGAGACGGTAGAGAGAACAACTGAACATGGTGATTCGAGATGCTTTGATGTAATCATGCGTTCGAGTCTGATTGAGAGTCTGTATACGGACAGATAGCTGAATGAAGAGGAGAGAAGACTCGATTTTTAAAAGCAAGTGAAGATGACTTTGCGTTTGTAAGATGGTTTGAAGTCAAGTAAAGTTGTTAATGTTAATAAGATAATATTGAAGAGAAAGAGAATCCCGCTCTTTAATAGAAGAGCCAACACATCGTGAATCAAGAGAGAACGTCTTGATGACGTCGAAGAATCGAGAGTCATCTTTACATTCATACATTTCACCCTTCGGGCCCTTCCTTTGAGATACTGGATCGAACAAAGACTTTGGACATAGTTTCGACGCACACAAATCTGCCGTCATGTAAAAATCCTGTAGCAGAATTCAGAGATGAGGTCGAGATATTCAACGTGAGTCAGGGTGAATGAAATCCTGCTTACTACGCCTCAATTGAAGCTAACAAGGCGATGTTTCGAGTTGGAAGAAACGAGACTTGCGCCGTGAAATCCTATTCCTCTTTCTTAGACCACTGATGATACTCGGAAGACTGAAACGACGAGTTGTGGTTTTGGGTCGAAGAATCTCACTCCAACTCTTTAGGTCGTTGAACCCTGAAGACTGAAGCTACAAGTCGTTTTCTGCGTTGAAGTATTCCATTCCTCTTCTTTAAGTCGTTCATGAAGCCCTGAAGACTCAAACGAGAAACCGTTTTCGAAACTACTGTTCTAATCGAACGAATACTTTGGCCAGCTATTGGTGAATATGTGCTATCTGGGATAAAGAAGATATCTTTGCCGGGAGACACGAGGTATGATATCATCTGATAGAGCTGTTAAGATTTCATGTGAATTCTTTTTGGTGAATCGTGAGTGTAGTGAGTTTCAATAAGGCATTTCCTTACTTCAGGGTTCAGGAAAATAGAGGTCTTGTTAGTCAGCGAGTAGGGTTATCTGTGACGTCTCTAGGAGCTACAACGAGACTTAAGGTACCTCCAAGCTATTGAGCAATGATATCATCGTCTAGACGTAGGTACTAGGAATCTTGGTGAATAGTCTTTGATCAAGTCTGATGAGCCTAAGTGAAGGCCTGAAACCAAATCTTTGAAACTCGTTCAGAAGGATCAGGTTATATCGAAAGCTTGGTATGCTTGTAAAAACCTGGAATTCTTGCTAGATACATCTTTATATCTATAAATCCTTTACGAACCGCGGTTTTTGAAACCCAACTCATAGTTTCAACTCAGGTAAAAGGCACAGTAAGTCATCATATTGTAAAGCCATCGCCGATGGGTCAAGAACTCACGCGTAAATGCCAGTAGAAATCTTGAATTCTTGCTATATCTCTGTTAGTACAGGTTGATCGACCTAGGAATAGGAATGGACAGTACTTTGAAACATAATCCACTGTCTCATGTCAGATGAATGATGATTGATTGCCGTGGTTGTAATCACCGAGAGGTTGGAAGCGTATACGTATGCCAGGGCAAAGCTTCTCTCTCAGTGCTCACCTAGTAGACCGTAGATATATATATGGCTTAGACCGCCCTCTTTAGGTATTGCAAAGAGGTATATTTTCTCTTCCACATATAATCTGCACCATTCAAGCTGGAATTCATCAGATCGCACTTTGCCTTATTACGAAGACTTAAGAACTCCATCATGAAACTTGGTTCAACTTCAATCGCCGCTATTATTTTAGGGGTAAGTTCCGCTAACGCCCTAAAAACGGTCACTTACCGTTGCGGTGACGACGGGACCCATGTACCAGTACCGAATGTTTGCAAAAACACCTGCTGGGGACAGTTTTGTTTGCAGATTGTAAGAAAACAATCGTGAACGAAGAGAGTTTCAGTACTTACGGCAGCGTACAGGGGACCCAATTCACATATGACCCGAGCGCTCAAAGCCAAAATCGAGGATTGTCAGGCTATAATGTTCCTAGCGCAGCAAACTCTCCCTGTGGCAGCAATTCAGCCTTTGGGGACGCCGACTTGACTTCAATCGAGGGGTTTCCTATCGCAGCATCCAATAACCCTGGTGCAACTTACTCTCTACGCTGCGCCTCGACCAAAGAACAGCAGGGTAAGTCTCTTCGGATGAATTTGATCACCGCATTCGGCGAGCTGACCGAATGCTTAGCCCAAGGAGGCAGCATACAAGCGGCAGGTATGCAGAATGGCGACCTATTTGTATTCGCTTTGGAAAATGCGGACGCTGGGACGCTGTAAGTTCCTCGATACTCGTAATGCTGGCACCTGCTAATAACCATATTAGAGGTGTCGACTGGTGCGAGCCGAATCCTAGGTGTTCCAATGATGGGAAACAGTTTAACCTCCAAGGCAACAACTATGTCCAAACGACAGCTGTCGATTCTCCACTGAGCAGTCTGGGTTCAACCCCATCGCCTCCCCGCGAAAGAGATGTGACGCCATGGATCAAGTCATTGGGGAGGACACTTCGATTCCATGCCCGTGCATGGCCATCCCAGGGAAGGGTAGAGATCCTTGGTCCCATCTGAATGCTTGTGGTAGATCGCGCTCTGCAGCGTTTCGTGTGTCAGTATTCCTGTGGATCCTGGCGGAGCGTGCAATATAGAGCATAAGATACTTTGTAGAGTGTCCAGAGGACATAGGCAGTAGTGGGTGAGCAGAGTGAATTGTGCAAGGCAATGGTCATCGTATCGCCATTCAACATGGCCAAGAGATGACGAGGAGGTATATAGAATAACACGGACATGAACTTTTTGCAGCTATATTTATGACTCGATCCCTGATAACCGATAACCCAAAATCAAGGCCAAGACCGAGGGTCGGTGAAAAAAGTCGTTGCGCACCAAATTAAGCGATTTCCACCAAAACCCGTACTCATAAAGATAACAAGTCTTAATTTGCCTTGATACATACTCATTAGTTAGACTGAAAGACTCTTCATGCTATGAACTGCTTGTTTAGAGACATTTCTAGCTAGTTTGAAGAAATTTCCAAGTCTCATAGTTATGAATTGATCGCCGTTTTGGTGAGGATTCATTTTGGTGCGCAACGACTTTTTTCACCGACCCTCGGACGGCGGAATGTAAGCGTCTACGGCGCCTCACTGCCAGGGTCGCCAATCTTACCTGTCCGAAAGTAGGCTACCGTAGGATTCGATAGGATCTCAATTGTTGCTTCCGACCCGATGCATCACCGCACAGTGTTGCTGTATTGTTGCCTGGAGCTTTTGTTTCGGGTGGGTCTGTGCCACTCAGCTGCGCCCTTGATAGAAACAGATGCGTACGTAATTGCCACTTGACCTCGAAGGCTGACTGGTTTATCTATGTACTACCGTACCGTATGACATTTGGAAATTCATCTTGAAAAGAATCCCTCCTAACAAAATACTTTCTTATATTTTCTTGCAATTGCATACTCCGCTCCCATCTCCAAGTACTCGAAGTTTACCTGACTATGGCTTCCGTCAAGGCGCCACAGACTTTGTTACCGGTCTTTTTGACAGCCGAACTGGATCATGAGGTTGGCGAGCTTGTCTACGTCGTCAAGCGTTTAGAGCTAATGGGCCTCGAAGGTGCTCAGTTCGTTCCTTGAAGAAGCGTGGGCAGGAGTTAAAGACGGTCACCAAAGATTGTTCATTGTGACCACCAAAGACGCTGACTCGCGCTTCGAACCATCAAGGCCTTCTATGAAGGTGTTCAACTCTCCCTTCCTGGGATTTGCGGAACATCAACTACGAGACGCCATCGCTTCTCACAAAAAGCTTACGGATGAAGTTTTTATTATGCTTGACGAACAAACTCGCAAAGACGGTAGTTCTTGTCGCTTGGTGAGTCGGAAGCAAGCTCACTATTTCGCCGTGCGTTCGGACTTTCGAGGCGCCCAGCGAAGGCTGGATGCCATACTCAACGAATCTTCCAATATCCAGCGCTTGCGGAATGAGGCGGCGATGGCTGGCGGGATCCTACGAGACTCCGATTCTGCACAGCAGATCAAGCACATGGGCGGCGATCGAGCTATACCGCATTTCCTCAACAAACCGGCAACCGACAAGACTTGGGAAACGTGCTGTAAACCAGTTTGTGGAAATCAACAAGACCCTATAATTCCTGTCTTTTGCACCGCTGAGCTCCCCTTGGAGGTAATACACGCAATTCTATAAATCCTCGGGAATCCAGTAAAGAAGCTAACCTGCTCTACTCCGGCTAGATTCTCAACGAGTTCATCAAAGCCGCCAACGACGCTCCGGGATGGCCGCCCGAAGCAAAGGGGCATTCGCTCATCCGCATCATGGACAGCCTTGATCTCTCCTTTCTCCAATCCTCTCGGACCGAAACTCCATACAAAGAGCTCCCTGCGACGCCATTCCTGCACTATACGCCCCAAACGATCAATCGAATGGTTCAATCCGAATTCCCCGGTACTGCTCTTAACTGCGTATTGTTTGTCGTTCTCGACTCCTTTTCAGCCAGACATCGCACCTGCATCATAGCCGAAAATCTAATCAGGGACGATCCGTTCCTCATGTTGGTGAGAGTAGAGTTCCATAACGCAATGTCCACGCCAGTTTCTACGACGCTGACAGGATTGTCCTATGAAGTATTGACTACAGACGCTATGCGAGGAGATGGGGTGGAAAGGCTATGATTCTTGCCTTGATAGCGAAAATTTGGCTTTGTGACACATCTGACGAAGCCGCGCTGCTAATGACTGATTAAGTAAAATTGATGGAACGCAGACTCATGTCACCGATCTTATGATGAAAATGCAAGAGACTATCTCCTCGGCGAGAATATTCTTCCCCTCGTCGATGCATCTGAACCCTTTTCACGCTCAAATCTCCGCTTTCAAGCCAGCCATATTCCCGTGACATATAAATCTCGCTTATATTAATATAGTTAAAATATAAAATATATCATGTAATTATATTTAATTTAATATAAAAGAATTAAATCATGATAATCTTCATGATTAATTATGCTTTAGTAACAAGTTTTCAAAAATTATAAAAAGAAGAATTATAATATAAGTCTTTCGATGCTTGACTCTCTAAAAAAAAAATCTGCTCGGGAAACCCCTATCCCTTAAGCTGTCATTAAAGCTGCCACCCCAGGATTACGGCCACCTTACCTGTTAGGGTACTAGGGAGCCACGGGAGATGACTAACCAGGCCAATGGGGACCTGGAGATTAATATTTAGATTTCCTAGTGCGGGGTAGAGGAAAATAGGAGTTTCTCCGCAATAATCCCCAATTGCTTCAAAATTCAATGAAACTCCCCTCCGCTCCCCCCCTTCCTATGCATGTAGAGCCTCCCAGCAGGTCTCAGTTTTGCAGGCTGCTAGCCCCGCACACTGTTCAGAAGTGCACCCAAACCAGGTTTGAACAGTACGTTTTCGTTGTTTCTTTGGCTGACCATTACCAGTCACCTCGCTCAATGCCTTGCGTTTAACCCCTTTACCAGCTCCTGAAGTGAATCTTTTGACTGCTTTGCACGGGGTGCAATAGGACTTTTTAGGAAGGTATTTCCAACGATGTTCCTGAGCTGAAGGTGAAATCGATGGATTCGAATTGTTGAAGTCGTAGGGTCGTTTACGAATCGATTCAGCTGGATTTCGCATCAGCGAAGTAGTCACCTCCTTCTGAAATTGAGCGCGTGTCATTTTGCTCATAGGATAATTGAGCTTGTAGAGAATGTAGGCATTCAGAACAGCTGCTTCTAGATGAAACAGAAACAGGGATCACCAATAACGTCGACATCGATGTTTGGCGGGGGAATAATGTGCCCTTTGTTGAGCATTTTCGTCGACTCCCCTCATGTGTAAATTGTAGTCCACCACTGCTCGTGGAAATGGTAAAATTTGGTTGTTTTTTTGAATCGAGCTGGACGAAGTCTTCAGAAATATGATGCCTGAATCGAGGATCTCTGGGAACGATTTTTTGAGCTTCCCCAGGCCAATGAGCCGTTGTCATTAATAAAACAGTGTTGTTGTTCTGCCAGGCCATACATAGTACGTGATTATTGACTGTTGTGACTGCTGTAGTACCCCAATTCTTTTCTTTAGTGGCTACAGCCTTCAATTTTAGTAGATTTTCATCAAATTCAGAGCCCTGTTTTGCCGTTTTCACAGCTCTCATTCCCAGAGCTTTTAAGGCCATAAACAGGTCAATTGAGCTGAAGAAATTGTTCAGATAAACCACATATTCGTAGGGTTGAGGTAGCGATTTAACGATTTGGACAATCATCGAAGTCGAAGGGCTAAAATCCTGAATTTGATGCAAATCAACGATTTTAGTGGTTTTCGATGCATACATGAAGGCATATAGATAATTCTCACTGCATAGGCAGTAGATTTTAAACCCTCGATCGGCTTCCTTACTGGGTATGTTCATGGTATGTTTGAATCGACCCTTAAAAAGAATTAATTGCTCGTCAACTGACACGTTTCGACCTGAATGTAGATATTGCTTGCAGGCCTGCTGAAACAGGGTCGAAAACGGTTTCAATTTCGCTGTCCAGAGCTTTTCATAGCCAGAGCTTTTAGGTTCAGGGTTCGTATTTGGATCGGATAGCTTCAGAAATCGTTTAATTTGCTCAAATCGATTCAGAGACATAGCCTGAGGAATTTCGGGATTTCCATGCATATCTGAGTGTGTATCCCAATAGCTCTTCGTGCGATTTATGGAAATCAAACCCATGGATAGTAAAATCCCCATGAAGACGCCAATTTCGGCACCCGAAGTGGGGACCCAGAGCCGTTGTTTGGCTGTTCTCTCTGCTTTCTGTGCCTTCGTGTTCGTGAACTCGGAAATTTGTTCAAGCATGGATGAGGTAATGAACAGGCTGAAAAAATCCAATGGGGTCACAAGCCCTGAGGGTAATTTAGGCTGAGAAAGCCGATCCTCCACCTGGATAGGTCGATATGTAGAAGAGGGAGGTTCAATCGAATCTAGTATTTCTTGAACCGACGGCTTGTTTTTAGCCTTTTGAAGCTTTTGAACAGCCTTCGGTGCAGTGTCTGGTACGGAAGGAATTTCTTCCTCGTTAGCTCGCATATTGAGCTGGGTAGGTGAGCTGGGTAGGTGAGCTGGGTGAGCTGGGTAGGTGGGGTGGGTGAGCTGGGTAGGTGGGGGGTGGATGTAGGAAGCTGAGGTGAATGTAAACAGTGCAGTAAACAAATATTTTGGTGGGGTGCCTAAATAGGCTTAGCTTCATTAATCCTGGGGTGGCAGCTTTAATGACAGCTTAAGGGATACATAACCCGAATTTCCATTATTCCACCCTAATCTTTTTGTGGCCTCGCTTAATGGTCTTGGCATATGCTTCCCATAGTCAAGTCTTGTTTCCGACCCCGGCTCAACTTTTTCTACCCCTCGCCAGCTGGAACCCGCAACAGGAGCAATGCGACTCGTTGCATCTTATGTAATCAGTACCCCGCGAAAATAACCCCTTCGCCAACCACGTTGTGACGTTTTTTTGGCGCCTACCATTACAATTCGCATCGAAACTTTCGACGACATGTCAGGCCGAGATCGAGGCACCCGAGGCCGTGGTGAACGTGGTGGTTACGAGAGTCGTGGACGAGTTGGAGGCAGAGGTAGACGAGATGGCCCCGGGGTTCCAAGGCGGGCGAGGCGGGCGAAGGACGAAGCAAAGGGCCTGCGGTGGAGGAGGTTTTATTCGTCAGTCTTCTTTCCCATGTCAACGAATCCCGACTAGATTGACCTTACCAGGACGCGCACATACATGTTTTGGTGGGGGCGATGCCCCCAACCCTCCCTGATGAACATAGGCGGTCCGAAGACCCGCCGCTGCGAAGTATTGCTGCCTAGTTCCAACGTGTGGCGCCTGCGGCATTTATCGACTGGACCGCCCAAATAAAGGATTTACACACAGCTGAAAAAGGCGGCTCCATGCCAGCCTCGCCAAAACGATTAAACCTTATGACCTCGGGCATTCCGGTAACCTCCCTAGATCCTTTGCTTTGCCTTACATAGGGGACTCATCAATCCTCCAGCGATCTTAACCTCATCGCACCATGGGTGGGCCTGAGATTGTAATTTGCACCAACGACCTCGAAAAGGGGCCACCTCCGCACGAAAAGCATGATCAGCATCAAGATGAGACCCGGAATTTCCCTTCAAGCGCGTATCACGACGGAGTTGTTGAGCCCAAGTTGCAGCTTCGGCCGTGGCTAGAAAGCCTTCATCAGTTCATGGACCCTTATGCCAAGGGCTTCGCAATTAATTTGGGCCATAGAATGAAGCATTTCGACATTGTAATTATCCATTTTCGAAAATCTGGAAAGCCCGACTCGGTAATCACATGTTCTACTCCAGAAGATTTCGAAGGGGCAATCAGCGAAGACAAAGACCGGACAGGCACTCTCGTTATCGCTGAGGACATCTCACAGGCAATGATTGAAGCCTTGGGCACAAGCTTTGAGCTTGAGCCAGAATTCTTTGCCAACCACTTAGCAGGCACAGAATTGTATCGCATGGGCCGTCGGGAATCAGCAACCTTGCGAGCTCCCGCTAGAACACCGAACCTTCTGCCGGATTATATTAGAAAAGCTTCGTTCTACACAGCGGAATATCGGCGACCGTATCATATTGAGGACGGACAAGAGAGGGTTTTTAAGCTAAGGGTTACTCGGACCAGTACCCCTAGAGGCGCAATAATTATCCATCGTGACCTCCCGGATGTTTTTGTCTCTGAGAAAATCTCGGTATACAAAAAAAGGGGCTCAAATATCGGTAGGCCAGAATTGACAAAGAATCAGCATCGGATTGGTACAATGCGGAAGTCTAACAATTTACGCCTCTTCTAGGCATCATTCTTACCGATCAACTACTTTCGGATGTCCCTCCCGCATCCCACATCCCCAACCCAGTCACAGTGCTTGGTGATGATGCTGAGAACCTTGGCACTGACGGCCGCCAGCACCAAGTATCATCTCGACAAGAGCTCATCTCGTGGCTCCAACGTCTGACGCCAGACGAAGCCAAGGCCCTGTTCAACGACCACGAACAGCTCGCTCTGCGGCCCATCCTGAAGATAGTAGAAAGTAACGGCGTCAGGTTCCTAGCGCACGCCAGCTACATCATGAACCGCGTCCTCATGCCTCATTGCGACGCCCAGTTCCCTGACAGCATCCCCTTCTTCCTACATATCTCGCGCTCCCTCCACCGCTGCATCCACGAACAACAGAGGCTCCTGCGCTATGCGCTGCGCATCGCGTCCCTCCGCGGCGGCGAAGACATCGCGGAGCAGAAGCAGGACTTTGGCTTCCTGGCCGGCGACATGGATGGCATGCAGAGAGCTCTGGAAGAGGACGTGAGGTTCTTGGTCGGGGAGGCCTCAATTCGGGAGGGGAAGATCGTGGGGTGGGTCTCGAAGTTCGCGGCGCTTTTTCTGCCCGTCTCGTTGTTGGCGACGATTTTATCTCTCAGTGACCCCGGGTATAAGAGGTGGGCTATCTTGGGAGGGTTGAGTGTGCCTTTTGTGTTGATATCGATTTATTTCATGTTCTTCTGGAAGCCAGCGTATTTCAAAAGCCTTAGGTCTTGATCGAGAGACAATAGCAGATTTATCGATCATTACTATGCTATAGTCCCAACTTGATGGCTAAAGGGGCAGAAGAACAGCCTTCGGAAGTACAGAGCCCGAACTCACTGAAGGCGTCGGGTCGCTCACGAACATGCATATATCACAGCATACTCATTTGGATTTAGTTTCTCAACTATGTCCATCTAAATAGAGGCAACTTTCGGAATACAACATGTCAAGTTGTTCAGTGCGTGCTTGCAATCTCTGGTGGAAAGAAAGCGAGTCAAAAGACAAAAGTCAATATTATGGTAACGCAGACGACTTAGTGATGCAGATACTTGAAGCATAGCTAAGAAAGACTTCAATCAGGACTCTGTGATTTTCCCCTGTACGCAGTACCTACTGCTCTTTACAACCTTTATAATCCCACTATCTCAGTCTGAACAGCAAGCTGAACAAAACATCATCAGGTACAGTCGAATTCGAGGAGCCAGACTGGCGTATAATCATTGCGAAGATGTATTCTTTGCGCTTACCTTCGCTCTACAGGGCTCGTAATGGTTCAAACATAGAGTAGTAGTCCAGCTTGTGATAGCTTGATCGGCAATTCTCTACCACCCCTTCTCGTGAACACACTCAGATTTTGGAATTCACCTGGGCTGCCAGATGTCAACGGTGCCGCTGAATACATTCGTTTCGGGGTCAAACTCCTGAGTCAAAGCCCAATACCAAATACCAGCTTATGTCAAGCGGCAATGGATTGATTCAACGACCTTTGCCAAGGCAGCAACCAAGTGACAAATGCGGGCAAAATATATGCTGGTAATGGCATGGTAATTTTCAACGCAGATCCTACCGATATCGCCAACAATTATTAACATGCACTTCCTGTTGCAAGCTTGAAGGCGGAACAAGAGAGCAGGATGAGGCGGCTGTAGGATTTGAGCTGAAGTCGGTTGTATATTCCTGCGTTTAAGGCTGCCTTATGACGGTGCTACTTTGAAAGCCTGTGTAATGACTGTATTGGTAGCTGGGAGGCTTTCACTCCTTCTAGTTCATTTATACTTTGTGCGTTTTCGTCTGGGATATTAGCGGTACTATACTTCAATAGTGCAAAGAGTGTCAAGCTGGCATTGACCAACTCAGCCTTTCATGATTTATGCGTTCAATTGAAATGAGTGGTTCTGTTTTGACTGTAACCCAGCCACTGAGTCATAAGATCAATATCTAGATGGGGCAGCAAATGTTGAGAATTATTTAACCCAGTAAGACTGAAAAAAGCCAACAAGGCTCTTGAAACCGAAGATGAGGCTAGAACGAGGGCGGCAGAGCACCGGAGATACAAGTGCCGACCAAATACCCAAGGTACCTGGTCTTTCTACTGACAGTGTTGGCGACTTCCAGACTTGCATAGATAGTTCAGCAGAATATAGACAACTCCCCGTCAGTCGAGCGAATCGAACGCTCGAGGTAACTCAAATAGATAATCTCAAGACTACGAAAAGCGACCATTCAAGAGCAAACATCCGTAGCTAGCTAGTTGTTGAAGCAAAGGGAGCGATAGGAATAGCGAGAATAGGTGCTGTTATACTACTCGCTAACCCCAATGGGACTACAGCGGATATGTTCCGCACTCATCCTGCATTCCGCAGTCAAAAGAGAACTTACTTGTCAACATGATTGTTGTCCAATTGTCTGAGTTCGAGCAACCGGCTACTAATAAACTGATCGAGTTCCCACATTTCTCCTTCCCTTTCAAACATTCTTGCCTTCACAATACATGACTTCATCTTCTTCATTGCCGTTCTCTGAATAGAGTATCACTTCAAATACCATTACCAAGTCTAGCTAGTTCAAGACTAGTACTCACATCTGTACACAACGTCTGTCCGCGGCTTAAGTCAAGATGCCGGAAGTACATGAAAACGAGGCTCTCGAAGCTTGCTCCACAGGGAATTTGTCAACCTTAAAGGGTCTTCTTCTTAGCGATGGCACGTTTCCGAGGGACTCAGCGTCTACAAAGCTCGACACACATTGTCATACCTCGCGAACAGATGACCAATTTCATCCGAATCCCCTGCTAATATCTCAAATGTTGGAGAGGGCCGCCCAGAACAGCCACACGAATATAGTTCAGTTCATCCTGGACGAATACCCCAAAACCGAACTTTATGAAAGCAGCGTTCGTCGCGCAGCACAAAGCGGATCGATCGAGCTCTACAAGGTTCTTCTATCACACGATCCAACCGTTATAGATATGGACTTCTACGATGGACGAGAATTTCCCATAACAGTGGCCCTTAATATTGACACATCTCCAGAATTCATTGGTTTCCTGCTATCCGCAGGGGCTGATCCTAATGTGGGCGCCTTCGGTGTTGACTGCCTCGCACTGGCAACCAGATCAAGGGTCAACTCTCTGGGGCTTTGCGCCATGCTCATCGAAAGTGGTGCTGACGTAAAGAAATCATGCGCATTGTCCGTAGCTGCAAGACAAGGGCGGCTAGATGTCGTTCGGTATCTCTTACAGCAAGGAGCGGAAGTCAACAATCTTTCAAATGGCAGAGCGAGAGATGTCCTCGACCTTAGCCACAATTGGCCGCCTCTACATACTGCCATTGAGGAAGGATATTTGAATGTCTGTGTTCTGTTGCTGGATCATGGCGCCGATCCATACACGCTGGACAAACATGGTCGCACTGCACTGCAGGTTGCTCGAGCAAGTGAAATTCAAGAGATTGCTCGTATGCTTCAAGCTCGTGGGATTGTTGAGCACAGAGAGGGTGAACCTGCCTAGGGGCGATCATACCCGTGACTTTCATATTTAATGAAATTGTATGAGTATGTTGCATCGTGTCAATATACATGTATAGACTTCCGAATGATCCTACAGCAGTATAGCTGCTACTTCTACTTGCGCGACAGGAACTATTATGGTCGATACTTTACCCACACTTTTTTGTGAGTTGAACCAGAAAGTTCCACTGGGGGAGCTGGGGTGCTTTGAAAAATAATAACCTCAATTCAAAAGAGTTTCGGCTAGCATCTACGAGTATACTTGAGAATTCCATCACATCGTTCAAAGCTTTAAGCAGCACAAAGCTTTCTGCCTCATCCAGAATTTACTTTCCTAGCATATTTCTTCACATTAGAGTATCATACCCGAAGACAATGTTATGTCTCGCCATGATTGCTGTTCTACTTAAGCAATCCACTATCCATCTACTTCGCTTTCTGAAATTCCAGAGAGACACCGAACTTCTCCCCTACCAAATCCTCGCTCATAGCCCAGAGCTTTTCTGCCATGTTGAGGTCACTCGCCCAGGCTTTCGCGTCTGCGAATTGACAGTCGCTCATATAAACCTTCTCCCCCGTGCACAATAATCCTGGATCCAGCGCAGCAACCAATGTAGTGCTAGCTCCTTGCTCCAGCGTTTTCCATGAGTCTGCCAGTCTTTTCAGTGTAGCCTCTGCATCCTCTCGGCTCATATGACGCATGAGCTCGGTATTGATAACCCCTGGATGCACAGCCAAACTTCGGATGCCGAGCGATTTCAGTCTCTGGTCTAGAGAGACGGTGAAGAGGATATTCGCTGTCTTGGACGCCCCGTATGCTGCCATAGGGATATATGGCTGACTTGTAGGGACAGTGACTCTAGCCTTCAGGAATTCATAATCTGGCCACTCATCTGCAGGAATTTCGTCCTTTTTCTTCTCCCAGTTTATATCGGAGAAACGGACTGGGCTGTAGCGATGACCATTCGAGGAAAGGTTGATGATCCGAACAGAATCTGTTGAAGACGCCTTCGCAGCGGTGATGAGCTTCGGCATGATCAGATTCGTGAATAGGAAGTGGCCGACGTGGTTGGTTGCAAATTGTACTTCAATCCCGTCTTCTGAGAGGGTACGCTCTATAACAGTGGCAACGCCAGCGTTGTTGATCAGAACATCAATCAGCTCCTCATAAGCAAGAACTTCGCTGGCAGCCTTTCGGACTGAAGACTGAGAAGACAGATCAAGCTGCAAAAATCGACATGCAACTTTTGGGAAAGCAGATTGAATCTCTGAGATGACTGCGTCCACTTTCTCATTTGTACGGCCTGTCAGAATGAGGAGCTTTGGGGATTGCGATGCAATAGCTTTGGCGGTAGCACCACCTATACCGCCTAGAGAGACACCGGTAATGAGGAAGACTCGCCCTTTGATGGACAAGGGGAAGGCGGTTGCCACCTTAAACGCACTTGTAGTATGATCAAATTCAGAATGGGTAGCCATCATTTGAGATGCAGCAACTATCGCAATTGGGCTGTTACAATCACGCCCAATTCTCTACTCGAATGAGAATAAATGATAGACGCAGTTATGTCGTTTATCTTATAGCTAACCCTGTTCGGACTTAGCACAAAGTCCGACTGTCTACGGACTTAAGGGATAATCTGAAGAAATGACATGAGAATAGATATTGCGAGGTTCAGATAAGCATTAGGAACCAATGGAAGCTATAGGTGGTTTGGGGGTCTCATCACGGCTTTCACGGTCCCAGAGGTTTACCGTTTTCGGCTCTTCCGAGCAGAGCAAAGCAGGCAAAAGGGCTCATATGTCAAAATCATGTGGAACGTTCGAACACTTACAGAAACAGACCATTTCTTCTCAGAATATTTACAAAAAGTTCACTAGGGCGATCCACGAGTGTGGAAAGGTTACGAGTTGGTGCTGTTGACTCAAATACAAGATGAAATGCATCTCGATCGACTCTCGATGTCAAGGATCTGTCTCACTACAGGCACACGGTAGTAACTGCCTGCCTTCCAAAATTTGAGCCACGGCATAAATGCATTAGGCACCTGCCGTAATATAGAACTTGATGAGCGTGAAAGTAATAGCATCCGTGTACGCTATTTTCAGCATGGATCTTCGATGGTTGTATGTTCTTTACAACTCTAAGTGACTTAGTGACAGTCGAAACTACTTTACCTATGGTTCGACCTCTTAACATCTCTGTAGTCGACATTGCACCACCTATAGCCTCAATATGCGCCATCAACTTCTCACCCATCCTTGACTCGTATGTGATTGGGATATTGAGCACGATTGAAAATAGGCGAACGACCGACATTTGATATGGCGGGAATTCGAGCGGTGGGAGGAAGATTTGATCAGCGTAGAACGATAGATGTACAATACGGGTCGTCGCTTGCAAACACTACAGAGGGGTGATCGCTGGTCTGATGTAGACAGCATGTCTTTCCAAGACTGCATGAACGTAAATATTTGTGAAGTGACTTCTTTGAAAGAAGTATCGATAGATACAATGGCTCGTCAGATAGCTATCTTTTCTTTTACTAGAAATTCGCCCTCAGCCTTCATGCATAGTAGAGAAAAGTCTCAATTGAAAACGAAATGTATCACGTTCCATGTATGTACGAAACACTATCATACAAATATTCACGTTCGATGTCTGGCTTGTGAGTAGTTTGTAGATTGCAGACCTCTTCTTTCACCCAGTTCAATCACTAACAGGTTGGGCCGTGAACCGTGCAAGGATGAGGAAGAAGAAAAGAGACGGCCAGCATATCGACTACTCGTCCATTTACTCCACTTTGAGAAGTCTCTAGGTATGAGTACATTCAGTTGAGTATACCACTGTCCACTGATATGAAATGTCAGATAAAGGGGCTTGAAGTGAAACGCTGTTGTTGAGCACGGCAAGTGGTGGTGTATGTTGTATCGTACCTTGTTTGGCACGCTTGGGGTGGGGCGGAAACACCTCCGCCTTGCAATATCTTTTAACTCTCTGGTGCTCTACTTCAATAGCACTATATTATCCTAGCTTTATACTGACTATTATTGTCGACGTGAAGCCCACCTTCTCACTGGCGGCCGTTCCTCACGGATGGGCCCCCCCCAAGCACCTCCTCCCCTTCCACGACCGTCCACCTCCACACTCTTGAGCTGCTACGGACCTTTTGCTGTGTCGCCGATAAGATCTACGTCTTCGTCAATTATCCAGAAGAAGCTGCAAGGTTTAACCTGCCTAAGAGCTGGCAAGATCGTGTGACCTTCCTTTACGACGCCTCCAGTCAAGACTCAAGACGACTCGATTCCCTATATAACGGCCAAGGCCAAACCTAACGATAAAGGGATCTGTCCCGCCGCTGGACTGCTTGCTGCTTACAAGAACGACCCTCACGCCCACTGGCTGGTGGTAGCGTGCGATTATCCCCTCCTTACACCCGATGCGCTTCAGCAGCTATATGACGCTTACGAGGAACCGGTGACATGTTTCGTGAACTCACAAGGGTGGTGTGAGCTGCTGCTAGGAATTTGGGGTCCTTACGCGTTATCGAAGCTCAAGAGTAATGTTGGAGGAGGATGCACGGGCCCAAGCATGGTGGTCAAAGATTTACAAGGGCAACTGATCAAGCCGGGCGTGGATTTATGGATTAAGGGTGCAAATACCAAGGAGGAATGGGCAGATATCTTAGAACTGGTGGATGATACAGGGAAGGTCCCACGAAGATGTTGACGGTGAGGGGCCACATGGAATGGGCAAGCTATTCGAGAGCCAAGCCCAACCCTGGTCTTGTCTCATGCATTGCTGTCTAATTAGGAGGAACCATATTTTAAGGGCTATAAGGGATATCATCAGTCCACGGCGAGAAGCTACCACACCCTACACTAAGCCACCACCGGCATCTATAATATCTCGACGAGATATCCCAAGCGAAGGAGGGTGCAATGGAAGACATTTTACAAATGGTTCTGCCGGCGAATGTCCAGACCAGCTTGGGATAACCACCCAGCAATCGGCTTCGAGCAAAGGGCTTATCAGACTAGATCCTTGCTTTGCAATTAGCTTCACTTCCGATACCTCCCCAGATACATCTGAAACCCTTGCAAAGCAACCAAAGCTTCATACGCCTGATTCCACCCTTGTCGGCGTTCTGGAAAGAGAGTGTCACACGAGGTACGAGATGTACCCTTTGAACTTATCTCTGTATCAGCCTAAATTGTGAGGGCATATGGTTTGATTGCGCTGCGTATATCTTCCGAGATCCGCCGCATGATCTTGATACCGTAATTCACCTCAAGGTCATGTACAAGGTCCGGTATCAATCTATCACAGATCTCAACAAGTACATCGATGGCTTCCAAAGTTATAGTCATCCAATGGTCAAGGAAGCGCCTTCGGGGCGAGAGGTCCTTGATATCCTTCGCATTAGGCTTGGAGCTCTCTACGTTTTGAACGGAACGAAATTGCTGTTCTTTCACCTCCGATATTGCTTCGCTGGTACTGTTCCGGCACTTTTCGACTTTGACGGCTCCTGATTTGAGCAATGGTTGCTTGGATATGGGATCCCAAAGCTCTATTTATTTCGTAAGTATTTCGTAGTTTAATCTGCGAACCTATTACTCACCTTGCGTCAATTCGTTCGCTGCTCTGGCGATTTTGTTTGAAGCATCAAAATAACCATAATGGAATGGAATGAATATCTGCCCCTTTGCTATTTTTGTAATGGTCGCAGGCATTTGTACGGCACCTCGTCTTGACCTGATTGTCACTTGTTCTTCTTCCTCGGCGTTCAATGCCCTAGCGTCGGCTTCCGATATTTCGACCCTCGGTGCGGAGGCGGCATCTTCTAGTTCTTTTGACCTGCCGGTCTTTGTTCGGGTATGGAAATGGTACATCAAACGGCCAGTTGAGAGCTGCAATGGGTACTCGTCATCTGGTCCCTCGATTACTGGGAGATAGTCTGCCGCTTTGAGGATCGCACGCCCACGTGTCATGGCCGTAGGATTCACAATATTCAATGTTCGTATAGAAAACACAATCGGTAAATAGTCTCTTCGTTCCTTCTGGGTTCTCTTTATTGCATGGTCATTGAATTTCAGACCCACCAGTCAGCTTCTCATATGTCATTCCAGTATAGTCACATGGTCTTCCTGCAGACATCTTTTTCCATGCCTCAAACGCCTCGCTCTCGTTTGTTCATGGCAGAAGAGGCTCGTCGTCTTTGTCTCTGAAATTCATACATCTGAAATAGCTCAGAAAGATTTCGAAATCGCTTTTTGCTTCGGCAGAAGGATTGACGGCTTTGTGAGACAAATGCACAGTACGATCAACATTTGTGAAACATTCAGTCTTTTCGGCCCACTGCGCTGCTGGTAATACAACATTCGCAATAGCCGTCGACTCTGTCATGAAGATGTCTTGACAGACAACAAATAACTTGGAATTCGTGAGAAGCTCCCTTACTCTCGAAAGGTTTGACAGGCTAAGTAGTGGGTTTGTACCGCTTATCCAAAAAAAAATTGTATCGTACCTGAGGCAATGTACTTGAGCATGTTGTGAGTGTGGGTTGGCTGATTCCAATGTGGGATCTTTTCGAGCTCGATATTACATACGTCGGCCATTTTCTGCATGCGCTTGGGGTTGAGGTTGTTTCGGAAGTCAGGGAATTCTTCATCACATCCACTTTCTCGATTATTCTGTGCCGTTGCTTGACCGTTCATCTGGTAAATCCCGCTCCCTGGCTTACCAAGCAAGTCTCGAAGAAGGTTGATATTATTGATTTGACACGCGCTGGCGATGGCTTGGTTTGCCTGGTATACACCTTGAAGCGCGGTGGACAGGAGACTATTGGTCGTACCGATGTGTGTGCGGCCCTTTTCAGATCCTTTGCAGGGATTCCAGTTATCTACTCGACCATTTCTGGATTATACTTCTCGACCTTTTCCCGCAAGACTTTCAATCCCACAACATGCTTGAAGATTCACCCTTCATCTATTCAAGAATTCTCAAACAAGAGATGCTGGACACCATTGAGTACGGCCATGTTCGTCCCTATCCTGGGGGCTAAATGTACAATAGCCTTCTTGGCTGTATCTGAAAGCCGTGGGTCAATTACTATCAGACTGGGTGGGTCAGGTCCTTCAAGACGATTCAAGACCCTTGACCACAAGACAGTCTGGGTAGCCGCCATATTATGTTGTACTACGAACAAGCAATCAGTAACATCGATGTCAGTATAGGACCATCCGAGCCGAAGGACTCTCGCATTGATGCAGCTGCAGTTGCCGTAAACAAACGTGTATTGCCATCCCTGGACTCATTAGCTTTCCAATAAGCTATGATTTGATGGGGGCAATACATATGCAACGTGTTCAAGCCACCTTTGCCGATGGCAGGGAGTGCATAGTACTCCTCGAGAGAGAGCTGACCGGAAGTATAGAAGCCAATACCATGATTTGTCAGACGCTTCTGTACCTCTTTGGATTTTTGTACGATCAAGTCCATGGCTTCATCCCACGAAGCGCGTTCCAGCTGACCGTTCTTACCACTTTTATTTCAAGGATGAGGGGATAATGAAGGCGATCTTTTGAGGTAATCGATACCCATCTTCATGAATGAGCATTCACCCACATGATAGTAAAATTCAAGGACTATATACCCGTGCATGCCCTTCGGTCCAAGTCGGCCTTTGTTGACACGGTCTTGGATACGCCCTCGAACGCCTACTACTTTTCCATCTTTGCGCCAATGTCCATTCCGGAGCCATTACTACCGTTTCGCAGGATCAGCCATTCTATCGCGCATTTTACACCCTAAGATTCTAGATCCGCCGTAACTGCACAACACACAGGTGCTCTGCACCCAGCGCTCTGGCTCTTCAACGCATAGCTCATCCACCCTAGCCGGCCAATCACCTTTATATGGTGCTCTTTGGCCATAAATGTTTTGATTGGATCGTGGGACTTTCTGGTGGATGGTGGTAGCGCTTCTGTATGCGCTTCCCATTTTCGTCCTGATCTCGGCATTCTGGCGACTTGGAGCGGGAGACTTGCAGAGTCTCATAGTCCTTCGGACGGTCACGTTGGGATTAGTCGCTACAATTTCAGAATTTGTAGATAATAGTAGCTGCCCAGAAATCCCGTCATAAAAAGAGAGAAACCTTAAATGCAGTGACAGATAGAGCTTTGTGATTGAGAATTGAGAATAAGTTGATGTTCTTGAGAACGTGAATACTGTTGGAAATAATGAAAACCAGAAGATGAGATGAATGGCTGAAGGTGGGAACTTGGTAGGTCAGCTCGTGGAAGAGAGGATTCTAGAATGCCGAGACAAAGAAAAAGATCACAAAGCCTCCCCCAACAAGTGCCTTGTAGACTAAGATAGTGAGTTCCATGTCTCTCTTCGTTAAGATCAAAAGTTGCTTTTGAGTTGAAACGACTATCGATGAAAATGAGATCTTTTCGATTGCCTGATAGTTTGACGTCGACTTTCAACCAGGCAAAGACGGTGTTCCTGCATGAACTGTCACGCTCTACTTCCCTTCACGTTCCTTGATTATTTCCATGTCAAGCCGCCCGATAGAGAGCTTCCTTGAAGAAAATAAACCGATGAACTTTGTTAGCGACATGATGTACTTCAATATCTATGCGACAATATCCAAGGGTGAAATGGTGGCTAAAGTGTAAATAGCTGAAGAGAAGATGGTAGCAGGAACAAGGAAATTAAGAATGCGCTCGTGTTCAGAATCAGACTCCGAGAATTCAAGATTCAAGTCTTTAGTCAACATGTTAATCGCATAATCGACGTCGTTATGAGAGACATGCCTTCTGGAACAAGGAATGCAATGTTATTTTTGCTTGAACAAGAGGAAAGAGGAATCGCATCCGAAGCGCCTGAAACTAACAAGAGCAACTAACAAGAGCATTGTTACGCCAGAAGAGATACGTCTCCTTTTTCTTTGTCTCATCACAGTCTCCTTCTTTCTTTCGTCCATGAGCTTAAAGACTCCAACCGTTATACCTCACCATTCATCTCATCTTTAGTTTTCGACATTCCCAAGACCTAGAGCCCAACTTCTCATCAGCTCAAATCACGAACTTTATCCACGACCCAATCATCCTCGGATTCTGGCTCAAAGATCGCAACTATGTGTCAATACTCTGAAATACTATACGACTGTGGCCATTGTCAACGCCGTGAGTTTGACTTTTGCAATGATGTCGAGTCGTGCACCCCCGAGAAAATGGAGGTGTGGGTGTTGAACTATATTTGCAACGAGTGTCAGGTGGGTGTTGATGCTATCGTGGCGGAGAGTTTGGCAGTGTACTTGGCGGAGATGAATGTGACTGAGGGGGATTGAGGGGTCGATTGTCTAGCTATTTTTCCGTGCTTATACTTGTAACGCTTGCTTGTGAGATTTGGAGGGCTGCGAACGGCGTAGCCGTAAATTTGACTTGATATTTCACCGTCAACAAATGAAATCAGATTCTTGGTGGCATTAGTGTTCTTCAACGTGTCTTTCCTTAGACGAAGAAGTCCTTAATGTGCTCCACAACTACATCAGGAGCCTCCTCCGGAATATAATGTCCACAATCAACACTCCTTCCATCAACTTCTCCCGATGCATGCACCTCCTTCCACTCACTGATGGTATCATAACTCTTTTCGATAACCCCCTTCTTCCCCCATAGCACCCGAACTGGACACTTTACGAGTCTGTTAGCCTCGATATCTTTTCTTGCTTCCTCCATATCAATACTGGCACCTGCCCTATAATCTTCACACATGCCATGCACAGCCTCGGGATTCGCAAGCATCGAGATATAATAAGCTAAACACTCGTGGTCGAAAACACACATACCAGCTCTCCCAAAGAACCTTTCGGCAAAAGCCATGGGGCTGTGAGTGATAATTGTTTCTGGGAATGGGGCGGCTTGAATGAGGAGAAACCAGTGAAAATAGGCCGTGGCAAATTCTTGGTCGGTTTTGTTGTACATGGCCAGGGTAGGACAGATGTCTACAAGGATGACTTTGCGCACAGCTTGAGGGTAGTCGACACACAGTTTATGTGCGACTCGAGCGCCACGGTCATGAGCGCCTACGTAGAACTGATCGAATCCGAGGTCCGCCATTACATCGATGCAGTCTTTGGCCATGGCGCTTTTGGCATAGAGCTTGTGGTGCTCATCATCAATCGGTTTAGAGGAGGCCCCATAGCCCCGTAAATCAATTGCCATGACAGTGAAATCATTGGTGAGCTTTGGGGCAATTAGGTGCCAGATGTGGTGGCTTTGGGGAAAGCCGTGGAGAAGCAGAAGCGGTGGTCCTGAACCGCCTCGAATTCCATGGATGTTAAGGCCTGGCTGTACAGCGATATCGAAGGGCTTGAATTCTTCAAACATCCTGTCGTAGAAAAGAACTAATCAGGCAACTTTACCATATGTTGTTCACAGTTGCAGAACATGGTTTACCTTCAACCCCTCAACGCTCGCGTCAAAATCATGCCTCAATCTAGGGTTAGGGTTCAACGCGGGAGTATTTCCGCGAACGGCAACTAGTAATGGTTGGTACCCTTTCGCTTCTTGTTCTTCCTCTTCTTCCTCTTCTTCTCTTCTTCTTCTTCATTACCTACAGCTAACCTTCCAATAATAGCCCCTACGAGACTAACGTCTACCACCTCCATCGTGTAGCGCAGAAAAAAAAATTTCGTCGAAACCCATCGTCTCCGATGCAAGCCTCTATTCCAGAGGATAACAGGTAGCACAAGGCGAAACGGCCTTGATGAGCGGGCAAGCACTCTATGGAAGCTAGAGGCTGTGGCAAGAGTGCTTTTACACTCACCATGCAGATGCCCAATCCGAATATTATCATTACAACAACCCGCTCATGCTAGATATACGCGCGATGGACTTAATACAGCACTTGTGATAAGAGCAAGGACCAAAGACGACAAGTAGGACCGCAAATATAGCGAGTGGAGGCCTGGGGAAGCCGAAGATGGGTGGGGGGGTACAGATGGGCCAAGAGTCTATCGCGTCCCGGCCGACCTCTTCTCGGACTCATGATATTTACAGATTTGTTGCGAAAGCGATCTTCAAGCGCTAATTCCAAAGGGGACGTTTCAAATTGTAAAGATGACACGTCACCACCGATGAGTTGGTCTCTTTGCAGTTGCATTTCTCGTATTGGCTTCTGGGTTCTTAGAAACGCTTTGGCAATCCTCTCGGGTATGAAACCACCAAAAGCGAACAAACCCTTCTATTCTCTTGACGTCCTATGTGGAGTAGACATCTTGTCATGTTTCTTTCTCTTGCTTCTTGTCTATTCTGACTCTGGCCATGCCCGTCTTATATGACGGTGAAGCAACACAAAACAATGAGTGAGGCTGGACAGATCTAGTCCAACGACATTCACAGCATATTCTCGCATCAAATCGTCCTGAAATGCGAAATCTCAACCTTTCCGTCGTTATTGCACATTGAAATCAACTGTACTGATTATACATAATGTGAAGGTACATATAACAATGTTTGGTTGAGTGAGTATTCAGCTTTGGATGAACCATCCACCAAGCGCCGTAGCTCCTTAACATTCAAGATGTGACTACAGCATTTGGATGTCCGGCGGGTGTTTCCAATGGTGCTGATACAAAAGCAGTAGCGCTATCGTTGGTTGAAATCAAGGATGGAAACTGGAATAGCCTGGGATCGATTCCGCAAGGCCGGACATTGGTTGTGATGAGAGTGCTATCAAACCTAGAGCCTGGAGTATATGCATAAAGAACGAGACTTGGCTGGGTGAATCCGGGAAGCGCTACGAGATTGTTAGGATTTCTCTAAGAGCCCAAAGCTTGGAAGTCGGAATCGTGGCATAGGCTGGCTACTTACGAGGCACGATAATTGCACCACCGGTACCTCGTCGCACGCAAAAAGTCATGAGAGACTCAAAAGCTGCTACGACATCGAACCATGTGGAGTAACCGAGGGGGAAAGTGAAAGGGACTGCACCGGAATGGGTAGTATAGCTTAACAAAGCAAGTCGGAATTGACCTGGCATTAAATTAGCATAATCACAGTGCCCTCACTTTCGAAAACCTGCGGGCGCACCGTGGCCAAAAATCTTTGGTAGCTGTACTATCGGAGCTAGGTTTGACAGTGGTGCAAAGGGTGGGGCTTGTAGTTCAGGCTGAACAAAAAGCCGCGTAATCGTGTCTGCTGTGGGTATTTGATGAGGAGGGACAGGTTTATCCTGTGCAGCAGGTCGTCCAGCCCATAGTCCACACCAGACAATATCATTGACCGCCGTACCCGAGATTGTGTTTCCTGCCACGACACCAATAATCCACAGGAAGATTACTATGAGACGGCAAGACGCAAGGACCATAATCAATGTTTCCCAAGCGGGGTGTCAAGCTTGATGGAAGACTATAAAGCGACCTTTGAGGGCCATCTGTTATATATGTTACGTTCCTGCCGCCTGTACTGTGCAAGTGCGGTGGTTGATCATCCGACGCCGCGTACAGACTCACAAGAAAAAAGCTGTCAACCCGCTTGTAGACAGAAAATATTCACAATGCGTGGCGAGAATACCCGAATCCTTGGCTAGTGATACAAAGCATCTGTGATATGTCGATTTCAAGATATCCTCTACGAAGCCCAACAAGTGTAGAATCTAGCAGCGGCTAGCTATCAGGTCTACCTTTCAATGATTTAGAGGGAAGAATTTCGAGCGACTGATCTATCTTCGACCGCACGTCTATTCTCATGTCGAATGCGGGTCATCAGCGCTTGTTCGGGATCGTCGCTTGTGTTCATGGTACGCGGGAGAAAGCTTTCCTCTACGCGATATTTCAGATCATGCAGTTCCAAGAAGTGATTCCATGACATCAAAAATCGGACATCTCAGCTTCCTGAGGACTCGAGGTTCCGTCCGTCCCTGGCTGACATAGGTTGCTTCAGCGGAAACGTCTTGAACAATGCGCTTGACGTGGGGTCGAATATTATTGTGTCTGGCATGATAGAGCTGCGCCAGCCATTGCCAAAGTAAATATCTCGGTGTTGGGCTAGGGTTAAGTCATCGCTTCCATATATAGATGCTCCTTCAAAGTGCGCTGCTAATTTCTCTTAGTTGGGTTTGTGAGCCAAATCTATCCGTGACGATCACCCAAGGCAAAATATGACAGTTGCAGTTGGCCTTGCCCCGGTAATCCATGTCAGGCGTGCACTTTCCTTCGGTGTATTTGGAAATACCCAGTACGAGCAAGGGCAAATAGGCAAGGCATGAAGTACATGTGCCTTGTTCAGCTTTCTCCCTTTGGTAGATGAAATCTCTAGATACGAATCTTGGGGGAAACATATCGCTGGATCATAGCCGGGGAGCATCCTCTAGACTTGGGTTTCCACTTCTTTGCTAGGAAGGCTGGTGGTGCAGTGTCGCATCTGTCTGTTGGAACATGCCATACCTACGTGAATAGGCCAACGTCGAGTGTGTTGACATTTTAGCGAAAATGACCGGGTGGTTATCAGACTGCGCGAATGGTTTCATAATAACCAACGCTGTTTACTTTCGGACCTTGTCTGATCAAGGATTACGGTATCACTACAAGCGGCTATGCGCCGAGCTATGTATGTTCTAGCGAGTGCGAATATACGAAAGACAGTAACCTCCCGCCCGTCACCTGTCCCAGGCATTCCATTGCCTGTACTGTTTGTATCAAGCTTAATAAATGTCTAGATTGGCGATTATCATGGCACTTTGGCAAGTGTAGTAACCTCTGAAGGCATGACAGCCAAGATTGAGGTTGGCACATCAGAAGTCGCCCGGTTCTCTTCTGCGGTTAAAGGGTATTGTATGCGCATAGAGCGCTTGGTCGTGCACCAATTAGGCGATATTTAGGCTACGAAATGCCTGAGCGCTCGAATAATACGCTGCGCGTGGGAGATCAGTCTTGTGCTAGAATTGGAGTCCGTCATCGTTGAGCCGAAGAGTACATATGGCGCCGCATGGGGCAGCGAAGGAGAATTGTTTTTGTATATTCTCAAGTCTGCCTCATCGACTTCTTGAAGATGCGTTGTCAATATGTTATGATATTTGCTGAAACACCAAGGCTGACACTGCTTCTTTCCTTGCTTGCCGGTGTTCTTGCCTCTCCGCTGCAAGTGGCCAGCTCAATAACGTTGACTCAATCATCGCCGGCGCCTATCCCATATTCCTTACTTGGTCCACCGAAGCCCGTCGCGCCGCCGAATCCGGTTCCACCCGTACCAGTTCCGGTGGACCCGGTATGTCCACCTACTCTTGGGAAGCCTCCTGTCAGCGATTGCCTTGCTGCGGCCGCCTTGATACCTAGAGACCCTCGGCAAAGTCCGATTTTGCGGAATTTTTATGTCCGGGAGAGTGATCGTAACGTTTCAATGGAAAATGTGAAGCTGCCGTACGAAAGAACAGTCGGTTAGTACTCTACACATTGTGCCAAGTTTTGTTCGATTTGGAGATTTATCTATTGATTCTTGGATACCTACAGGTGGCTGCACAGTTCAAGTGATATTAGCAACATCGTTCTCAGATATACCTCACGACAAGGCATACTGGAGTCAGATCTGGGGACCTGTGCGGAACATCAATCGCATATGCGTTCAACAACAAGGCTACGGCGGGATTGTCATCAAGAATGGTCTGCGATCCCATCCCTTCACGTTGTCTAAAACCTGTATCTGACAGCTCGCACATAGGCCTAGAAGACAAGCTCGAGATCGTCGTCTACGCAGAAAACTCAATCTATGCAAAGACCCACATCCTCCGCAATTCTCCCGACCCAGTAGCGAGGTCGATCGCGCTGCAGGAGCTCCTGGAGCTTATGGATCTTACTCGTCATGCACCAACGCCTGCCCAGGTGGATGCTATAGCTAAGGCGCTGGCGGCCAATGGGACCATGGATATTGGCCAGGCGATGGCTGCCAGTGGGATATCAACAGCGAGTCAAAGTACTACGTCAGCCAGTAATCAGACTTGGGTGCCGACATTGTCGGTTCCCGGAGGGTTGACGAATGTTACGGGCGGTGTCGACAATACTCTGTAGACTGGAATAGAGCTTAGCGAACCGTTCTCAATGACTTCGTAACTTTGAGCCTTTGCGAGTTTCGCCAGCACTACCCACAGCTTCCTGTACTTACTGCCCGGTTCTGACAGCTCAACAACATTGAGACGGTTGAGATGCGTAGATTCAAAGCCTCCGTAGTCTTTACTGAACAACAGCAACAAAGATCTTCAATCAACGGGCACGTGGGGCTCAACACTTTGCAGTATACCACGCAGCTGCTTCACGATAGCGTGAAGGTCTCTCACCTGTTTATGAGAACATCTCCCCATAACACCGTCAGACGCGCGACTGGAGAAGCAGAGACGCGATACAGAACTGGCTGAATCGGGAATAAAAGTGGGGTTTTTCGGTTTCTACCGAGAGGTTTCAAGTCTGCGGCCTTTCCCTTGACCTTTCGGCCTTCTTGCTCTTCATTTCCTTCCAGCATTAAAACTCATCATCACTCATTCATCATAGTTTAGGGTCACACACACGGTAAACTCACCATTTCATGAAACGGGAATGAAGAGTTCCAGGACAATAATACTCCGCCTTTGCGAGTCACCACTTGCGATAGATCCTCGAAATGTCATATCAACCTCTCGAAATCGAAGACGAAGCTTCCCCCGGCTCTTCCCTCCTGATCTCCTAATCTAGATACATAGAGGCCAAGTATGGCAGTCGTAGACTATATCACGTCTTTGAAGGGGAAAGACTGTATATGGCTATTTCGGCTGCCGCTGGAACGGTAATATGCTTATTTGGCTTTGAGCAAGGCGTCTTTGGCGGCATCATCGTTGGCCATGAATTCCAAGAGTACTTTCGTCGTCCCTCGCTATCACCTACTGGTTTCGTAACGAGTATCTACGATTTGGGATGTTTTGCTGGTGCCTTGGCTGCGCTGCTTGTTGGCGAATGGCTGGGCCAAAAGCGCATGCTCATTGATTTTACTTTTATCATGGCGATTGTTATCTTGATTCAGACTTCCGCGTCTTCGATAAATCATTTTTTATGGGGTCGGTTCATAGCCGGTATTGGTAACGGCGGCAACACCGCTACGGCTCCAGTATGGCATGTGGAGACTTCGCATCAAAGCGCCAAAGGCAAGGCTGCGGCCAAGGAGATGGTGGTCAATGTGCTAGGCTTTGTCGTGTCGAATATCATCACTCTAGCCTTCAGCGGCCTCACTACCAAGGGCTCCGTGGCGGTTTCTCCTCGGCATTCAACTTATTTTCGTTTTTATTACCCTTGCCATGTAACCTATGTTGCCTGAGTCGCCACGATAGCTACTTGCTAGAGGAAGAGAAGTAGAAGTAAAGAATGTGCAGGCTAGTCTCGATGGAAAAGCGAGTGATGCTGCGTTCTTCTGTACGTCAATAGATGGCCGTGCAGGCTTCATGGTCCCAGATCCTCAGAGGTGGTCAAGCGACCAGTTGCAACTACCTTTGCCGTTTCGAAGTGCCGACTGACCCTTCATTAGCCAGCAACTCACAAATATTAGCGTTCTGTGCTATTATCTTCCACTAACACTACACAAAAGTGTAGGCTTATCCAAAATTGTCTCACGTCTATTAGCTACCGGCAATGCTGTGTGCTACATGCTCGCAACCGCAGCCTCTTTATTCTTCATCGAGAAATTAGGCCGAAGACCCCTTCGCATGTCATGGCCGCTGCCCAAGCAGTCGCTTTCCTCGGCGTCGCCATCAGTACGGAAATTGGAGGCGACGATGGCGCTTATCCCTGGTCTATTGGCCACTGTCTGCATATCGCTATACCCCCTCGCCTTCAAATTCGGCTGGGTATCGATTCCCTGGCTCTTCCCCGCCGAAGTCAACTCTCTCAGTATGCGGACCAAAGGCGCCGCTCTCGCGACCGCGATGGACTGGCTGTTCAACTAAATTGTCGCGCGGACAACTCCAATTGGCATTCACTACCTCCACTGGGGCCAGTACCTAGCCTACGCAACTCTCAACGCAGCCTTCATGCCAATAGTGTACTATCTTATCGTCGAGACCGCTGGTAAAAGTCTCGAATAGATCGATCAGTGGTTCATCTCCAATGCAGGGTGGCTGGTGCATAAAGCGGATCACTCCTGGGCACCTGAAATCAGCAATGTGAACGATGAGGAGACTTTGGGTGGCGCAGACGGTGAATATAAGGGGATAGTGAAGGCGTATGAGGAAGCAGATGAGGGTGGAGAGGAGCAGTTGCGTCGATTGTATGCCTCTCTTTCACCTCGGTTATTGTGCCTTCGCTACCATGGTTAGTAATAGATATAATGTGATCGGTATTGACTGGTGGTATATGGGATCAGCTGGCGTTGAAGGGGAGACAGGACCATGGTTTCCAAGGTTCTTATGAACGGAGCGGAAATCAGCGTTATAGAATTGACCAAGATACCCCGGATATTGAAACATGTCAATAGACCCAGCCTTTCCGAACACTTTAAAGCAAAACCATTGAGACCAAATTGGCCACTTTAACGATTCCTCCCGCTAAAAGTCGGATTTTCAATTCAACGTCTCAGCCGCAGTCTCAATAGCCGCATACGCATCATCCTCATGCACATCGATCTCATACCATCCGACAAAGATATACTCATCTGCTCCCCATACTATGAAGCCGTCCTCTCCTGTGTTCTATCTGCCACATATCAGCATCCACCATTAGGTCCCCTTCCCCACCTCTAGGGCAATTTCGGAAAGTTCCTTCATTCAGAGATACGAGGAACGGAACAAAATGAGGGAACGCACGGTCTGACATCTCAAACTCCGCGGGTAGTCAAACCATTGCACAGCAAATTCGCCGCCAAACACTCGCATGCGTTTTGACTCGGCTAGCTCTCTGCTGACGAGAAAGCGGATTATGCGGTCGGCTTCTTGTTTTGTGATCTATAGAGCGACATACCACAACTTGTTAGAGAAAGAATTGATACATGGGAGATTTTTGAAAAGATTCTTGCAGATACGGTGACGGCTAAGTTCTTAGGGACCCTTTACTGATTATGAAGCAAAAGCATTTGGTAGTTCTGGGGGAAACGTACAGAGTTATCAACTGTCTCAGCGAGTATGTTGCCGCTATGGCTGAAGACGGTACCGCGGGAGATTGAGTCGTTGTCGGTTAGGGTTTTGAGGACATCTGGATTGGTCCAACCTCAGCGGAGTCCGTTTGAAGGTCGGGATTTGGGGTCATGCCTTGGCCTCTTGGCTTGTCCATGTTATTTGTGCATGGATGAGTGATATTAATCGTTGCTTGGAGAATGGGCTTGGGTAGCGCGCCGCTATCCGCGGGGTGATGGAGGCGGAAATAGCCGAACCGTATTAGTCAGCGGAGAAGGGGTCAAATACTCGGCTGTAGCTCAGAGAATTCATTATCCTTTTGCAACCTAAATTGTAGGAACCAATAGTACCTAGGATTTTCAGTTGGCGACCATGCCGCGATCGATTCTTTTGCTAGAAGAATCAAACGCTCAAAGAGTTACTTGATAAGCCTAGAATCGAAGGACTGAACCTAGAAAGCCACCTAGAATCGAAGTATTGAACCTAGAAAGACATAACTTCTCAGAAATCTACTGAGAGTCGGGCATCAGAAAGGATACCAAGTCCAATTGCAATATCGATTAGTTCTCTGGATACCTGAATATCGGAAGATCGAGATCGCGGTTCTGATTCCTTCCGCCATACCTTACCAATTCTACGATCATGAAGATCCAAATACTCTCTGACCTTCATCTCGAATCCCCCAAAGCCTACGACATCTTCGAAATCGAGGCTAAGGCACCCTACCTTGCTCTGCTTGGCGACATAGGTAACATCGTCTCGCACAAGGATGAATGTCTTGCTTTTCTTACGCAACAGCTCCGGCAGTTTCAGGCTGTTTTCTTCGTGCCTGGCAACCACGAAGCGTACCATTCCAATTGGACTGAAACTCTTGGCTTTCTCCGTGCTTTTGAGGAACATATGCGTGGAAAGGCGGGGTTTGGAGAGTTTGTCCTGCTCGAGCGCAGAAGGTACCAAATCCCGGAGACAAACATCGTGATCTTAGGCTGTAGTCTCTTCTCGGCGATTCCACCTGAGCGTAATAAGGATGTCAGTGTTGGGCTAAATGATTTTTTTTGTACCGACGATTGGGATGTTGAGGCTCACAACAGGGCACACGAGAGGGATCTGGCTTGGCTCAATGTACAGGTCTCGGAGCTTAAGCACACCCCTGGAATCAAGATTGTGATACTTTCACACTGGAACCCGACAACAGATTCCCGCTCGCTTGATGCAAAGCATGCTAAAAGTCCGATCTCCAGCGCCTTCTCCAGTGATTTATCGGAGGAAATCTGCTTCAAAAGTCCCAGCGTCAGGCTCTGGGCTTTCGGGCATACGCACTTCAATTGTGATTTTACCGTGCCTCGTAATGAGGGCGTCAGTAACATCAGACTGTTGGCGAACCAAAGGGGCTACTATTTTGCTCAGGCAGAGGGATTCGATGGAGCAAAGACCGTGGATGTATGAGCATGAGGTCAAAATACTTCCCAAGGAGATGTAGACTTTGGGGAAGTGATATTGAAGTCCTATGTGCGCCGCACAGCGGACGCCGGACTGTGGAGGCCTTGTGTGTGCTTCAGCAACTGAGCTATAGTGCCTAATGAGAACACCTTGCAAATAAAAACAAAACCGTCGGACTCGCCTAATCTGCGGCGAGCTTCGAGGTGAAGTGCCTTCCAGGCGATTTACAATCCTCAGAAGCCCTGCCCCGATGTGCCAAGAGCCTCTACTAACTCCTTTGACCACTGACGAACTGGCTTCCTTCCCTTCTTCAAGTTTTCATAAGACGTTCTCAACGGCTCTGGAAGCAGTTGTGCATCCAAGAATCCATCTTCTTCAACATACATCATCATATAGCCAACCATAGCAAGTGCAAATAAACCAATACGCTTATTCAAATCACGCACATATAGACGCATGAAAGCCTCCAGTAACATGTGAGATTTAAGAACGATGACAGGATATCGATTCGACTTGAAGAAACCAGATCCGCGCGCCGGACGCCATGGTGGGAGAACGGTCTGATCAGACGCCAGAACGTAAGGCGAAGGAAGTTCCACGTTACGGGCGGAGAGCAGCGAGCTCTCCAGCGCTGGTAAGAACCAGATCGTGTCGGATTGTAAATATAACCCCACTGTAACGTCTTCTATATCCTTGATATGCATGTGCAAAGCTGGGGGCGGCGTAGGCCTGTCTAGGCTGATTGTTTCGCAGGAGTTTTGGTTGGGACACGGCACCAGGTTCTCGATCTGCCTGAGAACCTTCTCACTGACATGAAGACAGTCATCTCGAATGATGAAGTCGATGGACTTGTGATATATTAGCTAGGTTCTAGTACCATTCCATACCATACTCAGAAGAGATCTTACACTAATCATTGAAGGTACTCCATGGACATTCAGCAGGAAATGACCCCAGAGGACGCAAGGGACCTGGGACGAGTTGAGAGCCTGAGAAATTGCCAGGATCAAAGGCTCCGACATAGCTATGATCGGCAACTTGGTCTTCTCAAGGTCTAGTAAGGCATTCCAGCGACGATAGTCAACACTGTCTGGGAGAGGTGCTGGAGGAGGAGGAAATGGAGGCTCACGGCCGTATCCTGCAATTCGTTGCCTAAGGCAACAAATTAGTGCCTTACCGGCCTACGTCATCTGCTGCAAGGACCAAACTTCCACCACCTATATCTTCCTCAATATAAGCTCAATTGATGCAGCTTTGGCCTCCCTGGCTTCGCTACAATCAGGCGATCAAGTCAATATCATCAAAACAGCTAGGAAATTTGAATGTGACCGTTCGACCCTTTCCAGACGATATCGCGGCGTTACCGCACCTCGCGAAACTCAGTACCAGAACCAACGAAACCTCAACGATCAGCAAGAAAAATTTCTAGTGGAATACATAGATCGCTTATGTACACGTGCCCTACCATCTAGCAGGCAAATGATCCGAAATTTTGTCAGCGAGATCTGCGGTAAAGACATAGGAAAAGAATGGGTTTGGCGCTTCCTAAAGCGCCATCATGTTGACCTGGTTAATCATCTCATCAACGCAATTCTTTGAATTTTCTTCTTCTTTTCATTAAGCATGATCGACAGCGCTATTGTGTCACTTGATTAGCTTGATGCTCTCTTGATATTGAATTTACCACACTATGCTTTATTAATCATGTCTAGGCCTGCCGTCGGGTCCGGGTTGCCCAACCCAACCCAAGTCGGGTTCCGGGTTCGGGCTGGGTTGAGAGGGGTCAACCCAACCCGGTCAATCCGATGGGTTGAGAGGAAAAGGGGTTAGGGGGCTTTCCGAGCATACCAACATGTTTAGATGTCAACTCACCACCCTACTCATCACCCTACCTACCTACCACCCTACCTACTCGCCTACCTACATGTTCAGCTATCAACTCAGCTACTTACTCGCCTACCAAACTCGATACCAAATTCCCTATCAAACTCCCTACCTAACACCCTCCATGGCTTCCTCCATGGCTTCCTCCATGACTCCCTTCATGGCTTTCTCCATGGCTTCCTACCGAACACTCTTCATGGCTTTCTCCATGGCTCCCTCCATGGCTTCCTACCGAACACCCTTCATGGCTCCCTCCATGGCTCCCTTCATGGCTCCCTTCATGACTTTCTACCAAACACCCTTCATGCTTCAAAATACGCGTCGGTCGAGCGCATAGAACAGTTCTTCAAACAGTGCTTTCTACATGACTTTCTACCTACTTGTCATTCTACATACTCACTATTCTACTCATTAACATGCTCATCATTCAATTCGTCACTCTATCTGCTCGTCACTTAGTTACATGCTCATCACTCTATCAAAATTGATTGCAAAAAAATTTGGAAAAAAATTGAGAGAGTTATACTATTTTTGGTACATAGTATACTATATTTAGTATCTAGCAATCGGGTTCGAGCAACCCAACCCTGACTCGACGACAGGCCTAATCATGTCATTTGAACTAGACTGACCGCGTCGGGTCGGGTACCCGACCCGAAAAGTGTCGGGTCGGGTTGAGAAGTTGGACCCGAGAACTCGGGTCGGGTTGAGAAGCTTGACCCGACAACCCGACCCGAAAACCCGACCCGACCCGACAAGATATTAGGTAGGTGTAAATAGCTTGGTCGAACAGCCTACATGGTTCCTCTTCATGGCTTCCTATCATGTTTTCCCGTCATGACTCCCTACCAAAGTCAAACGGCCTCCATGTTCCCCTTCATGTTTCCCTCCATGTTCCCCTTCATGTTCCCCGCCATGTTCCCCTTCATGTTCCCCGCCATGTTCCCCTTCATGTTCCCCTTCATGTTTCCCTTCATGGTTCCCCGTCATGGCTCCCTACCAAACCTCCCTACCAAACAGCCTTCATGGTTCCCCGTCATGGCTCCCCTCTATAGCTCCCCTTCATGACTTCCCTTCATGGCTCCCTATCATATAGCCTTCATGTTTCCCGTCATGACTTCCTATCAAAAAGGTAATGCAAAAAGGTTATGCAAAAGCAAAAAACCGGAAAAATTTCTATATTTAGCCCTCTTGGCGCCAAGCTCGGGTCCTTGGCGGGTCGGGTCGGGTTGACCCAATTCCCAGTCGGGTCGGGTCGCGTCGGGTTGAAAATATGAGCAACCCGACTCGGATCGGGTTGAAAATGTGGGCAACCCGACCCGATATCGGTTCGGGTCCAAAATGTCAACCCGAAACCCGACCCGACGGTCAGTCTAATTTGAACCAGCAAAATTTTCTTTAAAGAGTGAAACAGAGAGTAAAGAGTTACGTGACGAACTTGTGGTTGGGTAGTTTTGATGAATAAAAAGATAAGAGTGAAATAATGAAAGAAATGAGAGAATGTACTGATGATTGAGATGTTTGAAAGATATGACGAAGATTGAAGTGTAAGATGTAGTGAAATACTTAAATATGTTTCACTTCTTCTTCTTTTTCTTATATGCTTGCTTGATTTTCTTTTTTTAATCTTGCATGACTGTCATTATTTAAGGTATTCTTTGAAAGATGTTAAGACTTTGAAATCACAACGAAAAAATACCTAGAGATTTTGTAACTTCTATCAAGAATAAAGAAGTATGATGCATTATTCAAAAAGCAAAGTTTTGCTTCAAAAGTAATAGCAGGCTGCAGATAAAAACGCAAGCAACGAAGACAGTCGACGCGACCAAACCCCCATGAAAGCGCAGAGCAGCGCAGAGCAGCGCAGCGCTCAAAAAACCCCCCCAAAGATAGCGAACAGCCCTAGCATCATCATCATCATTGACCCAGACAGCAACGAATTTTATTCTGCCAAGCCTGGTCTAGAATAAAAGCCTCTCAACACCCAGTCTGCACCAGTTCTATTTCTATAGTGCAAAGCTCTCGATACGCTTCAAGCATGCCCAAAGCAACAACAACAACAACAACAACAACAACAACAACAACGAAACAAACGAAACACCCCGATCCCCGGTATTGGGGCTGGATGGTCGTGGCAGATGGGGAGGAGCTAACACTGGAGACGTGAGAAAGAAAAGTCTATGTGATGAAAGTCCTAAACGCAGTTTTACGGAAGTGGAAGGGAGGGAGGGAGGGGATGAGAGCGTTTGGCGCCGATAGCGCTGGCGCGTCTGCGAAGGCGGCGGTTCAAGAAGCGTAGATTGCATTGTCTGCGCGAGTGATTGGGCTAGCTGTGAGTGAGGATGGTAGCAAGAATAGGGCAAGCATTCACCCATCTTCGTTCTAATAGCGACTATGAAATGAGGTTGCAAAGCTTTTCGTTACCACCGCAATATGCCAAGACTAACAGCTCAGATGTACTAGTTCATACAAACTCGAAGGTATACACAATGCTTCCCGGCTATTATGATGTTCGATGTTCCCCTCTTGGTATGGTATCGCTAAAGGAACGCCAAAATTATCCCGCATGCAATCATTATGTACAGTAAGTTCGTTATCCTTGGTGACTCGGTCTTTCCAACTAAGCCAACATGAGTGGTTGACGTCGGCTTGTTTGCAGATGTTGACGTTGCCGTGGAGCTAGGTGTGACGGAACCAGAGTCGGATACGACAGATGGTACTTGGGTGAGACTGCTCCAAGACAACGGCATTGTACTGGTCCCAATCACCAGTGCTGAAGTTCCTAGTGATATTGGAGTGCCAGAGACAGTTATGCCAGCGCCTCCTGGGGAGATTGTTTTCCCGTCTATAGCAAGGCCACTGAGGGTCGCTGTGAAAGCTTCGCCGTCGACGGTAAACATGGAAGCCCTGGAAGGCAACGTTATTGTCGTGGTGCCGACGACGAGGTCAGAGGAACCCAGAGAGATTGGCGTACCGGATATTGTGATTCCTGAGCCACCGGGTGTGAGAGTCGTGCCTGCAATAGGAAAACCAGTCGGATTTGCGGTAAAGATTTGACCGGCTACCGTGAGAACAGAAGACAAGGGCGATGATGATGACAATGCAATCGTACTGGTCCCAATTGCAAGCTGAGATGTACCGAGAGATACAGGTGTCCCTGAGATGGTGATGCCTGGCCCTCCTGGTGTAAGTGTTGTACCTGCTATCGAGAACCCGGTCGGATTGACCGTCAAACTCTGACCAGCCACAGTAATAAATGTAGGCGAGGGTGAGACGGATGGTAATGTGATAGTGCTACTTCCAATGGCAAGCTGGGACGTACCTAAATAGATCGGCGTCCCTGATATTGTGACTCCTGGACCACCAGGAGTAAGAGTGGTACCAGCTATTGAAACGCCAGTGGGATTGGGCGCAAACGTCTGACCAGCAGCTGTGAAGATTGAGGATGAAGGTAGGTTGACTGTGCTAGAACCAATGACGACATTGGATGGGCCCATAGATATCTTCGTACCTGATATCGTTATGGCTGGTCCACCTTGAGTGAGAGCCACACCTCCAATCGAGTACACAGAAGGACCCGCAACGGTAATTTGGCCATTGGTACCAGGAGCAGTAGAAGACAGAGCGACAGTATTGCTTCCAACGACAAGACCCGAGGGGCCAAGCGATATCTGTGTGCCCGATAGTGTGATGGCAGACCCACCCTGAGTAAGAGCAGTACCAGCGACTGAATATACCGAAGGGGCAGAGCCAGGTGCTTGACCACCATTGGCAATGGGTTGCGATGGCAGAGGCATGACGCCGGTGCCTACGATCAGGCCAGATGGGCCCAAAGAAACCGGAGTACCTGAAATAGTAACTCCAGGTCCACCAGAAGATATTGTCGTGCCCCCAACGGAAAAGACCGAAGGATTGGGTGGAGAGTTCCCTACTCCGGGTGCCGGGAACGAAGGTGTACTGGCAGTTGATATTTCTATTGTACTTGCGCCGATTACCAGACCAGACGGCCCTAGAGAGATTGGTGTATTCGAGACAGTAATGGCAGGAGCCCCTTGAGAGAGAATAGTTCCAGCCACCGAGAAGGCTGTTGGATTAGCGATAAGTGTTTGACTTCCAATTGTGATAAGCGGTAGAGGGGGATTTGCAGTTTGCGGAGGCGTCTGTAGTGGAAAAGTACTCGTGCCTATGATTAACACTGAAGGTCCTAGAGAGACCGGCATATTTGAGACAGTGATCCCAGGAGCCCCTTGAGAAAGCACTGTTCCGCCCACTGAAAATGCGGTTGGGTTGGCACTATATGTTTTGCTTCCAATCGTTACGAGTGGTGATGGGCTATTTGCTATCGACGGAGGATTCTGTATTGGTACTGTGCTCGTCCCTACAATCAAGCCCGATGGTCCTAACGATACCGGAGTATTAGATATGAGTATACCCGGAGCCCCTTGCGATAGGACTGTCTCACCAATTGAAATAGCTGCTGGATTACCACTAAATGTCCCACTACCTACTGTGAAGACTGACGCAGACGCAGGCGCTAGTTGTGCAGCAGACGAAACTTGCAGTGGCAAAGTACTGGAGCCGATTACGATACTCGATACTCCCAAAGAGACTGATGTTCCTCCTATGACTACTGGCGGAGATCCAACTGAGACAGTCCCAGTACCGATTATGACTTCGGATGCGCCTGGAGAGACGGCTTGAACGGTTTGGCCGCTCACAGAAATCTGCGGTACGGTCGTTGAAACGTTTGGTTGTACGGGGATTATTGTCTGGCCACCCTGTACTAGAGGGGCTGTAGCCGGAGATACAGTGGCGAACGTTAAGCCTCCTACAGCCAAAGGCGTAGATGGGTTGGATTGAGCAGGCGCAAAGCTCTGTTGGCCTTGGTTCGATTGCCAAGGCAGATTTGGTTGGCCAGACGTAGGGTTTCCAGGCGCAGGATTATCAGACGGAACTTTTGGCTGAACAGTTGCAGGGTTGGATTGACCAGGTGCAGGGTTTGGCTGACCAGGTGCAGGGTTGGATTGCACAGGCACAGCATTCGTTTGACCAGGCGCGGAATTTGGTTGAGCAGCTATGGAAGCAGGGCCGTCTGACTGGCCGTATATCGGATTGGGCTGTACAGGTGAAGGATTACTCGCGGGCTGCACTGGAAAGAATGTCAGCCCACCAGCAGTCACCGGGGCCGGGTTTGAAGGCGCGGGCGAGGCTACTGGTTGAGATGGATTAAAAGTGAAGCTGCCAGCAACACTAGGCGTAAAAGGTGGTTGTGCTGGAACAGGTGAGGATTGGGCTGGAGTAGGGTTTGGGTTGGCTGGAGAAAAGGTCAAGCTGCCTACAATCACTGGTGCAGCATTGGATTGCGGCTGCGGTTGCGGTTGCGATTGGACGGGCACGACAGGGGCTGCGGATGGCCGAGCAGGCGTAAGGGTTAAGCCACCTACGACCAAAGGAGAGCTGGTCACAGCGGAGTTTTCGCTGTTGGGGGCTGGAGGATCCGCTGGTGTGGCTGGTGCTGGGTTCGGAGAAGTAGTTGACGGATCCGCTGGCGCGGCTCGGGAAGTATCTATCGGAGAAGCCGGATTCCCAGTGTTTGAAGCTGGTTGAATCACCGGCACAGCTTGGGGAGATGATGATGAAGCGGATTGAAGAGTTTCCGGTACTCCTAGTCCCGGGACGGACGAATGAGCCAGAGGATTGTTAAGGACTGACGTCGTGGGAGAGGGTTCCAGAGAGTGAGCCGGATTTCCTCCATTCGATGTTGGGGGGTTTGCCGGCGCTACGGGAGAGGAAGTAGGCAAAGCTGGATCTCCACCTTTTGAAGGGGGAAGGTTCGCCGGTATCACCAGAGCAGAAGAAGTTTGCGGAGGCGGTGGTGTATTTGACGTAGGGGTTGGAGTCGAGGGAGAAGGCTGAGGCGCCGGCGTTGGAGTTGATCCCGGATCTCCAACACTTGAAGTCGGATTATCCCACAGTCCCGTAGCTGGTGTCATCGGTCTCGGAGGATCATATCCATTTCCCACATCAACAATGGCGCAGCTTTTCCAAGCTGGATCAAGCCCCCTGATCGACGCCGTGGGTACTATGATGACGGGATGATAGGTATGAACGAGCTCTGCCAGAAGCTTGGAGTTTCCCACTACGGGATTGGGGACTGTGCTATCGTACGCGTAGCTTGATGGGGGGCACGGCAAATCGGCGAAGTTGAAGGACATGGTTTCGCCGGAAATTCCATCAATTGTTGAGAGTTCATCTTGAGCAAAAGAAATGGTGAGAGAGGTATGGACATCGCCAACCTTCTGCTGACACTTGTCCCAAGCAAAGATGGTGCTGATGACCACGTATACAGAAGGTGAGGTACTGTGTTACGTTAGCAGGTAATTAGCCAATATAAACGATAATTTCACCGTACAAGACAAACCCATCCGGCCCAAACGCATAGACCTGTGAATGATTCAATGGTATAACAGAGCGTGCACGAAGCAATTCAGCGGGTAAAGATGGCAAGGATGGCGCAGGTGTTACATGCGATATATCGCGAGGAGTCAATTTCGGCAGACCTGCTGGAACAGTTTCCGTGGCAGTGTTCAAGGATGAAAAGGACGACGAAGATAATTTCGGCAAACCAGTCAACCCTACCTCAGTAGCGGAATTCAGAGAGTGAGACAAAGTAGGCAACCCGCCAGGAGCCGCCGCATCGATTCCAGATGAAGACAAGGTAGGCAATTTTGGCAAATCAGTAGGTATCGTGTCGGTACTCGATGTTAACGTGGGCAGCCCCAGGGATTTACTCGATTGCGGTTGAGCGAAAAGGATGCTTGATGTTGCAGGGCCGTCGGAAAAGGCAACTGTAGGAGGGTTCAAGCTCATGCACCATGTGTTAGTAGAATTCACGGGCCAGTAATATACTCGAACAAGCGGGTACCGGACTCGGCATTGACCGCAGCAGACATCATCGTCGCCAATTGTATATGTAGCCGCCCCCGGAGCGAAGACAGTCGTCGTGGGACCCGTAACGGGCATGTTGACACCGAGCCAAGTGGTTGCGGTACTGTTCAGCGCTGCCGTATAGCGCCAGGACTGAGTTGTCACTACCGTTCCATTGTTGGCAGCAAGACGTGAGCGCCAACTTGCGGTACAGGCTGGTTTTGTCGCCCACCCCGAAGCCGATATTTCCGATGCCAATATCTCGGACGACCAACTGGCAGGCATTGGCGCTGCAGGATCATACCCTGAGCTAGTTTGATTTGCTGGCGGTGCTGTTCCCGTTGTAATGGAAGCATATCCAGGTAGTCCCCCATTGCTGAGCACCCCAGATCCGCTGAGAGGAGCGGTTCCCGACAGTTTTGTATTGTTTGGCATAGGATAGGGTATAGAGGGAGGCAAAGATGTTGTCGACGGAGTGGAAGATGGCCGTGAGAGTGTGAGTGGTTGCGAATCACCCGCATGTTCTTGCATAAATCCCTGCCCTTGAATTGTGGTTAGGTTAACATTCTGGATCATTGCTCTCGTTCGAGGAGGTACAACTGACCATTGACGATTCGGATGGTAGCTAGAGCGACAAATGCATAAAGAGTAGCTTGGGTCAGCCATGGTATCCGCATAATGCTGTAAATGCTATAGCAATAGCACCCGAAGGAGGGACAGAAGAGCGTCAATGAGCTTGAAACATAACCGAACGAGCTATACCTCTCCCTCTAAATCAAAAGAAGGCGAAAAGGAAGAACAGGCAAGAATGAGCGACTTTGTTACCAGCAGGAAGAAACATGTAGATGAAAGAAATGAACGATGAGGCTTCAAGATGGCACGATGATTATCGAGAGCCCTCTTGCCGGGACCTTCGTCAGGCTCCCGGCGGAGGGATGCTGTTCCTTGTGGGAGACTGGGAGTCATCTCGTTCAGAAACGACATCAAAGATCGACCTCCGTCAGCCAACACGCGTTTCATCACCGTCATTGGCTCACTGTCTTCAGTCTTGAACATTTGGGTCAGACTCAGTGCGGCGTTCGATGTTTCATCAATCTTGGAGATGTAAGTCCAGCCGAGGCTCGCTGACTAAGTATACGGTATGACAGGTCGTGATTGGTTCAAAAAGGTTCTTGTGCTCAGCCTCAATCCCGAGGGTGACCGGGGATACGACGGATTTATGCAGGTCCTGCTGGTCGGATGGGGATAATTTGAATCCTTCAATATCTCCCTGTGTCAGATTGTTTATTACTCATCTACTCGTATAGCACCTATCAATACTTTGGTATACTGCACAACATGCCGTTCTATACGTAGAGTACACATTGTGATGATGATGATGATGATGATGAAAGGGTTCTGAAAGGCTACTCAAAGCTCGTTATCCACAGGAGCCCTCGGACGAGATGCGTTGCTCAATCTCACTCCCTCGTCTCTTTTCCCGTTCGTCTCACTAAGCAGCCAGCAGAACCCCTTTAGGCATCGGCGTTCACTAGAAAAGTCTCCAGGATGCGCTCGCTTTGTGTTCAAGTCGCACTCTGCGTGTCTAATCGTTCCGAGATATGGGAGCGAAAAGTCTCCGAGAATGTTCCCTCTTCGATTTGTTTTATGGTGTCTGCGGAGAATTGGCTTATATCGAAGCGGTATATAAGTCTCTTTCTACATTTGTTCGGAATTCTCATTTTCTACAAACACCTCCTTCCATCTCTACTACTTAAACCCCCCAAACACTTTGCCTGAAACCTCAACCATCAACCAACCCGACCACACCCAAAATGTCCACCCCAGCCCCTACCCCAAAAGAACTCTTCAGATTCACCGGCTCCTCCGCCTCCGCCTACTCCCGCCGCGTCGGCGGCGTCACCACCAGCATCGCAGCCTACGCTCTCACCCTCCTCCCACCCCTTAGCCCCAATGCTAAGATCATCGATAACGCCTGCGGCCCTGGTGTTCTGATTTCCACGCTATTGGCGCAATACCCCGGGGCGAGGGTTGATGCGGTGGATAATTCTGCGGATATGATCGCTGTGGTTGGTGAGATGCTTAAGGCGGAAGGATGGGGGGACAGGGTCGAGGCGGCCGTGATGGATGGATGCGGGTTAGGGTTTGAAGAAGGCATGTTTGACATCTCAGTGACGAATTTCGGGATTGCTTTGTTCCCGGACGCGGTAAAAGGCGCTCGCGAGATATTCCGCACGCTGAAGGCTGGCGGAACGGCCGTGGTGACGAGTTGGAAATGTGTGGGTTGGTTGCCGCTGCTGCATGAGGTGCAGAAGGCTGTGAGACCGACGGGGATGGAGTTGTTTTCGATGGGAGGGATGGCGGAGTGGGAGAGGAAGGAGAAGGTCGTGGGGGTGTTGGTGAAGGGGGGATTTGAAGAGGGGAATGTTAGGGTTGAGGAAAGGGAGAGTGTAGCGTGGGCCGATGGGGGGGTTGAGGGGATGGTGGGGACAATGGAGGAGAATTTGGGGCCGATGACGAAGGGCTGGGAGGAAACCGAGAAGAAAGAAGTGCCCAATGCGTTGACGAAAATTTTGACGGAGCAGAAAGAAAGGTTTTTGGCTGACGAGGCAGGAGGAAGGCTGGGGCTGAAAGGTTTTACTGCATGGATTGCCATTGCGAAGAAATAGCCGTGTAGATAGTGGGGATCGTTTCGAAACAAGTTATTGCGAGATCTTCATTCGTCGTCTCCGAAGAATACCTTGACAGGTAGCCAAGCATCTCCGCAAACCTTGAATCTATCTTTTAAATCGTCGAGCTCATGAACTTCTTCCGACGATAGACTCCAACCGTCCAGTTCAAAATTCTTCTCGATCCTGGCCTGTGTCACTGATTTGGGAATCACAGACCATCCTTTCTGAATGCCCCACGCTAGCAAGACTATAAAGCTCTTAGCGATACAACTTCCGCGAGGTAGCTTCAGTGCTTACTCTGTTGAGGCGTCTTGCCGATCTTCTCTGCCATCTTCAGTAATGTCGGGTCTCTATAAAGCGGAGAGTCTGTTGATCCAAGACAACTGTAGCCCGTACAATGGATGTTCTTTTCCTTGCAGTATGCCACTAGCTTTGGGGATGGGTTGTTTGGATGGAGTTCAATCTGGTTTACGGCTGGTACAATCTTGCACGAAGGGTGGTTAAGCAGTTTCTCAAGGTTTTTGATTCCGAAATTGGAGACGCCAATGTTTTTAACCTTTCCTGTTTCCGGAAGCTTCTGCATTTCTTGCCTGAGAAACTGAGCTTGGGTTCCTAAGACCGATGGGGGGGATTTACCACGTCTTGATAAAGTCCCAATCGGGGAGATGCTTCTTTACGTCCTCGGGATCTGTCGATGAAGGCCAGTGCTAGAGCTCTGTAAGCTCTTCGCAGCATCCGCATTCCATTATATTCTTACCATTAGGTAGAGGTCCACATAGTCGGTCCCCAAGTCCTTCAACGACGTATCAATGCCATCGGTAACCCGGTGATGCCAAGTGTTTTCAAGCTTAGTTGTCAACCAGATCTCTTTGCGAGGGACGCCGCTGTCCTTGATCCCTTGACCAACTTCTTTCTCATTCCCGTATGCCAAGGCAGTGTCAATGTGCCGGTAGCCCTTTTGAAGGGCGACCTTGACGGCGTCACGGACTTCGTTGGGCTAGATATGGATGCATCAGTCGAGGGACCAGAGGAATCTAGGAACTGGCGTACTCACCCTTGATTGCCAAGTTCCCAGGCCAATTGCTGGTATATTAGCGCCCGTGTTGAGAGTGAAGGTTTTGCTACAGGATTGATCGATAAGCGCGTGCCACCCGGAAAGTAGAAAGCAGGTGAGAGGTTTCACTGGGCCTTACTCGGTTGTTTTGGCGGTAGACATGTTGGCAACAGATATTACCACGTAGGATCAGTTCACCACGAAAGAGTCAAGGAAGAATACAGTATGAAGAGAGAAGATGAACAGATGCAACGGAGTTTTCAACCAGTCCGTGATAAGGTAAAGTACCTCAGGTACCTTGTTTGTAGCGGGGTGACATTCCGGCATGCTGCACTGTGACGAACGGAGGTCACGGGGGTCCAAAGGGTCTCGGTTCAAAGGCGGGTTAATATTAATCCAAGCGAGAGCAACGGCTTTTTCCAGTTGTGCCCAATGTCAACTGCCGAGAACGGAGCATCTGTCCATGAAGGGTCGTCTCGAATTGATAACTCCTGGAACACCAACCCATGTCTTTCAAGATCGACTCGGAGACAGATCGACTCGGTCTCTATTAATTAGCCTCTCCAGCACTATATACGAGTATATGCCGATGGGAAAACAGGGGTATCTTCGTGAAAGTGCTCCGAAATTCTTTAAAATAGATCATGCCCTCCCATGTCCCCACAGTCGCATCCGACAGAAGCCTACCTTGACCCTATACCAACACTTCCACTTTTCGCACAAGTAATAGCCCTCATTGCCCTCGTCATCCCTTCAAGGCGGTCGCGCTCCCTGACAACCGTCCGTTCGGCCAGTGCTCGGATCGCTCTTTTTCCAAGTTTGACATGAAGATCTTGCCAGGCCGCCAACTCACCGGCAACCACCTGCTGCGTATACGTCAACTCACATGCAACACCCCGTAGCTCTTCACGGCTTTTCTGTGCCCTGGCCTCGGCATCTGCATGTATGCCTTTTCGAGTTTCGTCGAGCAGACCGAGCGGCCAACGGTCTGAGCGACGCAGGGAGTTGGTGTGCCGGTCCATGGCTTTCTGGATATCTAGAAGTGATGTAATGAGAGAATGCGGACGGGAGAGGGAAGAGAGTATGGCGGAAATGGTTGATGATATGGCTTGTAGATCTTGATGGAAGAGTCTGTAAGGATCAGACTCAAAGGGGTGATTGCAAGCAGCGTAGCGTGTGAATGCCGAAAAATAGGATGCCGGGAGGAAAGGACAAGTGCGCAAGGATTCATTGCAGAGATCAAGAGCAATCGAGAAGTCTGAGCATGATTTAGCAAACCAAAAATAGACCCATAAGATCATGCATACCTGAAGTAGTGTTGTGAATGTTGGTTACCCTCCGTACAATACTCCGTGTAGAATGGTTGACTCCTCGAATCGATTCTCTTGCGTGCTCAACGAATAGCTCTACGTCCCTTACGTCTTCAATAGGTTCGTATTCTTCCTTGACTTTTTCAATTCGAATCGCTGCCTTTTTCCTGCTGCGCTCAGCCATCATCTCTGGTTGAATCTCGGGAAACAAGATAAATTCCCATAGTAGCTCGTGCGTTGAAAACGTCGAATGTGCCAGCATGATCTTCAAAAATCTATCCAGGCGTACTTGAATATCTTGCAAGGCTGCTCTTGAAGGTCGGGACGGGAATTGAAAAGGCGACCGAAGATTGAAGATAGAAGGAAGCCAGGAAGCAGGATGTTCGAGAGATAACCATTTTGCCAGATTCTCAAAGTCCGTCAACGATCTTCTACACGTTGTGACGCCGATCATCCCGTTCGCGTTACGGACAGCAGACTTGATGATGAGGCGTATTGACGCGTCTTCTACAAAGAAAGATCGCACCACGGCAGTGACGCGGCCATCAGCTGCAGGAACATTCGACACAAGCACCATGTCATCAATTCGATTTCGAACCTCATCATCCTTTGCGAGCTCCACAGCTGTCATACCTCGGAGCTCCTTGGCCGCGATGTCCACTCTTTTATCACCGAAAAAGGCCCTGATCATATCAACTCGGCCGTACTTGCTTGCCACCATCAGCGGAGTAAAGCGTTTATCGTTTGCAGCATTAGCGTCAGAATCGCAGAGGCGCAAGATACGCACAGCCAAAGAAGGATCGCTAACAACGTGAAGCAAGGTATTTCCCTTAGCATCTACGTGATCGTCCATATGGAGAGGTTGACCATCGTCCTGCTCGAGGGTTGAAAAATGCAACGCATCATTTACCATCTCGGAATATTCGGAATGGTCATAAGATCGGCACAATGCCAACAATGGTGTTTGCCCGTTCTTGTCTTTCAGTCTCCAAGGCAAAATATTACCAAATCTTGAGATAAGATAAGTCGCGTTAAAAAGATAATGCGCCACCGTTCGGCCTCGGATGTCTGCTCTGGTAAGATAGCCCATGATCGCCTGTTTGTCCCTTGTCTGAAGTACATATTGTAGAATGATCTCAACCAGCTCTGTGTTTGCCAATTGTACCGCTGCACTGAGAAGAGTAGTGCCCTCTTTATTGGAGTCTTCAAAAATGAATTTTGCAGGGTAGAATTCTTCAAGGGTGAGCAGATAACCAAGCACCTTTGGTTGCTTAGCTTCTACAGCCATCATAAGGACAGAGTCTCCCGCTGAATCCTGGGTCTGGGAGAGTATCTCAATGGAGAGGTCACCTTCAATTCCACATGCTCTGGAGTCGATAGTCGTTGTGCGAGATTTGAATGAGAAATCAGATGAGATTGATAGGCTCCGCACATCCATGGAAACACGCTTGACCTTACGAGCAGGGCTCGTATTTACATTCATGCTGTTCGCATATGCTTGAAATGGGAAAACATGTGCGAGTGTCGAGCTTTCAGATATAGGTTCAACTTCAGTGGAAGCTTGAGACATCTGGTCGTCACCGTTCATCGAATTCCCATTCACACATTTTTGTCCATTCCGAGCGTTGTAGAGTACCTCGTCAGTAAGTGCGTCTTCATCACTATCATTATGCATAGTTGAGACTTCTGGGTCTCTCGAAGAACCTTGATCCGGCTTTAAGATAGCCTTGATTTCCGATAATGCACCTGTCCTTGTAGCCTGCCAAAGCCGTCTGTTCCTTTTGCTTGCTTTCCTTAGACCACCAGAGTCGGTAACTAAATATGACAGAACTGCCTCGAAAGTGCTTAGAGCGTAGCCTGTTTCACCTCCGTCAACGTCATCGATGAATATGAAGTTACGCATATAAGTCAACCTGGCCTGCAAATGACGCACTTGAGACCGGATCACTACCAACAGTAAAAGCGACACAAGGGTATCGGCATTCATGGTCATAGCAGATTTTGGCTTCTCGGAAACAGCCCGATCATTGTCCGCGATGAGATGACTCATAGCCTCGTCCGGAATTGGCTCATTGTTGGCTATTAGTTTCTGCGTCGAGAGTAAAATGTCCACCATTTCCTGAGGACTGCCCGCTACACCGAGCTTTCGGAATTCATCAACACCAATATCCAGCCGTTTCATAAGCTGTTCTTTCCCTTTTCGCCCATCCTCGATCTCGATTCCAACTTGCGCTATATCAATATGCTCCATTTGATGAATGCGAGACTCCAGTTCAAGGTCGTTTAGCTTTCTGCTGTTACATAACAGCGGGAATATGGATGAATCATGAAGCTGCTCCGTAACGTATCGTTCAATGAGGCGCTCAACCACGGGACCTGTAAGATCAGTACTTGTCCCAAGGAATGATAATTGCTGTTTATCAACAAGCTGGAAGAGGTCGATTGTTGCGGTCACGGCGGTCTCTAAAGCCCGTCGCAGATAATCTTCTTCTTCGTCTACATGAAGGGTTGCAATCGAAGGCGCCTTTGCATGGCCATTTGAAAACCTGCTGTGTATTGAGCCACTGCTTCCAGACCGTGAAGATGAAGCTGAAGGTCTCCTTGAGAGTTTGGATGACGGCTGCGGCCGAGCCACGGCGGCTCTTCCATTCATGTCCCTGTTGAAATCCTTGAACACTCTCTCGAAACCTAATTGCATTTGCCTCGCAATCATGGGGAAATTGTTGAGAAGTTCATTGAAAGATTTTACATCCATCTTCCTCTTAAAAGATGGCCCGCTATCCGCAGCGGAGCTCGACAATTCATTACCTGTGCTGCGCGAGGGCCTGATACCAGCATAGATACCTGGAAGAGTAGCCGGCGTAATCTTGATTGACTCGAAGGACCCGACCAGTGGTTTGGAGATATAGTACACAAGCCATTGTTGCGCATCGAGGCTGTTAGGATAGTAGAGCACATCGCTGAGTAGCTGCGCCTGATTGAGGTTCTTGAAGCCTGCAGCCGCATTAGGTCAGCTAGCGTCAAGTGAAGGACCCCAGTACCAGTACCTTTGTTGCTGTACACGAATGACTCCTTCACTATCACAGTTCGCCCATTTATCGTAGTGAACTGTTTTGCCTTTCCGCGATTATCTCGAACACTGCCAGCTGCAGCCCCAGGAGCCACCGGGGAAATGCGCAGAACATGGCTGGCCAAGAAATCTTCTGAGCCAGCTAGATCGGCATAGAGAGTATTGGTCTCGCGATCTTTGGCGGTAAGGAGCGTCTCAGTAGTAGGAACCAACAGTATCTTTAAGCTTGTGTCAGCTCCCGACTATGATGGCTTAATGCCAAATTGGCTTGAGCGTAGATACTCACATGCTGATGAACAGGGTTGCACTGGGCCGGAAAAGTGCTTCGAAAGAAGGCCCGCAGGAACGGGTTAAGGGAGTGCATTCATTCAGCCCTCAACCAAGAACGACAGTACCGGCGACATAGCCCATTGACAGCTTCGGTGCACCGATCGGCAGCTGGGGTCCAGGGGAAGATTCCTAGCTGAGGGAAGAGCGCAGCAAACTATTGTTGCGGATACGAAGACCGACCTGAAGATAGATCACGTCGCCAAACCCAAGGAACTTGATCCTACTTTGGATGTGTAGTTGTCTTTCACTAGAAGCTTGAAGCTCGAACGAGCCTTGGAGCTAAGCATGTGAACGGGCGGCCAACATTTGATGGTCTCCGTACCTTACCCTGTATTTAGGGCTGATAGTCACAACCGAACTAAACTCAATGCGTACGGAGTATCTCTCGCGCAAAGTCTTGGTTCACAGGGTGACAGGCTTCACAGGGGTATAGGTAACAAACAGTAAGGTACGGAGTACTGTTCCCTGGTAGTGAATACTGTATCAATGCTTATCGAACTTACCTTAGTGGGGCCACGATTGAACCCTTTCGCTTTCCCTAATCTGGCTAGCGCAGGGGGTGTACTCGTATAGGTACCTTATGTAGAAGATGGGGGTGTACCAATGTTGAGAATATGTAAGGTATATAATGAATTAAATACCTAACATTTTACGCAATATTTTAGTTCGTAGATCGATTTCATATTTCAGACGCTAAACCTAACAAGTGACAAGGTCGCCTAAAACGGCGTCGAGACCATCTTAAATTAGACGCGTTCTCGCCTGCACACAAAGTATCCGCGTCTATCAGGGTAACTTGCAGCTACGGTACCTCTCATCTCTCTTTCAAGACATGCGCCTCAATTTGCAGTTCACTGCTTGCTGTCATGCGCTTCATTCGGCCGGTATGGTTGACACATAGTGGGGAGAAGAAGGACTATGAGGTGTACAGCTGTCATGTTTCCCCCGATGGCAAAAGGCTTGTCACCGCAGCCGGAGGTATGTTCCAGATTATGATTCCAAGGGCCGGGCTCACAATATCTCTGCAGATGGCCATGTTCGTATCTGGTCCACTGAGGCTATCTACAACGCCGCCGACGCCAGCTTCACCAAGCCCAAACAGCTAGCTCATATGAGCTATCACTCCGGTACAATACACACAGTACGCTTCTCACCTAGTGGACGGTTTCTAGCCTCGGGAGCCGACGATAAGATAGTCTGCGTCTACACCCTTGACCCTAACCCTCCCTCGCACTCAGCAACATTCGGTACGCACTTGCTTTTGGGTACATGGAGATGAGGTCGAGAATGCTTCGCTGATAAGACGGACAGGAACGGATGAACCTCCTCCGGTAGAGAACTGGCGCATATTCCGAAGACTTATTGGCCACGACAATGACGTTCAAGACTTGGGCTGGTCCTACGATTCCTCCATATTGGTATCTGTCGGGTTGGATTCCAAGGTCGTTGTTTGGTCAGGCCATACCTTTGAGAAATTGAAAACAATCTCAAGTCATCAAAGCCATGTCAAGGGTCTCACATTCGACCCAGCCAACAAATACTTTGCGACGGCTAGCGATGACCGAACGATTAAGATCTGGCGCTTCACACCTCCAGGCCCAAACTCTACTGCTCATGATCAGATGAACAACTTCATAATCGAAAAGACCATTAGCGCCCCCTTCGTGGCTTCTCCATTGACCACATACTTCCGGCGGTGCTCATGGTCGCCTGATGGCAATCATATTGCGGCGGCTAATGCTGTCAATGGGCCTGTTAGCTCTGTCGCTATTATAAACCGCGGGTCGTGGGATGGCGATATCAACCTGATAGGCCACGAAGGCCCCGTTGAAGTTTGCGCATTTTCTCCGAGGCTATTCTCCAAAACACCGCCAGATAAGACACCTCTAGACGCAAAAGGCCAGCCAATGCAGCATCTCGTGACGGTCATTGCCTGCGCAGGCCAGGATAAAGCATTGAGTGTATGGATCACAAGCAACCCTAGGCCACTTGTCATTACCCAGGATCTAGCGGTTAAGTCCATTTCAGATCTAGCATGGACCCCGGATGGCAAGACGCTCTTCATCACAAGCTTGGATGGCAGTATTGTTGCTGCTGTTTTCGAGTCCAGCGAACTGGGTTTCGAAGTAAGCTGGGAGGAGAATGAGAAATCGCTTGCAAAATTTGGGGCTGGCAGAAGGGGTGCAGGGATCATTGAAGGCACCGGAAGCTTGCTTCTCGAAGAAAAGAGCCGCGAAGGGGAAATACGTGGTGCTGAGGGCCGCATGGGTGCTCTTATGGGAGATGCTACGCCTTCTCAAGGATCCCAAGGAATCGTGACAAATGGCAATGGACCTCCAACTCAAACATCAAATGTGCTTGCCAATGGCCTAGCCGTGCCTTCGGATCCTCGGAATGGGCAGAGCAAGGTTTCAGACTTAGGGCACTTAGAGGCTGCTCCAGCAAAGCCTCAAGGATCGGAGGATCCGAATGCAGCAAAACTGGAAAGGCTCAAGCAACGAGTTACCATCACCAAAGACGGCAAAAAACGCATAGCACCGCTATTGGTCTCGTCCTCTGCGGCGCAAGAGTCATCATTACCGCGAGCGCAACTGATGTCAGCCTCGGCTAACGGACAGAGCGCCTCAAATGACACTCCACAGGCGATCCTTGATCTATCCAAACCTTTCGACGGCCTACCTAAAGGTGGCCTGGCAGCGCTTCTACTAGGCAATAAACGAAAGCTAGCAGCGGTTGAAGGCGCTGAGGACGGCCATATCGAAAAGAAACTTGCTGTTGGTAAAGATGGAGCCGTGCCTGTGTTGGTGAACACCGTTGACGGTATCATTCCTGCTCACCCGGTTCCTCCACCCACGGGACAACAGCCGACGCCCACATTCATCCGACCTGCAGTGACAAATCCAAGTCTGATGGTGAGTCAAGTGAGACTGGCGGTGCCGAAGGTTCGGTCCCACATCATACAGACATTTGGCGTAGCTAGTGCCAACCAAAAGACTGGTCTTCCAGTCAATGCCCCAAATAAGGTTGATTCGGCACAGAGCGTCGGCACCCAGACAGATGCTATGATTGAAGCACGCAATCCCAGCCACTTGCCAGTCACTGGGCGGCCCCAGGATCAAGAACCTTGCCGAATAACGGTTACAAAGCGAGGCCAGCCTGTATGGCAAGACTTTTTGCCCAGGAGCATCCTTCTTGTCACGGGTAACAAAAGTTTCTGGTCTGCAGCTTGCGAGGATGGTAGCGTTTACGCCTGGACTCCGGTCGGCAGAAGGCTTATCAACGCATTGATTCTTGAAAGTCAGCCTGTGGTACTGGAATGCCAAGATCAATGGCTGCTTTGCGTAACAGCAGTTGGGATGTGCTACGTTTGGAATATGAAGTCTCTTTCGTCGCCTCACCCTCCTGTGTCTTTAGCTCCAATTCTAGATATTGCGATTCACAGTTTGCAAGACCATACAACTAAAGCCCCATCAGTCACTTCCGCACGCCTCAATTCCGAGGGGCGTATCATAGTAACACTTTCGAACGGCGATGGCTACTCATATTCGCCGGCAATGTATGCCTGGCAACGACTCTCCGAGCTTTGGTGGGCTGTAGGCAGTCAATACTGGAACACAACCGATTCGTCAGTCGGCAACCTGCGCTCCTCATCTACCCAAACTCGTGAGGAGTCGAATCAATCAAAGATATCCGCCGGAATAATACCGTTCCTAGAGCGGAGCACCACAAACGAAACACTTGTGCGAGGAAGGGCCTACTTTCTTCAACGGCTAGTTAAGCAGCTTCTGTCCCGGGAAGGTTTCGAAGGTTTTGAATCAAGCGTATCCGTGGCGCACTTGGAAAATCGGATTGCGGCCGCCATGATGTTGGGAGCAAAAGATGAGTTCCAAGTGTATTTGTACATGTATACTAAGAGGATAGGTGCAGAGGGGTTGAAGGCAAAGGTCGAGGAACTGCTTCGAGTTCTCCTGGGTGGCATCTATGAGGAAAACAGCGAAGATCCGGAGGTAGAGTCAGCGTCGAAAAGAAATGCTGAAGATCGGAATTGGAATAACCCCACCGATTTATTATGTGGATGGCCTAGGAGGGACCTTTTGAAAGGCGTCGTCCTGATCTTGGGTACTTACCTTGGTACATATCATCTAAGGACAATGCTAATACAAGACAGGGAAAAACCGCGATCTGCAGCGGATCACTGTACCATATGCAAAAGTTCTTGGAGTTACGGAGGACCGTGATATGAGCGTCGATTCGTAGTTTCAGTTTCGCGGTCTCGAGTCTGCAACCAGCACGGCGTTTTATACCCTTGGAGAATCGGCAATGATCATGCGGAAAGGTGACTAATTTCGCTGTAGATATAAATCTCAGATTTCTGAGTCCCAACGTACTTCCTGTTTGGGCATCGTACGTTGAAAATGTTGTTGGAAATATCCGGTTTCACCAAGTCAATACAATTGATCCATCAGTGTTCGAAGGGAATGCCGGATTTTGTTTGTTGGTAAAGAGATTCTATCGTGAGCGTATTCTCTTGGAATTCAACGGCTGAATCGTCCCTTTCCCTTGTTCCCCAAAAATACGACCGCATATATCAAGCAGGCTCGAGATGGATGTGCTAACAATTGCAGCAAGCCTAAGGTCTATACCCTTAGCCACGACTTCTCGTACAAGGCACTGCCCTCATAGCCCTCAAGTGACCAACTCGTTCCTCTCGAGTTGACAATTCCAGATAATCACTCCTCTCAGAAAGCACAACACCCTAAGTTAAGCGAGCGGAAACTTCCGTCTTCTGTTGATATATGTAGATTCTCTAATGTCGCTCCCTTCGCTCTTCGTCTCTCAATATTTGTGTTATCGGTGCAGTACATCAACACACTCGTTGAGTGAACTTCTTCATGGAACGTCAGGTCACACATAGTCGTTAAATTTGCATCTACGTTACCTTCCACTCCTTTCCTTATCCAGTCAACAATGGGCTTCCTAGAATCCACCGTATGGCGGCTTTTCAATTCGCCATCAAGAGATCCATTCATGGATAAATCCCCTAAGCTTCTTGCGACGCCTTCCAAGACCTTAGTCTCTAAGTTCTCCTTGCCTTCGCATTCGTCATCCTCTTCATCAGTTAGCTCTCGTTCGTCCTCGTCTACGTTCTGGACGTCCCCACAAGTTCCATCACGGTGGTCGCCAAGCAGATACCTACCCCCCAGTTTTCGAAATACAGTGTCGAAAAGACAAATAGCAGTTCTGGTATGCTTTGTGCTCGGCTTACTAGTCTGGATTCTACCACCGCCATCGACTTGGGGACGACATCGGGTCGTCCACATTACAATACCACAACCAGCCTCCAATCCCTATCAAGTGCTTCGCCCCACCTCGCAAACAACAAAGAAACATGCACCTGATCCACTGCGCTGGCTCTCACGAAATTCTAACAATAAGCATGCGCTTTCAACTGAGTCGGGCCTTGTCCACTCGGTGCCTAGATTCAGTGACGTCTCCATGAGGCCTCGTGCTGCACTCATAAGCCTAGTCCGCAATTCGGAGCTGCCAGGATTAATGCAGAGCATGCGCCAGCTCGAGTTCCAGTGGAACCGCAAGTACCAGTACCCATGGGTTTTCTTCAACGACGAGCCATTCAGCGACGAATTCAAGGTAAGGAAGGTCTACCCTAAAAATACCCATAGCTGATGCAGGATCAGGCGGCTACGCAAAACCTTACATCGGCAAAGTGCTATTACGAAATCGTGTCACGGGAGCACTGGTCTCTCCCCGACTGGATCGATGAAGGCAGGTTTATGAACAGCCTGGAGTACCTGGGAGCTATCGGCGTTGGGAAGGGCTGGATGATAAGCTATCGGCACATGTGCCGCTGGAATAGTGGTTTCTTCTACAAACACCCTCGGCTCAAGGATTTCGACTGGTACTGGCGTGTTGAGCCCGATGTAAGTACTGGTCTCTTGGGGCTGCTCTCATGCTTAAAAGATTTAATCTAGGTTCACTTCTTCTGCGACATTGACTATGACGTTTTCCGCTTCATGCGTGATAACAACATGAAATACGGCTTCAACATGAATATTCTTGACGACGCTCGCTCCTTTCCTTCCCTGTGGTCTCGCACCCGTTCTTTCATCAACGCACACCCCGAGCTCATCCACCCAGAAGCTGACCTCGGCTGGCTGCTTGATGCACATAACAATGGGGACTATAATAATTGCCAGTTCTTCTCAAACTTCGAGATTGGGGATCTCAACTATTTTCGGGGGGAAGCTAATGAAAAATACTTTAATTGGCTCGATAGGGGTGGTGGCTTCTATTATGAGAGGTTTGGTGATGCGCCAATACATACGTTAAGCGTAGCTATGTTCTTGCCTAGGAGCGAGATCTGGTTCTTCAGGGATGTTGGGTATCAACATGATATCAATCGGTGAATAGTCCCAATTTCCGTTATCCATCACAAGCTGATCCGTTCTGAGACATTGCCCACCCCATTCCTCCAACCGTTGCTCCTGCGAACCAACGTCTATGGACGAAAACTTCTACCGTCTCGTCCCTCTCGAATCGCCTCAGAAGAAGCCGGATGATACTTGTATACGCCAGTTCCTTGGTGGTGATTGGTTGAATAAGAAATCAGGGTGGTCTCAGGAGGGGGAAAGAATGTTCGGTGGAGACGGGTATCACGGGTACGAGCTCAGTGGGTTGGAACTGAGGTAAGGCGCGTTGAGGCCAGAAGGAGAATGAACCGAGTGTGGGCAATAGAGGGTTGCGGTAATGATGGCTCAGGCGGCTTCACATCGCAATATACCGAACCTGGTTCACAGTGACAAACTTACATCATGGCTGCTAGGTACCTAGCGGACGGAGTAACGACGGGATATGGTGGATCCATGTGCGAAGCAATGATAAAATATGGCATGAAATAAGGATGGAGATGAGTAACACTCTATTTAGATTTGACTCTTACCGCTACAATCCATGAGCATTCAAAAAAGAAAGAGCGAGAATTTCTGCTAGGTACTGAAGCAAGATCACTGATCCGCTGAAAGAGTGCTTGAGTGGAGGAACACACAACTGTCAGCTAATTGCTTGGTCGTGCTGACGGAGGCGACTTGTTGCAACCATCACGGTGCTTGAACAACCTTGGTTATTGATCAGTCTTCGGTTCTAATTTTGATTACTATACATGCCGTGTTACTCGACCCGAAATGGATGATCTCCGGCCCAGGATAATCTACGTCTCTTCAAGATACGAACTATCACGAACACGATCTCTGAGATTGAATCTTTCCGTACTTGGAGAGAAATAGTAGCGGAACTTTGACTGACCTATCCGTCCAACTACAAAAAGCCTTTCCATCTGCCCTCCTTAAGACCCGAACAACAACTCACCTCCACTCATCTCACAGCAGCCAGTTCCAAAACCCCCAACCCACCACCAGAACATGCACTTCCTGTCCTTCACCCTCCCTCCCCTCGTCCTCTTCGCTCTCACCGCCTCCGCCGGCGAAGCCGCCATCAGCAACTACGAACTCGGCACCTGCCAAAACTTCTGGTTCACGACGGAGCTGAGCGCCGCAGCGCATACTTCGAGCTACTACGATACTCCGGGGGCGTATGAGAGTTCCAAGGTCACGGCGGTGGATGCTGAGTGTAGTGGTGAGTGGTTTTTTTTCCCTTTTGTTGAAGTGTTGGGGTTGTGGTTGGGGTTGGGGTTGGGGGAAGATGGGAGAGTGGGAGAGTGGGAGAGTGGGAGATGATGCTGATGGCGTGGGTGTAGTGACGGCGTGGGATAATACAGGGTATACGATTGGGGGGAGGGGGGTCAGTGTTGGAGAGTGCAATACGGGGGTTGTTGCGTATTCGCTTGAGTGTTAGGAGGTTTTGAGGAGTTCGGAGAGGGATGGTGGGGAGTTTGAGGATTGGGGAGAGGGATGTAATTGTCTAAGCGGAATTTGTTTGCAGATTAACAGGAACAGAGTAACTCAAAGCCTGCAGATGTTGTATCACATGCTTTCCAGCGCGTCTAAGACCAGGTATGGAATCATGACTTTAGGTAGTCTTCCCCCAGTGCTCTCCACCAAATTTTACGCGCGTTACTTAAGTCTAATATACTGTACGAGCGGAGAGAACATCATCAGGTCATTCAGCCATCTTGCCTTGCTGAAAACAGACAATTTCCACCACCGTCAACAGTCGTGTCCAATCTATCCCAGGAGAACATTCCTGTCAACCAGACGCTCTCTTCGCTGACCTACGAGCCCCCGTGACCTCTGGGATATTGCGCTCAATCATGATAATCTCGAGCGCTGTTGTCCCCCTGACAATAGCCGACGCAATGATGTTGATCGGTCCTCTCAAGCGTTGATTGCAACTTTGGGAAGCTTGGACACCTTGCCAGTCAAACTTCGCACCGCCATATTACTCGACCTCGACCTGCAGACGCTAACCCTATTTCGAGCAGTCGACCGACGGGCAAAATTCTCTGTCGACATCTTCCCACAATACAAAGAGCGCATTACACATGCACCAAGCATTATTCGCGCCGCTCTCAGCATGCAGACTGCGTCTTGGCTTTCATGTCGGACTCTCTACAATTCTTTCCGCTCTCCAGCGTGTGCTAGTTGTGATGATTTTGGGCCTTTTGTTTACATCTTCACTGGTTGTCGTATTTGTGAGCTCTGTTTGATGAGAGACATTGAATCCTTGCAGTTGATCCCCCAAGACGCTAGAGGACGACATGGCCTGGACAGCATGACATTGCCCTTTGTACCGACCGTTCTTAGTGTTCCTTGCTCCTATTCTATTTTCAAAAGGCCTGCCGTATGAGAATAGCGTTGGTTGATCGCTGGTCCGCCTACCGGGCTGAATTGATGCTTCACGGCGCAGACCAGAAGTTGGAAGAGTATGAAATCACGAAAAGGGCGGACTTCAGAGCAAAGTACCTAAGAAGTACGGAGTAGTCTTGCCAAGACCAGCTAGTCGTGACTATGTATTTAGATTTGATAGAGAAGGCAACAATCTTAAATTTATGGGCATCATCCATGCACCATGGTTCAATCAAACTGCAGGTTGTTGGAGGACGAGGTCATCATATGGGACATTTTGGTATGTAGGTTGAAGCTTGATAGGAGTCTATCTAGGAGCGAGCAGGTAGAACTCTACTAGCGGGCCGCAGCCCTATCAGCCCTATGAAGGCGGAGATTACCATCTCTCCGTATACAATATCCATCCGCCTCGCTGAATCCCCCGGCATCACTCCTCTCCCTTACATTCACCATACTCCCGACTCCCCACTTCCCAAACACTCTACACTTCACACTACCCCCTTTTCTCTCCATAGCACCCATCAACCTTCCCCACGCCCTCAACCCCCCTTTTCAACAAAACCCTTTTCAACACCTCACCACACTTAATTCCTGCGCCTGCGATCCCCAGAACCTGCATATAAGCGTGATCTAGCATCACACCTTGGATGCGACTCGAAGAGTTGATGAGGCGATGGCATAGAAGATAAGACGCATCCGCAACATTAATCTATCAGAGGGGAGACGCACACTGTCCTCTTACATCTGGCGGTAAAGGATTCACTCGGCTACTTCAAGCGGGCAAGTTCATGAGGGTAGGTGCGAGTATTCAAAAACACGGATACCAATATTTCCAAAAGGCATGAGCCATTAGATTCAGACGCGCGGGCAAGGGAGGTGAGGTGAGGTGAGGCGTGGTTGGGAAAGTTTGCTAAACATTACGGAGATGCAATCGCGGAAAGAGGCGAAGATATTTTATGCTGTGAGTGGTCAGTGTTTTGACCGAGCGCGCGATGGGGGTTATAAACTTCGATGAAAATATATTGAGATATTGGGGTGCACATGCCCAGCTCAAGGAGGTACATAGGAGGGATCGGTAAAGTCTCACTCTTAGCCAGTAGAGAAACCGCGTGATTTAAATGAATGAAACATGGAATCAGCTCGAGTGAATCGACTTGTGAGTGCAGTGAACAAGTGTTGTTGGGGTGATAGGTTGGATGGGGATACGAGAGACTATTGCATAGCTAGAAATCGGATTCGATGGGTTGGGTTCGGAAGACAAGGGGGGGGGATAATGTAGGGGGTAAGCGTGGGAGTCTAATTTAGAGATAATGAATGTGGTATTTGGTAAGTATATATGATCACATAGTCAGCTGGAGAAGAAGTGCAACGGTTTGCGGAGATCAGGAAGAGGATTGAAGATGTGAAGATATCGTGAAGATATCACTGATGCCTTTGGCCAGTGGTACAGCTAAAGTAAATGGAGAAGTATGTTTTAGCAGAGCTGCTAAATCAAAAAAATCAAAAAATCAGAATTTCTTTCAGCAACACCTCTAAACACCCAAGCACCGCCTTCCCGTCAAGAAACATGTATCAACCGCCACAATATATAAACAAAAACCGCCATCACTAATTACATCCCTTCTCATCATGACAAAACGAAACACTACCCCACGGCCCTCCGATATCTTTCATACTAACACAAGCATTCGTCCCCTTCGCATTATTGTACTGACTCGCCATGATCGGGCTAGCCGCAAAAACCTTGCAGTCTTTATCCTTGTAGACGTAAAGACTATGTGCGCGCCCCATGAAGAAGCCTGAGCCCCAGTTGATGCCAATGTTGTTGGTGGCGCCGCTGAAGGCGATGCAGCCGTTCTCATCTTGGGGGCGGGGCCCATGCGGGGCACCGCTACAGTCTGTGGCGTCAAAGGCGGCGATGGAGCCCGCACCGCGCTCGGCGCGGGCCTCGAGGATTGAGGTTTGGTTGGCGGGGAGGGCTAGAGCGCCGGCGCTCAGGGCGAGGAGAAGGAATGTGGTTGAGAACTGCATTGTTCGATGTGTTTTTGGAAGTCGTGTGTGGAGTAGTTAGAGACTGTTGTGTGGGTCTAGAAAAGATGTGGAGTGAGTATATTTGAAGGAGTTGCTGGTTCAAAGAATATTTTCGATCGATGTTCGCGCTTTCTTATATATGCGAGTAACAGCTCGAGTCAATCTTTATGGTCTTCACAATCGCTTCTATTCTTCATGTGTGTGTGAAAGTCTTCCTATTGTTTATGCGTTTCAGAGTTTCCCTCCTTTGTTATATGTGAGTCGTCGATGCTCCTGAAACAGAAAGCTCTTTCATAGCCGAGATAGAAAGAACAAAGAACAGGTAACGCATTGTGTTCATTATTGGCGATGAGTCTTAAGTAAAACTGATGGCCACGTAGCGATGACCAGATTATCGAAATTACCAAAAAACCGCTCACCCATCATGATTCCCGCGCTATGGCTAGTGCTAGTTTCTGCCTTTACAGCATACCTACTAGCATTGCCCTGCACGGTTGGACTCTTCATTGCCTGGATCTTCTTGGAAGTGTTGTGCATGGGTCTGATCCTGATAGGCGTGCTTTACGCGTGCACGCTTGAGCCTTCGGCCTTTGTAAGCTTGGCTGGGATGGCGTTTGTTCTTACCGCGTTGGTTTCGTTGCATCCCCGTACACCCACAGGTGTACAAGTCCTGGCTCTTCTAGTCTGGGCCACCATCGGTGTTGTTTCGGCTCTATTGCATGAGCTTCAGTCGCCCTCACGGCTGTAGCAGTAGTCATCTTAGACCTAAATCCAAACACCAGGTACGTATCCGACCAATTTCCCAAGCGAATTTAGTTGCGTCGTGATGTCTGTCTAACAATCTAGGAGATCCGGATTGTCTCAGATACCGGGTGGAAGGCATTACCCCTGAGTGAACAGCAAGCTAAAACGATCTATCCAGTCTTAGATTTTCCCGTACATAATCTTGAGAGTGCTCCATCAATCTGCGTAATTGTATACACCACCAAAGAAGTCGATGGCTCCTCGATCACTTTATCAAGCGCGTCGGAGTAGGTTCAGACTTATGTGACAGCCTTCCCTCCGGAGTTGTAGATTAGAAAGGATGGTCCGGGCCCACTCAATCCATCAGCTCCAAGGTGTAATTATTAGTCACACCCTGGCGATTCAGAAGTTTCCAAAGCCGAGTTAAGCAACCAGACTTCCATTCCCCACAAGGGCGGTATTCAGTGCGGGTGAGGAGCGTGTTCAATGGCAGGCAGATTTCTCCCATCAGTATCTCTGATCGGGCCTTTGCCCTTGGTACCTCCTTCGTCTTCGTCGCTGGTCCAGCGACCGTCTTCTCCTTCACTAAAGCTGCAACGAAAGCTGGACGATCGGCGGTGTCCCTGCCGCAACATTGAAGCGCGTTCGTTGTCGCCATCTTCTTCCAATAGTTCGCCGTCTGCGGTATCATGGTCTGGTGGAGCAATCCATTCTCGCGGGACCACACAGGGTAATGCAACGCCAATGCCGGCGGCTCTGTTAATCCACGATGGAGCAGCTTTGCCCGTCAACTGCTCGCATAGGTACGTGGTAAAGTGATTGCAATTGTTGGACAGCAGGTTGTACGAAGGTCCTAGAAATTTTTGGGACACCTCTCTGATGATAGCTTCAATCTCGTGGTCTGGTCTGAAAGTAAAACCTTGGAGAAGCTCACAGCGGAAAGTCCCTCCTGGAGGTTCGATATGTGGTTTTGTCCAATATACTCCAGACATGCCCGGGCGATCATGCCCACCGAAGGCGTATTCTCGATTCAAGGTTTTAATTACGACACCCGTGTGAAGGAGAGAACTGCCGAAGAGCCATAGCATCGATGAGAGCTTCCCTGGCTTGGACTCATGTTTAGTAGGAGCATGATCAGGTCTCTTGATGGAGGCTTACTGGGAGAAGATCGTACACGTGGATCAGTATCTCTGTCTTCTGTACGGAGGCTGAAGAACGTTGCGATCTTGATGATGGGCGCGTCGACTTCTTGTTCCCTGCAGGAGCCATTGGAGCAATGATGTGGGCTAGACGGTCGACGCAAAGCGGAGGGCGAGGACAGTTGGAATGTTTGCAGACGAGCAATAGCAAGAAAGAGAGTGGGTGTACAAGGTAGCAAAGGATTTGGAGTAAGCGACAGTAGAATGAAGGATGAATGTACTGTACATAAAGTAATCGTACCTTTTACTGCTACCAAACATTATATATACCATCCAAAGATACATCAACCTCTAAAAATAAAATTCCGATAAAATTCCTATAGCATCTCACAGCGCTTCGCTAGAAGACCCTAACAACCTATTAGGGAGCGAATAAAACCGTTTCTTCTACAATAAACGTGTTTAAAACTCACTAGCGGTTTCTTCATGTATGTTTATTGGTTTTATATTATATAAGCAAGCTAAACCCAGCTGGTTTAGCTCAGGGGGTTTGACCTCGCTGCCGTCACCATTGATCTAGATCTATCTTCCTACCACCAGTCATGCCTCCTCAACGCGGTGGCAAACCTCGCAATCAGGCTGTTATTGATGCCTTTCAGAGCATAATCCTACCAACCCGAATCGTCTCTGCAGTGGAGTGCTTATACTGTCACCGACAATTGGCGTCCGAGACTACTCGTCAGCAGACTCTACACAGGGCATTGAAATCGATGAGGAGAAGCTTTTGAATATGGAAGATAGACTGCTGCAGGAGGAAGTTGCTATGGCTAGGCTAAATCCTTCAAACGATGAGGTGCTGAAGGAGTTTCTGAATAGCATCGTCGACGGTGAGGTGGCAATGGAGCATTCAAATAATTGATGCTATTTATATATACCCCTGTGTTTAAAACATGCTTCAATAAACATGTTTAAAACACGTTTTTGACTAACCTAATTTGGTTAGGCAATAAACATGTTTAATACATTTCGCACCCTACAACCTATAGGCAAACGAATCCTTGCGGTGCGGTGCATGTTTCATGCTGTCGCACCAGCCTTATGGAAGATGCAATCCTGCGCTGAATCGTCGGATTCCATCGACCAGTCTTATGTTGAATACTATTCAGACTACTCCGTACATATCTCCTCTCTGCCTCTCGGAGCCAAAGACAAATACTCTAGACAAGAGCAAAGCAAAAACTACGATACAAACGAGAAGAATTCCCCCGTCTCGCTTTCACGACCAAGTTTTTCTTGTACGCATGATGGCGCCTCCTTGACTGCTAAAACATGGCCTGGCAAGGCCGCCAAGATGACACTCTGTTTAAAGTAATACTGTGACGACTACTTTCCGTTCTGCACACTTTCGCATCGTCCATCAACAACTTTCTGAAGCCTTGACCCATCGCGCCTTTTTATTGGTGAATGTAGTACTTTTCGGCTCTCAAGCAAAATTCATCCAAGTCCAGTTTTACACTGTCTTCTCTATCCTCAGCCCTCCCTTTGTGCTGCCGTCGAGGTTCCCATACCAGCCCTTTTTACATTCTATTGACCTGATCGTTTACCGATACATCATCTTGGCTCTACAACACCCCAGAAATGACACTCCAACCCACTCAACTTCGTCTCTTACCCCATCTTCGAAACTTGCCCCCAGACTGTCGTCCTTTCGACGTCCTCGAAAAATACCCCGAAGATCATCTTTTTCTCGACCAGACAGTTGAACGCCTTGTAAAACCCATCGAAGACTACTATGACGACGACCAGCACGACATAGCATACCAACTCCTTAGATTCACCCAGCAGACATTTATTAGTATCGTCGAACAGATTCCGCACGATCACGACGCTCATGGGAAATTAGCAGAGCTTTTGGTTAGTATCAAGCTTCGCGACTCGCCCGAGGGTGATGATGCCAGGTCCTTCAACCATGAGGGACAGCTTTGGAGAGATCTACCACTGTATGAGTCCACGGCTCGGAGTCCCTGGTTAGTCCGACGTATAAGATAACAGCACTGACTGCACGGCCCGTCGATCTGAACCATGATACTCTCGGACAGTTTGGCGGTCCGGGTGCATTGCGTGAGCAGTACCTGCGGACAAATGCCTACCTAGCCCGCCTCGTCCATCTTCCCGGTGCACCCGATTACGAGCTTTACGCATTATTGGCCTTGCGCTGGGCGCTCGAAGGTGACTTGAACGCCCAAGGCCTGAGTCTTAATGCTGGGGGCCACTATGTTGATTCTCTATGGGGGAGAGCGCATTTGGAAGAGCGAGCGTGAGTGGGTCGGCCCTAGGATCGATCGACTGGCGCTCTATATGTCACGCGGGAGTCTCATGTGGGATGAATCCAGGAAGAATGGGTTTGGTTTGGAACGTTGGGCGTTGTGGAGGGACTCCTTTAGATGGGTCGCAGATATGGAGGAGGTTTATGATGAGACGAGGGAGCTTGCTGCGCTAGCCATGGAGAGGATGAGGTTGATTTAGGAGAATGTGCCGAGGGACTGAATGAGGCGAGTAGTAAAGATAACTCATCTTGATTCTTCGGATGCAATGATGAGCAACAATCCGAGGACAATGTCACGCATGGACATTCTCTTATGGCTGTAGCAATCTACCTCCACAAGACACTACGAGAAGTGACAGTCATTGAGGATCAGAGAGTAAGGTAGGCAGTCGTATATGCGCACTTGTACCCATATATCTTGGCAGTCGCTAAGCCCTACCGTGGAAGCTAGCATGCAAAGCTTCAACCTCACTTTTGTGGCAGAACCAACAGCACTACTTTTCCATGACCCACACTGAGACGAGGGAGGGACTGCGAGTCACCTTCTGTACAAAAACCTGACAACACGTCTTCAGCCCACTTCTCGTACACCTTCACTTCAATATCCAGCCAGTTTCAACGATCTGCGGCAAGAACCGCGATCGGATTCTCCCCACTCCGCCCGGCCCCAATTCGACCCTTCTCAGCCTCGGCGCCTCTCCTAGCTTTCAATAAGAAGAAAATGCCTCCCAAGAAGCCAGTGGAAGAGAAGAAGATTCTTTTAGGTAGACCAGGTAACAACCTCAAGAGCGGTATCGTATGTAGGACATCTGCTTTCCTGCCTACTTTGGATGACTCTTGCTAAGATGAGCATTCTACATAGGTCGGTCTGGCCAATGTTGGGAAATCAACACTATTCCAAGCAATCACCAAGTGCTCCCTCGGAAACCCTGCCGTATGTACTATACTATCATCTACCGTAAATGGAAATTGACCCTCCTTACCATAGAACTTTCCGTACGCTACTATCGAACCTGAAGAGTCACGGGTCATAGTTCCAGATCCGAGATATGACTGGCTATGTGAATACTATAAACCCAAATCAAGAGTTCCTGCCAATTTAACGGTCTATGATATTGCTGGTTTGACTCGAGGGGCCTCGACTGGAGCTGGATTGGGTAACGCCTTCCTGTCGCACATCCGCGCCGTCGATGCAATCTTCCAAGTCGTTCGCTGCTTCGATGATGCAGAAATCATACATGTTGAGGGGGATGTGGATCCTGTGCGAGATCTCGACATTATCAGCGAGGAACTGCGAATAAAGGATGTAGAATTCGTCGAAAAGGCGCTGGAGAACCTAAAGAAGCAGACTAGAAGAGGCGGACAGAGTCTGGAAATGAAGAAACTAAAGGAAGAGGAGGCCACCGTCGAGAAGATCCTTGCATGGTTGAAAGACGGAAAGGACATCAGGAAAGAGACTTGGACTCCTAAAGAGGTACGTTCAAACAACTTCAGATCCTTTATCTCCCTCGCATGACGAATAAGAGCTATGAAGCTCGATAATCCCAGCTCGTTGAGCGACTTTATAGGAGAGTCTGCTTTGAGATGAAATCCACGCTCTGACACGAACTATTTCACTTGAAATTCTGCACTTGCTACTTGCTCGCGATTGTAAGCTAATTTAGGGAAAATAGGTTGAAGTCATTAACCCGCTATTTCTGTTGACTGCAAAGCCTGTAGTATATCTGGTCAACCTGAGTGAGAAGGACTACATCCGCCAGAAGAACAAGAATCTCCCTAAAATTGCCGAATGGGTCAAGGAGCATGCAACCGGCGATCCCATTATCCCAATTTCGATTGCGTTTGAAGAACGCCTAACGCGATTCGAGTCCGACGCAGAAGCTGAGGAAGAATGCAAGAAGCTTGGGACAAAATCTGCCCTTGGGAAAATCGTGGTGACAATGAGGCAAATGATGAATCTTGGCAGCTTCTTCACTACTGGCACGGATGAAGTCAGACAATGGACTATAAGAAAGGGCACCAAGGCACCACAAGCCGCTGGTGTCATCCATGGCGATTTCGAGAAGACTTTCATCCAGTGTATTGTATACAATTACGACGTTTTAAAGGAATACGGGGACGAAGGAGCTGTCAAGGCAGCTGGGAAGATCATGACCAAAGGGAAGGACTATGTTGTCGAGGACGGAGATATTATTCTGATCAAAGCAGGAGCTGCGAAGTCGTAGACCATCTGCCTGGTCAATCTTTTCCTACTTTCTCGGCTGCACAGGATGCAGGACGGCTCCGGGAGCACTTTTTTACAACCCAAGTAGAGACGAAAACGTCCATCTCGAGACTTTATTAAGAGATCCGGCAGCAAGCTAATGCAATGCCCCAGGACTCTCAATTGGAACTCAGAAGATCAGTTTCACTTGATCTTCGGACTTTGTTGGTTTGTATCATATTTGTGCTAGAAGTAACTCAGTGGATCGATTCGTGAAGCCAATGCTCGCTACGAACACACGAATGCCCTGCTCCATCATTCAAGCCGCGCGATAAAACTTTACAGAGTATGCAATACATCGTCGACCCCTCAAATGCCATCTAACCCAGTCTCCTTGGTTTCTTCCCCCTTGTCCCCCCAAATTTCAACCTCGTAGCATCCATAACCCTCACAATTGTCGACCTCACATTTTTCCCCTCAGCCCCCAACAGAATCTTGGTAGCTGCCTCCCTCCCAGGCCCAAAATCCCGCAATATAACCTCCATACTCGAGATCTTAGCCAACAACCCCTGCACCCGTATCCTATTCATCACATACGCCGCCAACTGATACCCGGCGTCATAAGTGCCCCGCGCGGCTTTCCGAAACCCGATGTTACCCGCGGACACGGAGATAATGGGTTGGCGCTGGCCGTCGGTAAGAGTGATGTGAGTGTTGTGTCTGGAAGCATACACATGGAGGTGGTGCGGTGGGGGAGGGCGCCAACCTTTGATGATGTCGGCGTCGGAGGCTTGGGGGAAATCTTGAAGGATGTCGGAGTTGGAGGCTGCTACCCGTTTCTTGGGGGCGTTTTGGAAGGCTTTGGAAAGGGTCGAGAGGGATGAGATTTCCGAGTCTGCGGGTTTAGGAGTGGTGGTGGTGAGGTAACGCTTCGTAGAGGCTCGGGAAACGATGTTCCGACGACATTGTGAGCAAATTGAAGGAAGTGATGGTAGTACGGACAGTGGTTTTGGCATTGTGCTTGATGACCAGAAGATGAAGCTGCGTGGAGTTGATGTTTCTTACTTTGTAGAGAGTTGCAGTTCGCCCTAGCGCCTTTATCCTCATTGCTAAGGCCGAGTTTTCGCCGCCGTCGACAACCCCAGTCGCTTTCCGCAATAAAAGCTCAACAATCCTCTAACAGACGCCGTAGTCGAGTTTCTTAGGCTCACAGAATAGCATGAGCATACCGTTACGGCTTTCAAGATGTCCTCGGGCAGGAGGCGTTTACACGGTGCGGTGCTTCGCTTCCTCCGCAATACCTCCATGCGGAAGAACAAAACCGTACCGAAGGATATACAGTGAGCTTCACAACAGTTCGCCTAAGCTCTCATCTCTATCCCAAACCCCTGTGATACCTCTACTACTACGACCTCAGACATTTTCTCTACTCTCCCAGATCAGATTATCCTCCACCTTTAGAACCTTCTCTACCATCTCCCCAAGATTCCAGCAACAACGGCAAAGCGAAAAGGTCAGGGATCCACCGCGGCAAGACCATACTACAGACCAAGCCAGCGGAGGTGAAACAGCCAAGTCCGCATCAAGCGAGAAGTCAGAGCGATCATCGGAGGAAAGCAAAGCAAAGTCTAAAGCCTCATCCGGAGAAAGCAAAGAGGAGAGCAGTGAAGGGAGCAAGAAGGAAGAGCAGAATAAGGAAGAACCGCCACCTCCACCACCGCACGGGAACAAAACGCCATGGCAGGTTTTCACCGACACGCTCAAGACCGAGTTCCAGGCATCAAAGGAATGGAACGAATCTACTAAAGCACTAGCGTCTTCCGCACATCAATTTACAGAAAACGAGTCTGTCAAGCGTGCGCGCCAAGCTTACTCTGCTGCGTCTGGTACAGCAACTTCGGCCACTGCCACTGCTCTAAAAGGCACGGGGAAAGTGCTGGGCCAGGGAGCGGCATGGACATGGGATACGCCAGTCGTCAAGGGTGTCCGGACTGGTGTCAATGCTACAGCTAGTGGGCTTGAAAAGGCGACTAGACCGGTCCGGGAAACCAAAGTCTACAAGACTGCAGTTGGGAGCGTGAAAGATGTTGTAGACGATGGAAGCAGCTCACGGTATGGCGGCTGGGTCGAAAAAGAAGAGCGACGGAAACAACGAGAACTGAGAGAGCTCAACGAAGCTGCAGCAAGCGGTAGGCCTGGGCGACGGGCAGAGAAGATAGAAGAGGACCCCAAGTAAGGCCCCGTTTGATGGTCTTCCTACCCAGACTAACCGTTTCACAGCGCCGGCACAAACGTAACACTGCATAAAGACGCCCGTTGGAAAGAATCGTGGCGTGACTTCCGTGACCAGAACCGCGTCATGCAGTCTCTCTTCTCCCTCAAGTCCTCTTATGCCGAATCCGAAAACCCGCTGATCTCCACCGCTAGAAGTATTACCGACCGCGTAGCAGGCTTCTTCGCCGAGAACGAAACCGCCATGGTCATCAAGAAGTTCAGGGAGATGGACCCCACATTCCAGGTCGAGCCCTTCCTACGAGAGATGAGAGAATACATTCTTCCTGAAGTGCTAGACGCATATGTGAAAGGCGACACCGAAACCCTAAAACTCTGGCTATCAGCCGCCCAATTCCAAGTCTACTCCGCTCTAGCCCAACAATACACGACCGCGGGTCTCAAATCCGACGGCCGCATCCTCGACATCCGTCACGTCGACATTCTCTCCGCCCGCATGCTTGAACCCGGCGAAATCCCCGTCTTCATCATCACCTGCCGCACGCAAGAGGTGCACGTGTACCGCAACGCCAAGACCAACATGCTGGCGGCCGGCATGGAGGACAAGGTGCAGCTGGTCACGTATGCGATTGGGGTGACGAGGGTGGCGGAGGATGTGAATAATGTTGATACGAGGGGCTGGCGGCTAATTGAGCTACAGAAGAGTGCGAGGGATTATATATGAGAGGAATTGTACAGATTTTCAGTGGCGGGAAGGGAAGGAGGGTGGGTTTTTCGTGCTTCTTGACGAGCATTTTGAGCGTTGCATCCAAAAGTGGGTTCGTGGGTTCTTTTTCTCCAATGTGTATAACAAAGCCCAACTTGCATTTCTCGGCCTGGGGGGATGGGCAGGCGTTGCGGAGTAAGAAAGACGAAGGTCGGGTTGTGACTAGAATCGAGATCTTGGGAACTTGGTGATATCGCCACTCTTGGGATTGTTGTCTAGATATCTAACCTTGGTGCTGGCTATAGGCGCTGAAATTCGATAAGAGTTGAAGAATCTTTTCGATGTTTGAAAGAGATGGGGTCGTGGGAATGTGAGGTGTGTTGAGTTGGTGATTGTGTGAGGAGTTGGAGGGTCTTGAGAAGGGGGTTCATCGGAAATCCTTCCCTCCGCCCTCCGTTCTTCATCCCCTTCCCATCATCCCCACCCATTCTCATCCACCCGTTCCATTTCGGCTCCTCTAACACTTTTTACATCTCCAAATCCCTACATCTCTACATCGAACTCCCCGTGCTAATATCCTATCTTCTCTGCCTCTTTCCTCTCCTGCTCTCCTCCTCTGGTCATTCACGGTCCGGTCCTTAATCGTTCTAAGGCTTGTAATTTGTTGAGTTGGGGGGCGGTGGATAGTACATAGTGGGACGGTGGGGATAGGGGTTTAGGAGTCCGATGCTGAGGGTCCGGGGGGTGGGAGCTGGGAACGTTTCTAGAGACTTCGAAGATTCTGGGGAAGACAAACGGGGCCGTTAGCGACTTCAAGGTACTAGATGTCAAGAAACATTAATGAGCCATCTCCCCCCATCCGTGACATTGACTGGTAGAAGGTCGTAGGCTCCTATCTCGCTAGGGAATGTTTGCCATTTGTATATATATATACAGTATATACGCTCTGACCCCACCAACCACTACCAATTACTCACGACCCTCCCTCCGCACTCCCTCCGTCTCCCCAATCCTAAAAACATACTTTACCGCACTCACCTTTCCCTCCTTTAGACTTTTCAGCGCCCCCTCCACGCCGCCCAACCCTCCAGGAACAACTTCATACGGATGCCCCTTGAACCACCCCTCCTGCAACCCACGCCCAAAGAAACGGAACATCACGTATCCAAACTCTTCGTTCCCGGTTTTCGTGCCGGTTTTCTTCTCAAAGGGCTTCAAGTCATCTTCTTTGAAGACGTCGCCAACATAAGTAAGGGATTGGATGATGGTGGGGGGAATCCCGGCATATTCTTTTCCGGGTAGAACTAGTGTGATTTGGCCGGTTTGGTGGTCGAGGACCTTGCAGATGTTGGTGTAGCTGCCTTTTTCACTGACGCAGTCAAATGCGTATTCCATCTTGCCACCATGCTTCTGCACCACGGCCTCGAGGCTCTGCACCAGTTTATCGTCGCCGTCTCTATAGTCTAGGATAACGTCTCCCTTGCTTTTATCTATCAGGCCCTCGACGTGCCGGACCCCCCGGCCGGCGATGCAGATTAGGGGATGGATGTTGGAAAGTTGGGCGAGCTGGATCGCGTAAGAGCCCACGGCAGAGGCCGCGCCATAAATGATCAAGGGGGTGGGGGCCAGTGGTGGGATGCCAAGGGAGGGGCAGAGAGAGGCGTTGGTAAAGACCCATTGCAGCGGTCATTGCTGCTAGGGGGATTGTTGCGGCCTCTGTAATGGGTTGCATTAGCAGAAAACTTCAGGATCGAACTGCAACTGCACAAAGTAGACACTTCAGCGAGCGAGTTATTGCAATGTACCTTCGAAGCTTGTTTCTTTGGGAATGTGAAATGTAGCATGGGAAGAGCTGATAGCGTACTCAGCATAGCTGCCTCCGGGTTGCCTCATCTGGTGGAAGGCAGCGATACGGTCGCCAGGTTTGAACTCGACGACTTTGGACCCAACAGAGTGAACGACACCTGCAATGTCGTCGCCTTGATTGATACTTGGCTTTAAGATATCGGCGTACTTCCAGTCCTTCGGATTTGACCCGGAAACAAATACTTTTGAGACAATTTGATCATCCTGTGGGTTTGGAATAGGCGAGTCGATGATCTCGACCTTTGGGCCGGCATGGATGATTGCTTCTTTCATTGTGCTGTAGAAGGCTGTTGACGTTACTTTGGCTTTGAAGGCGAATGGTTATGAAGCAGAATGCAGCAAGGACGTTGATTTGTAACAACAGCCTTTTAGTAATGTGGATTTTTGATCCCTGCGGGCTGCAAATTGGTCCGCCATCATCGGGCGGCAAATTCCGCGCTTTTAGAGTTAAGACAGCATCGTTGATTACTAAAAAGTTCAGTCGAATCATCAGCGTTTGAATCAAGAGAGAACAAGAACGAAATGTATAGCTCTGGTACACTGGCCTTCGAATAAACTGCAAGACCGAAGACGGCACAGCAGAAGACGTATACGCACATTTCACGTCTTTTTATACACTTGCTCTCTGTCCTCCAGTCTTCTGCCTCCTATCGTCCAGCAGCTTCAGCGCTGCTTGCAATTGCAATGGATTCTAGCCGGAGCTAGAATGTCCTCAATTTGGCTGCTGGACAGACCGATTGGTTTCCTTTAATATAAGTGAATAACACGAACCGTTTGGAACTTGTTCGCTGCATCCGAATTTCGACTCCAAGTGGAGAGGGAATTTATGCGCCAGACGGTTCAAGTAGCTATGGCTGCACTGCAAAGGAAAGACGTCTGGTCCCTCGTCACCTTTGCCGGATCTGCTTGGCTTTGCGCTTCTTGAATACAATGCCAGTACCTGTAGGCCCATCTTCCGTTTCTATTGAAGCACCTTCGACGTGATTGAGAATTGTACTATTTTCCGAGAGCATTCCACTGGTATCAAAGTTTTCTTTCTTGATCGAAGGCAGTTCAGAAGGCTGTGTGTCGTCCGTCTTAGTTAGCCTAGCTTCCACTGGCTGTTGCGCAGCTAATCCCTTCTTCGACTGTGGATCTTCATTAGAAGCACCATGGTCTTGTTTTACGACCTTAGTATGCTTCAGTAATGAGTCCAAGCCATCCTCTACATCACCGCCCACGATCGGATATGTCCGCGTAGTTGAACCCCAAGCCTTTCTAGCCACACTCTCTTCCGCCTCCTCCTCTTCTTGTCCCTCATATTTTCTTTTCCGTACACCCATACTGAATCCGTTTAGCTTGAAATCCTTGCTGTCTTCATCCTCCTTTACATCATCGTAGATGACCCTTTCCGAGAGTGTTTGCCAGTCACCTGCCATAGCCATTTCTCGTCGGAACTCCTCAGGAATTGCCACTCCCATCTCTGCTAGCTGTTTGAGTTGCTGCTTTCTATCGGCCGGAGTCGCCTGTCTCAAGGTGCTGTTCGCAGGAGCTGTCGCAGGCTTCCTTCTCCATGGCGCCACACCATCACCAGCCGCCGTAGATAAGGAACTAGAAACAACGCCGTTGAGCCTTGCAACTTCATCCTTGGCTCGCTGGGCATCTCGCTCCTCTCTCTCGTGTCCTCGATGGAGATCTCGGAGGAAGCGTTTGAGATTGCCTTGGTGCTTGGGTGTGGCTTCATGATTCGTCTTTTCTAGCTTGGTATCCCGGACAAAGGTTTTGCAGTGCTTGCACCAGTATTTGGGCTACCGAGAGTCAGTCGAAATGATGCAGGTTTGAGGGAATATAGAGATTTGCAAACCGTAGATTTCCAGTATTCCGACATAGCGTAGGCCGTAAAAGATGTAACATAGAATTGCTAACCCTAGCAGCGCAGATTAGTATGATATCGAGAGAACAGGTTCGCCGAGGACGCAGTTTAGAAGGGGGCGGAGGTTGCCTTGCGGTAAGACTGAACTGGTAGAAGTATGTAAAATGGTACGGTGACCTGCTAAAGCCTCGTTGGCGAACACACTACGAGTAGCGTTGGGATTGAATACACTAATCGGAAGCTACTATCGCTTATACTAATTCGGCGACTCTTGAAGCTGACTGAAACTCTTTCAAACCGCAAGCGATTTCCACGTCTTACTTGCTATTCTAGGCTGCACATCTGTGGGGCTATATGGGTCTTGCGGAGAAGGAGGAAAGCTAAGAGACGTACCTGGAACATGTCTGCTATCAGTATTTCACCAAGAAGCCTAGGTAGAGTAGGACCATCTATATCACAAAGCCAGCCTTCATCCAGACTACTTGCGCCCACCGTCTACGCCTCAAATTCACATCTTCAACCCTTGTTACAGCGACAATTATCGACAACTTCCCCACGTGCAGCTCAAGGCCCCTCACTTCTGGGTGGCCCACCATCCGGCTCTCCCTTGGCACCAACCTCATACTTCCAGCGTCCCTCCCTCCCTGCGAATACCATCATCCGCTTCGTGCCCCAGCAAACAGCATGGATAGTCGAGCGTATGGGCAAGTTCAATCGGATACTTCAGCCAGGTGTAGCAATACTATATCCCATCCTCGACCGAATAGCCTACGTTAAGAGCTTGAAAGAAGCGGCCATCGAGATTCCAAGCCAAAGCGCTATCACGGCCGATAATGTGACCTTGGACCTAGACGGTGTGCTCTACACCCGTGTCTTCGACGCCTACAAAGCTAGGTATGCTTCAACCCTCATTTCCTAGTGTTCAAGTGCATTCGAATCAAACACTAACAACCATCCTCCCTTCCACAGCTACGGCGTCGAAGACGCCGAATACGCCATCTCCCAACTCGCCCAAACAACCATGCGCTCCGAAATCGGCCGCCTCTCACTCGACCACGTCCTACGCGAGCGCGCCGCCCTCAACACCAACATCACCGAAGCAATCAACGAAGCCGCCCGCGAATGGGGCGTCATGTGCCTGCGCTACGAGATCCGCGACATCCACGCCCCCAACGGCGTCGTCGAAGCCATGCACCGTCAGGTGACCGCTGAGCGGAGCAAGCGGGCGGAGATCCTGGAGAGTGAGGGGCAGAGACAAAGTGCGATCAATATCGCCGAGGGGCGGAAACAGAGCGTGATTCTTGCGTCTGAGGCGCTGAAGTCGGAGCAGATCAATATGGCCAGCGGAGAAGCGGAAGCGATCTTGGTGCGCGCGAACGCAACGGCCAAGGGCATTGACGCCGTGGCGAGGAGTATGCGCGACGGGCGAGAAAGCGCCCAGGGGGCCGTAAGCCTCAGCGTCGCGGAGAAGTACGTTGAGGCGTTCGGGCGCTTAGCGAAAGAAGGCACGGCAGTGGTTGTGCCAGGAAATGTGGGAGACATGGGCGGCATGATTGCGAGCGCGATGGCCGTGTACGGGAAGGTGAGCGAGGGGCAGGCGAAGATCGCGGCGGGGAGGTCACAGAGTCCTGAGAGTAGGGGCGAGGGAGGGGAAGTGCTGGAGGGGGGGCAAGGGCAAGGGCAGGGAAAGACGGATGAGGTGGCGAAGAGTATGCTGCAAGGGTTTGAGGAGACGAGGCGGAAGCGGTGATTGGGGGAAGGGGGGTGATGGCGTGTAGTTATAGGCGAGTTGGCATTCCACTCGGCGACTATTGTAGGGGTATATACCTTGAAGGTTATTGGGAGGGAACAGCGCCACTTCGTCCTTGCTGATCTTTTTACCAGAACATCAAAACGACACCGCTTCGGGAAGACGGGGTTTAAGCGTGATTGAGAGTCTTCCCTGTGTTTCGTATGGCACACAGCGTCAGTTCCGGCCCCCCTTCAACTCGTACCCCAAATCTTCTTCTTCAGTTCTCCCCATTCCTCCCCGAAATTCGACCTCTCAACCGGAAACTGCTCCTTTCCCTATTCTTCAGTCGCCCAGCTTCATCCCCAGTTCCCCCCCCCTAATCCAGATCTCACTACTCTTATCCATCGATCAATAACCATGGGAAACTTTGGTTGCGATCTTCATGATGATCGTATCGTTGCACGGATATCGTTGAGGAGTTGTGAAAGGCGGGTTTTCCTCAGGGGTGGTTCTACATGGTTTTTCAGTACAGAGTTGAAGAGGTTGGTTTCTCAAAGGATATGGGGGGTTTATTTTATTTTATTTTAGCATCTTGAGGAGCTGGAGTGAGAGTTTTGCTTGCGTGTTCGGAGATGAGTCGTTTCGGTTTTTTGGGTTTTGTGTTTGAGTTCGATCGAATTCCTTATATGTTTGTCTTTCTTTGGTAAAGTTTTGCGGTTTAAGAATGTCGTGAACGAGAAGTTCGTGGGTCAGTAAATCTTGATGTTCGTCGCTCTAAACATGTTAGGAAACGTTGAACTGAGGGTCTATGCTTTTTCTGTCGAAATAGGTGACTTCGGTTTCAGTCCCACCTTCAATGCAGATGAAGATCAACTTGATTGAATGAAATTTCTCGAATTTCGAGTCTTGATTTTTTTTAGAATTCGGTTAATATATTAGTATTACAGATCATGCGTTCCCTCTAATCTAGATGAGATCATCTTTCAACAAAAAGGAATCAAGAAAGTTTCTCTCTTCATTTCAGAATTCTAGCATCGAGAATGCTTTTAGAGAGCCGCAGACCGCTGTTTTATTCGCAAAACCAGGTGCACCCGCATCCCTAAGTATGGTGACAAGGCAATGAACGCTGAGCAAGCATTCATGACTAGAAAAAGCAAAACGGTAGAAAAAACGACGGTGGGTCGCGAGGCAATGCTTTATAATGACCGCAAGTAGGAAAAAGCGAGTAGATGAACCAGTAGATAAAGGAAGTTCGTCATCACTTTTGCTATCAAGTCCGATTTCCAAACCTCTCTCACCTACCTGCATCTCTATCCACCACTCACACTAAGAAGAGTCCATCGAATCGCTCTTCAAGCATTGATGTGTCATAGAGAACGACTAGTATCCCGAAAACCGTTTTCGACGTTTTGTTCCATGATTTGAAAAGCTCGGAGCGCTTACTCCTGCGGCGTCCGCAATAGGGGCTTTCGGTCAAGAACAAAGATACGGCGGGCCCAAAGACGATGCTTTGTGGGAGACCATCTGTCCGGCAGATGTCAGCCGAAGCTAAATAGCACTATTCTTAAAAACGTTATTGTGGTAGAAGTGGGGACAACGGCAATGATTGCGAGATCTGCTGTCAAGTGCTGAAACTGTGCCGACTCTGTTCAGCTAATTTTGGTAGGCTAAGAGAGGGAGAGCTTCTGGTGTTTCGATCGATGTCTGAATATTGTCTGGTGCAAATAGCTGGTGCAGAGAAGAGAAAAATGGGAACTTATTATTACCAAATCACGATGGTTGAAGAACGAGACTCGATAGGTATAGTTCTGTTGATAGATAGCTGGCGACTCTTTCTCGGTTGCAGACTATGAACGCTGTTACGAACAACGCAAGTTCAGAATTAACAATTTAAGATTCAGAATTCAAGAAATTCGTTGAATGATAGAAGCATTTTAAATCGCCGAGACTTTTCCGAACTGCAGCTCTAACGAGACCAGTATGTAGTGTGACCGCACCCAATCAATGCATAGAAATATCAGCTCGAGCAACATAACCCGCAACATAACCCATCACATGTGCAAAAATGCTTCGTTTTCCATAATTTTTGCATCATTTATAAGATCTCGTTCAGTCAATTGAATTAAATCAAACTCAACTGTTTTCATAGCTAAATGAACTTTACCAAGGGTCTGGGAATACTTTAACCAAAGAAGTTCTGGTTATGAACAAGAAAAAGCGAATACAACTGTTTGATAAAACTAACACTTTACTGTCCCGCACATGCTTGGTCTGAGTTATAGAAGAAGATCAAGAAGGATCAAGTTGATGGCTCTTATTGCGCCGCTTTGCCGCAATTCAATGCTTGCAAAGAAGAGCCGAAGCAAGATACAGAAGATCAATTGTGTCTCAGCTAGTAAATGGTTGACAAAGATCGAGAACTCAGAATGCTGCGAAGGGTCGTTGAACAAGCATTTTCGAGGTGAGTGAGTCTAAACGAGGAGAAGGCTGAGAAGCTTGCAAGCTGCAGTCTACATCTGGTTGCTTGGAATTTTGATCTCAGTCGTCTTCTCTTGCGTTCCTGTCCAGAAAAGTTGGATGCCGATGATTGATGGCCATTGCTCGAACGTAGACACCGTGTGGTTGGGAAGCGTGATTCCTTCTACGATAATCGATCTGATTATTCTAATCATGCCTTTGCCGATGATTTGGAAGCTGAAGATGAAACTCACGAAGAAGATACTGGTCATGGGGGTTTTCGTGTGTGGATATTTGTAAGAAACACATTTTCAGGACCGTGACCGTTGCTGATAAGCTGCGTTTTAAAGTTATAGTGGTATCCCTGGGCCGTCTCATCACTGTCATCCAAGCTGGTCCAGGTCTTCAGGAAGATGTGACCTGTGAGTATCATCATTTATCTCAACTTCTCAAGCACAGTGCTCTCAAGAGACAATGCCTGACACCGTCAACTTCATCAGGGAATACCGTCACCCCTATATTTTGGCTCGCTTGCGAAGTTCCTATCTCTGTCACCAGCGTTAGCCTTCCCAGCATATTCTTCCTTGTACGGCGCGGCTATCGCGAAGGACTATCGTCTCTCATCCGCACACATCCACGGGGCTCTCGTGCCAGACTCCATGGCCTAAGCCCTCATGATACGGAGGCCAGTAGTCGGCGTCTACAGGATGTGCCTATCGAGCTGGGTATGCACTCGTCGGACTCCACCCGCAAGATGGCGTTTTTGGGGTCAGAGCAAAACTATCACGCAGAGGCATCCAAAGGATCGTCGTATCATGAATCGTTGATAGAGGAAAGTGGGAAGAGCTCGGGCTCGGGCTCGGGTATTCATGTTAAGAATGAGGTGGAGATTAGAAGGTAACAGGCAGGTTTTGAAGAATTGGTACCCTAGATGGTGTTGGATAGGTTGGTTGCCTCAGGTTCTCAGAGGCAAGTACGAGTACAGTGCGTTCAACTGCGCTCTAAGCCGAATTCTCTTTGCCAGTTCACGACGCAGAAAAGGTATGTGAGACGCGGCTGATAAACGAACCTGTATAATACTACGCAAGAAATAAAATCAAACATTTGCATACAACTCCTTTCCATAGAAAACGTACATCGCCCCAGTCAGTCGACTGCAGTGCTGGAGCTGCCACATTGGGGAAATAGTCACGCAAGCTCTATTGCGAAAATCGTGCACGCCCCCAGCCTGGGCATGCATAAGGTACAAGGGCGAAGGCCAACCCGTTGCTCTCCTCGCTTGTTCCTCCCTCCCCCAGATTTCCCTGTATACCAACACCACTATCGTCTTGCAGTGTAAATGCCCCTCTAGCAGGCAAATCCACAGTCCATGTCATTAACATCAGTTCCACGCGCCCGAGCAGTATCTCCCATGGTGCATCTAGAAGTATCAATATTCGCCCACTTATCGGTCCCATACGCAAAGGTGATGTGTGCCGTGCTCGTTGATTGTATATCTATATAAGCGGCGACTTCCATTGTAAGCGGTAGCTGACTATCGACGCTGACGGAGGGGGTAAGGTCGGTTCTGTCCAAGTGCCCGATCTGAACTCCTTTGGCATCTTTCAGAGTTACTTCCACGGCAAATTGATTGTTGTACGTAAGTGCCGACTGTGTGTATAGAGTGACGTGCATGCCGCAAGCACCTGTTGCGTAGCTGCGAGCTGCGAGGTCTGAGTCCCGAGTTGCGAGAGCTGCGGTGGTTGGGAGGACGGCGCTGGAGATGGTGGAGAAGAAGGTCGCGAGGGTCGCGAGAGTGGCGATACTCGTAGAGGATGAGAGGGACTTCATGATCGGAATTGAGAACGTGGGAAGGTAGTACTGTCGACACTAAGGAATGAAAAGTATGCTGAAGGATCAAGAGTCTTTGGAATAGACTGCTGTAAACACTGATCTTTGATCTTTGCTGAGGTAAATGATGAAGATAGATATTCGCATGCTGTTGAAAAAGAAAGAAAATTCATCGACTTCTTATACCTCTCTATAATTCGCTTGAATGCATCCTAACTAATATTTGCTGCGCCTTCCAACATTCATCGAATCATTCAAACCCTGTTGGAATAGAAATTGTCTTGTTCACTGCCGAATGTTGGAAACAGGGAACAGCCCTGTGGTTAGTAATCTTCGCTTGCATTCGACGCTAGAGAATTCAGGGAATTCAGGGGATTTACCTTCTTTTCACTTCTTTCTTCCTCCGTAGTTTCTCCCTACCAGATAGTTCAACCAATATATCTACATGTCTTTCTACCCTAATGACCTCGTATATCAAGACCGAATAGTCCTTATAATTAAGGTCTAAGAAACCGTTTATTCTATCGTCGCTATTTGTTAGTATGTTGACTTTTGCGAGTACGCAGATTGGACACAATCTGCTAGCTCAAGTCGAGTATTCTTAGCAAGTCGTTCATCACGATCTATCTTACGTTCGTACGAAGTACTTCGCAAAGTAACGCGAAATATAGAGAAATACGCTAACATCATCATTTCGGCACCAAAGATAGAAAGAAAATAGTAAGTCTAATGCAAGAGGCTAAGAAAACAGATCGCGCAAATGTTATCAACACGACCATGATTGCTCAAAGCATTCAAACTGGACCATTAGTCATCTTTGGCGCTATCATATTGCCTCAGTTTTCAGACGTGCCAGCGTCGCTAAGCCCCTTCGGGCTAGCCTTGGCTGACTCGGCAGCGTACGGGCGGGCCATAGCCTCTTGCTCGCTCAGGTTATCGGGCGCTTTCCCCTGCACTGCCTGCTGAACCTGGTCCTTGGAGAGTCCAGCGACGACAGCAATCTCCGAATGCGCGTAGAGCACGTACGGCGCATCGTACACGGCCAACACGGCGAGAATGGAGAGCTCTCGCTCACGGGGAGTAAATCGCTTCTGCCCGGTAACCGCAAAATGCGAGTTTAAACCATGGTTCTATCAATTCGGGGGTGTAGCTGCAAGTAGATTCTCAGCTACGGAGTCTGTTGGACCGTGAAGCAGCGCAGATACGTACAAGATAGATGAGTAGGGACCGTAGAATTTGCCGGTTGCGTCTTTGTAGTCAAGCTGGGGTACTTTTGGCGAAGACTTTTTGGACTCCGGCTTCGACGAGCTGTTGCGAAGAGTCGAATTCCTCGGATAGTATGACTGGGAAACAAGACATTGTGGGTCGTTGATGGGGAAAATGCTAAGTAGGGATGATGGAGGATGGCAGAGTGGGCATGGGAGGGAGAATGACTAGAATATATACTGCCGCCATTGAGAACGTGACGCCAGCCTGTAATAACAGCACACCCTCAGGCCTCAATCCAATTACAAAAAGAGACTGGGCTTGTTGGAACATGGCATTTAATTGTTGATGCGACTGCAACGAGGGGTGACTCGAGGCCTACAAGGAAGAGAGGCACAGTAGAAGGCGGGGGGTTGCAGTGGGCTGCTGCGTCCGTCATTGGACATTGCACTGCGACGCTGGCACCTGACCGGGGCCTGCGATGGTATACATATATGTAGCACTTGAGATGCAGATCTTATCGTCACTATCTCTCTCGGACCCTACCACCGAGCTCTGTACCGATCGAACCATCTATCTCACCCCACAATGCCTTCCACAACCTCTCCGCCGATTCCCAAGCATGTGATTATTGTAAGAGCCGGGCATCGCCCACCATCTGGAGACGTGGCTAACTGAGTCCAGATTGGGGGTTCACTGTCCAGTCTCATGCACGGCATAATGCTGCACCGCCTGGGATCCAACGTCCACATCCTCGAGCAAAGTCCCACTTCGACGCCGGTGAGCCACATGGCGGGCGTCTGTGCTGGCTCCGACGTGCTCTGCTTTCTTAAGAAGTTTGACCGGCTCGGCGACGTCCCGTTGGGCACCCCGAGCGTGTGCCTCCAGTCAGTTGATGCTCAAGGTTCAATCTCGGTCTTTTTGAGGGCTGAGCGGTTGATGACGAGCTGGGACGCGCTCTATTTCCGACTACGCGCGAACTTTGACGGGTTGAAGAGTGAGTACAGTCAAAGTCCACCGCAGATCAACGATGGCGAAGATGGTCCGGTGGCAGTATACAATATTGGTAAACAAGTCACGTCGATTGAGGTTGTTGGCATACAAGTCCGGGTGATCTATTGGGACTTGTCCGCCGGAAAGAGCGTGGAGACTCTTGCGGACCTTGTACTTGGAGCAGATGGGCCGAACTCGATCGTGCGCAAGACCTTTCTCGGCCCTGGTATCGCTGAGCGTCGATATGCTGGGTACTTGGCGTGGCGTGGAGTTGTCCCTGAAAATCAAGTGTCGGAGGAGACACGGAAGCTGTTCAGAGCAAACATCACCTACTCCATTGTGAAAGGCGGCCACGTTATTGTGTAGGCAGGCAGACCGGCCATCGTCATGTACAAGCCAGTGTTTAGGCCACTTTGCTAATCCGCTCGCTAGATACAACATTCCAGGTGAGCTCGGTAGCATTGACGAAGGCTCCAGGCTTCTGAACTTCTGCTGGTACACGAACCAGGACCCAAGCGGCCTGGCCGACGTTATGACTGATGTAGACGCCATCCATCATCACACTTCCGTTCCGGCTGGCAAGGTACGCGCCTCCATTTGGGCCCGGCAGCGAGAGTTGGCGCATTCTCTTTTCATCCCACCCTATCTAGAAGTGATAGAGAAGATCGCCAGCCCCTTCATTCATCTCATCACAGACTATTGGTCGCCGCAAGCCTCGTTCGCCAACGGCAAGGTTCTTCTTATAGGCGATGCTTCGGCTCTAATGCGACCCCACATTGCATTCAGTACCAACCAGGCAGCGTTCCAGTGCATGCTGGTGGAAAAGCTAGTCAAGGGCGAGTTGAGTTCCCGGACATGGGACTGGCAGATCACGCGTTTCACTTACCTTCATTGGCGTAGAAGTGTCTGGTTTGGCGAGTACTTCCAGCGACCATTATATTCCTCGCTGTTCGCGGCCGTAAGCTACTGGGCTGCTGCTGCTGTGCAGACTGCCAGATACTGGTCCGGAACTATGCCACAGGCCGGAGCGTGATCATTTGGACTATCCATGCTGTCTTCCCGCTGAGTAAGATTTTTGAGCGTTTGCTCACAGGACCCTATAAAGAACTCACAATCATATCTTTCCCAACGCTGGTTCAATCCTCCCGAGATCAATAAGAGCTTCTTATTTTCTTCATTTGTGGCATTGATGGGATAAAGATCGCTTGGTTCAATTGCAAAGTTCTGCACATCGTCATCTCAAGGCTCTTCAATAGAACAAGAAGTGAATCTAAAACACCACAAAGAATTGATAAAAGACACAGCTTTATTTTTGGTCTCCTTCGTTTGTCAGTGTCGTTGCCAAGCAAGGCAGAAAAAGGCAAAAGCGGCACAGCAGTATATGTTACAGCTGCCTAGCAGCGCCAGAACATCCCTCATAAACCCAACATTCAGTATTGCAGAGGAAATCAAATTGAGTAGAAGATAATACGTGTTGACGACCAAGCACAGTAGCAATAGCCAAGTCAGCGGCCACTGTCTGATGGGGGAACGCTGGTTAGCCATGGGTGCCATCTCTTCTAGACAACGCTTAAGTAGACAAGGCTACGTTCTTCCACGAGTACGAGAAGGCTACGTAATTGATGTGCGAATCTGTGCATACAAGCATAGTGCATCAAAGCATAGTGCAGGAGAAGGGTTCAAAGCACCGCCGCTCAACTCCGTTGGTGTAAAGTTGTAACAGCTGTCAGGAATCATGACGGTAAACACTACTAGAGGTATTAATTGACGAATAGATATTCGCAGAAATGAGCGATTGCAGTCGAAACAGGGTTTGGGTGGCTTTGAACTAGGAAGATGTTGGCAAACGGTCAAACAACGTTGCTTGGCGTCATTCAAACATGATCTATCTAACATTAACAACGCCATAGCATATCTCAAATAAATACCTAGCCATTGGAGACAGAAGGTCACAATCCTTAAAATTACAATCATCGCACGTGGTAGAGCTCTAACATCAGCACCCACGCCATCATGGCAAGTCTCCCCACCGCCACAAGGCCTAGATCACCCAACGATTAACCCTTCCCCACAGGCGTCTACCCACGACTCCAAAAAGCGTCTTGCCCTCGCCATAATTGACTTCCTCTCCACCTCCCTGAAAGATGGCACTCTCACTCCTGAAGACGCTGAATCAGTCGAAGTCGCTCAATCCTGCATCGCCGACACCTTCCACGTCGACCCCACCAACAAAGCCGCCATGCAAGATGCTATTGGCGGTCAATCTCTCCTCAGCATTTACGGTGTCTACGAGAAACTCAAGGGCAAATCCACTGCTAGTACTGCAGGTGCCAGCAGCGCGAGCGAGGGACGACCAAGTACACCTATCACGCCCAGCGCATCGAAAGACGGTGGAGCCAAACCCGCCGGGCAAAGTGGTACGAACAAAGAAGCAGAAGGGTGCAAGGGTAATGGCAATGCGGCTATGGCGAGAAAGGACTACCCAGCAGCAATTGACGCTTATAGCAAAGCTATTGCATTGGAGCCACTGAACCCTGTCTACTTATCCAACCGCGCAGCAGCGTACTCTGCTTCACACAAACACCACGAGGCACAAACAGATGCAGAAATGGCAGTGGCCGCGGACCCTAAGTACACCAAAGCATGGAGTAGGCTGGGCTTAGCGAGATACGTGCTCGGAGATGCGAAAGGAAGCATGGAGGCTTACGCCAAGGGCACAGAATACGAGGGGAATGGAGGAAGTGACGCGATGAAGAAGGGCTTCAAGACCGCGAAGGAGAAAGCCGATGAGGAGGAGAAAGAGGGTCACGGTGATGAGAATGAGGATGACGTGGGAAGTACAAGAGGAGCAGGCGCTGGTGGCGCTGGAGGAATGCCAGACCTTGCTTCGCTAGCAGGAATGATGGGCGGAGGAGGAGGTGGCGGCGGTGCAGGAGGCATGCCCGACCTCTCCGCCTTGGCTGGCATAATGGGCGGCGGACGAGGCGGAGCCGACGGACCGGATCTTAGCTCCATCATGAACAACCCGATGTTCGCTAACATGGCGCAGAACCTGATGAGCAATCCCGGTGCAATGAGCGGCCTGATGAACAACCCGCAAATAAGGCAGATGGCGGAGCGGTTCGGGATGGGCGGTGCTGGTGGAGGACCAGGGGCAGGAGCAGGAGGAGAAGAGGCTGGTGGAGAGGCTCGAGGAGGTGCTGGCGGAGGGGGTATGCCGGATATTGGAGCGTTGTTGCAGGACCCGAATATCGCGGAGATGTGAGTTCATGCTATAAGCTACAAACCTCACTCAAACACTAACACATCCTAGGGCGCGAAATTTGATGGGCGGAGCAGGGCGAGGTGCTGGCGGGGGTAGAGGATCTGGTTGAGGCTGTTGCATAGACACAGTTCGAATAGAGAACAGCCTAGTAAATTATGAGTTTAACGTAGTACGAAGCGCTTTGTTCCGGTCATGCAGCCAACTACCGCCAGCATTGCAGGATGAGCTTGTGCCTCACCAGCACACATTTGGTTCTCGAGTGGGTATGATTGATCTTAGGCTGAAACAAATCTGACGTCTTGACGGGCAGTACCAATCTCTACCTTCTAGTGCACACAATGGTTTTCCGCACCTATGCGTCTATACCCACGCTTATTTCCGAACAACATCTCTACTCCGCAACCCTCAACCTCTCCACTCCCTCCGCCTCCCCCTCCTCCTCCTCCTCCTCCTCCATCTTCCCCACCATCCCCCTCTCCCACAACTCCCTCCCCGTCATCCTCTCTTCCCCCCCCCCCCCCTTCCTCCTCCCCTCCCCCTCCTCCCTTTCTCTCCTCTTCTCCTCCTCCCTCCCCTCCGCCTCAGCCCTGAACCGCTCCCTCCACTCCCAAAAGCTCTCCCGCGTAACCGCCTGCCCGTGAAACTTGCGATTCTCCTCTTCCTCTCTTTCCGTCGCTTCTCGATCTCTTTCCGCCTGCGCGGAGGCCTGGCGGGCGGCGATGAGGGTTTCGGCGTGCTCTTTTAGCGCGCTGACGAGGGTGAAGATCATGGCCATGCCGAGGTTTTCGGTTATGGTTGGGGCGAGGGCGGTGAGGAGGGTGGGTTTGTCGGAGTGGATGTCTAGCAGGGGGGTTTTGGGGGCGTTGGGGGGGGCGGAGAGGTCGAGGAGGGGGGGGTCGTCGGGGTAGGTGGGGGGGAGGGTTATGGTGAGGAGGATTGTGGCTGGGGTTGGGTTAGTGGGTGGTGTTGTCGGGAACGGGTATTCCGAGCTTACGGGGTTCGGATTCGTCGTCATCGTGCTGTGTGATATCTAGTGCTATCGAGATCCGGTAAGCGGTTTCTGAGATATCTGATAGCTGTCAGCGACAAAGGTCGTAAGGCCAAAGTAGATATATATGGATACCTGTGATTTCGTCGGGGAATATCGAGTCGAGGACTTCCCTCTCCTCTGTCTGCTCCTCACGACCCATATTTCCATTTCTGCCTCTATGTTTCTTCCCACCCCACCAAAACTTCACGACATGAAGTCCATAAGGCTAAGCGATAGCGGGACCGGCCCGCGCACTATAAACGGGAGTTTCCGCAACTCAATCTAATCTCCAACCACACAACAATGAACGCGCGAAGAAGTATTCGCAATCTTTTCGCCAAAAAATATGATAAGAGTGTTCCCCTTCTCGTCGTCACATTAATATCACTTGCAATCGTTGAACGGCAATGGCAAGGTCCAGAACCCGAAGTTCTGCGGTAAAGGGGCAGAGCGGCAACGCAAAGGAGAGAAATGCAGCAGTTCTACATGGAACAAGAGTCCCGCGACCTTCCTCCTTCAAACCCAGACCAACGCCTGCCTCCCTCCTAGCTCAAGCCACAACTTTCCTTCACACCTCTCAACCTGATGACGCTCTTCCGCTCGCTCTTCGCGCCCTGGCACTTTCTCAACCAGACCCCTCAAGCCCCACACCAAAGGCCCTCCCCGCCCTAAACCTCCTCGCAGAAATCAATCTCGAGCTCGGCGATGCCGACGAAGCGCGCACTTACTTCCTACAAGCCGAATCGCTCGACCCCGACGGTACGACCCCCGAAGCCGACGGCGGCGGGGCAGAGAAATTCCTCTGGCTCGCCCAACTGAGCGAAGAAGGCGGCCACGACAGCGTGCACTGGTTCGAAAAAGGCGCTGAAATCCTACGGCGTGACACCAGCACTCTCCTCGGCGAGTCCCTCTTACTAGAGAAACGGAAAAAACTCGCCGGAGCCCTCTGCGGCATCATCGAACTCTACATGACCGACCTCTCCTGGGACCCCTCCGCCGAACCCACTTGCGAATCCCTCATCACCGAAGCCCTCCTCACCTGCCCATCCTCGCCCGAACCCCTGCAAACCCTCGCCTCCATCCGCATCTCGCAGCAGCGGATCCCAGAAGCGAAATCTGCGCTCGGGGGCAGCATGCAGCTATGGCGCAATCTCCCGCCCGAACACACCTCCGTCCCCGATTTCCCCACGCGCATCTCGCTGGCGCGCTTGCTTATGGAAGTCGCGCTCGAAGACGAAGCGCTGGAGGTGCTGGAGCGGCTCGTTGGCGAAGACGACGGCAGCGTCGAGGCGTGGTATCTCGGCGGCTGGTGCTTGTATCTCTCCGGTGTCGCGAAGAGAGACGATCCTCGGAACGGAGGGGATGAGGATGAGGGGGAGTGGAAGGCGCTGTGGGTGGAGAGTAGAGACTGGTTGCAGAATGCGCTGAAGCTGTACGTGATGGTGGGGTATGAGGATGAGCGGTTGAGGGAACACGCGGTGGAGTTGGTTGGGGAGATTGGGGGTGTGGTTGTGGAGGGGGATGAGGGGAATGAGGAGGTGGGGATGGGCGAAGAGGGGTGGGAGAGTGAAGGGGAGGATGGGGAGGATGGTGATGATGATGATGAGATGCATGATGTTTAATATCATGATAGAATCGACTACTGAATAGAAATGACAAGGACCTCAATATAGCCTTGAATTTAGCCTTAGCTGCCACCCGTCGACTTCCCAACACCAGAAACCCAGCACCGAGAAAACCGCCATGACAAACCAAACCCCCTTTAAGACCTACCATATCAACAAGGTTACATACACACCCACAACCTCTGTGAACCGCAGAGCATAAGCGCGATCTTCTAGCACGGAAAGCCCCATGATCAGGACCCGCTCGCTGCACCAATAAAATTTCCATAACCACCAAAAACCCTTACAAATCGTTCCAAGTGTGTACTTCGTATGTACTGTACGTCACCAAGTGGGCATCAAAGAAATACTAAGCCGTAGCCAAGCAGCCTAATTCTCGACCGTTTGCCGGGTAACAGCACGCCACCAGCATATATTAGTATTAGTGCATTTCGATTCTCGATGGCTCGGTCATTCCCCTCAATACAATAGTCAGGCTTTCTCAGAGATGATCAGGCTTTCCGTTCGAAAGCTTCTTCAAGAAGGAGAACTAGTAAAGTAGGCCCGGGCAAGCAAAAGGGCCTTTGTTGAACCTATCAAAGGGGGTGTAAAGCAGCGACTGTAGCCACATTAGCCTGGAGTGCACGTGAGTGTGCCGCTGCCTGTATCTTCTCCTTATCCCAAAGGCGCAAAATCATCGAACCCGACTTCTCCGGTGATCTCTTTGGTATACCTCTGCAACCGCTGCAGTTGCTCGATGATATCTGTCAAGGCAGACGAATACGCATAATGATAGACATCCGCCCACCTCCTTGTCTTCCCACTGCTTACTTCCTCCACTCTGTTCGCTGGCTGCTCAGCCTCAACCTGCTCCATACGATCCAGCAACCGCTGTCTTGCCGCCGCTGCCGACGGGAGATACCGCGGCACGGGACGGTCGGTACGAAGCGCGCAGGCGAGGATGTAAAGGTTCATTAGAATGACGGCGACGGCGTCACGGCGAGGGCCCATGAGGGAAGAGTTCGCGGAAGGGGAGTTGGCGAGCATGTGGGGTTGGAAGTAGAGGCTCGATTGACGGACTTCGACGAGGTGATCAAAAAGTCGCTCGCAGGCGTCGATGAGGGCGCTGTAGGGGAGAGGGTCGAAAGGGGCTCGAAGACGGATCTCATGCCTCGTGAGCTCCATGAGCTGCCGTATGCGGACAAATCCTTCTCGTAATCGAGCTTCAAGCATCTCAGACCTTGCGACATCCTCTGGGCCAGGTTCTTGACCGTCGGTGTAGTATATGTATTTGGCCACAATGCTTCGGTAAAGAATCGCAGAGTGTAGCATCATGGCTGATAGCGACTTTCTGAGCTCGTGACGGGCAACGAAAGGCCACAGTACCCAATTAACCAGTAGCGCCGCGACGACGCCGACAATGAAGGCCACACCTCTGGTCCAGGCAAATATAATTATCGTCGGCTTACCGCCTTCGGTATAGGCGCCCAACGAGATGATTATGAAGCTGATGCAACCGACTACGCCTGAGCGAGGATGTGAGCTTTGCGTATATCTGTGCAGCATCGGTATCATAAACAGGGCAGCAAAGACAGCCATGATGTACGGGTTGCCACCACCCGCAGCGTAAGCCAACGCCGCCCATATTGCTCCGATAGCAGCATAGGCAACCCTCACCGTAAGGTCTTGGAAAGTACCGCCGACCCGAGGGTGCATCATCAGCCACACTGTAACTACGGCCCACCAGCTTTCATGAGTATTCCACCAACCACGGCTTTGTACCAGCCAAGCTGGAACAGATACAAGCGTGGTGATTAGTGCTACTTTGAAAGCAAATCGAGACTCGAAACCCTGAAGGTTATGGAGAAATTTCCATATTCCAAATCGGAATTTTATTCTTCTAGGCACACCTTCATCTTCTCCCATGGCAAGCTTTTTCTCTTGTTCAAATTGACCAATAACAGGCATTTGATTGGTAGGGACACCAGAAGCATCGTTGGCCGCTGGATTGCGAGGCGTCGGAACAAAGACTTTGCTCTGAAGCTCTCTCATTGTCCTCTCCAACTGGTCTTTGCTCTGGAAGTAGAAGCCAGCTGTCAAGCCACCTCGGTCGTGACGAACCTGTGCGTTGCATCGAAGTAATGCCTTTGGCAAAGGGTATGATGGAAGTCGTAGTCTTAACGGTCGGTCTTCCAGCTGAATGTGCAGGATCTTCCCTAGGAGGGCTTCGACTTTGTCCGTTGCCTGACGGACGGGGTGAACGAAGAGAAACAATTTCACGACTTCGGGATAATCCGAGTACATAGACGGTAGCTCCGAGTGATTGGTCAATGAGGTTTCGGCAGAGTCGAAGATATCTCTGGTCACTCTTAGACGGTCGAGAGCTTTAGGTATGTCTGGAGTGTTGTTGGTGGGTTTAGCTTGCTTGTATCCACCCGCAGCCATAATGAACACGTTACATATATCGATACCACCTGACATGGCTTCGATTAGTTCTTTAGTTGGTCCGGCAAGAATCTGGCATATCAAGCGTAAAACAGAAGCATCATCTGGTGATGAAATTGGACCATCATCGGTTTCGTCTGTGTTTTTTTCAAATGGACCTATAATGTCGAACAGCGTTGTATCTGGTCTGATTGCCAGAACTGCACTAATAACTCCTTGCACGAGATTGCGCATTGATCTGATGTCATCTGGACGAAAACGAGAAATGGACAAGTCGATCGAGAAGTCTCGAACCGCTTCTGAAAGATTGACAAAGTTCCATGTTAGATCTCGCCTTGAGCGGTCTTTATCCTGCTGTGGTAGGAAAAGTCCATTTTGCAATGCGTTGAGCGAACGATGGAATGCAATACTACCTAGCAGTGAGATAGTCTGCTATATCAGTATCACGAAGAAAGCTTACCTGATTGAACGAGAACCGGTATCGGGAAATACAAAGACCGAAACCAGAAGGCATATTGCTTGTCCAAGAACCCATGGTATACCATAATTAAACAGTTTCTTCCAGCCTACAGCTCCAGAGGTATCTGCAAGACAAGTATAACATATAGCTATGCCGGCTGATATCACAGCCTGGAAGAATCTCATATATATACAACGTAACCAGGCAATAGCAGTATTGAATAACACCAGGAACGTAGCTAGGACTCCACCATATCCTGAACGAGCTGGGTCTGTTGATGTCGAAACGTAGAGCGCAAGAGACCCCCATGCGAGTCCGGCTACAGTGCCAATGATAGTCAATATAGCACCATCAATCTGAGAGCCTACTGGTCTTCCAGGATGGTTGACGATGGCTGATAAAACCATTATATAGTTATATCTTCCCAGCCAGTCTCTTGCAGCGGGAATGAGACAAATCACGTACGTAATGAAGAAACCTAGGAATGACTTGGCAAGCTTGATCCCAGCTCTGGAAGTGGTAAGCTGCTTGATGATATCCGATATTTCATGCCACTGCAGCGGGAAAAACCGGCGTATTGATAACGGATCCTTCTTTCGAAATCCATCTGGTAAGGTTTCAGAGGCCTCCTTCATCATCTGCACATGATCACGGTTTAGTGGACGATAGAAAGATGCATCGAAGAAGCCATCTCGTGATTCTTGCACACCATAGGTTTCAAGATCAACGTCAACTGCCTGCAAGAGATGCTGCAGCTGAAGATGGCTCATGCTCGCTCGAGGGGATGGAGCAACGGAGCCTCGAAGAGCTCCATTGTCCAAGGATCCTGGCAGAGATTCCCTGTTGCGAGCCAGATCCCTGGCGTAAGAACCGAGATAGACATTGGGAGTGATAGGCCGTGAAAGGCTTGACTCTCTACTCTGTGCGATGTCAGGAGTTTTGTGCCTCAGCTGCGGTTGCTGTTGGGAAGACGAGGAAGTGCCAGATTCATCTGCCTTTTGGTAGGTTGGGGCTCTGAAACGGATGCTGGGTCCATTGTTGTTTCCTGCCATTGCCTGGGATAGAGCAAGCGTGGTGTTCCCACAGTTCCATTTCCGAATAACATACGAACGAACATGACCATCTTTTCGTCACAGCTTCCCCAGAACTTCATTCAGCAGAAGCGGTTTCACATGTTCTCATTCATAAGGCTGGACTCTGCCGCGTCAAACTTCTGCATACGGCCTAGCTCGAGCACGGTTATCTGGCGGCACTCGAGTCCATCAGTAGGGCATCCCAGAAGGCAGTCGTCTTCGGTCAACCTCAGACATGGCGAGTGTTGACGGGACTCTGGCCGAGTCTCCGCTTAAAGTGCGTGCCACCGAGATTATAGACCTCTCCGAAGACAGCTCGGTCGATCAGCTCATAGGCGCAATTGAACGAAAAGGCGAGCGCGACGCGTTGACGAATATCGACACAGATCTTTCGGAGGAGGAAGACGATGATGATCAATGGTCTCTTTACGAGGATGCTCTGGAAGGTATGGGGGATGAGGAATCGCTTGATGGCAGTGTGTACCCTTTCTCGAATGTCAATAGCATCAATTACTGACCACGTGAAGTGCACGACGCATGTACTGTTGAAGAATCTCTCGCTCTCCGGAGGAAGGTACGGCTAGTTGGCCCCGATCAGTTTATCACGGAGACTATCGAAGCTCGCAAGTATACGGCGAAGAAGCTATGTACTGCTTTCGGCATCAGACCGCCATCATTCTTACATGGAGAGCCTGACGAGGCATACTACTCTCTACTGGGTCTGGGAATCTCTCGAGAGCTTGCAAAGAGGGTCAAGCTCCCTCAGTACAATACGATCGACGATGCAGTGTCTTTGCTGAAGAAATCAAAGAACGTTATCGTTCTCACCGGTGCTGGGATATCAACTAGTCTCGGCATACCTGACTTCAGATCGAAAGAGACCGGCCTCTACTCACAGCTTCAGCACCTCGGCCTTAGCGATCCACAAGAAGTATTCGACATCAGCCTGTTTCGAGAAGATCCCTGCATCTTCTACTCTGTTGCCAAGGACATACTACCAACAACCAACAAATTCTCGCCCACTCACGCGTTCATAAGGCTCCTACAAGAAAAGGGCAAGCTTCTCACCAACTTCACTCAAAACATAGATAACCTTGAAGGGCATGCTGGGATCCTTCCCGAGAAGTTAATACAGTGCCACGGCTCATTCGCAACTGCCTCTTGCGTTGAGTGCAAATACAGAGTCAAGGGAGAAGAAATCTACAAAGACCTGAAAGCCGGCCGGGTAGCACGCTGCGACCGATGCATACGCCGTTTAAGGCAATCAAAGCCAGGCGGTCTCAAGCGAAAACGCAGCTCAAATGCAGCCTTGCTTGGCAAAAAAAAGCGCCAGGAATACGAAGACAGTTCTGACGATGAGGACTTTGACATCGCCGTTGCAGGGGTAATGAAGCCCGACATCACCTTCTTCGGCGAAGACCTCCCAGCCACATTCCACGACCGCCTCGCCAACCACGACCGCGACCTCGTAGACCTCGTCCTCGTCATCGGGACATCGTTGAAAGTCGCCCCGGTTTCAGAAGTCGTGGGCTTCTTGCCACCGAATATACCTCAAATGTACATCTCGCGCGAGCCCTGCTCACACGTCGATTTCGACGTCGATATGCTTGGGGATTGCGATATCGTGGTTACGGAGCTCGCTCGCCGCGCTGGCTGGGACTTGCGGCATGAGATGATACCCGAGGAGTCAGGTGTTGAGGTGAAGTTGCACGAGGGATATGAATCTAGGTTTTCTTTCAAGATTGGCAAGGCGTGAGTCTGGCGTTAACAGCTTCTGTCCTCTTTCGGCCTATTGTCCATAACCGTTTGCATACTCGAGGGGACTTGCAAGCGAGGCGTCTGGCGAGTGGCTTCTTCTAATATAGCATCTCTGATGCTCCATATGTACTATGTTGGTTTCTGTCCCGCATAGAGCTCATACCCTAGACTGCGAATTTAAGCACATTCTTGCCTTGAAATCTACTAAACTTGAAGGGGGCATTATAGCATTCAAACGAGCTTCCCAAAAACGCGTCTGACACAGGGAGCTTTCCCGCACCGTCTCATCTCTAGAATCATTCCGCGAGCGTCGTCCGAAGCGACGAAGATAATCACGGTGCATTTTTAGCCCTGGCTAGGCGGTGATCTTTGCTCCATACCTCCACCACTACTCTCGGTACCACCCACCACCTCCCTCCCAACTCATTCAATCCACACTCCTCATCACGATTCCCAGTAGTGCTGTTATCTGATACGTTCAGTCATTGAACTTGTTTATCTTGGAAACAGGGAACAGTACTGTTACCCCTGTTGTCAGTAATCTCCGCTCCGAGCCCCATAGGGCTGGGGCTACGGGATTCAGAGTTTCCCTGGTGTATTCCCTTTTGGCTGCTGTCGTAACGTTGAATGGTGGGATTACCGGTATCTTCAGCTTCCCCGAGATGATTCATCAGAGACCTTTGGATTTCAGTGCACTGGTGATATCTATCCTCCATGATTCATCATTCTCGTTCCCCTTTAGTTTAGAAGACCTGTAGGTATCTGAGCTTTCCATTTGTGGTTAAGGTATGAGGGTCAGAAGGAGCATATGTGCACGTGGATATGTTGACTGAACTACAAGTAGAAGGTGTACAAACGAAAGACGAAAACTCTGAATCCCCTAGCGTCAGCCCTGTAGGGCTCGGAGCGGAGATTACCGCAGGGGTAACAGTACTGTTCCCTGTTTCCAACTCTCCCTCTTAGGAATTGAGCTCCATGTTGAAGCTATTCGGAACTCCCTATTGATTGTATATACAATCCCCTGGCGGCTGTCAAATACCTTATCTAGTTGCAGCACAAGGCTGAGCGCTTAATAGGGTCGACTCGTTGATTCTAAGCTTCCTTCGCTTGGAGTGTTTAAAATTCTGGCACGCTCGAATTATCTACTATGCCCTGACCCGTAAGGGGCCAGGAGATTCAAGGTCTCAACAAGTCCTAAGAACGCGAACTTCTATACGCATTGTTTAAAAAGGGAAGCGTGCATTTGCGAGTATGCTCGAGCGATTTCTACGAAACTATACGAATATTCAAAACAACAAACGAATAACACGAAATGAACAACGTTGAATCGAGAATTAACAACACCTTTCTACACGAAGAAACCGATAATAGTCTTAATGCTATCAATGATGAGTTTTTCTTTTTTATACTACTCAGGTGTTATTATCTTCTCGAATCAACGAATCGATCTATCTTTTCTCAGACACGAGCGATGTGTTTCTAGTTCTCATAAGACGAGAGTTTTTTCAGAAGAAGTAGTAGATAACAGAGCAGACTAATGTGTTTGAATATAGTTGTCTTGTTAGCGAAGTTCCTTGAACATAACCATCTCGTTACAGAATTTGTCAACTAAATCGACGTACATTAAGATTTTGAATTATATCAGTCAAGGGAACGGACGAGCCTTAATTGTTCAGTTCAGTAAATATTTCTTGTCTTTCTCTTACGTTACGACTTTGCTCGTAGACATAGCGAGACTGCACTGCAGATTATGACGCAGCACGAACCTATCAAATGAGTTTACAATCAAAAGGTTTTCAATTTTACATATACTTAATCGGACATGGTCAGTAGGTCGAGTAAAGGTTTTCTACTAGAGGGTGAAGCTCCCCTTCGTGTAGCAATCACACAAACACACACACACACCATGTCCTGACGCCTGTGCCTGGCACTTGTCCATCAAAATAGCCATACGGAACCAGAACCTGAAAAGTCATAGCCACCTTCCCCCAAAATCATGGCTTACTTAGTGGGGCTATGCTGAGGCTTCTCCGCATACCACTCTATCATCGGGGATCAGAATGCGTAGGGACTTTGATTCTGTAAGGAGGTTGTATACACGGCCTCCAGCTCTTGTCTGTTGACCTCCCGTTCTTAGTAGTAAGAAGACGTATCCGATTGGGCGTGGCTGAGGGTGGATATGATAACGTTGCTGATCACTTACCCTGCGGGCTAACACAACGTCAGCGGCGACTATGTGCGAAGAGCTTCAGCTTTCAAACTCACCTGTGAAATCCGTTCTCACCTCCCGCCGAAGAGCTTGGTCCACAATAGATTGGACTTGCGGATAGGGCCCTGATAAGATCAACGTGCACACCCTTTATTGACCGCGTGAAGCGGCGGAAGACGAGGATCTCAAGTTTATCGTCTCTGAAAGCAAAGTCAAAGGTATTGCGGCTGTCTGGGCTGGAGAAGCTGTGCAAGTATATGGGGTCAGCACGGCGGAGACGAGCGTGGGCTTGCTGAACCGCCGCGATTCCATCTTGGTATAATGACCCATCCTAGACAACATTGACTGATGTCCAGCAATCTCAACCACTTGGCCGCTAGGACTGATATACATGTCTTACGCTACCGTTTGTTCTTACAATATTGCCCTTGAAGCTCGATGTTATGCTTTCAGCTTCTCGTCGATCCGAAGCACCGCTTTCAATACGGCGATTCTGCATGGTCAAATTTTTTGTCTCCGATGATGTGGTTGAACATCTAAGTGGAGGCTGCTTTTCCATGATACAACTGGATCCGAAATCCTTTTTTCTCAGGCCTGGATGTAGCCAAAGAAAGGCCTGTTAAAACGAAACCTCGATTCTATGTTGTACACTCAATACATTTTGGATAAAGGCCAGGGTAGGATTGCCTCCTTTGATCAGTCGCTAATTTTAGTGCGAAATTGCCTCTAGCGAACGCGGACTGACTGGAACTTGCCTACGTTTGCAGTTATTGGAGCGATTACAAGTCAGCGAACTAGCACTGCATGTAAACTTGCAGCACGTTTGAAATCTTAAGAGTCTAGAGTGCTTTTCGTACAAGCGAGATTGCGGCGATGGCAAGATACTTGCCCTCGACTGGACGAGGATCTTCTATTGCTACAAGCACATTTCGTACATACAACCAACTACAGTACGGGCCGGCTCATTTTCTGGCCCCCCTAACCATGATTCATCTATAAGCATGCAGCAATGGTTCAGCCAATAGTGGCTGTATGGAAATTTTGAGCTCGCGAACCGGCTCATATTTCTCGCTTTCGGACGTCAACCTCGATCTGTCAGTGACGATGGTAGCAACATCTTATGCGTAATTTAAGGGGGAGAGCATGGCCGGAGCTGTCTTCAGCCAGCCACGGCGCATGAGGAGTTGAGGGGTGCTTTACTAGTGGGAAAACAAAGAACGCATTCAGTTTTGAGTCTTTACCAATAATAGGGCACATCTTACTCGACGCGTACTGATTAGATCCCGGTGTCGCCTACATTCATTAGCATGAAGATCGGAGCGCCGCTTGTCCACCACCAAACTATGTCCGTGGTGCTGAATGATACTCGACTGGATACTCGACTGCCTGTTCCCACAGCTCCGTCCCATGATAAAAGAGCCCAAAGCCCCTGACAATTGCTCCGGCACCTCGAAATCGCTTTCAGCTACTTCAGAAGCCCTTAGCATAACCAAGCATTCACAGCTACTTCAGCAACCCTTAGCACAACCAAGCATTTACGATGACCTCCTTCGACGCCAGCACTTTCGAAACCAAATATGAATCGGGCTCCAGAATGGAATAATCGATCTCTTTCTCCCAACCAGGTACTAAGTTCGTCGCTACCGGCATGCGTGCTATCGACATGGACAAGAAAGCTAATCTACGCCTTAACACCTATGCCGAGCATGTCAATGATCACCAGTACAAAGCTATCATAAACACCTGGGAAGACAGCAAGCTGTATAGTGCTTCGATGCCTTGGCTGCGCGTAACCAACGACAACCCTACAGGCTGCAAGCTGGTCGCTTTGATGGTCCACCCACCACCCGTACGGCAAACATCAGCTTCTTGGATGCTTACGAGAAGCCGCCGTGTGTTGTTGTTTGGCTTAGTGGACTGGATCTTGGATGCGGCAAGAATCGGCGCCTCAAAACAGAGGCAAAAAATGTTACACGCCAAGGCTTCACTATCGGTCTTGATACATGGTTCGATACCGTGTGGTACTCTGCAAGTGAAAATTGGATCGCTCATCAAGCCGACCATCCTCGAATCCGCAGCGGTTCATACAATACCGAGCAGGTCCGACCCTGGAACAGCCCGACCCTTAAGACTCATGGCACCTTGAGCTTTTTCAAGCCGTTCGAGAAGCCGCCATTTATTGTCACGGCCGTTTCGTCCGTTGACTTCGACCAAGGTCAGAATATTAGGTTTAAAATGCCAGTGACAAATATCACCAACCGTGGATTCCTCTGGGGTCTGATACCTGGGGGATTCCACCTTGTACTCTTCCACTGCATGGTATATTGCTTTTGATCAGGTATGAGTACTCGCTTCTGGACTGGTTGATACTCTCCCGAGCGACCTTGATCTGACATTGATAAACAGAGTGTGAGCAATCCGCAACTGATCATTTGTCCAGCTCCTTCTTCAGGCACAGGGTCAGTCGCAGCGCCACCAAAACCGCCTTCTTCCGGGAATGCTCAATCTTCTTCAGGCGGAGGAGGGTCAGTCACAGCGCCACCAAAATTGCCTTCTTCTGGAAATGTTCCACCTTCTGCTCCGGGTGTCCAAATCAACCTGGTTTCCAACCCTCTTTACTATCGTGGTTGATCCTTGGACCAACGTCGTCATCAACGCCATGTCCAATTCAGCAGCTATTCAAATGCTCACCATCACCGAACCCGCCAGCGGCACCAACATAACTTTCCAGGGATCGGGTGAGGGTGTTCACATGAAAACTGCCGACGGCCTTCGGGTTGTTCTTGTTACACCCACCAAAAAACTCGTCTTTTCACCTTCCACTTCCAGTATCAGGCGATGGATACTAAACAAACCCAGACCGCAAAGTTGGGAAAACTTGAGGACAATACCGTTCATTATCTGCGAATCTGGCTTGTATTGAAAATGAATTTTGTGTATGCAGGAGCACTACCGCATCTTTACATGTGAACAGTCAGCGTTGGAACACGAGAGAGTTTATGATTGTGTTTTCTGCAGTGATGTTTACCAGCAGTTTCTGTCATTTCCGTCGATGTTTCTTTGCTTCAACTCGAATAACACGACTTGATATAGCCATGTTACCGGCAATTTCTGTCTTTCCCGCCAATTCATCCTTGCTCAAAACCAAACCATACGCGTTCACCTAGCCACTCAAACCTTCAGGGTCAGACATGAGTCTCAGCAAAGTGGCGGGAAAACGCATAAAGAGTGCATAACGTATGGTTTCATCTTCTCGAACGACTATATTTCATTCGAAGTAGTCCTACGATTGTAGAAATGCAATTGAGCCCCGGCCGACCCTTAAATATGGTTGCACAAGCTCTGGCAATCTTCAATCCGAGCTGAGGTATTGTTTTCTGTTGAAATATTCTATACATACCTGAATAGAATTGTTCCAAAGTGTGTTCACATTTTGGCCGATTCGTCAACCAACATTTTCTTGCATTCGTGCATTTGAACTGTGTTAATGCCCCTCTCCCACGGGAGCGGCATCTCGATTTAAAGGGCGTTTTGAAGTAGAACCCAGCTCTATATCTCAACGTCACTGGGGCAGCTGCGGGTAAGCTTTCGGGGGTGTAGATGCTGCGTTTGATGCGTTGACTGTAAAGAACATAGACATGTCGTCGGGGCGTAAACCGAGGACGCTACGGACATGCTTCTCACCAGTTACAGACTAGTACGGCTTTAGAGCAGCGGCGGTCAAGCGCTAAAGCTTTTAGCTTTTGGGCAGAACAGACGACCGAAGGCCGCTCTTGCTTCGCTTGCAAAGTCAACCACTGCATTACTGCAGGCTTGACATTGCACTGGCTGGAGCCTCGATCAAAAGCCGGGAGACCTGCAGGCTCCGAGGGAGATTGCGCCCCTAGACATGCCGTACCGATGCCACTATGGTACACATGATGCACAGCTGGTCCACATCTGCCCGCACGCTGCCATGCACAGAGATTATAGCGGTGCAGAATGCATCTCTCATTCCATACGGTATATTGGGGAGCTCCGAGGCATCTGGCTGAGATTGTATTACATTACATGTCCCGGTTCACTGCCTCAGCGTTACTCAGGCCTCTCGCACTGGCGCTAATCGGTGCTTGCCTACCGAATCGTCAGGAACGTCATGCGTGTCAGGAAATCACGTAAAAAGCTCACTGCATATGAACGATGCTCGTGGCTGGCTGAGCAGCAAACATTGAAAAAAAGAAATGAAAAAAAAGGGATTATTGCTCGAAGCGTTCAGCGACAACGAAGTTGAACATATTTCTTGATCGCGATCGTAGAGCCGTGAAAGCACGTTCACCAGCGGACTTGTGGTCGTTTCAGGAATTGGTTTGCTCGTGAGCATTGCATCGCGTTCAGTGCAGCTAGTCTGTATCTGAATCATTGATTGAAGCGGAATATTGACAAAGTTGTCTGCTGGGGGAAACCGCAGCCATGGCCAGTATGTAGTGTTTTAAACATGGGAATGGGAATGGGAATGGGAATGGGAATGGGAATGGGGCGGATGTGACATAGTCGGAACGTATATATGATGGCTTTGAATGATCGGCGATAGGAATTGACGAGGTGGTGGTTCTATGCCATACGAGTTGGTAAAAAAAGTGTCTTGGGTTGGGAGACGGGATATTAAATGATGCTACAGTATCTAAGATTTTGAATAAAGAACGCCTACAGTCGCTGGAATGATCCGGTACAAGCATAGTCAAGATTTGTTTTCGTCAATCTTCTGGTCGGTGGTGGTGTTGGTGATCGGGGAAGAACGATCTTAGACCCTCTGTGCTAGGGCACCATACCACCATTATGGCTGACACCCAAAAGGTCTCGTTCCTCAACGCGGTGGAGGCGGATACGCCATGTTATTCCCGTTCCCAGCATTGAATAACCTCGAATCCTCAGCACCGCTGCTGACTCTGTTATGCGCAGGATCATTGGTCATCTTGCCTAGCTCCACGTCATTCTGCGTTGCCATGCGCTCCTCCTCATCGACGTAGCCTCCGGCTCCAACTCCGACACCAAATGCTCTCGACGAGCTCCTGGGTCCCCATGCCCATCCTGCTGATCGGCGAATTGGAAGGTGGTAGAGTCGGAAGGCCGCCCATGCGAGGACGAAGCCCATGAGGGAGCCGAAGAGAATGTCGAAGCCGTGGTGTCTAAAGTCCGAGTAGCGGGTTGAGGAGATGTAGATGGCGACGCAAAAGGGGAGTAGTGGGAGAACGAATAGGTAGAGCGGTGGAGCTGCGGCTTGGTTGCGGAAGGCGGTCTGCGTGCTTCTGCCATCGGCTTCGGCGCTGTGGAAGGCGGAGGACATGGCGTGGTGGTTTGTGTGGGAATAAGGGAGGAGGTAAGGGATGTTGATGGCGAATTTGGCGCAAAGGAAAAGGGCGAAGAATGTTAGGCCGGAGGAGGAGACTGGATATACATTAGCTAGATGTGATTTAGAGATCACTGACGGTACATACAGGACGAGTGTCCGCTAGGGAAACTTTGGAAGCCATCTTTAAGGATTGCCTCGTCGGTCTGGGTGCAGATTGTCCATGATTGTAGCTCGTTCCATAATGGCACAGCACCTCCCAAACCACCAACGGAGTTTCCGACCAAATTCGCCAAATTCGGCTTGCAGCGGCTGATCAAGTCCGGTCTTGGATGGCCAAACAGGTTCTTCATTCCTTGGGTGAAGAAAAAAGCGGAAGCGACGGCAAGACATAGTCCCATGAGAGCGGTGTTGAGTTCCCATAGCTTCCGCCTCCAGAGCAACGACTTCGGTACGCCCCGGGAAGCACTAGGTCCTGGCACGAAGATGAGGCAGATTGGCACCATGAGAATGGCGGGGATAATCAAAGAGACAACGACCAATACACCGGTTGATATTTTCTCTTTGGCGACATAGGGGAAGGAAATGTCCGGATCTACCACTGAAAATGGCCGTCGGTTTCCGACAGCTCTATAGAAGCCCGCGCCGATTGCTGCGATGATGCTGCTTCACGTCAGCGGTAATCTCCAACAGAGAAGGTTGTATTCGTACATAATCACAATCCAATCGAAGATGTATGAAAGTATCAAAGGGATACTTCTGCCACCACCAGCCGACTGGGTTTTGGCCATGGTAACGAATGAGACTCGGCCGAGTACTCCAGCAGAATTGAGGAAGAGGAAATTCGAGTCAATGAGCGTAATGAAGTAAGATCAGAGAGGTGGATTTTGGAATGTGTAGTTGAATGACTTGTAGCTGAGGTCGGTTACAGAGGTGAGTGTTGATAAATTCGTTGCTTTAAATTAGGAGTGGCGCATTCACACGGCGACAGCGAGTCTTTATTGATTGATTCATCCACGTCATCGCCAAGGCACTTACTCGATTAAACAGAACGCTCATTGGCCATAGTCGGGCGCTTGCATTAGTCATCCATCCCTTCGTCGAATGAAATGTCCGATTACTAATTATAGGATTCTTTACCTGTCACAGAGAATCCATGTTACAATACGCGTCGTCAGCGTTCTGTCCAAGGGGCTCAACACAACTTGGTTTCAGTTAAGGTAACAACTCAGGGGCTTTCAGCCTTCTCCGGTGTGCCAGTCTATCCTGCCCAAATTTAATAGACAATCTTTGTCAATTTAATACACGTATTCATCATCTCACTATCAATGAGCAGGTCTTGGTGTGCAATCGGTATTCTCATCTTCGGCATGTAGACCTGCTCGTTGCACATACCATCAGGCTAATTGGTGGTGACAGTGGCTTGGAAGATCAGGATAGACCGTGACTGGATGGTTACACAAGTGCCACTTATTTCAGTGGACTGCCTGAATAGTTATGCTCTGATATCTGCAATAGTACCCGCATCACGAAAATACTGCATCTGTCGAAACCTCATAGTAAGATCGGAACAGGATGCTCTTCATGCAAGACATGAAAGATCAAGATACATATTCGGTGATGAGAGAAGTTCTTTAAGCTCGAAATGACAATAGTCACCATTTCTATCATATAGACAATACAAGTACACATGCTTTTTCTGCACCTCATATACCAATAACTTAAAGTTTCCCCAGCCAGAAGAGGAAGCGCGTAAGCCTTGATATCGGCCTTTCGAAAAGTTGGTGCTCCTATGGACCAGCCCATCACTCCCGCTTCAATTGTCCATCTCATGAAGCCATCTCCAAGTACCAGCGGTATTCGTTTTTGCCGTCGTGCTACGTCACTCTTTAGATCGCATCTTTGTTGAACTTGTATCGTTGTCATTAGAATTAACCCAATCAGCGCAATCCATTGATAACCAGTTGGAGCGAGCTGGCAACCCTTTCCACACGATATGACTATGGCGGCTGAGTCGTAAAATGATATAACGAGAAGGTTTCGGATTAAGATATTCCCATTGCTACCGCCAAGGTCATTGAAACTCCATGTTAAATGAACAAGACGAGGGTCTCGGTTGTGGACTTCCAAAAAAGGGAGCATGCGAGAAATATAGGTATGACGGATGATAGGAGTCTAGGACTTTCCTTGCGTTAGCCGGCTAAGACTGTCAGAGGGCAGCGGTCGCCAAGGTCTTTGACCCCAACTTCAACTATTGAAGAAGGCAGGCGCGGTTAGCTGCATCCAGAGAAGAAGGTGAGCCTGAGCCAGAGGGTCATAGTTCGAGTACTTGGAAATGTTCGGTAATGGGTCCAGACATTGCACTCGCAAAGCTGAATTTAACGTTTGGGTAGAAAATTGATTCAAGGTCGCTTCGAGTGAAAAGCTATAGGGTTTTGTATAAATAGTCGCCATCGGTTTTTGTCGTCAGTAGCTCTTAATGATGCGTTTCGCTGTAAGTAACTAGGTCTCTTTTCTGCTGGGACTGCTATGCCGTAGTGGATCGTAGTGGACGGACCAGACAGTGTGAGTAGAACTCAGCGATCTGTTCCTTTTCCCTGAAGATTTAGCACACTGTGCTTGTTGTTCTCGAAGAAATCCTGCCGGCCGAAGCACCTTTCTAATACAGTACAGTATGAATATCTTTGAAAACAAAGCTGAAGAAAGATGTCAGTCTTTGGGTAGCACATCATGTTCTTGAAGTACTGAAGTTGAGCGTAATTTCTATAAACCCTCTTTTAGAATATAGGGCATATTGATATATTGGTTGTTGCTGTTCTTAGGAGACTAACTCTACTCGTACTCATTGGCCTCAGCCCTACAAGGCGGATATCATCAACCTCCGGTGCTCGAATAACCCCAACACCCTCCGAAACACCAGCACACCATAGACGGCTATGAGAAATTAGGGGTAGTCATATCTCATGCACAAACAAACGCATCGCTGCATAAATCAGCAAGACTAAGTAGCCAGAAGCTGACTCAAGAATAAAGGACATTAACATGCAACCACCATCAGATCGACAATTTCCGTTTCAAAGCACTTATCTACTCTCTGGCGCTACTTTCCTTCTGTACATGTACGTTCCTTCAGCTATATCATCAGACACTTGTGTCGCTTTCTCTGCTTGTTTCCTTTCAAATAGCACGGGTTATGGTGTCTCCATCACCACAAGAAGTTCAATCTCAGATGGAGCATCAGCGTCAAACAGTATTAGTAGTATCATTGTAGCAGGTTCAATCATGCTTGCTGCAGCATACCTTGCCGTCGCTCTTCATTTCATATCACGAAGACTCATGTATATTAAGCTAGGAGCAGATGACTGGATGATGGTGCTGGGCTTGGTATGTCCAGACTTCGAGCAATTTTCTGGAAATAGGCATTTCTGACGCATGGAAGTTCTTCACGCCATGCGTTGTTGTAAGCTGTTTTGTCTATGGGTCGCAACGTCTGGCCCTAAGTTCACAGCATCAAATGTGACTCACTGCCGCTCGAGGCGCCTCATTGGGACTCGGAAAGCACTTAATTACACTTACGAGGCCCGTTGCCTTTGCTCAGGCAGTTCTAACCACGCAGATCCTGTTCGCACCAGCAGCTACTTGTATCAAGTTCTCGGTCCTGCTCCTGTACCATCGTCTCTTCCCTATCAGAAAGCTCAAGATCATGTCTTGGTGCCTCGCAGGATTTCTTATTTTGTTTACGCTAGCTCAGAATCTAAGTGTCATTATTCAATGCAAGCCTGTAGCAGCTCTCTGGGATCCCTTCTCTTACCCGGACGCCGTTTGTGTCGATTATCACCCCGCTCTCGTCGTGTGCGTTGTGATTAATACTGTCACTGATATTGTGATTCTGTGCCTGCCGTTACCAATCCTGTGGCGTCTGCATGCCAGTAAGACTCAAAGATGGCAATTGATAGGCATATTTTCACTATGAGATATGTGAGTATATTCATGTTAGCGGATTGAATGCTACAAAAGCTTATCGAAAACACCAGGGTTTGCGTCGTTAGCTTGTGCAGAAGTATCTATGCTAGCCAAGTCAGTTCGGACGATCCAAGTTGTGGTCGAGACTTTGGCCTGAGTACCGTGGGTTGCTATGTATACCAGCTGATTCTGAGGCCTCTCAGAGTCTGATGTTAATACAGTCATTTTGAGTTAGTCGAGGTTTGCGCTGACATCATTGATGGCTGTCTTTCAACATTGTTGCCAATATGGCGACGTCTTCACTACGGAAAGTCTCTACAGCCGACGCAGCGACATACAAGAGGCATAATTTTTTCAATGATAGTAGACCATTCGCAAGGCTGTCGAAGTATACTAACCAGGTAGACTCAGATGATCACGCAGCTCACTCGCTTGAACCCATATGCTTAACGTCGGATTATGAAGATGATCGCATTGTCGTCAGTCGACGTTGAGGTAGGGAAACCGATAAGATCCATGTCAAGAGCCTACTCTTTTTCCTTCGACGACCTCCACCTCGAGAAACGATGAGAGTGACTTGGTACTATGCCGTGCAGCTCTTGACGGGCTACGCCAAGCCTTTCCGCTACCTTCTTCGCCGTGTAAAACGCTGAGTGTAACGCCGGCAGTCCTGAGATGGCCAGGGATTGTTCTCCGGCATACGTGCAGCTATTGCAAGAACAGGAACCGGAAGCGCTGATCTTTCTGGCACATCTTGTATACTACTCCATCAGGTTATGATTTCTACATTCTCAACGTATGTATAGGTTACAAGTCATTTAAGGATTGAGCGAGGAGAACATAACGACCCAACTGCAAGTCTTTTAAAGAAGAAATAGTAGCGTTTTTGGTTGGAACCTGTTACTCTTAGCTTTGGTTGTCGTACTTCGCGTCCGTTTCGTGCTCGTACTCTGAACATTGTGATTGGCCGAGATTGCATCGTCATCGATCGACAGCCAACAAGGCCACGAAAGTCCGAGCACGAAGACTCGGTAACAATCTGGTGGATAGTAATATCAAACATCTCTGGTCTCCCGCAGTCTACCCGATAAAGGGCCTTGGATAGTCTGATCCAAAAGAAGCGTTCGACCCAGATATCAATTGACACCTGCAAAGCCCAACGAGTCCATTGTGTCTACGTCTTCTCTCGTTCAATAAATTATCTCCAACCGGCTTCATTCTTTACTCTACTTTTTCAACCACACAATCGTCCCATGATCCTCTCAAAAACACGCACTCCTTTCATTGACCGCACATTACAATAAACCGCCGGCAAAATAGTATTCAGCCAAAGTGCAAGTTTCTTATTCTGTTACATTTAGAAAAAAATCCTTGCAGCACATAGTGACCGGCCAGACTCATTAATCAATCACCATTTGCCACAACGCCCACATTCCGTATATCCCCAAAGTCACAATTCCCCTTGCTGGTCCAGCCGTCCACAGAAGCGCGCCTGCCAAACTCTAACCACTCACACCATAGATAGAGATTACACCACCAGAAATTTTCGCTCACCCAGACTTTAAAAAGACGGAAATACTATTAGACCTCACACCCACCCCCCCACCCCCCCCCATAACCCCAAAATCCCATCCCCCATCTCCCACAGAATCAGCCATGTCACAATCGACCAAAGGGAACAATTGTCACATCCAACCTTCCGCTCCCAAACCTCCCTATTATTCTAGCGCACACACACAAATCTCAAAATTCGCCCGATCCCCTCCCTACATACCCACCTACCTCTCTACCTACCCACCTACCTACCTACAGCCCTCCCCCGCAAACCCATCCTTCGTACTCGTACCTTACATTACCGCCGCTACGCTACGCTACGAAAAAAAAAAGAAAAAATCAAGGCAGCAGCGCCCGTATACTGTATGGATCTCCCATCCCAACCAACCGCCTTCCCGTCCCGCAAAACCCCTGTTCTTCTTAGCGGGGGCGGGGGCGGGGCGTTTTCTACTGCTATTGCTATTGTGCGCTTGACTTGGGGGGTTGTGTGTGTGTGTGGGATGGGATGGGAGGGGATGGGATGGGATGGAGAAGTGGAGAGGAATAGAGGGAAGAAGGAAGGAAGGAAGGAAGGAAGGAAGGAAGGAAGGAAAAAGAAGAAGAAGAAGAAGAAGAAGAAGGAAGAAGAAGAAGGAAGAAGAAGAGAGAGGGTGGTGGCTATTTGTTGAGTTTTTTTGGTTTCGTACAAAATCATTCTTTTGCCTTCATACCCAGCACTACTAATACTACTACTACTACTACTACTACTACTGCTGCTCCTCATCACCTCACCTCACCTCACCTCACCTCACCTCACCTCACCTCACCTCATCCCACCTCACCTCACCTCACCTCACCTCACCTCACCTCACCTCACCCCACCTCACCCCCCCTCCCAGAACCGCACCTCCAACCAGCCCACCAGCCCTACCAGCCCACTACCGTTGTATGCAAAACCTGTATCGTTTTTTAGGATTTGCCGAGAGCCCCACCAAAATTAGTGGAAAATCTCCAAAAGTGCAAAATAAGAAAACAGAATTGTAAAATCAATCCCACTGCCCCCCGTCATGCCGTAGCATTAGGAATTGAAGTTATATTCATCTGTCATGGCCCCCAGAAGACTCACTGCTCCTCCAGCTACTGCTTCTTCTGCTGTCACTCGTTTCAGGAAAAGAGCGGCATTCAAGTCACTCAGCAAGCTCAGATTGACTCTTAGATCATCTGAATCATCTGAAGTTTCAGAGACTTCGACAAATGATAGAAGTGTTCTTTCTACCCTTGCTGCTGCTGCTGCCGCCGTGATTGTGATCTTCTCGCCATCGTCATCGCCGCCGTCGCTCTTTTCGTCTGAACGATTTCGACGATCGATCAGTTCAGACGATTCAGAAACTCAGAAGTTCTACCGTAGTGTGCGAGCTTCACATGACGAGACTCAGGCTTCTGATGTAGTTCATTGATGATATCAGCTGCATTCAAAGACTTCGTCAATCATAGAAGTTGATTCAAATACTTGATCAGATAGCGAAGCTTCTTCGTCAGTTTCTTCGTCAGTTTCTTCGTCAGTTTCTCGATCAGTTTCTCAGTCAGTTCAGAAGTCGAAGAAGAAACGAGAAAGCAAAGCTTTCAAAGTTGTCGTCGCTCTTGTCATCGTCATCATCATCGTTCTCGTCGTAGTATTCTCAGAGTCTTCTGTCTTAAAGCTTGCTGTCTCAGAGTCTTTTGTCTCAGAGTCTTTTGTCTCAGAGACGATTTCATACTCGATGAACTGTCAGCTTCTTGATGAGATCTCAAGCATATACGATGAAGTCTTGCAGTGTGTCAACGAAAATCTCAACAGCGATTTAGATCTTGAGCTCTTAAGCTTCAGACAGAAGACACGTGCAAAGAGCTGAGCAGACAACAAAGATCTGACTTGCTTCAGAGTCTCTGTCATCGTCTCTGTTATCTGAATCAACATGAAGAAGAAGAAGAGATTTGTGACTTATCTCACTCTGTTGAATACGTGACAAGAAGTAACTTTCATCGTTCGTGTCAAATTTAATGCTGACAAGAAGAATCTGAGCGTACATTTAGTATATCAATATGAAAGAACTCAGAGCGATGATATTTCTGTAGAGTCAGTTTCTACTGTCACGAAAACATCAGTGACTCAGATGATTAAACTAGAGAAGAAGAGAGTTAAAAGAGAAGACTTATGAGATTCTGAACACAATTGAGTCAAGATGCTGATGAAGAAGCTTCTATGTCATGATAGAATGTGTAAGAACAAGAAAAATCAGTGCTGAATCATTGCTATCAATCAGCATGTGTCTTTAAATTCTGCTCAGATGTTTGACTGATCTGCAGTCATAGATCAAAATGATGACACGATCACTATTGATACATCTTCAAAGCACATAATTGAGATAGCTCAATCAACTGCTGCAAAGAATAAAAGAGCTGCTGCAAAGACAATGATTGAGTTCTCTTTCTCTTTGAAGACTTTAACTTTCGACTCTGAATTTGATCATTTGATCAATTTGATGACATTAGAAGAATTAAAACAACAGCAAAAGCAACAGCGACAAGAGCAGAAAATAAAGAAGCAAGAGAAGAAGAAGAAAATGAATAAGATCAATCAAAAAACGAAGCTGAGAAAGTCGTCTTCATCTGAACAATCACTGACTATGTGATCTAGCAGTTCTGTTGAAGATGATGATCTACTGAAGTATGTTCAATGACATATCTTACAGAAGAAGAAGAGAAGAGAAGCGTTCATGATTGCATACATCAAGCTGAATGTTTGAAACTATGATCTGCAAACACTGCAATTCTGAAAGAACAAGTCTGAAGCTCATTGAAAGAACATGCATATACAGTCTGACATTGATATACAGTTAGCTCGTGATATCAGCAAATATGATATCTGAAGACTGCAAAGATCTTTATGTGTCGAATCAATAATTAGAACTATGTCTGTGTCACAGTCACAGATAAAGACTCAGAATCAGACTCAGAAGCAGAAGCAGAAGCAGAAGTAGAAACAGAAACAGAAGCAGAAATGAAAACAGCAGCAGCAACAGAAGAAGAAGAAGAAGAAGAAGTACTCTGATGATTTAGAATATGACTGTCATGATGTCAGATCATCAACTCGATTTAGAACATAAATCGTTGATATTTTAGATAATCTCGATTCATTGAATCTGTTTTACAGTTCAATGAATCAAGTCATCAATTTAGTCATCATCATCTTAATTTAGTCTCAGCAATTCTGTTTCAATCATTTCAATCGTTTTGCAATCTTAAGTCAATAGAACTACTGTCTAGTCTTGATTCTGCTCAATTCATGTATATAAAAGTCGAGCTTTCATTCTTTTCTTTCGCTCTTTGTCTTTCGTCTTGTACATTATCTGATGTATTGTCTTGTATCTAGATTTTATCAAGTAATAATAATATGACTTCATCGTCACGTCATTGATGTCAATTTTGAGCACAATATTCTCATCTTGTCTTTCTTCTTCTGTCTTAATCATTGTTGTTCATTTCTCGTCAAGTTTTATGATCTTAATCAATAAGAAGAAAATTTCTCGTTCGAAGTTAACAAAGTAGCTTTCTCTCAGTCTCGTCTTCAATTCACTCACAAGAAGCAACTCAGTTCATGAATCACTCACAAGAAGCAATTCAATCTACAGATTGTTCACAAGAAGCAATTCAGTCTACAGATTACTCACAAGAAGCAATTCAGCATTCAGTTTGCTTGCAACAAGCAACTCAGTTTCTCATTCGCTCGCAAGAAGCAATCTAGTTTCTCATTCACTTGAAAGAAGCAACTCAGTTTTCAGTTCGCTCACAAGAAGCAATTCAATTCTCAGTTCACTTGCAAGAAGTAACTCAGTTTTTCATCTGCTCACAAGAAGCAATATAATTCTTCGTTCGCTCACGAGAAGTCAACTAATACTCAGCTCATTCACAAGAAACAAATCTCGTTCAGTCTTGTTTCTCGTCTGAAACAAGAAGCTTCTAGTTGTATTTTTCAAGTCATTCAAAAAGAATACTCATCAAAAATCAAGTGTTGAAATTCTTTTCTCTTTAGAACTTCTGTTGTTTTTCAAGCAGATCAATTCAATCGATCTTTTATACAACTTAACATAGTCGAGTTGAGAGCTTGAAGCTTTGATCATGCTGCTCATGTCAAAGACATTGAAGTGTTTAGCGTCATTCTAAAGAAAATTGATGTCTTCTTGAATCTTGAATCAATCTCGTCTTCTAGTTTAGACTCTGATGAGTCAAAATCGCGTCATGCGACTTTGACTGTCTGTTCAAAAAACAGTTCAACTCTTGCTCAGTTCTTGTCTCGCTCTCAAGACAGTATGTATGATAAGAATCATCGTCTGAATCTTCATCAAATGAAAAAGAAATTTCATTTGACTGCATTCACGACACAAGAAGATCTTGAAGTCTATTGACAAAGTAAGAACGTTGATTCAATCATAATTTTATCGTTCAGATATTTTGAGTTTTTAGACATCTTTTTCAAGAAGAACATCGATATCTTGTCTTTGCATTGAGTTCATGATCATGTCATACATCTTAAGAAAGATGCTCAATTCTCAGTCTTCGCTTTGTATGACATGAGTCGTGATGAAATTCTAGAACTTCGTCGTTATCTGAATGAGAATCTGAGCAAAGATTTCATTCAAGTCAGTCGCTCTCAGACGATCATCTCTGTTCTCTTTGTTAAGAAATTTGAAGAAGAACTTTGCTTCTGCATGAACTATCGAGATCTGAACGCTATCACAGTCAAGAATCAATATTCTCTGTCTCTGATCTCAGAAACGCTGAATCATTTAAGTCAAGCTAAAATTTTTATCAAGCTGAATATCATCTCTGCATTCAATCGACTTTGAATCAAAGAAAAAGATGAAGCTCTCATCGTTTTTTGCACTCAATTTGAATTATTCAAGTATCTAGTCATGCTCTTTGATTTATGTAATGAGTCTGTCTCATTTCAAAAGTATATCAACAATATTCTTTGCAAACATTTAAATAAGTTCTGTACAGCTTATCTGAATGACATCTTGATCTATTTCAACAATGAACTCGAGCACAAGATTCATGTCAAGCTCATTCTGCAAAAGCTGCAAGAAGCAGATCTTCAGATGAATATAATCAAATGCAAGTTTCACGTCACTCAAGTTTCATATCTAGAATTAATAATCATCATCGAAGAGATCAAGATGAACTTTTTTAAGATAAACATCATTGTCAACTGATTCATCTTGATCAATGTTAAAGACGTTCAAAGTTTTCTAGATTTTGCGAACTTTTATAGAAGATTCATCTATGATTATAGTAGAATAACTATCTCGCTCACTCGTCTCATCAGAAAAGATGTACTCTTTGTCTGATTTCAGAAATGTCAGATTGCATTCAACATTCTTAAGAAAGTCTTCACTTTCAAGATTATTCTTTGTCACTATAATTCAGATCACAAGATTGTGATAGAAATCAATGCTTTGAACTATGTGTTTGAAGACATTCTCTTTCAATATGATGAGAATGAGATTCTTCATTCAGTCACTTACTTTTTGAAGAAGCATAATTCAGTCGAGTGTAACTACGAGATCTACGATAAAGAACTTATGATTATTGTTCGCGCTTTCGAGAAATGACAATCAGAGCTTGAAGACTCTATCTATTCTGTCGAGATGATCATGAATCACAAAAATCTTGAGTATTTCATGTCAATTAAGCAGTTGAGTCATCATCAAGCTCGTTGAAGTGAGTTTCTGTCTAGATTCAACTATCACATCGCTTATCATTTCAACAAGATCGATGATAAGTTGAATGCTTTGACACGTCGCTCAGAAGATCTTTCTAAAGAGAAAAATACATTTGATTCTCAACATCAATATCAACATCAGACAATTCTGAAAACTCATGTTTTAGACTTTGATATTGTTAAGAATCTCATCTTCGATGTCTTTGACATCAAAGTCATGAAGCTTCAGTCACAAATCATCGCTTTAGATGCAGTTCAGTTACATCTGTTTTCAATTATCTCAGCATTCTTGCAAATTTTAACTTTCATGAATCTAGTAATCGAAGAATTCAACGTTGAAAACATCAAGTCTCAGCTAGATCAAGACGCTCTGAATCTTGATGAAGATTTTGCTGACATTCTCATTCAGACATTGTGAAAGTAAGTCGAAATCAATGACAAATTCGCAGCTCAGATAATCGAAGTGCTTTGCAATAAAGCACGACATCACAACAAGATCTTTCTAATCGAGTGTGAAGAACACGAGAATCATCTGTACTTTTAAGAAAGAAAGTACGTGCTCAACTCAGATAAACTACGTTTTTGTATCATTCAGCTCGCTCATAATAATGTCGTTGATGATCACTCAGAAAGAGCAAAAAGCTATGAACTGATCAGTTGAGTCTACTGATGATTGAACATTTATAAGTATGTTCAACGCTTCGTACAAAACTGTCACGTGTGCACACGTTTCAAGCTCTTTAGACAACGAACTCAAGAATGATTGTGTCTTCTCTCAGTTCTCGAACGTCGTTGACGTGATGTCTTCATGAACTATGTAGATTCTTTATCGCTCAGTATTTTCATGAGTATCACATATAAATATGTTTTAGTCTTCGTTGATTATCTTATCAAAATAAGACATTTAGTTCTCATCACTTTTATGAAAGTTGAAGAAGTTATCAACTGCTTTTATGCTCATGTTTGAAAACATCATGATTTACTTGAGTTTTTCATGTCTGATCGAGACACACAATTCATCTTCGATGTCTGAAAGCATATGTGTAAAATGCTGAAGATAGATGTTAAATTATCAACAACGTATCATTCTGAGATTGATGATCAAATCGAGAGAGTCAATGCTGTCATGAAGCATTATCTTTGAGTCTTCGTCAACTACATGCAGAATGACTGAGCTAAGTGACTTTCTGAAGTTGAATTCGTCGTCAATAACACATCATCATCAATCACTTTAGCATCATTCTTCTTGATCAATTTGAGTCAGAACTTACGTCTAGACTTCAAGTCTTCTGAGTTTCTGCTCAAGAATCTTACGTCTCAAGCTCAAGATAAGTTAATCAATGTCGAAGAGTTCATCAAGAAGATGAAGAAACTAACTGAGCATCTACGTGATGAGATGCTTATAGCTCAGATCATCTATGAATTCAATGTCAATCTCTCTCGTCATTTTTGTTCTAGATACTTCGTCGAAGATGAAGTCTGACTGAATGCTTACAATCTCAGCATCGCTCATCTCGTTGTCAAGTTAGATGATCATAATGTTGATTTCTTCAAGATTAAGCGTGTCTTCAAGAACAATTCTCTGATCATCGAGTTAGATCTTTCAACATTCATGAAGATTCATTCAATTTTTCATGTCATTCTTCTGAATCATATCACAAGTGATCTTCTTTTGAGTCAACGTCAGAAATCTTGAGAACTCGTTGTCATCAAGAATGACGAAAGATTCTGATATGTAAACAGCATACTAAACTTCAAGCGTGATAGACACTATAACTCATCTCTGCTCAAGTATTACATTGATTGAGAAGATCACTTTTCTACTTAAGAGTCTTTTCATCTTCTGAATAATTGTGAGTAAATGCTCAATGAATATCATCTCGTCAATTCTGTCGTTGAAGAATCACATGTACTGTCGTGTGTGATGTTTCAATATCAATGTCAAGAACTTTAAGTTCAATCTTCATCATCTCGACTCAGCTCAGATCTGACTCAGATCTTGTCTAGATCTGTTTCAAACATCTTGTTTAAATTTGACTCAGATGTGACTCAGATGTATTCTAGTTTCATCGTGCATCATCATGTTAAAATGCATCTCGTCTCGTCTCGTCTTTTTCTTGCTCAAGTCTGATTCAGATCTTGTTTAGATCTGACTCAGACATCTCGTCTAAATCTGACTCAGATGTAACTCAGATGTATTTCAATTCTTTGTGCATCATCATGTTAAAATGCGTCTCATCTCGTCTCATCTCGTCTCACTCTTCAGACATCTTGCTCAGATCTGATTCAGATGTGACTCAGATTTATTCTAGTTTCATCTGTGCTTCATTACATTAAAATGCGTTCACATCAATTCTCATCTCATTTCAGTCTTCATCTTCGATTCTTTCTCATCTCATCTTGTTTCTTCTCATTGTCTTGCAGAAGCTCAGTCTTGAAGAGAGAAGCTACTGTCATGATGTCAGATCATCAACTCAATTTAGAACATAGATCATCAATATTTTAGATAATTTCAATTCATTGAATCTGTTTTGCAGTTCAATGAATCAAGTCATTAATCTAGTCATCGTCATCTTAATCTAGTTTCAGCAATTTTGTTTCAATCATCTCAATCGTTCTGCAATCTTAAGTCAATAAAACTACTGTCTAGTCTTGATTTTGCTCAATTCATGTATATAGAAGTCGAGTTCTCGTTCTTTTCTTTCTGTTAGGGGCCAGCATAAAGCGAGTCATATGGGTGTAATGTAACGAGTATATAAATGCTAAGGAAGGAAAGTATCTAGAAGGGAAGAGCCGGCTATCTATATGACTCAGGAGAACATAAGCTAACCCTGAATAGGGTTGGCCTC
>JAABUI010000122.1_pt1 | contig 115216 bp, 132 predicted proteins | sample 5559111 | NCBI WGS metagenome assembly JAABUI01 (sample SAMN10711870, study PRJNA513365) | rock metagenome | isolation source: Antarctica rocks | place: Antarctica: Victoria Land, Buttleship Promontory | reverse complement strand
CTAACCCTGAATAGGGTTGGCCTCGGAACAACCCTATAGCCTAGCGGCGAGCGGCCGGCGATAGTCATCAACATAGCCACCAACATAGCTACCAACATAGGTGCGTAGCTAGGATCGTAACATGAACAATCAATCTCTTTTTATCACTCATCTTTCTATGAACTCTGTTGCTGTTTTCATTGCTTCTAGATTCAAGAAACTTCTTGATATATCTGAATATGAGAGAAACAAAGATTGATTAAATGCATGAGAGCAGAATCTGATACAGCACATAAACATGAATGATGATCATTATTTCTTTCATCAAGTCAAGATTATTTATATTAAGTCATGACTCATCATAAATAAGAAGACTCACAATCTAATGAGTCAATATCAAGTTAATGATCTTTGTATTATTTTCATCTTTGCAGATTGATGACATAAATTATATCATTACTGCAACAACTCTTTCAAGACAGAAAATGTTTATCTATATTTTTGTAAAACTCTGAAGCAAAACATGAATAGCTTTGTCAATTACTACAATCTTTTCTATTAAAAGAAAGAATGTTCTTTGATGAAAAATTTCTCGTTGATTGACTGTCTGAAGCGCAATGTTAATTATTTCACTCAAGTCATCATTTTCTTCTGACAAAATCTTAATGAAATTCAATCATTCATCTTTCATTAATAAATTCAAGCATTTTCTGACATTGATGAAGAGTTTCAGCAACTTAAGCATTGTCAATCTTGCTTCATCTTCATTATTGTTTCATTCATCAAAGTCAAGAACATCTTTGTGTTGACTAGTAATTCTTTGAGTTCAAAAATCATCATTTCTGTGACTGTCATTTCAACAATATCTTCATCTCTTTCTTTCTCATTTTTCAATGAGTCAATGAATTTAAGCTTTGTCATTATCATCGTTTAAGATAAAATTCTGATCATTTCTGAAATCAAGAAAATCTGCAACAAGTGAAAGCTTTGCTACTACTGCAAGTTGCAACATTCAAGCAAAATCATTAAAGAATGCTTAAATAAAAAGCTCTTCACTCTGCATATCATGAACATTTACAACAATGATATCATCAATATAGATGAAGAAATCTCACTGTTTGCAAGAAAAGTTTAGTTTCTGAGCTAAGTCACGCTCAAAGATCTGTATATATATCATCTTGTCTACTAGTCTCAATCTTTTCACTTTCACTTCAATCATATAGAAAGTTTTCTGCTAAATTTGTCTGAAAACTCTTTGAATTCAATTTGACATTTAAAGATAATCACATGATAGTATTCTGTATTCTACGTTAAGTTTAATTTAAAGTTCTCACTTTTGTTTTGATTGATAGTGAAATCTTTGCTTATGTCTTTATGAATAAATTTTTCACGTAACAACATCATTTTTTCTTGCATCAATTAACTCATTCTTGCAGACTTCAAGAATTTGATGATCAAGTCACTTTAATCAATGATATTACTTATGTCGTTGAAATCACAATAATTCTCAATGAATACATCAAAAAACTATTCTTCTATGTCATTGAATTAAGTCAATATCTCATCATTATGAGTTTATTATGACTTCATCATCACGTCATTGATATCAATTTTGAGCACAATATTCTTATCTTGTCTTTTTTCTTCTGTCTTAATCATTGTTACTCATTTCTCATCAAGATTTATGATCTTAATCAACAAGAAGGAAATTTCTCGTTTGAAGTTAACAAAGTAGTTTTCTCTCAATCTCGCTGTCAATTCACTCACAAGAAGTAACTCAGTTCATGAATCATTCACAAGAAGTAATTCAGTCTACAGATTACTCACAAGAAGTAATTCAGTCTACAGATTATTCACAAGAAGCAATTTAACATTCAATTCGCTTGCAAGAAGTAACTCAGTTTCTCATTTATTTGAAAGAAGTAACTTAGTTTTCAATTCGCTTGCAAGAAGCAATCTAGTTTCTCATTCACTCAAAAAAAGCAACTCAGTTTTCAGTTCACTCACAAGAAGTAATTCAGTTCTCAATTCATTTACAAGAAGTAACTCAGTTTTTTGTCTGCTAACAAGAAGCAATATAACTTTTCGTTCACTCATGAAAAGTCAACTAATATTCAGCTCATTCACAAGAAACAAATCTCATTCAATCTTGTCTTTCATTTGAAACAAGAAGTTTCTAATTGTATTCTTCAAGTTATTCAAAAAGAATACTCATTAAAAATCAAGTGTTAAAATTCTTTTTTCTTTAGAACTTTTGTTATCTTTCAAGCAGATCAATTCAATCAATCTTTTATACAACTTGATATAGTTGAGTTGAAAGCTTGAAGCTTTGATCATGCTGCTTGTGTCGAAAACATTGAAGTGTTTAGCATCATTTTAAAGAAAATCGATATCTTCTTGAATTTTGAGTTAATCTCATCTTCTAGTCTAAACTTTGATGAGTTAAAATTACATTACGCGACTTTGACTGTTCATTCAAAGAACAGTTCAACTTTTGCTCAGTTTTCATCTCATTCTTAAGACAGTATGTATGATAAAAATCATCATCTGAATCTTCATCAAATGAAAAAGAAATTTCATTTGACTGCATTCACGACACAAGAAGATCTTGAAGTTTATTGACAAAGTAAGAACGTTGATTCAATCACAATTTTATCATTCAGATATTTTAAGTTTTTAGATGTTTTCTTCAAGAAGAACGTTGATATCTTGTCTTTGCATTAAGCTCATGATCATGTCATACATCTTAAAGAAGATGCTCAACTTTTAATCTTCGCTTTGTATGACATAAGTTGTAATAAAATTCTAGAACTTCGTCGTTATCTGAATGAAAATCTGAGTAAAGATTTCATTCAAGTCAGTTGCTTTCAGATGATTATCTTTGTTCTCTTCATCAAGAAACTCAAAGAAGAACTTCACTTCTGCATGAACTATTGAGATCTGAATACTATCACAGTCAAGAATCAATATTCTCTGTCTCTGATCTCAGAAACGCTGAATCATCTGAGTTAAATTAAAATCTTTATCAAGCTGAGTATTATTTCTGCGTTCAATCAACTTTGAATCAAAGAAAAAGATAAAGTTTTCATCATCTTTTGCACTCAATTTGAATTATTTAAGTATCTAGTCATGCTTTTCAATTTATGTAATGAATCTGTCTCATTTCAGAAGTATATCAACAATACTCTTCATGAACATCTAGATAAGTTTTATACAGCTTATCTGAATGACATCTTGATTTATTTTGACAATGAACTTAAGCACGAGATTCATGTCAAACTCATTCTGCAAAAGCTGCAAGAAGCAAATCTTCAGATAAATATAATCAAATGCAAGTTTCACATCACTCAAGTTTCATATCTAGAATTAATAATCATCATTGAAGAAATCAAGATGAATTCTTCTAAGATAAACATCATTGTCAATTGATTCATCTTGATCAACGTTAAAGACATTCAAAGTTTTCTAAATTTCATGAACTTTTATAAAAGATTCATCTATGACTATAGTAGAATAACTACTTCGCTCACTTGTCTCATCAGAAAAGATGTACTCTTTGTCTGATTTCAGAAATGTCAGATTGCATTTAACACTTTTAAGAAAATCTTCACTTTCAAAATTATTCTTCGTCACTATAATTCAAATCACAAGATTGTGATAAAAATCAATGCTTCAAACTATGTATTCAAAAACATTCTCTTTCAATATGATGAAAACAAGATTATTCATTCAGTCACTTACTTTTTGAAGAAGCATAATTCAATTGAGTGTAACTACGAGATCTACGATAAAGAATTCATGATCATTGTTTGCGCTTTCGAGAAATGATGATCAGAGCTTGAAGACTTTATTTATTCTATTAAGATGATCACAAATCATAAAAATCTTGAGTATTTCATGTCAACTAAGCAGTTGAGCTGTCATCAAGCTTGTTGAAGTGAGTTTCTGTTTAAATTCAACTATCACATCGCTTATCATCTCAACAAGATCGATGATAAGTTAAATGCTTTGACACGTCGCTCAGAAGATCTTTTTAAAAAGAAGAATACATTCAATTCTTGACATTAATATCAACATCAGACAATTCTGAAAACTCATGTTTTAGATCTCAATATTGTTAAGAATCTCATCTTTGACATTTTTAACATTAAAGTCATGAAGCTTCAATCACAAATCATTGCTTTAGATTCAGTTCAGTTACAATTGTTCTTAATTATTTCAGCATTCTTGCAAATTTTAACTTTCATGAATTTAGAAATTGAAGAATTTGACATTGAAAACATTAAGTCTCAGCTAAATCAAGACACTTTGAATCTTGATAAAGATTCTGCTGACATTCTCACTCAGACATTATGAAAGCAAGTCGAAATCAATGATAAATTTGCAGCTCAGATAATTGAAGCACTTCGCAATGAAGCACAACATCACAACAAGATTTCTCTAATTGAGTGTGAAGAATACAAGAATCATCTGTACTTTCAAGAAAAAAAGTATGTGCTCAACTTAAATAAACTACGTCTTCATATTATTCAGCTCGCTCATGATAATGTTGTCAATGATCATTCAAAATGAGTAAAAGATTATGAACTGATCAGTTAAGTTTATTGATGATCAAACATTTATAAGTATGTTTAACACTTTGTATGAAACTGTTATGTATGCATACATTTCAAGCTCTCTAAACAATGAACTCAAGAATGATTGCATTTTCTTTCAGTTCTTGAATGTTGTTGACGTGATATTTTTATAAACTATGTAGATTCTTTATTGCTCAGTATTTTCATGAGTATCATATATAGATATGTTCTAGTCTTTATTAATCATTTTATCAAAATGAGACATTTAATTCTCATCACTTTTATGAAAGTTGAAGAAGTTATTAACTGCTTCTATGCTCATGTTTGAAAACATCATGATTTACTTGAGTTCTTCTTACTTGAGTTCTTCATGTTTGATTGAAACACACAATTTATCTTCAATGTCTGAAAGCATATGTGTAAAATGTTGAAGATAAACGTTAAGTTATTAACAACGTATCACTTTGAGATCAATGATCAAATCAAGAAAATCAATGCTGTCATGAAGCATTATCTTTGAGTCTTCGTCAACTATATGCAAGATGATTGAGTTAAGTAACTTTCTAAAGTTGAATTCATCATTAATAATGCATCATCATTAATCACTTTAACATCACTCTTCTTGATCAATTTAAGTCAAAACTCATGTCTAGACTTTAAGTCTTTTAAGTCTTTGCTCAAGAATTTTATGTTTCAAGCTCAAAACAAGTTAATCAATGTTAAAGAGTTTATCAAGAAGATGAAGAAACTAACTGAGCATTTATGTGATGAGATGCTTATAGCTCAGATCATTTACAAATTCAATGTTAATATCTTTCATTGTTCTTGTTTTAAATACTTTGTTGAAGATGAAGTTTGATTGAATGCTTGTAATCTTAACATCGCTCATCTTGTTGTCAAGTTAGATGATCATAATGTTGATTTCTTCAAGATCAAGCGTGTCTTTGAAAATAATTCTCTGATCATTGAGTTAAATTTTTCAGCATTCATGAAGATTCATTTAATCTTTCATGTCATTCTTCTGAATCATATCACAAGTGATTTTCTTTTGAATCAACATCAGAAATCTTAAGAACTTATTATCATTGAAAATGATGAAAGATTCTGATATGTAAACAGCATACTAAACTTCAAGCATGATAAATATTATAATTCATCTCTGCTCAAGTATTACATCAATTGAGAAGATCATTTTTCTACTTGAGAGTCTTTTCATTTTCTGAATAATTGTGAGTAAATGCTTAATGAATATTATCTCGTCAACTCTGTCATCAAAGAATCACATGTACTATCATGTGTGTTGTCTCAATATCAATGTCAAGAACTTTAAGTTTAATCTTCATCATCTCAATTCAGCTTAAATTTGACTCAGATCTTGTTTAAATTTGTTTTAGATATTTTGTTTAAATCTGACTCAGATGTGATTCAGATGTATTTTAATTTCATCTGTATATCATCATATTAAACTGCATTTCGTCTTTTTCTTACTTAGATTTGACTCAGATCTTGTTTAGATCTGACTCAAACATCTTGTTTAAATCTGACTCAGATGTAATTCAGATGTATTTCAATTTTGCTGTGCATCAACATGTTAAAATGCATCTTATTTTATCTTACTCTTCAAACATTTTGCTCAGATTTGACTCAGATGTGACTCAGATTTATTCTAGTTTCATTTGTACTTCATCACATTAAAATGCATTCACATCAATTTTTATCTTATTTCAATCTTTATCTTCAATTTTTTCTTATTTCATCTTGTTTCTTCTCATTATTTTGCAGAAGTTCAGTCTTGAAGAGAAAATTTACTGTCATGATGTCAGATCATCAACTCAATTTAAAACATAAATCATTGATGTTTTAAATAATCTCAATTCATTGAATCTGTTTTGCAATTCAATGAATTAAGTCATTAATTTAATTATTATCATTTTTGTTACGATCCTAGCTACGCACCTATGTTGGTAGCTATGTTGGTGGCTATGTTGATGACTATCGCCGGCCGCTCGCCGCTAGGCTATAGGGTTGTTCCGAGGCCAACCCTATTCAGGGTTAGCTTATGTTCTCCTGAGTCATATAGATAGCCGGCTCTTCCCTTCTAGATACTTTCCTTCCTTAGCATTTATATACTCGTTACATTACACCCATATGACTCGCTCTATGCTGGCCCCTAACAATGAGTAGAGTAGATAGACGAGTCGATAGAAATCGTAGAATAGATAAACAGAGCGAACAAAATGTAATTAATTCAATAATACGCTCATACTTTATCGCATCAGATAAGACGATCGACAAAGTTCGATATTATTTCAAAGTTAATGTCAATCAATCTATCTTACAGAGGTTTGCACTCAGACGTGTCGCTCGTATGCTGCGAAGTCAGCAGAGCGCTAACCCGAAGGGGCTTAGCGACGTTGACACGTCTGAGAACTGAGGCAATGCCTAGTCAGCGTCATATGGTGGATTAGTAACCCAGAATTGATGGTTTCATTGAGCCCATCATTGATGTCTTGCGCACAGGCAGCTGCTAGCCATGATGAAGTGCAGATCTGATAATTGACTAAAGATGTGTATTCTACATCAGGAAGCTATCGAGGTTTTGTGCCGCAATTGGCGCTAGTCCCAACCAGGCTAGCGGGCAGTGTAATGGCACTGCAAGTCTGCAACAACTATCTTATGTTCCTAATTAGGAACTATGTTCCTAATTGAACGACTACCCCCCCTACTTCTACTATTGCTTCTACTGCAGTCTCTACTGCTTCAACACTTCTACTCAATAGAAGTTACTGACCTCTACATACTTATCATTGAACGGAAATCTCTGAATGCCTTCGGGGACAAAGCCTTTGTGAGACCGCCGTACCAAACTTTCTACCAAACTCTCTATTGAGCTTTCTATTGAACACTTCGAAATACGCGTCGGTCGGGCGCATAACACACGTCAAACAATGCTTCAAACAATGCTTCCTACTACATGACTTTCTACCTACTTGTCACTCTACATACTCATCTACATACTCACCTACATACTCACCTACATACTCACCTACATCATACTCACCTACATACTCACCTACCTTCATGGCTCCCTTCATGGCTCCCTTCTGTTACGACTGTGTCGGGATTGGGTAGGGTTTCGTAGCAAATAAGCCCTAGGGATTTCGGCACATGGTTAATCCTTAGCCCCGACACTCTATCCGAACCCTTCCGCACCCTAGCAAACCTAGGTACTCAGCCCTCTTTGTTTTGCCCTACTATAAATACAGTCGGATTCCCCTTTGCTTCCTTCTGTATTCTTAGTATCCTAGTTATAGCGACCTCTATTGACTCAAACATTCTACTTCCGGTCCCATCGGTTAGATTCTAGGCACGGTCCCAACACTTCTTCGATGAAATCAATAGAACTCAGCGAAGGTGAGATGATAGATGTTGCGATGAGAAGCTGATAGGCATGAGTGATGAAGTGTAAATCTAATAATTGCATGAAGATGTGTCTTCTACAAAAGAGGCTATCTGGATTTTCACATGAGGTAAGTATATCATCGCTAGTACTGATTAGATGAGCACATACCGGCGCCAGTACTAACAAGGTTAGCAGGCAGTGCAATATCACTGCTTCTACTATTGCTTCTACTCCCACTGCTCGTCCTATTGCTCCTATTGCTTTAACAGATAGGTGGGCTGAAAAGTTCCTACTAATCTTTACCTGTCATCAGCGGAGAGAACCATGATCCCCGCTGGTGGCACTTGCGAGCGTTTTGGCATGAGCTGTATTAGAGTGTATGAGAACGATGCCATGACCTTATTAGACAAGGCCATTTTTCGGGACGACCTGCGGCAAGGGGTTGACTGGAATGTCAACAACGAAACGAAATTCGGATCATATGACGCAATAAGCACCAAATCTTCTGATGGACAGAGTATAAGGCATAGAGAGATGACCACACTGAGATTCTTGTGGGAAATCGCAGTCTTTGATTCAAACCCAACATCGGAACTGTACAAAAGCCACCTCTCAAACCCAGTAAAGAACCTTACAAGGTCGCTGTAAAGGAATTGGTAAGAAGTCTCGATAAAATATTCCGATCATGCGCGTGAGCAGAAACATCATAAAACACATGAAAACACATAAAGACAAAGAGCATCATCTCGACACCTATTATTTCTTTATCTCGATCTCACACCATCGCTTCAGCGCATAAACCTCCACAGACCTTTCCTTAACCTTTTCCTACATCCGCCAGCCCTGCGGCTCTCCGCCTGCAAGCGCGTAGATTTAAATCCTCTCGAAACACCACGACCATGAACAAGAATAAAGAGAAAGCTTCACCGCGCAGGTGACTGACTACCTAAGGTTACATTTAATGTCGGAGTGCATGTGAGACTTCTGCTCAGTGTGACTTTCTCTTTCACCTACTTTACATCTTCACTGTTGTTAGTTCAGCCCTGACCTACCGCACTGCCCACCCCCCCAAAAACGCACAAAAGCATCCTCCAATCCCTTCTTTGCTCCTCCTCCTTCAACCACACCCTACCCGGTATCTAAGTCTCTGACCTCAACTTCCAAACCCACAACCCACACCAAACACACAAATGCACATCTCCCTCCCCCTCTCCCTCCCCGTCCACCTCATCCTCACCCTCCCTCTCGCCCTCGCCTTCGCCCGCACCCCCGCCGCCGCCCCAAACCCCATCGCCACACCCACCCCTCCAGGCCAGCAACTGTACCACCTCAAGACCCGCGCGATCGGGAACAGCAGCGCGACGAATTCGACCAAGGATGGGCTTTATGTTATGGCCTATCATAACGGTATCCCTCTTCTGCCCTTCCCACTTCCATTAACATGTCCACCACTCTTCCTCCCTTGAACTGAGCAGGGCTACTACAGCGTACTGACCTGCTACTCGTTGTCTGGATTTCACAGGCGCAGGCACCAACGAAGTGACCCTCACGCCCTACAAAGACTCCGCCGCCAAGGGATATCTAAACAGCAGCCACCAGCAATTCACGCTCGACTCGTTCAACACGCCCTTCTCCTTTTACTTGGGCGGAGACGACGATTGGGCTTGTATGTTCCCTGCATCTTCTGTCCTAACTTTTTGTTCTTCTGGTCCGAGAACGGGGAAGGATCGCTAATATGTGTGATTTTGTGGGATTATAGCATGGCAATTAGTGCACATCAACGCCGGCTTCGGCGACTACACCGGCTGGTATTTTGACAAGAACGGGGCCTTGGTAGTAGGCTCGAGTGAATTCAACGGGTGGCTGGGTGGGTTTATACCTTGTCCTTCCTCCTTACTCCTTAATAGAACCTCTGCCATGCTATGCTATGCTATGCTACGAAGGAGTGCTAATGTTTGGTACTTGGGAGCGGCTAGCGTGCGATTGGTGGCGCGGACAACCGCAGTTGATGTGGAGGTTTTTGATTTCCGGGATTACGCTTCCGTGCAGCTGCGCGCAGGTGGATTTGGTGAGGGAGGAGTTTTAGGAGGTTTCGGGATGGGGGATGTGGGGTTCATTGAGATGAGAAGGTGAAGTGGCTTTTACGGTTGCTTGGTGGATTGAAAATGGCGGGTTGAGATTGAAAAGGTGGGGATATTGCTTCTTGAGAAATGGCGGGAGAGTAGCATGGTGGAAAGAATGAAAAGTTGCAACCTGCTTTGAGACCTAGTAACTCATCCATGACAGATGCGCTTGCCACACCCGGGTATCTATGAGCTTGATGAAATAACCCGTCTGTTCCTGGCAACTTTGGACTATCCCTGCTTTCCGGCAGTGATTGCACAGACCAGTCCTCCATAAAGACTCCATGTTTTTCTTACCGCAAGCGAAGAGCTCTGCACCTACGACTCGGCACCCTTGCTTTCTTCTCGAACTGGCTGATTACACATCATAGGTATCGGTGATGACCGCCAATGCGTAAGAGACTCAATGTCGTCGATTGGAATCTCGAAAGTAGCCAGCACGAAATTGATCTTGTCACGAGCACTAAGGTGCTTGTAAACGTCGAGGCGTATCTCCATTGGCAGGCGATAGAAACCTTTGGGGTCATTATGGCTAACGTCACCCTTTGAGCGTGGCGGTCCATCAGGATTTGAGCATTTCAAGAAGCGTTTGAGGTCGAAACTGGTCATTAAAGGCGCTATCCCATGGTGGCGCAGAAGATGGAACATCCCAATGATCATAGCAGGGAACACGATAAGGTCCAGTTTGTCGAGGATTGTCAGGATCAATTCTGGCGGCAGTTGGTAGATTGGCAGAGCATAGAGCGCATAGAGCTGTTGCCTTCGTTCTAGGCGTTGGCGATGAGCATCACATCGAGGGCACAAGCAAGCGATCTCGGTTCCTCCATCAGCATCGCAAGACATTGCGTCAGACTTTCTTTTTTTGTTGATGGGCGACAAAGACAGCTGAGTCATGGGTTCTCTCTTGATCCTTTCCGGACTGAGAAATCTGGTGAAGACCTTGCCACACAAAACTTGAAAGATACCAGGCCACAACAGCTAAGATGATGAGATAGATCCCTGTAGGCAAAAGAGACCTGGGTAGAAGGTTCAGGAGGAAAGGGTCTAGGACTTTGAAGGGGATGTTAGTTTTAAAGGAGGTAAATATAATGGCACGTGACCTTACTGATATCAACGTTCACTGGCGGCACATTCCGCATGAGAGACTTGTTCGTCGTGAAGTAACTTGCAGCTGCAGTGATACGTAAAAGGAGGACTGATGATTGACTATGGCCTTGTGTCTTAGGACCATCACGATGTTCGGAATTATGTTGTTCCGCGTTGATTGATTGACGTGATTCAGAATATAATGCAAGTGAAAACATCAAATCGGATGTGTTGAACACCTCAGGTAGCGTAAAGGTATCAAGAGTGAATGCTGTTGGTTGCTGATTGATAGTGAATGATAAGCACAATTCAAAGGGCAACAACACCAATCACCATAGTAGAAAACAAACAGGAGAAAGCCATCATGTGACTGGCAGGTGCAGCTTACCGTGGCGACCCAGCAGATGCGTACTTCGTACCTTTGATTGTACTCAAGTCCGTCCAGTAGAAGCCATGTTTCGCTACCCTTTGCGTTTGTGAAATTTGGGAAACTCGCAACGACTTGACGGCGTAAACTCCAGTGTGATGGCGTTAACGACTCCAAACGAAGGTCTTCGAGGTTGGGATGTGCCTTTGGGATCTGTATGGCCTCTGGGCCGCGGAAAATGGTCTTCTCTACATTGGCCAAAACCGAGAGTATCCGCAAGGACAACGTCACGATGAGTGCGAGTGTCCACATCTCCGTGACTCTAGAGCATAACGAAGAACACTCAAGTATCAAGTGTAGCAAACCAAGCTCTGTGGGATTAGCATCAATACATGAGGCGCTTTCGGTTTGTTGTTGAAAAGATGGAAAGGATTGAAAAGATTCACGGTGACGACTGCTCGTCGTCTGGTGTGCCCGCCGCTTTAAGAATCCGCGACCGACGGTGCCTTCCAAGCGATGGCCAACCTACGCTGTCAAACATGATAAAATAGGTCTCTGGGCTTTTTAAGATACTACAATGTTTGACTTGTTGCTCCTTCACGAAAGTAATCATAGTTCTCAGTGATTGTGATTGAAGATTGTGCCCACATCCGAAACTAGATATGTATTCTTCGCGGTACAAACCAAACAAACCTTCTGTCCCTTGTTCAAGCAGATTCTGATCTTTACTACAGTTCGATCAATCTAGAAATCATTTCGGGTATGGCGCAAATTGACCATAGCTAGACACCTCGAAATTTGCCCTCACTTCTAGAACTCCATCAGGAGTTCAATAGATGGAATACAGAGAAGCACTTGCCCAGAAACACCAACCAGTGCATCCATTCTCTAGAGTACCCACACAATGGGCACCAATTGAACGGCTATTCGAGGTCAGCAAAGGCACTCGGGAGGTAGCTTTCGGGATTTTCTATTCCGTGAATCTTTTTGAGCTGGTTGGCGCAGAGAAATTGTACGAAGGGATCAGATAATGAGGCTCTTGTCATAATGCAAGGACTTCGTACACTGAAGGTCTAATAGGCATCATATATATCTTCTGTGCTATTACCTGATCAGTAGCTTCAATTCTTTTCATATTTTCAGGAAAGCAGAACCCTGCACGTTGGTGGCTTGCAATACTGTGAAGTCACACGGGCTGTATCTTAATCCTGGGGATTTCTGTGGACGAAAGGAAATGTATTTTGATTCATATTCAAACTCGACTGAAGTCGGTCTATCCAGAATAATGCATGGGTCATGGTCCGAGGAGAAGTGCGGGCCTGGTGGAACAATTCAAAGAGGTATTCAATCTACAGAACGACTCTGAACATGTCAAAATGACATGAGTGATATTCTTCAGGTGGAATTACTTTGGAAGGGATCAATACCCACTTCCACGAAAGGGTTGCTACCAGAATGAAAACAAGTGAAATTTGCAATACCATGAGGAATCTGATGACCCACTAAGACCAACGACTACACCGATTAAGCCAAATCCCACACACCTGCCGTTAATAACCACAGCCGCGACCTAGAATAAATCCCAGGAGAAAGCATCTAGGGGACAGCTAGTGTCGATTTTGGCCAGACACCTTGGCAGGGTTGACAAGTCTCGACTATCTTCAGTTCTTGACTAGCGGCTGCTGTGTAATGCAATCAAGTGTAGCAGTCGGGAGGCAAAATATCAGTGATACTCACTGGAAAACACAAGCGGAAGTTCTGCATTATTATCATGCGGGCTGTAGTGCCGACCAAGTCAGGTCACCCATAGGTCGACAGGCATCTCTCTAATAGCAAGATCGCAAGATATCGATGTAGGGGCTGAAGGGAACAAGCATACAATATTACTTGGTCTATATGAACGAATTTGAACTTAGAGTTGTTAATTTTGGCCTAGAAATCGCTTCGCATCAGAATCAAAGCATCGGCTCTCAGCAGTCACCTAGAACAAAACCCACCCACGCGAACTGCATCCCAGCGTCATGCAAGGGCCAACCGCGGACACATTCAGGATGGACTGCGGATGCAGCTGAGTGAAGTTCTAGGCTGGTTATCAAATCCGATATCGCAGGGCCAAGACGACCTACGTCGATAGCACAAGTCCCATCAGCTGCCATTCATATCAGCATACACGCGGCAATATGTGACCGTACTCTACGCCCACTACTTATCCGGTTATAGGGAAGGTTAATCTCGAAATCCAAAACCTCTTTGTATGTGTCTTTGCAGATCTGTGAGTCCAGGGATAAGATGAGCGCATCCATACAACTATGAACATTCAGGTCAGTTCCCAATTTCGAGTCGCAGATCATCTCATGCTGATTGGTAGACAGTATGTTAGATACTTGAACGACCGGTTCATCTAATGTGATATTTGATAATTTGAGCAAGGGCGGAGCATATGACTTTGCCACTGAATAAACCACGATCGGGCCTGGGTTAGAGTAGCCGTTGAGCCTGGAATACGAAAAACAGAAATACGTAGGAAAAGTCAAGAACATGACGTCGTTTGGCGCGAGATTGAATGCTGTAATCATACAAATTTACCTGCCAGATCAGCAGAAGAAAGTGTCTATGTACAGTAGTGGAAAATGGTAGAGACATATGGACTTGACACGACTCGACGTAGGGTAGGGTAGCATGAGGTGTAGAGAAGGCCGGATATTTGTAGTCGTGTGTTTCTTTCGGGGATTTGAAGCTGATGGAATCACATATCATAAGCACTATTAAATCAAAGGCAGTCGTGATGTGGTGATGCTCCTGAAGTGTTAGATACCTACTCTCGAGGGTCTGTTGCTGTATCGATACCCCTGTCCGCACCCTTAGCCTATCTCCGTTAGCGCATCTCCAGGGCAAGGAATCAAAACAACGCCCACACAAATCTTTCATCCTACTCCCCTCATCCAGACCTCTCACCAACGTCTTGCTCTTCCTAGCATATCTCAATTCCGACAACCACTTCGAGGCATCAGCCATTTAGAGGGTACTCACTATCACTATGAGAGAAGTCATCAGCTTGAATGGTGTGTCTCCACGCGCGTCTCTAAAGTCTTGCTGGGAAACACCACTCCACCATAAAACTCGTGTACTGACTCGACCACGCGTACAGTTGGGCAAGCCGGTTGCCAAATCGCAAATTCTTGCTGGGAGGTGAGCTTTGGATCATGAGCAACCTGCCCAACAGGACTGTTGCTGGAATTGAGACGCAAGGGCATCGCTAATCTGTAAACGAACAGCTCTATTGCTTAGAACACGGCATTCAGGTACGATACCTACTCATGGCCAATCCAAAATGGGATTACGGTCGCCTTTGAGCCTGGTCTGACGCGTTTTTGACTCATAGCCTAATGGATATCTGACCGAGGAGCGTAAAGCTGCAGACCCTGACCAGGGCTTTAGCACCTTTTTCTCCGAGACAGGTATGAGAAGATACATCTCCAATAGCTTTCATAGAGTGACTGACAATAACTTTATGTTTAGGCAATGGCAAATACGTTCCCCGTACTATTTACTGCGACCTCGAGCCCAATGTTGTTGACGAAGTTCGCACCGGTACCTACCGGGATCTCTTCCACCCGGAGCAGATGATCACGGGCAAGGAAGACGCATCAAACAATTACGCCCGTGGGCACTACACTGTGGGCAAGGAGTTGATCGACCAAGTGCTGGACAAGATCCGTCATGTTGCCGATAATTGCTCTGGTCTCCAGGGTTTCTTGGTATTCCACTCTTTCGGTGGAGGAACTGGATCCGGGTTCGGCGCTCTTCTCATGGAGCGTCTCTCAGTCGATTACGGCAAGAAGTGCAAGCTGGAGTTCTGCGTCTATCCCGCTCCTCAAGTCGCTACCTCTGTAGTTGAGCCCTACAACTCCATCCTTACAACTCATACAACTCTTGAGCATTCCGACTGCAGCTTCATGGTTGACAATGAGGCGATCTATGATATCTGCCGTAGAAATCTGGGAATTGGGCGACCAGACTACGAGAATTTGAACCGCTTGATCGCTCAAGGTACGTTCTGTTTGTGGCATGAATAATCGCTCCATATTGACCGTCTCTATCTAGTTGTTTCCTCCATTACTGCTTCTCTTCGCTTCGATGGCTCGCTCAATGTCGATCTCAATGAATTCCAGACCAACCTTGTACCGTACCCTCGTATCCACTTCCCTCTTGTCGCCTACGCTCCTGTTGTATCCGCCGCCAAGGCATCCCACGAGGCGAATTCGGTCCAAGAGATTTCTACGGCATGCTTCGAGCCTAACAACCAGATGGTGAAGTGTGATCCCCGTAACGGCAAATACATGGCCACGTGCTTGCTGTACCGTGGAGATGTTGTGCCAAATGACGTTAATGCTGCTGTTGCTACGCTCAAGACGAAGCGTACCATTCACTTCGTAGATTGGTGCCCTACTGGCTTCAAGATCGGTATCTGCTACCAGCCGCCACAAATGGTCCCCAACGGTGACTTGGCCAAGGCTAACCGTGCTGTGTAAGCTTCTTCCCTCGTCCGTTGTCCCGTAGGAAGCTAATTGTTGACAGCTGCATGTTGTCTAACACTACGGCCATTGCGGAAGCCTGGTCTGCTCTCTCCCACAAATTCGATCTTATGTACTCGAAGCGCGCTTTTGTCCACTGGTACGTTGGTGAGGGTATGGAAGAAGGAGAATTCTCCGAGGCTCGTGAGGACTTGGCCGCTCTTGAGAGAGACTACGAAGAGGTTGCTACCGACTCGCTTGAAGGAGAGGAAGGTGGTGAAGCAGAGTATTAAGCGTCTCACAAGGATTGCTTATGTCTGGGTCTTGCAATGCATAAACCATACAGAGACTTAGCAAATGCCTAGTGTCCCTCAACTTTCTACCTGTTTAGTCCTGTAATGGCATCAGATTGTTTCAGCGGTGGCTCTGTTCGTGTTATTCCTAGCGGTTCTAGATAGTTCTGGCATGCAAATGTCTGAAGGGGACGAGAATGATTCAACGAATGGAGCGAAGGTTTGTTATTAGGGGAGCATGGAATAGAGAAATCGAACAAGTCTTCAATCGTTATCCGAGTTCAGTGGTGATGCTGTTGAGGGGTGCCGAAGAGAGATGTGCTGTAGATATTCCTGAAGATGGGTGATTACCACAACTCGCAACACCCAACTGTCTTTTCGCGAGGAAGAGGTGGAACGACAGCTACACGGCTCAGGATGCCACTGACGGCTCCAGCATGTTGAGTTGACTTCCTGATCTGGTGAGTGCCTCTCAATCACCACATAACCCGGTAGAGCGCCGAGCATGATTTAAAAGGAGAAGAAAGTCACGCAAACGAAGACTGCATTCCATCCGTTCTCGAGGTTATTGAACATCTAAGATATCTAGACTACAGACATGTACAAAACGTCGCCGAGCCCAAGTCTGAGAGAGAAAGTCGTGAAATTTCCTCCAACCCGAGAATTTTGTAATAACGTATCCCACAAGGACATTTCCCCAGCGCAGAGTCTACTCTCCCATCCTCCAGAAACCGACATCTACTCATCCTTCACGCCCCCAGCCCCCGCCTTCTCCGCTATCTCCACACTCTTCTTATCCGCCTTCGGGTCCCCCTGCCCCATCCCCATCAACCCCCCCGCCGCCTTCCACGGCCGCTTCAACTCCCCAATGGCCGGTGCCCCAAACAGATGGATCTTGACTAGGTTGCCCTCAAAGGCGCCTTTGAGCGGGATGATGCTCTGGATGAGGAGGGGGTTGGTGTAGCGCAGGTAGAGATGCATGAATGCCATCATGCCGACGCCCATGAGCTGGGATTTCCAGAGGGCGCGCAGCTGCGTAGTATCGTAAGCGTGGATGGTGGTGGTGATTAGTTTGGGTTCGTCGGCGGAGCCCATGGGGGCGGGTTCGACGTATTTGAGGGTTGTGAGGTCTGGTTGATCGATTGTTAGGGGATGCATTGTACGGCTTTACGCAAGGGGGCCCGTTGATGTACCTTTCTTTTGGTTGATTTTCTGCTGCAGGTAGAGGTACATGCCGACGATAAGGAGGTTCGAAACGACGTAAAGAGCGCGGACGCCCATAAGGACTTGGGGGTCGTCGAAAGGGATCTTTTTTGAGACTTGCATCATACCTAGGATGATCACCAGGTTGGTGCTGGAACAGAGAGAGATGGTCAGCAATGTAATCGAGTGGAGTGAAGGCTACGACTAGAGAAGTGGTGGCTGCGACGTACATCTGCGGATTGAGGCCCATCATGATTGAGATTTGTTCGCTGTGCGAAGGGCCAAGAGAGACTGTAGGGTTGTGGGTGTTTGAGGAGATCTGGTGGTGAGAGGAAGTTTGGATGAATTGATGGCGATGCTACGTGTGAATAAAGATTTCCGATGGCTGAGGTGTACTCGTACAAGTAAAGAACACGCGACCTTAGCTGAGACGGGGAAGTTTTATGCGGAGATAGCAACTAGAATACGAGTAGCGATCTTACATGTAGGACATCTGCCATCCTTGTAGGATCCATCTCCGTAAGACGTTTTGGTCTCCTGCTTGCTATGCTTTGATCCAATTTCCTTCCAATCGTATTTCAGTATCAGAGCTTCGTCGTAAGGCATTTCGCAGTTTTGCAAAACAAGGAGCCGTCGCCTTTATTGCTTTTGCTGATAAAACCTAGATGCGCACTTTTAGTTTCCCGTATATCTAAGATCTTTTGGAACTGTCTCTCTTTCTTGGCCTAGGCAAAGTCTTATGAGATACACTGCTTCAGAATACCTAAAAGGAGAGACATGATGGCTCCCCCTCTTCCACAGTACGACATCCAGGCCTTCCCTAAGTCCCGTACATGTCACTGAGTGCCTGCTTACATTTCTGTCTATAAGTGACCCAAGAATTTGGCATGCTTAATGGTGGAATTACGGACAAGCCATGATTGATCACCAGCGATTGTATGGCTATGGTCTTCTTATTCAGGCCTTGGCAGTCGTCATTAAACTTGGGCATTTCCAAATTGTAAATTGGCGGCTCCGAATTTGCTACTGGGCACTCGCGGCACTGCGAAGGTTTGCCGCTCCCAAAATTTTGGTCGAACTCAACGGCAGAAACGGGTCCGATGCTCTGAAGGCTGCCTTCGTCCTAGATTTTCGAGGAGCAGCAAGGATGGCCAGATAGACGGATCCCAGCATGTTTTCCGCAATACGATGTGTGGGTGAAGTGCATGAGCAAAGAAAGACGGTCGAAATGTGCTGGCGGAATAGTGGCTCCTTTGCTGCAGCGATCCTACGCTCTGGTTACCATCCGAGAAGAGCCTGCAATACATGATATACTACATCAGTGCCTGAAGTAAAGTATATGTGGGGTTTAACAATTTTTCGCAACTTTCAGCTGCGCTGTACGACAAGCCATGTCCCAGCCGCCACCCACTCGTCTGTCGTGTTATGAGGTTTCAAGATGGTTCAATCCCCCATCTGGATCTCAAGCACATGCGGTACCCGTCGGATTAGAGCGTCTATATCTCTAGTAAATATTCTGAATTCGTAAGTCTGTATATCATGAAATGTAGCTCTACAATACGTGAGAATCATGGACTGCAGAAGGCGTATGAAGAGCGTTATATCGATATTCTCTAATTGCTGTATGTCCAGAACAGGTAACACCATCTATTTAGACGCTGTCATTGAACGGAATGCGCGTCAACGTCATTCTCGGCGCGTTTGGCTTTCCCGCATTGCCTCTTGTTCGCCCTCACGCTTTTGTCAAGACTTGGTTGGTTGTCCCACTTTACAGAAATATGGCCTGGACAACGCTAAAAACATTCCTTAACTTGCCTATTCAGATCACTACGGACCACAAGCTGCCCTAATCATATCAATGGAGAGGGAAGTCCACAGTCAAAATTTTCCGAGGAGTATTACATTAATTTGCTTCTACTAATAGTGCATGTTGACCTTATCACAAAGACTAAAAGCCGTACCAAGGTAGGTAATGCAATCAAGGTTCTCAACAAGCACAAGGTTATCGAAAGAGAGGCATATTACCAACATCAAGCCTATTGCAAACTCCAAAGAAGTGGTCACATGAGAATCTGCGGGCCCTTCAAACCCCATTAGCATTCGGAGTGCCTTTAATCGACTTTGCCGACGCCCTTGGGATCTTCTGATCAACCCCCAACTCCTGCGCAGATTGATCGATGCTCTTGAAATACTTCACAGTCTTAACTTTGAGCTCGCTTGTAGCCTCTTCATCCACAACGATCAGTGGATGTGGGTGCAATTGCAGGCACGTCAGCGTCCACATATGGTTCACGCCCTCCTCGAGACATTTCTGCACAGCCAGCGCCTTGTGCTGTCCAAGGATGATGATGACAACTTCATGTGCGGCAAGGACAGTGGCGATTCCCACTGTCAACGCTTGGCGAGGGACCTGGGTAATATCATTCTCGAAAAAGCGCGCATTTGCAATGACCGTCTCGTAGGTCAGAGTTTTGACTCTTGTACGTGAAGCCAGCGAAGATCCGGGCTCGTTGAACGCAAGATGGCCGTCAGTCCCAATGCCCCCTAAGAAAAGCTCGATACCGCCATACTTCAAGATCTTCTCCTCATACTCTTGGCACTCTAGGTCCAAATCCGATGCATTACCGTTCAGAATGTGCACCTGGTTAGGAGGGACGTCGACGTGGCTGAAGAAATGCTTGTACATGAAGCTGTGGTAGCTTTCGGGGTGGTCTTGGGGGATACCGACATATTCGTCCATGTTGAAGGTCACGACATGTTTGAAGGAGATGCGGCCGGCTTTGTAGGCTTTGACGAGGAGTTCGTAGACGCCTTCGGGACTACTTCCCGTGGGGAGGCCGAGGACAAAAGGGCGGTCTTCGGTAGGGGCGAAGTCGTTGATTCGCTCTTTTGAAGGGGGAAGTTGGTTAAGATTGCACGACAATATATGAGGTGAGCAACTATGGGTACTAACTGATGATATATTCGGCTACATAGTTTGAAGCTGTGTACTTGTCCTCTCTGACAATGAATCTCCTGGAGTTTGAGATCAGACATGCGTTCACAGCTGAGTGGACGCATCAGGCCTACATTGTGCTATTAGGACAAAACTATTGTCAAGTCTCCGGGCTGATCGAAGCAAGCTCGCAGGCTCGTAAAGGATGATTCCCACAGTATTCCTTATGTCGGTACAATGGATGCAAGCTTGATCTGATCAATTCCAACGTGACGGCTTACAGGAAGACAATATTGAAAGTTAAACGTTGAGGTAGTGAGCTCACTTTACTGTAGGGTTGAGGTCCAGATAAGCTCGGCAGAGTCAATGGTAAGATCAACCGGGACAGTGAACAGTAAAGGACTGCAAAGTACATGTGTGAATGATATGCGAGCATCCATGCCCATGCTTTGTTTCGGCGCAGGAAATGGCATGGGAGCAGTTGCATCCGATGTAAAACTTGCATCAAGCAGGCTCCCTCTCTACTCGCAGTCATTGGCTCCAGCGTACCTCATGGATTGCCTACTCGTGGATGGATGCTACCATGCACGTTACCACCACGTACACCAACGCGGCGGTTAGCATCGGTACAACCATAAGGTACGCCAGGACGCTCGTCTCCATCCTGGACACGATTGACCTTTTCCCATAGAGTCTACAGCATCTAGCATTCAACTATTTGCCACTGCGATCTTCAACCGTCGCTTGTCCTGATAAAGTACGCATCTGTCTTCGTTGGGTTTGCATGATTTCTCACAGTACGGCAACGCCTCATATGCTTTACTCAATAGTTGCTAATGTAAGGTAAGATGTCTTTCAGTCTATGATCCCTGATCAAGGCCTGGGAATCAGAAGAGTAAACAAAAGATGGAGGTGGGGGTCGCCCAGCTTATGTAAGGAGGGGCTGCTCGACGTGACGTAGCGTTGCAACGATACGATACCTTCAGGTAGCAGTTCCTTCCATTTTTCTTGAATCTTGAAAGCAACTGCAACCTCTTTCATTACTAAGTTAGGTACTTACTACTAAGGTATGCAACTCATTCACTCCCATCCGTCACTACCGACACGTGTGACGTGAATAATCTGCTCCCCAAAATTCCCTATCAGCATAGACTTACCTTATTGTACGAGAACCAATACCTTCGCTATGCAACCAAGCGTCCACAGCCATGTTGCCGCTGCGCTACCTCCTAGCATTCAAGATGAAGGGCTTTCTCAAAACATAAGACCTGGTGGCATTGCTCCACTCACAAGGCTCTGTCATGTCGCCGTCTCGAGTGGTGGACCCGAATGGCCAGAACCCTGAGGAGCTCTCGTCGCACCCTATTACCAAGTTCACCAACTGTCGACTGGTACGGAATGGAAAGCTTGTCCAAGGAGATCTATGGATCAACCGATCTACCGGTCGGGTGGTCGATGCTCAGAAGAGCTTCTATATCGACCGCACCTCGCCGGACCGAGTGATTGACCTGAAGGGAAAGATACTTGCTCCTGGCTTCATCGATGCACAGTTCAATGGAGCCTTCACATTCGACCTGTCATGCCCACCCGCGCATGGGGACATCTCTTTGTTCAGAAAGGGCCTGCAAGCTATGAATCATGGCCTGATAAGGACCGGGGTCACGAGCTATCTCGCAACGATGACGAGTCAGAATTCACATGTATATCATAAGGTAGGCAATTAGTTCCGCGCTGGAAAATTCTGGCTGATACGTCGTCTAGATCCTTCCATGTCTTGTACCCTCCGGCAAATCGAGAGAGCCTTATATCGGAGCGGAGTCATTAGGTGCCCACTGCGAGGGTCCGTTTATCGCCCCTGATAGGAAGGGTTGTCATAGTCCAGAGGTTGTTTCCGGTACGGATGGCCTATGTGACCTGGCTACGCTTGCATGTTACTACGGGTCTTCAAATCTAGGGCTCGCGTTGGGGAAACATAGTACAGGGAGCAAGGACAAAGTGGCCGTCGCTCCTGTAAAGATGATAACCCTAGCCCCTGAATTACCCGGCGCCATAGAAACGATCCAATATCTCTCTTCGCACGGAGTCATGGTCAGTATAGGTCACACTCGCGCAGATTACGAGCAGACTGTGGCAGCCGTCAAAGCAGGCGCCAATATGATCACCCACCTCTTCAATGCAATGAACCCACTTCATCACCGAGATCCCGGCCCTTTCGGCACCATTACCCTAGCCAAAGATCGCGCTAATTTCGAGCATCTCTCACCTCGAGAGAGACCCTATTTTGGCATCATTGCCGATGGTATCCATCTACATCCTGCGAGCGTTAGTTTGGCTTATAGTGCTCACCCGAGGGGGTTAATATTGGTTACGGATGCGGTTATGTTTATGGGATGCGACGACGGGGTGTATGATTGGAATAACGGGCAGAAGGTGGAGAAAATGGGAAGCAGGGTGACGCTTCACGGGACGGAGACCATTGCGGGAAGGTACGATTATCCTGGTTGTCATCCAAGCAGACGTACCATGAGACTGATAAGTCTGATTTATAGCGCCGTGACCATGCTAGAATGTGTGAATAATTTCATCAACTGGACTGGAGCTTCCATTGCCGAAGCCATCGACGCCGTCACCATTAGCCCGGCTGCAATGCTCGATATCTCTGACACCAAGGGGAACTTGACTGTTGGCGCGGACGCAGATCTTGTGGTTCTCTTGGAAGATAGAGATAAGAATGGTGGGGTGAAGCTGGTTGTGGAGGAGGTATGGAAATTTGGGACGAAAGTCTGGGGTTCTGTTGAGGAAGGTGTGGGCATGTAAGATACTTTATTCAAGCCAATTTCTTTCTGTCGAGAATGTATCTTATGGTGTAAGATTGATCGCCTATAAATGAATTCTCAAAGCCCAAACCATTAAATCGAAAGTGTCTCTAGCTTCTTCCGGGCTTCCCATCGCGCCAGGTATATACCTACCGAGAGCATCTCGATGACCGGGGCCGTTTATAGTAAGCTATCGCCTGTCGGGTTCTATTTCGCTTTTCCTGATCACGGCCTCAATGTGGAGTACGATAAAGGAGGTTACCACGACCGCCATTGAAATGGAGACAAAAGATCGCAGCGATCTTATTGTTGCACAAAATAACACCACACGTGCAAGCACCATTGGAGATGTTGCAGTAAGTAAAACCGAAGAAGCTGAGCAGGAGGACTAGAGCGCAGGGCTTAAAGAACAACACCTACCTACTTACTATGATCGCAAAAGCGATGTTGTTGCTCGCAAGATTGCTGCTCAACGCTGTTTCCTTTGTTTATCCATATGGTGAGAACCTGGTTTGAGAAGAGCGATGGGGCAATTTTATTCCGAATTAGTCCGCCAAGCCCTAACGTTATTGTACTGGAACTAAGAGTTTGGGAATTTCTCACTTTTTGCGAAGCCTGAGGCGTAGGCCAGGTCGTTACCGCGTCAGATAGACTCTTTCCAGAAGGTGAAGTACTGTCAGGCGAAATATTCCAGGATGCGGGCTGCTTCTAGGAGATGGACCAGTAGTGACAGGTGTGAAGACTGTTGGCGAGAAGTTAAGTGATGGTTCCGGTGCTTTCGAGGTTATAGGATGAGCGACCCCTGGATTAGCAGAAGCGGGTGGCCCAAGTTCACTAACACTGCTCAGCGTCATCATACCGGATGGGCCGAAGATTGGCGAAGTTCAGGTTGCTGTGTCTGAAGTAAGGAAAGATATAGGAAAAGGAGCTGTTTTTAGGGGCAGATCTGTGGCAAGGGCCGAAATGGATCTTTCACTAGAACTGTTTCCTCTTGGTGGTATCACCAAAGTTCGGGTTTGTGGGCCTTAAAGCGTTCATCCGCAATAACAATGAGGCATCGTGATTATTGTGTCCAACTCACGTCCAAGTGCAGGCATCACCAGTGAAAATACAAAGACCAACAACAGTGAGGGGAAGTCCATGGTGAAGGGATAAATAGCTCAATATGCCCACCTTTCGACCTCGAAAACGTGGTGAGGTATATTGGGGGGGAAAGAACTGGCTGCGTCTAGAAACTCGACTGAAGCATGTGACAATTTGCATCAATGCTAGATTATGGTTTGCCGTTTCTAGCGGAAACATGAGGATCTTTAAATAGAAGTACAAGTTTCTTGGGTTTATATATATGGGACAGGTTACTGAGACTATTCAGCGTTGCGGAAGTTGTACGCCGCATATTCTGTGCAACTTGCTGAAACTCGTTTGCCTGGTTTGCCTGGTTTGCCTACTTCTCAGGTACAGAAATTCGTCTGCACGGGTCCTCTTAAAATGCAAAGCACCATCCAGTAATTTCTGCATCTGTATTACAAGCCTTGCGACACACGTCAATGAATATATCGAAGCGGGAGCGTTCGGGTGCCTTCTACTACACAGTACTTGTCGAAGAAAGGAGCTGACTAATAATATTCGGCTTTCCCACTTTTCCTATACCATTATCTTATCTTGTTATCTTCTACCTTACGACTCAAGAGCTGACCAGCGAATATAACCCAGTCATACCAGTGCAACTCCTAGTATTCTCACGAACACTGTGCCTGATGTCGGCTTCCATGTCTCCTCGTTTGTGATGCTGGACACCGGACGACGAGAGTCTCAAAGCTCACGAGTCAAATAAACAAAGCAAGCTCCCTATGTATAGAGTCTTAGAGTCAATTAGAAGGCTTTCGCAGACAAGTTCAACCATGAGCGCGCTCTTTTTCTGGGGTTGTCCGTTTCATACGAAGAATACGGTTTGTCGCCACTCAATGCGGCACCACGATCGGCTTCTGATACTTCGAAGGCAGTACGTCAAGTCCGCCGGGATTGATGGCGCATGTCGGCGTGTCCGTGGTTCAGGCAATCATTTATTCTTGTTTCAAACCCATCACAAGCTGCATGTTCAGAGTCCCTGGTAAGGTAGCACAAGGCTCGAAGTGCATGTAATATTTTCTGGCAAAGTATGCACGTAAGGGCAGCCTTCTCCCGCTCAGAGCTTTCACTAACAAATCAGAAATCCTAGAATTCCGAGTGATACTACTGAGACATGCTAGGATGTATGAAGTGTAAGGTATGTCAGACTTGGCGGCCGAGCTCCTCAATTCTCATTGTCGATTGAGATGCTGTAGTTTCACTCTGTTTCAGGTTGCCAAATTGTACGCTTATAACATGCTGCACTCTGCATCTGCCTGCCACAGCGATGCATAGGTGGACTTGCATTTTGGAAGGCCCTCCACGAAATGAGGTACAAATCGGTGAACTAACGACTTTTCCCCTTTTCCAATTTTCTAGAACATCTCTCTGAGTATTCTTTCTCATATATTTTGTTTTCGAAGCAGCTTTACTGCCTATCTAGTAACCTCAATCTTGTTATGGGAATATCATACAAGGGAGTTCGGGTCATAGTCGGGGTCTTGATTGCATTCGACTACTTAGCTGTTGGACTGCGGCTCTGGGCGAGGAAAATCAAGAGCAAGCCTCTACAAATCCACGACTACTTGATAATTGTTGGACTGGTATGGATACGTATCGTCACAATCGTCAAGGTCAGTATCAGTATTGACTTGGGGACAGTTTTTCACAACTTGCTTGTGCATCTGCGAGGTTCTTGGTAGGATACTGGAAGTCTACTCCATAGCCCAAAGGCTACTCTAATCAGTTCCAGTTAAAACTCCTGGTTTTTATTACTCTCATCATCACTCGTACAAGGATACCGTAGTGGTAAGTCTCTCACATCTGATGGTGATACCATGATCTAACTACGTACAGCTAAACCTTGCGATCTGGCTGCTATGGATTGTCGCCGTCACCTCGATCAGGGTTTCTATTCTTCATCTCTACATCGTTATCTTCCGCAAGACTTGGTTCCATCGTATGGCCTATGCGCTCATGTTTATCTGCACTGTCTGGTGTATCGCCTTTATGGTGTCATATTTTCTCGTCTGCCGTCCATTAGCCATGTATCCATACATCGTTCGTCCCTGTAGCGAAGGATACTTTGTCGGGAATGTGCTCAACTTGGGTCTTGACGTTGTTATCCTTTCGATGCCTATGCCCCTCTTATGGGCCCTTCAAATCCCATTGAAGAAGAAAATGGCTCTTTGTGCTATCTTTGGCATTGGCTTTGCGTGAGAACCCCTATGTCTAACTACCTGTCTAAGTCGATGGCAATCAGAGTTGATTGTTTCACCATCTAGAATCTCTGTTTTCTGCGGTGTCCGTCAAAAAACAATAGTCGCAGCCACCAGGGAATATTTCGTCCCCTGGCTCGACTACATCTACGTAGACTTTGGACTATGGCTTGCCGCTGAACCGTTACTCGCCATTATCACCGCCAGCCTGCCTCTCATCGCCCCAGTCTTCGCAAAGCTTTCGACCTACTGCCGACGGTTAAGGACGCAACGATTACAACAAAGCAACACAAATCGAGAACTTAACAACCATGGCTGGGCTTTGTCCTCTTTTCACAGAGATCGATTAAATCCCCATCGCTTCGAACGTCTTGATACAGGGCCACGTTCGCATCGTATGGCTGATAATGTGGAATCATCGTTCCACACTACGACCATCTCTTCCGTGAGTCCAGCGCTGCTGTCAAATCAGAACCGTCATGGCCAAATCAATGTTACGACTGGTTGGGTGGTGGAGTCGAGCTCTTGCGTTGTATAATCCATCCAGCTTGTGTGTCCTTGTTGCTGCAGTATTATTGACTGGGGCAGTGAAAACTCTGTAGTCCATTTCCAGGACCAAGTTTTGCTCTACGTCTTTATAGTGCATGCGTGTAGCGGTTGAGCTTTGGGAAATATGTGTTGTTTAGCACCGTGCTCGCTTCCTTGAAACACTCTCAACTGTTTTGACGCATGTTCGTTTACTTTGCACACTGCACGGGTTCTGTGGCAAGCCGCCATAGCCCGTTGGGTTAGATTGCTCTATGTATAAGATATAGACCCAGCGTTGATTTGCAGCTTTGACTATATCACTGGCTATCAGCACTAGGGTTTCATCCCTTGGTGGTATCAACAAGCTATCCCAATACGTCTCACGGCTTGATTGCTCAACTGCTCACTTAGAAGAAGAGCGAACTACTGTACTTCCCCCCAAACTTCTTATTTCTTTTATTCGTGCCACTTGTTGATTCATTCTCATTCGTTCATTCATCCTTGCAAGCCAAATGTTCTTTTGCGCAGGTTATTCTTGAACCGAGCTACAGCATCTTCTCGAGCCACTAATACGCGAGCATGCGAGAATGATATGAGCAAAAGTCGGCATGCTTGCCGTCTTCAAGACCGCATGCTTCAAGACTGACACAAAAAGATAACAGTTGCAAGTAGACAGAGAGTATTGACGAGACTATTGGCTTTCATTAGATTAATCGGCAGTCCTAGTGCTTCTGTGGCAGAACTTCCGGCTTTCTTCGCTCAAGAATCTTCTTCAATAGACACCAGTCAGACGGAAGCTATTGAGGACTGGGTTCACTCCATCATACTCGTGGGTATGCTTTTATCTCTTAGCCTCAAAGACAAGTGTACTCATCGCAGAGCCGCAGAACATTAGGCAATCGAATCACTACGAGGGTCTGTGACCAGCTATGTAGTTGCTCAAGATATCATTACGATGGGCTATAGTGTTTTCGCAATCACCCATGCGTTCCTTGAAAGATTCTACGTGCCCAATTCCTTACTTTGGCGGTTTTGCAATATTACTTTCCAAATCAGCATCCATACTTTGGTTCGTACGTCTCGATTCCAAATCTTGATTGAGGCTTTAGGGCTGGCTTCACGGAAGCAGGAGGAACTTTGATGGTCTGGGTAGCGGCGAACAACATCCTGCCTAGAAGGTTGGAACAAAGTGGCTACTTACTGGGGAAAATTGCGAAAGAAAGGCAAATAGATATGTCATGGGTTTAAAGAGAGAGCGACCTAGATCTCTGCGCAATTCAGGTAGGTACACGCCATACCTGACCCCTTTTCCACGTTAATCTATGATACAGCAGCGACCATGATGCCATGATCTTCATAAGCTACTCTGGTACTTTTAATTAAGCACACGTGTTCTCGAATACGCAAAACCCAGAGCTTCCTTTCTTGACGGAAACATCGCGAAGCTCAGACATCATGCAGAATCTTGAAAGGATCGTTTTTCATCAAGACAACCGAATGGCTGGCCCTTGTCAACCCAACATACTACGCTGAGCGCAGACTGTCTATTGAAAACTGGGGACTCAGGATGCGACGTTCGTAACCCAAAACGACATATGCTTCTCTTCACTTCGCTCAATCTTTGCAATCAAGCAAACAAGAAACACCGACAGCAGTCCCCTGGTTTTCAATCACATCTCATAAAAAGAAGCCTGACACGCTATATCCCCCGCCACGCCGCCCACATTCGTAACCCTATGCGCCAGATCCGGCGGCGCCGCCGTACTGAACTGCCTTCCAGTCATGTCGACCGACCACGGCGTGGAGCAGATACAATACCCGTTTGTGGAGGGCCGTTTCTTGGTGCTGAAATACGTGGGCCAGTAGTTAAGGTTGTACATGACGCAGACCGGGAGGTTGAACATGCCCGCATCGGTCGGGCTGGATTCGAACATACCCTGCAGGCTTCGGAAGCCTCGCTTTGCGGTTTCTTGAGAGGGGTTGTCGGGTCGGTATTGGGCGAACTGGGAGAGGAGGTCGGTGGTTTTTTTGCCCATGTTGTCGGTGTCGAAACCGCCTTGGGCGAAGCCACGGACGGAGGACTCGATGACGTCCCGGGCGCGGAATGTGTACTTGGATGTGCCGGTGGTGTTGAGGAGGATTGGGGATGAAGAGCTGACTCCGGGAGCCAGGTCGGACATTTTGATGCTGCCGTCGCCGTTGGGCTTGTTTTTGGATGCTTCTCTGTGGTGGGGAATTATTATCACCTGTCGGCGGAGAGATTTGGAACCGAGATAGTGAAGTGGGGACTTACGCTGGGTTCATCCAGGTGAGCCGAGCCATGCCTGGGCCGAGGTAGGTACCCCATCCATAATCATCAGTGTTGCAGACAGTAATGTCTGGTTCTTTTGAAAGAAAGTTCGATGCACACGCCGACTCCGTAAAAGTGGTGTTGTCTTTAGAGTCGACCTGGGTGACCTGGCCATCTTCATGGACGTCAGTACTGGAGATTCATATGCATGCCTCAATTTCGAACATCCAGAGGAGCAACCTACATGGCATGAATGTGATGAAAACATTCTGAGTCCACCAGATATAATTGATCATTTTCAACGCGAGATACTGCTCCATCCAGCGCTGAGAAGCCGGCAGACACTTATTGCAATCCAGATTCAAATCTGTGCGGTTGACGAAACTCCCATGCGACAAGAGCGAAGTGATGTTGGTACCATCAGTAAATATACCGGTGTATGCGTTCTCCACGTGGGTCCGTACGCCGCCGACATATACTCCTAGGGTAGACGCAAGATCCGCTGAGTTGTCGGCAAACTGCGGATCCGGTGTCTGTGCACCAGGTTTATTAATCTGGCCGTTGATAGCCCCCAATGTACCAGCCACGGCACCAAAAGCACCACTAGCAGGACCGAAGCCAACCAACGCGAGAAGACCAGATATGGCACCAAATACGCCCGACACAGTCACAAGAGGTGGATGGTGAGGCGCGGGTGAAGTTTTTATGCTGTGGAATTGCAAGGTGATGGACTGGATTTGTGTCAATGTATCGAGCTCTCCAATTTGCATAGTCTGGTATAAGTAGGTGAACATGTCGCTCAAGTTCTGCATCGCAATCCAAGCCAAGTATATTCTCGCAGAATCTGGGTCCTTGCCTTGATTCGGGAGATCCTGACAGCTTGTAACATAGTTGCACTGGTTACCGATGGTGCAGGTCTGACCGGAGCCTTTTGGAAAGAGTAAGTCGCGCTGCTCCGATTGATGATCTCGCAAGGGAACAATGACATACCAATTCTAAAGTCGCTTTGGAAAGCTTTTATCATGCCTCCTGCTTGGGCAAAAGACGATGAGCGTTTATCGTACCAGGACTGGAGCCATTCGTCAACCTAACATTGTGCGTGTCAGTTGCAACTCAAAGGGTGCTTTGGAACTGAGGGAACATACACCGTATGCAGACCAGGCATCTGATGTCCGCTCGATCTTACCAGACGCACAAGTCGCGTTCCCTACCGGGTGGGCACAAACAACCGAACCCTGGATGGACACTTCAAAAGTCACTTTGTCATTGGGGATAGAAGTCATTGAGGCTGAGTAAGAAGTCTGATTGGCAGGTAGGGAACCATTATTTTGGAAAGCAAAGATAATCAGCTTGAGACCGCCATCTGTTATATAAAAAGTCGTCAGTATCCAGGCAATCCTTTGGCACGAGTTGGTAATCACGAGATGACTTACCATTTATAGATGTCGTGAGGGTAAAAGAATTGGGTTCTGTTCGATTGGCTACCGTTGGGCATGGTCGCCCGCTGTGACAGCCACCCCCCGCAGAGAAGTATGGGTCGGCAAATACTATCCCTGAAGTGTTCGACGAAAACGTCCAGTTGGTCCGATCTGCGGACATCCAACTGGCGTCATCTTCTATGCTCAGTTGGGCGCCATGCACCCACAAGTCTGTCTGAAAGGGGATGATTGACGCGGTACATTCAGTGGGTATTTTCGGAAGTGTGTAAGGTCCTTCGTAGGTCACCGAAGCCGGCACAGACGGGTCGTTAGGATTCCATATCTGTGCTGCATCCGTGGTAGAAGGCGACGCAGACGAAGCGTTAGGATCCGATGTCTGTGCTGCATCCGATGTCTGTGCTGCATCCGTGGTAGAAGCCGACGCAGACGAAGCGTTAGGATCCGATGTCTGTGCTGCATCCGATGTCTGTGCTGCATCCGTGGTAGAAGCTGACGAAGACGGGGCGTTAGGATCCGATGTCGGTGCTGCATCCGTGGTCGCAGACGAGGCGTTAGGATCCGGTGTCTGTGCTGCATCCGTGGTAGAAGTCGACGAAGACGAGGCGTTAGGATCCGATGTCTGTGCTGCATCCGGGGTAGAAGCCGGCGCAGACGGGGCGTTAGGATCCCATATCTGTGCTGCACCCGTGTTATAAGCCGGCGCAGCCGGGGTGTTAGGATCCGATATCTGTGCTGTACCCTGCGGTAGAGCCAAAGCTCCCACCACAAAGGCGATGAGACAGAGAGACGACAATATCATTCCTAATCTTGACACCGCCAAGTAGCTGAGGAAGACTCTCGGCTCGCAGAACCAACCGATTGGCAAACAGCCTTAGATATAGGGGATTGACGGCGGGGAAGAGGGACTGATGAAGGTCACTGTCAGTAATAAGGAACGGGCGTATGCAAATACAAAGTCAAGCGGTCAATTAAAGAAGTAATCGTGAAAATTGCAAAGCATTCAAAAGATGAAATCAGACGTTGATGAATATATACAAGTAATCAACCATCTAGGGAATATGGACCCTTTTATATCACCGAGGGTGCTGCTGCAATGTCGACGGTCTTTCTCACTTGAGGAATTGAATAGTTCGTAATACATGTATGAAACAAGCGAAGGAAAGGCTGAGCCAGGGCCGGGCTTTGTAATTAGCATGAGCCCCGCATCCGCTAGACTTGGCGTCGGGTTGGAATTCTTATTCCAGCCCGATGCGAAACATATGTCGATGCCGAATCTAGGATTCAGCGAGGTCACAAACACTAAACCTGCAATTATGTTCATCACTCAACTCTCAAGAGAGCATCAGCTGTTCATATGCGCAGCATCGACTGAGCTTACAGAGACGAAGAAAACATTACCGCGGAAAATCGTGCGGACGAGATATCTGCGTGACTGAATGAATTAGAGGGAGCACGCATACGTTGAGCATAAGCTAATAACGAACTCAGCTGCCACGTAACTCCCGCAATCCTAGTTTCGAAGACAACGAGAAGAGTGATGATGCAAGGCACGAGCAGAGCAAGGAAGACGAAGAAGAGAAGATACAAGACACGACTGATGAAGACAACTTGAGCGATCCTCTTTGAATGAACATAACCATTAGTTGCAGGTGAGGATCTTCAAAGCGCTTTGCAGATGCTCAAAGAAAGTGGTGAGGTATGATTTGCGTTAACATGCGTGGCTGTGTAAGGTGTTTCAGCCCTGTTAATTTCACCAGAGCAGGCGATGGATGCACTACCGAAAGCTGATGCACAAACAAGAGCAGGCGGATGGATGCACTGCCGAAAGCTGTTGGAACGAGTGGCTTGTGTGACGAATTAAGTTATTTGTCGACTGCATGAACCATCAGCTGAGAGCATTCTGGGAAAGGGGAGTGTTTATACGGAAGGTAAGTAAAGTAGGTAAAGTAGGTAAAGTACCTTACTAGATAGCAAAGTCTTTTATTAGAGCAAGTGCCGTGTCGATTGCGGTTCGAATTTCGGCACGTGACCTACGGGGGATTTCAGATGACGCGTCAAATGCCAAGTGTAAGGAGATTAACCACTGACTCGAGAGTACGGGGTACCCGTACACCAACCCAACAAGGCCCCGGTTTGCTCCAACTCCGAGTATCCGTACCCCGCGTGCCCCGCAGAATGAGCTTAGGTCGTGCGGGGTACGGATACCTAGTGCGCTAGTGTATTTGAGTACCACCGTACAGTGTACTACGAGGATACTGTTAGGGGCCAGCATAGAGCGAGTCATATGGGTGTAATGTAACGAGTATATAAATGCTAAGGAAGGAAAGTATCTAGAAGGGAAGAGCCGGCTATCTATATGACTCAGGAGAACATAAGCTAACCCTGAATAGGGTTGGCCTCGGAACAACCCTATAGCCTAGCGGCGAGCGGCCGGCGATAGTCATCAACATAGCCACCAACATAGCTACCAACATAGGTGCGTAGCTAGGATCGTAACAGATACAGGTCGACCGACCAACGCTAACACTTTGCGCTAAGCTTCTCGCCACCTGCCCGAGCCATTTCATAAATTTCATGGTCGATTGAACTCTTTCCTATTCAACCATCAACAACTAATACCTAATCAATCCTAGATTGATCTTGAATTAATAACTCTGAAATTTTAATTGAAAAATCAATCTCAAATGTAAACTATGTGATCAATCAATTAATTGTTGATTGATCTAGTATTATTTATCGATTAATCATTATTTACATCATTGAATTTTCTTTCAATTCAAAAAATATATAAAGCTTATTGATCATTTATCAATAACTCATCAATCAATGATTAATCAGTCGTTTTGTCTTAGCGAGTTTTTAAGTATCAAATGTTCATTTATTGATCAATTATTGATATTACATTGATTACTAATTGATTAACTATTAATCTATGAATAATAACATATGTTTTCAACATTTTCAGTATCACTAGATTCTGAATTCTAATCATTTAGATTCAGAAACTTCTCAGTCTGTATTTCTATTTATTTATACTACTTAAAGATCAGTAAGTTGAATTAATAAATAATTATTTCTTGATTAATTATTGATCAATAGAAATGATGTGATATATTTTAGAAGATTAAAAGTGTTGCGAGCGTGCCTGTTGCGAGCGTGTCTCGTTACTCTGAGTTAGTCTAAACATAAATCGTGTTAAACTATCATAGACTAGTACAGAGCTGATGTTGACACGCTAGTGACCTAGCGCGCCTTCGTAAGTATAAGATTCTCGACGTGTTTCACCTTTTTTCTTCTTTAGCTTTGAACTTCTAGTTAGAATACACTCATATGATTCGCTCTATGCAGACTCATAACATTAGTTCAAAGCTCATTAATCTTGCTATCGATGTGTAGACGATATAAAAACAAGCTACACAATTCAAATCAGAAGTCGAACCCAGAAATTTCAACAGCAGAATCAGAACTCAAGCTCAGAAAGCTTGATAGAAATCAGAAATTTCTAAAGAAGAATCTTGATTCGAAATCAGAAATTTCGATAGAATCAGAATCAAAGAACACGAACGCGTTGCTCTTGACTAACTCTTTATTGAGCTCGTCATCAGAAATCAGAAATTTCAGCAGTACTTGAACTCAGAAAGTTCGATAGAGTACTAGTCGTTGCTTGAACTCAGAAAGTTTGATAGAGTAACATCAGAATCTCGATCAGCAATTTTCTACTCATATCATGGCTAGAAGCTCAGAATCAGTGAGCATTGCTCGCTATGAACTTCGAAATGCTAGAAGAGAATCACTTCTATCACAGAATCGAACAGCATCAGAAGAAGAAGACACGAATGCGTTGTCGAATACAGAAGAAAAGAACACGAACACGTTGCTTTTTGATCACGAAATGATCAAGATCAGCATCAGCACTGAACTGAATGCTTGAATAAGCACTCATGAAGCAGATGACATCATTGTCTTTATCAAGTACATGTGTCAACAGTATGACACTGAAATCGTGATTCACAATGACATGATTCAGATGTTAGAAGATGTCAACGAGATAAACATTATGTTGAAGATTACGCAGACGCGTCTGCAGAAAGAAAATAGAGACAAGAACGTGATTATACATCATCTAGAAGCTGCATCAAGTTGACAAAGCACTTTGATTTCTGAAGATTGATTCTCGAAGTCGATCAAGTTATCGAATTCTTCACTGTTTGAAGATTCATCGCAGAATGTAAACAATTGACTATCGCGAATGCAAAATAAGCTAAAGGCAAACAAGAATCACTTTTCTATCAAAGAGTTGAAGATTGCATACATCAAAAGTCGAGTCAGTGAAGCTGCAATTAAACATATTGCATCTTGCATGCAAAATATCTTCTTGAACTTGTTTTTAGAAGTCGAAAAAGTATTATTGATCATTAATAAGATGTACGACGATTTCAATCATCATCACACGACTCAACGACAGTACTTGAAGCTGTATCAAAACAAGATCTTCTTTCATGAATTTTGAATGAAATTTCAGAGATTTAGTGCAGAACTAGAATACAATAACAAGACTTTACTAGATGATCTTCAGCATAAGATCAGCTCAGATCTTCAGCGAGCAACGCTCAATAAACGAAATACGAACTTGAACGAGTTTGTCAACATCTGCATGCAAGTCAATGTTAGATTGACTGAATTGAACGTTTGATCAGTCGTCAAAGCATCAGCTACTCAAGCTGCTTGCTCTGTCGTCAACACATCGACTACTCGACTCACGTCATCAGTCTCTTCGTGAAAGAAACTCAGAAGATCGAAGCTCGACTCTATTTAGAAAGAATTGTTTAAGAAAGAACTCTGCTTCAAATGCAAGAAGTCAGAACATAAAGCATATGACTGTCTTGAGATGACTCAAGTGCACGAGATCGCTGCGAATTTGAAAAACGATCTGTCTTCGTCAAAGTAGTGACTGAGAGCGATATACTCATATTCTGTTTCATCGGCATGTCTGATGATTCATTTGATTTCAAGTCGTTCACTGTTGACGTCATCTTGAATAGTCTAGAAAAGATATTCAGATCTCTTGCTCTGATAAATACTGAAGTCACTGACATGACTTTCATCGATGAATCTTTAATGTCAGAACTATGTGAACGCTTTGATATTCAGTCAATATCGCTGTCAAAATCAAAGTCAATTCAATCGTATGATGAAATCTTTGATCAAAAGTCAATTACACACGCTCTGTATACATTGATCATGATACAAGAACACAAGAATGAAATGATACTTTTATTGATAACTTGTCTAAATCAGCACAAGATAATCATTGAAAATCTCTGATTGAAAAGAAATCAAATTTTGATAGACTCTGCAAATGATTGATTAATATTCTTGTTGAATATTTGAACATCGAAACCTGTTGTTTCAAAAGCAAACGATCAATCAGCATTTCACAGATCTGAGTCAAGCAAGATCTGTGAAATAAAACGAAAGAACTTGAACTTGATTGTTACATCAACGATCATCTTGAAGAGACTCATGAATCAGAAATCAGTGAATAGATTCATTGAACCTGCTCTCATAGCAAAGCAAAGCATTCAAGTTGATCTCGATCAACTTCGAATCTCTCAGTCAACTGAAGTAAAGAAGATTATCAATATTGTCATGATCGAAGTCACTGCATATCGAACTCTAGTCAAGAATAAGAAGATCAAGATCTTCACATTGATCATTAGTGAAATCAATAAAGCGCTTCAAGCTAGCTCAGTTGAAGATTTCGCGAAACTGAATGAAATGACATTTGTCATGTCATTAGATGAACTGAAGAAGAAGTTTTCAGTAGTTTATCACGACTTTCTGAACGTTTTTGATAGAGAAAAGACAACGCAGTTGCCTTTGCATCGATCATACGATCATAAGATTGAATTAGAAGATGAGAGTCAACTCTCTAGAAGTTGATTGTATTTCATGTCAAGCTACAAGTTGCAGAAGATCAAGAAGTATCTAGAAGAGAATTTGAAGAAGAAGTTTATTACACTCAGCAAAGCTTTCTTCGCTTCGTCAATACTATTTGTTGAAAAGAAAGATGACAGTCTTCGCTTTTGCATGAACTATTGAAAACTGAATGCTCTGATCAAAAGAAATCGTTACTCAATATCTTTGATAGACGAAGTACTAGTTTAAATTCAAGACAGTAAGTATCTGACTCAACTTAACATTATCGTCACGTTCAATAAACTGCGCATGAGTTCAGAAAGCGAGAATTTAACTACTTTTGTTACTTTCTTTAATGTCTACAAGTATAGAGTAATGCTCTTTGAATTGATCAATGAACTCGCGTTCTTTCAGCATTATATCAACGATGTATTGTTTGACTGTCTGCATAAATTCTGTCAGACATATTTGAATGATATTCTTATCTACAGTAAGATCTTGAAGAAACATAGAACTCATGTAAAAGAAGTGCTAAACAAGCTTCGCGAAGTCGACTTGCAGATAGACATTGACAAGTGCGAATTCAAGATTCAGAAAATTTCGTTTCTTGAACTACTGATATTCATCAATGATTTACGAATGAACTCTCAAAAAGTAGATCTGATTCGAAGCTGAAAAGTGTCTTGATCGTTGACTCATATGCAGATCTTCATTGACTTCTGCAATTTCTATCGACGATTCATAAAGAACTTCTCAAAGATTGCTCAATCTATGATAAAGCTGACTTGAAAAGATCATCTCTTTGAATGAATTAAGATCTGTCAGAAGATCTTTGAAGAACTAAAGCAGCAGATGACAACAGCTTTCGTTCTGAAGCATTTCGACTCAATCAGAGAAGCTATTCTGAAAACGAACTTCTCGAACTATGTCAACGACGAAGTATTGTCTCAGTATGACGATGAAGACATTCTACATTCAATGATCTTTTATAGCAAGAACATGATTCTTGCAGAATGCAACTACGAGATCTACAACAAAGAACTGCTGATTATTATTCGCTGTTTGAAGCACTGATGTCTTGAATTGAAATGTATCAATATTTCAATCAAGATCTTCATCGATCATCTAAATTTGAAGTACTTCATGTTCATCAAGAAACTGACTAGATGACAAGTTAAATGAGTTGAGAAGTTATCTGAATATAACTTCAAGATCATATATCAGTCGAGAAAACAGAATCTGAAAGCTGACGCGCTGATCAGAATGTCAGACGTCAAGTCAGTTGAAGCAAACGATGATTGAAAGCTATATCAGCATTAGATGCTGTTACGAATGTGTCAAAGATCAAACTCTAATCAATTCACAGTGAACGCTAGCGAGTTCACTGCGTATTAATTAGAGCTAGTCAACGATTTAGTTGAAAGCTGATCTAGATCTGACTCAGATTTGACTCAAATATGACTCAACATCTTTTTTCTTTTCTAACATCTTCTAAATCAGCTTCTATTGCCTTCTAGACAAACACACTTCTTTGTGTTACGAATAGTTAACAGATGTTTATGACAAACACATTTCTTTGTGTCACAAACATCTTTCAAATAAACATCTTTCTTGTGTTTCAACACGTTATCTTTGAGACTAACGTTGAATCTGAGTAACTACTATATAGAGCGTGTTCTTCTTGTCTTTTGTATCTTCTTTCTTCTGTATTCTTAAAGTCTTAGTTATAGCTATCTTTATAGATCAAACATTCTAGTCACGCACGCACTCTGATTAGTTTCTAGGCACGATCTCAACAGATGCTATTGTCAGAAGGCAAATTTGAACTGCAGTCAATAGAAGCTGATCAAGAAGATGATCAGAAAGCTGATCAAGATCTGACTCAGATCTTGCTCAAATTTGACTCAGATTCGAAACTTGAATCAAAAGCTAATCAAAATTCGATCGAAGAAGTAGTTTCAATTCAGAATCAGATTATAGCAGAAAATCAAATGAATCAACTGTGCTTTGATATTCAAATAATCATGAAACAGAACAGAAGAACTTGTCAAGATATTGATCTAGACAATTGCAAAGTACTGAATGAAGTACTCTGAAAAGATGATAGACTATGAGTTTCTCAGTCAATGATTACTCGATTGATAAGAAAAGCACATGATCTTTCAATCAGTGAACATTCTGACATGAATTGAACATTGAACTTGCTGAGACGATCATATTGCTGATCGAAGATGAGAACGACGATCAAGCGCTACATTCAAAACTGTTACGTTTGTCGTAGATCAAAAGCATCGAGAGATCGAATCAATGAACTGCTGAAGTCATTGCTCATACTCGAGCAGTGATGACAGAACATATCATTAAACTTCATTATCGATCTATCAGAAAGTGATGAAAACAACGCGATTCTGATCGTCATAGATCGATTGTCTAAGAAACAACATTATATATTGTGTTGATCAGATGACGAAAAAATCTTCGCAGAACAAACAGTCAAGCTACTGTTGATATGAGTCTTCAGAATTCATGAACTATCAAGATCAATAGTGTTCGATCGTGATTCACAATTCATATCGATTGTCTGAAAGTCTCTATGTCTGAGACTTGACATCAAGATGAAACTATTCACAGACTATCATTCGCAAATTGATAATTAAACAGAAAGAGTGAATCAGAATGTGAAACGATATCTACGAAGCTATTGCTCATATATGCAAGATGATTGATTCGCCTGATTATTTATGACTGAATTCGTTGATAACAATGCTATTTCATCGTCAATTGAACAGTCAGCGTTCTTTCTGAATAAGAGCTTTCACTCTCGTATGAGCTTCGATTCGAATTCAACTGAATATGAGATCACTCAAGCTAGAATCGAAGCGAACAAAGCGAAGAATATATTCGAACACATGAAATGATCACTAGCATTGATCAAGCAAGCATTAGCAAGAGTCAGAGTCACAATGAAGAAACAGATTGACAAGCATCGAAAGAAAATGATCTACAAGATAGATGACATGATGTTTCTAGATTCTAGAAACATTACGATCGCAAGATCGTCAAAGAAACTAGATGATAAGATGCTAGAATCTTTCAAGATTCTGATCGAAGTCGAACATGCATATCGATTGAAATTGTCATCGACAATGAAGATTCATTTGAAGTTCGCCTTGAATCTGCTGCGACTGAATTCGAAGAATTCTCTGAAAGAACAACGAAATGAGTCGTCTGATTCTATAGTGATGAATGACGAAGACGAATGAAAAGTGAAGAACATACTGAACTTCAGGCACTACAGACGACGACTACAATATCGTGTCAATTGAAAAGAATACGACGTCGATCTACATTGATACAACGTCGATGAAAATGAGTTCGAGGGATGTCAGAAGATCGTAAATGACTTTCATGAACGTTATTCGAACAAGCCAAGATAGGAACCGGCTCAAGAAAAACCGGATGAACTGCAGCAATGAGAACATTGCTAGATGAAGGGGGGGGGTAATGTTGCGAGCGTGCCTGTTGCGAGCGTGCCTCGTTACTCTGGATTAGCCTAAACATAGGTCGTGTTAGGCTACCATAGACTAGTACAGGGCTGGTGTTGACACGCTAGTGGCCTAGCGCGCCTTCGTGGGTATAAGACCCTCGACGTGTTCCACCTTCTTCCTTCTTTAGCTTTGAACTCCTAGTTAGAATACACCCATATGATCCGCTCTATGCAGGCTCATAACAAAAAGTTCTACGAATGTTGATGCTGTTATTTACGATTTTAGATTACATTACCAGTAGCTCAGAAAAGCGGAATTATGCGCATGGTTGGGCAACCATGCTCGGACATTTTGCATGGTCGACCGAGCTTTAGCGTTGGTCGGCCGACATGTAGTCTCGTGTACTACGGTACCAACTCAAACCAATCTTCGTGGTTACATCACCTTAATAGACCTACGACATATTCCTCTAGCCTCTAGGCACCACTACCACCTACAGTACCTCTACAAGTCGATTAGATTGTTACGATTGGCGGATCAGATGATACATTGGAGACAGCTCTGCAGTCGGCAGAGCTCGAGATATAGGAGGATGCCAACGACCATTGAACGACATGTATAACCGATACACATATGGGGGAGGAAGGAGGTGGAAACTCTGAGTCCCGCGCCCTATAGGGCTAAGCGAGATTGCCAAGCACACAGGGGTAACAGTACTGTTCCCTGTTTCCAACACTAATACTTGTTTCGAGGTGCTCCGTACTCCGTACATACGTTGCAAAAGAACGCTATCTCCGCCACGCTGGTCTTGCAACCAACCTCCGCGTCATCGCCACTCATACAGACAAATGCCGGCCCATCACCATCAAAGAGGGAACCGCCTCATCCAAGCGAAAGGGGGATCCAGCCAAACCTCTCATGTTAAGAGAAACGAGGCCAGTCCCATGAAACAGCAAAACTGTCTTGTTGTTTGAGTCTCCCTTTACAGCCGTCTCGGTCGTCAAGGACTCCATGGTGGGGCAAGAAGAATGCCACGCCCCGCAAATACAAAGGTAAACGGTCAAAGGACTGATACCATGAACAAAGCCAGGTTCACACAATTTCCCTGGGATCTGTCAGCTTAGCAATTGTTAAGCCTGCTTTGCAACGTACATAAGAGTTGTTGCAGGTAAGGTACGATAAAGTGCTTAAGCCCTACGATGATGACCCGGATTCGTTAAGACTCCGTTAACATCCGTACTCTGGAATTCAAAACGCTCTGACAATCACTCATACACCCGTCAACAGCTTCGCCTTCTGACGGTATTACAAGATCTTGTTGTCTCTTCATGTCACTTCACGACTACAATGCTGTGAGGTCAAGGGTCATCGTTCTAATATTGACATATCGACTAAGAACAGCTAATATTTCCAGCGGACTGACAAATAAGCTGTGCAATGAAATTGTTTGCACGACCATACAACTGTCAACAGAATAGAAAACATCACAATGCAGGGATAGAGCTAATCTGGCGGAAAACCGTTCAGGCAAGGAAAGAGTCCAGGTCGACGGCACCACCGCACTCCGGTGTCTTGGTATCTATCATGGAAAGCGTAAGGTCAGTTTATGCGTCCTGCCATCCAGCTCTTAGACAGACGACTTACCCTCCTTATATTGCTTTGCATAGGCCTTTGTCCATCCGCCCATGAATGTGTGTACGGTAGATACTCCTGGCTTTCCATCCGCTTGCACAGCCCAAAGAGGGAGATCGCTACCAACGTTGGTAGACCTGCTGGCGAACATTCCATCCCACTGGTTGCTATCAACTTGTTAGGTCATTCAAAGAGCACAGGATCCATTTCAAGCATTGCCTTACCCATTGGCATAGATACCCCAATTACGTCCTGATGCTTTGATAGCAGCAACCCATTCTTTAGCAAGAGCTTCGTTAGCCTGTTTACCAAAGTTCCAACAGTTACACTGAGCGCCGTTTTGGCCTATCTTGGTCGGCTCGATATCAAACCAGTAACGGTCGATTTTGAGATTGTTCGAAGAGATCGCATGAAGGAATTCTTGAAGCTGCGTCTTCACAGGCTTGCAAGCTACTCCATTGGGATGCGTCCCAGCACCTAAACTCATGTCAAGAATGCTGTGCAGATGGGGATGTAGAAGTTACATGGGAACAGGTAGGCGTCAACGCTAAGCCCTGCAGTTGTGGCCGCATGGTATGATTCAACGAAGTATTTATCGACTGCACCCCCCTAGTTCGGAATCTCGTTAGAATCAGGAAAGTCAAGAGGAAAGGGAAAACCCGGAGGCCATACCGAGCCACAAGCTTGCTGGTATCCACGGATACCGACCCTACCGTAGCCAGCCTTCTTGGCACAAGACCAGAAGGTTGAGGCTTGAGGATGAGAGATATCGAACCCTTTGACTTCAGTCTTGTTGGTAAGATGCGGAGGTAGGATAAATGCAAGAGCGGAGCTTGCCACGAGGGAAGAGATGATGAGACTTGAGAACCACATAGTAGCAGTCAAATCGATCCCGAGGTTTCAATGAATGTTGACCCTCGGACGAGTGTAAGGGCTTTGACTTGATGATGGTACGAATAAAAGCGAAGTATCGACATTTAAAAGAAATGCAATGCGACTTATATCTAGATTATTCTGTCCCATCATATCTAACGACCTTCTCATATTGGTTCCAATTCACGAAGATGACGATAGGCACGTTTTAACCCTATCCAAGAAAGGAACTTAGGCCGCTATGGTTGCTGACCGAGTTCAATTTGGACCCCACAGTAGGTGTACCTGCAGTACAACGATCATCTGCTGGGGTCGAAACATCTCAAGCCATCCTTCAAGAACAATCCTAAAACCGCCCGCAGCAAGACATTGGTTGCAGAAGCGCATCTCGCTACAGGGATTGTTATCATAACCAACCATACCGAGTCGCCTCTTTTCCGCCCGCCGCGTAGCTAATTCACGCCTGCTACACATCGACCGTACCCCGACTACAACAGCACCAAATCATCCAAATATCCATACCTACTGACCTTCGTGGGGCATATGTCGCTACCCATGATTTGATTCGTCATCATATAGAGGCCTCCGGCAAGACCACAGCTTTCTACCCACACTAGAATCCTACGGCCCCCAATTCTGCTAAATATAATGATTGCGCTGTGCGACGTTTGCCTTAACCATGCGTCATATTTCCTGCAAAACATGTACACCCGAGAAGAGAAATCTTAATTGTGGTTTATTAACAATAACAACAATCCCATCGTCTTTGTTCTCTCTTTGACATCTGTATGACCACAAAATACTGTTGAGTCATACGCACAAACTTGATTTAGTCATCGCACCGGCATTGCACAACACATGGTTGGACACATCGCCCCCAGTACACCCTATTATGTCGCCTTATCTATTCGGGGGGCCAAACCACGTCGCCTACAACGAGGGCTTAGCGGACATGCTGAAGCCTTCGCGTATTCAATATCTGGATATGACATGGAACAGGCAGCTGACTGGACAAAGTACGAGAAGAACAACGAAACGTCTGTTCGTGGATAAAAGATCGGATTTTATACCAAAGATCCTGTCATCAAGACTAACATCGAGCATACTCGTTCGTAACTCTAAGAGTTATGAACTAGAGGCAAGATGAAATCGCCTATCTACTCTCTTGGGCTTTTTCTACTTCCGAGGGTTCCTCAAACACAGATTTATCCAGACATAATATCACGTGGGTGATATATGCGGCAGGAATGTGGACATAGCGTTCTCTTTGTCCTCAGCATTGACACTTCATCTTCCGGTATGTCATGTACCTCCCAATAGTACGAGACTAGGCCGCCTCACTGGAGGGAGTAGCCAATCTATGACTCTTTCATCTCCATATCTCGCTAGCCCCCATTCGTTTGTCCTTCTAGGGCAATAATCGCTCACAGGTCGTGAATTATCAATGAGATAAACGTATTGCTGCCATACCATCGCCTCCTATTACTTTCCTCTAGAGTATGCGGTGCCGCCTAATGGGATAGGACGGCCATATGCCCATAAAGCCATGGACTATAGCCCTGTCCTTTCCCTACCGAAGCATAGTGTTGAAAGTCATAGTACCCTTCATGGATATCCCGATGCTATCCTCTTGCAAAACTTTGCACATTCCCTCATACTATCTCAAATCGCCAAAATATCCGATCCGCGCTCACAACTAGCATGGCCTTTCTCTATTTTCGTATGTCCTCGGCCGGAATTCCCACATCTCTCCCAAAAGGACGATCTCCATACATCTTTAGGTCTGATCGACCCGGCATCTGCACGTTTCTCTTCGCAAACACTCTTGCAAATACTCTCTCAAGCTTCTATGATTAAACGTGCGATAGTATGACCGGCAATTCAGAACGCGGAGTGATCAAGAACAGTCAACCTTAATAAGGTATCGTCATCCTCAGCTGATTGAAGCTGTCTCTTTGCAGTCGTTTCCACTCCTTAGCGTTGCGACGGTCGAAACCGATGTCATTATTCGCGATCCTGTCGTATCCTCTCAACCCAAACCGTGATGCCCTAGCTACTCAAGCGCTGCATAAATCAAAACCCCGCCGATACCTCGAAAGTGGTAGAAACGTGGGTATTGAAAACCGCCTGGTTTCTTACTCACTCCTTCGAGACACACGCCGTTGCGCCTTTGTGACGGAAAGTTACAGACTCCATGTCGCTGACTGAAGACTAAAAAACAATTTACAGTACGCCAGAAGTAATACAGAGTACATTTTGTTGAGTTTACGAATCGGCCAAAATGTGAACACACTTTGGAATAATCCTATTCAGGTATGTATAGCATATTTCAACACATTTCACTATCCACCGACCACACCCCCTCCCACTTCCTTCCTCGCTTCTTCCAACCCCTTTCTTCCCTTTTCCCCTCAACACACACCTTAGCCCTCCTCGCTCATTTCCCTTTCCTCTTGTTTCTACCGAGCTCATCTCCCATCTCTTCCACTCCCCTTCATTAACAATGTCGTTCTTAAAAATTATCCTCCCCTTCCCTCTATCACTTAATCCTCCACCACCCACCTCCCCACACGAAACCGTCATGCTCTTCCTCGCTCAACTTCCACCTCATCCCTGTGCAACCTCCCATCTCTCCCATCACCAAACCTTCCACCCTCCCTCAACCTCCCATCCCACATCCACCTACCCTCCACCAACAACATCACCCTCTCTCCATACCATCACTATTGAACCGTATATATTCTCTCTCTCTCTCTCTCTCTCGATTTAACCCCACCTAACCACCTAACCACCTAGAACAACACAAATCACCCCAATCCAACGACGTTGGCACCCACCTCAAACGACAACGACAAGACGGTCTTGCACATTCCACACCCCCACCGACAGCCCCCAAACACCCATCAACAACAACAAGCGCAATTTACCACCCCACCCGTCTAATATTTCCCAGAAGAACACACCGCAGCCGCTCCCCCAACCCAACAATCACAACTACCAACGACCCCTTCCTCGATCAAACAAGCACCACCACCCCCCCTATCCAACGCAGCCTCTCCAACCCACCACCCAAGCACACAACCCCCCAACACCGCTCGCTACCATCCTCCACAACCAAGGCTTCGGCGCGCGAAGCAAGGCGCGGAAGAAACTCGACGTCGCTTTACCCCTTCGATCCGCCAACCATCCCTCTGTCTCGAGCGTCGAGATGCCGATCTGCTAATCCACTCGACTAGGACGACGGGTCCGCTCCTGAGCCGCTGGCCATGGTTAACGCGTCCCCATCACTGCCCCTTCTCCCCTCCTACTTACCGTTATCGCCTGCACTTGATCTTGGAGGGTGAGTTGCGGCGTTGGCTCCCGAACAGGTTGTTGTCAGGCTTGGCCTGGCTGGCGTGGGAGGGCGCTTGGTTGTGGCCTGAGAGGGTAGGGAGGGGGTTTGATGGTGATGTGGAAGGATTAGTAGGAGGGAGGGGTATGGTGGGGGGGACTTCCTCGCTGGGAGTGGTTGTGGTGGTGTTGAGATTGTTGATGAGTTGGATATCAGGGAATGGTGGTGGGAGTCTTTTCATGCTGCGATTGTGTGGAGTGCGATGGTTTCAAGAATAGTCATTGCTTTCTGTAGCCCGAAAATTGTATAGATCGTAACTCTACTGCCTCCCCCACTATATCGTATACCCTACGCCTCCCCCACTACCTACCACCGCCCATCCCGTCAATCCCCCCAACCACGGCACCCTCACACATCCACCATATCTCTCAACCACCCCCTCACTCCCACTCCTCCCCCCGTCACAAACGCATACTCTACGCCTTTCCACCCAAAGAACCCTCAACCGGCGCCGCCAGCCTCTTCTTACTCACTAGTCTCAATCCCGCAACCAACATCACCAGCGCTTCGAGTCCCAAAATCACCGCCAGCGTTACCATAGCGCCGATGACACCTGCTACTGCTGTGGAAAGGCCCCCGGAAGATGAAGCATCTGCCTGTCTGCTGGACGTGGGGTTTTTGGCTACGGTGGCGCAAACGGCGGTGCTGTTGCCGCAGGCTTGGCACCATTGTGCTTGGGAGCCGATGGCGAATTTGTTCATGCTGTCGACGAAGGTGTTCCAGGGGATGGTAGTCTCTTGCTGGCCGAATAACGGGTAAGTCTTTGGCTCACTGGCGGGGGATGTGGTGCCGTTGTGGAAGAGGAAGCGGACGTTGATGTCTGCAGCTGCGGGGAATGGGGTTGCGGGGCCGTTGGTGAAGAGTTCAAAGGTCATGGTTGATGTGTAGTCGGGTACGCCGTAGAAGTCTGCATTGACTTGTGGGAGTTGGGCGAGGCCGAAGAAGGACTGGAAGCCTGCGTAGGCGCCGAATTGGATGTTTATCTTTGACTTTCCAGCGCCGGTGATGGTGTTATTGAGAGCTTGCAAGACTTGGCCCGCAAGAGTGGCGCCGGTGATGGCGCGGATGGAGTCAGAGACGTTGTAGGCGAGGTTCCATTCGTGGGTGTCGGCTAGGGTGCGAGCTTGAAGCGCAGATGAAGGGGTGTAGAGATCGGAGGGCGGGAAGGATATGGTGGAGTTGTGGATTGAGGCGACATTGAGAAGATCGTAGACTGGTAAGAGCGAGTCAGTTCGAGTCAAGAGATGATAGGGACGGAGGAGGAACAACTTACTAGTATAGGCGTTCTTGAAGCTGACATCGTTGAGGCTAAAAGTGTTGTTGACCAGGGGTGATAGCGACTTGTAAAAGTCGGCAGTGGTGGTCAGGAGGTTCGTGTATTCGGGGGAGGTGTAATAGCCGTTTGAGCTGACGAGTGCTTTTGCGCAGTTACTAGAGCCTTGGAGCCATGCTGAATCTTCGCTGCCGGTTCCGGAGGTGACTGTTTGCAGCGGGATGAGCTGATAGCCATTGAGTGGTGTCTGCACGGTTGTGCCATTACGGAGGGGCGTAGACCCTCGTATTGAGCCCACCGGAGGATACAATCCTTGCAGGAAGCCTTGCGCAGAGTTCATCAACACTGTATCGAGTGGAGCGGAAGCCGTAATCTGCGATTGCCTGACAAGATCGGAGTTGATGCCAGCGATCCTTGAGGTCGCATTGGAGGCAACGTAGCGGTTGCGGAAGTAGGTACCGGAGGTGAAGACTTCCTCATATCCCAATTCTGTCAGATTGGCTGGTGGGGTAGACTTTGCTGTGCGATCTCCATGACGAGAGAAGATGTAGACTCCGAGGATGGTCTCAGCAGCGTGTGAGAGAGGGAGCGCGAGCGTGATCAGAAGGACCTGCTGGGCTCTCATGATTGCAGAGTTCGAAGAGAAAAGAGAAGAGACAGAGCTTGAACGAACTTAAGGCTGCTCGAGCGAGGTAGAGAGCAATGTAGTCAAAAAGGAAAAGAAAGTCCTTCCCCACAACTACCGGAGGGGGTCACAACCCTTATCAACGACCCCGCCGGCAGATGCATCATGTACAATGTGCTGTACTCTATTCGTGCACGATCATGTTCACCCGCATAGTCTGTGGGCGAAGGCCGTTGTCGTCCTTTACTTCTGACTGATCGACTGAAGGCACATACAGACAGACATCTGAACAGAGAAGAGAATTGTTTGGAGGGCAAATCAAGGAATCGCGCTGCTCTCGTTTAGGCTTAGCGTGTTTCCTGTACTCTATCGTGTCTACACTATGTACCTTGATGTAAGTCGATTCTTATTTTGCACTGACATGAACAAAAATGAAGTACTATTGAACATGCATCATGATAGGTACTTGAGAACAGGCTTAGAGAGCTCTCATGTCCCAAATGACCCGGCACACTTTCGCCGTCGACTTTGGCGCATAATGCATCAACTATAGCAACCAAGTAGGCAATCGTTTTTGATTAGGACCCACCCTGAATAGGAAGGACGAGAGATACGGAGGTACTTCGGCGGAGACACTTCGATGGGATTCACTGTGGAGTCACTGTAGATCGTCTCTTCGGAGATACTCGCACGGCGAGAGTCAACCTCCAGAAAAACAAACGTTGCGACTAGATCGAAACTCCTGTCCTCTCTTGCCGAAGCGACTACTCTACCTCACTCCCATGGTTCTCGGCATCGTGAATGCTTTGTGCATCGACTCCGAGTTCACAGTGTTTCGAAATCCCCTGCAGTACGCCTCGATAGTCAAAATACTGTGTAAGATCCGGATTGGAAACAATTACGACGTACGAACGCTGTTTTCAATCTTTATGTTGTTGAAATAGAGGCTATGTAATTTGCTTTTTCAATGAGTGATATTGTCCTCTCCTTTGGCCCGTTTTAGGGGGCCATATGTTAAGCTCGCTAGCTATAAATGTCGCTTCCTCAGAAACTCCACTGTCTGATCAGCGATTTCTTTCGCATGCGTCTCTATTGCGAAATGTCCAGTCTCTAACAGGACTAGCTTGAAATCCTGTACATCTCTAGCAAAGGCCTCTGCGCCTGCTTTCAGGAAGAGAACATCATTCGCGCCCCAAATTGCCAACACGGGAACCTTGCTTGACCGGAAGTACTCGTGGAATTTTGGGTAAAGCTTAAAATTGTTCTCATAGTCTTTAAACAAGGACAGTTGGATATCAATCTGTGCCGGTCTTTCGAGAAGTGCTTGGTCCAGGTAGTACGTCTCCGGTGGAATTTGGGCCAGCAACTTGGGATTGGAAACGCCATGTTCATACTGGAACTTTGTGGTAGAGAAATTGGTGAGCACAGCTGATGTCAGAGCTTCACGGGTTTCGGCAGTGTCGTTAGCCCAGAGGGCCTCAATGGGGTCCCAGAACGCTCCTATGCCGTCGAGGTATGCGTTTCCATTCTGAGATACAATGGCTGTGATAGCCTCTGGATGCTCGAGTCCAATACGGTATGCGACAGGGGCGCCATAATCAAAGGCATAAATCGAATACTGGTGGATTCTCAATGCTATGAGAAATGTCATAATAGTTTTGGTAAGGTTGGCGAACGTGTACAAGAAATCGAGAGATGCTGGGACCGTTGTGAAGCCAAATCCTGGAAGATCAGGAGCGATAACATGGTGGGTCTCGGAGAGGAGAGGAGCTATGTTACGGAACATGTGAGAGGAGGATGGGAAACCATGGAGAAGTAGAATGGTTGGCTTGGACGGAGACCCTGCTTCGCGGTAGAAGATGTCGATGCCATTGGAGAGGGTAAGGTTCTTGGCTGTTGCTAGAGAGCCAGACATGTTTTCGGCGAATAGCAGTTGTGCTGAATTGAGAATTCTAGTCGATGCTCCAGGGTTTAGATTGCCATCTTCCCAAAGGGAGCCATGGTTCTTATACCCAGCTTTGCTTATCCTACTGAGACCACGTCCTACCTCTTTCGTAGATGAACCTTATCAATCATGTCAGATCGTTGTTTCCATGGTCATCCTGTTGATTTAATTGTAAGCGTTCATCAAAGCTTTGCTCGGTAAGCCATGCAAGATGAGTGATCGCGTCGTGTCGTTCGGGTCTAGCGCACTTCTGGGGGAGTTCCGCCCATCAAACTCCAACTTCAACCACATCTCACCGTAGCGAATCCCTCTATAAAGAAAGGTCTTCAACCACTTGATCTATAATCTAAATCAATACTTTTCAGACTGTGATCTCCGCGGAACAAGCCATATCCCTATACAATGCGTCAATCTCGAGTAAGCACAGCCGTGAGTCAATAGATACGATCAAGGTCCAGACTTGATTCGCTCCTGACAAATTCTCTGTGACAGCTGGCACCTCGCTTTGGGGCTTTCAAAGATGTTAAGGACGGAGATCTACAGGTTTTGCTATGTTTTTCGTGTCCGTTCAATCGACCTCGCCAAAGAAGGACCACATGAAGAGAGTACTTGTATTGTGAAGATCCGGCCACCTCAGCTAGAAGCACAGTGCTTTATCCGGCCACACGGTAAGAATTCCACTGCCTCATAATGCTTGACCTCAATAGTCAGGTCCATTGCACGAGCTCCTCACGCACCGCTACCTGTGCAACTTTTACGCGTCTCCTGGGCCGTGCATGACGAGATCGTCCCAATACTATATGGTGAAAATATATCCAAAGTCAGACTCATCGAATCACAAACCGACCCTATCTACATATTTACAAGTCTCTACTAAGGCGCCACTCCAGATTTTAAGGGGTGCAATGATCCTCGCAAGCTGAGGAGCTTCGGTCAACGCGGCTATGAGCTTATACGCCACCGCCGTTGGACCATACCTTACCATTGGTTGGCGAGGGAGGAAGCGGCTCGATTCGAACTTGCTGTGTTTGGCGAACCCAATTTTCCTTGAAGTCTCAATCTATGATATTATGGAAAGTGGTTTTGGAGCAGGGCTCTAGTACCTCGCACTGCCAGCAAGCCAATCTACTGACCGTCCAGTCGAGAACTCGCGCAGAAGTCGATGAAGCGCGCAGAAGAAATGCAGTTGCGAAATTGCAGGCGTGTCGTGACCAAGAAATGCGCTATTCTAAATTAGGACACATCTATGCGCTGATCTATGCGCATTCGCGTGGTTTCAGAAAATGAATACATGAGCTTGACGGTAGCATTAATCTCATACTTGCGCTTTGCGGTCGTCGAATTAGCCGGCTCAATTAAGCATGCGATCAATAATACTTTAGGTACTGAAGCCTTAATCGTTCAAAAAGCTAAAGCATTTTCTACTACTGGAGTCTTCTTCATTTTTCTTGGCCTTCGACGCTCACTCTCGTTTATAATGTGCATGTTCTTTTCTTTCTTGCATCCTTCGAGTGTCGTCCAATACCTATTCTTTGTATTATCGCCAGTATTTCGAAATTAATCGTCTGAGATACCACTTTGCGTCTCGAGTCTGTCAGCCATCCTAAGCTCACCGACCCTGCATCCACCCTTCCACACAATCTCTTCTCCAACCATGGCATCAGTGACAACCCCCATCACCAGCCAACCCGCCAGTACCTTCACGGACATCACCTCCGGCACCCCCACCCCTTTCGAATCATCCATCATCCCCACAGCCAACCTGTACCCACCATCCTCCGCCGCTACAACCCCGACCTACCTCGTCGCCATCATCGCCATCATCGGCTTCCTCATTGTCGCGGGCGGAGTCATATGTTGGTTGAAAATGAGCGCCTCAAGGGCTAAAGAGGAATTGTACAACCAGAGGCAGGAGATGGACCCGGAAGTGGGACCGAATATGTTGGTGCCAATAGGGGAGTGGAAGGCGGTAGGGTCGAGGGGACATGCGTTGTCGATAAAGGATGCGAACGCAGGGATGCCGCCGCCAAGGTATTCGGAGCGGGTTGGGTGAGCGTGGGAACAGTATGGAGAGACGCTAGACTGTGCGATGAGAAGCGGATTTGTATTTTGGTTGGCTGTATCGCCAAACGATCCAAAAGAAACGAGGCGCATCATCATAGCCACGCAGTGTTAAACACTTTTCTTAGAATCTGCTAAAATGCTCAAAGAGCAGTCTCATAGACTTCCGAACGGCATATGCGATGAACCCCAAAAAGGCCCCAAAAGAGACCAGGCGCATCATCTTAGCCTAATTGAAATATGCTATACATCCCTAAATAGAAATTGATCCAGAGTATATTCGCATTCTGGCCGGTTCGTCAACCAACCAACATAGCCACGCACCGTTAACACATTCCCCAAAGCACATTCCCCCAACGCTCAAAGAACCCTTGATAAAAACATCCCCAAACAGCACACGCCCTGAACCCTAAAAAACCCCCATGTCCAATCCCTCCGCAACCCCCCCCCCAGGCATCTACATCCCCACCACAGCAACAACCACCGAACCCCCCAAGAATTAAAACTCCGCCATAATCGGCGCACCTAATTAAAACTGCACCACGAAAAAAAAAGGAAAATACTCCAAGCTTCCCTCAGCCACAATCGGGGAGAAGGGCCACAACCGACCGCCAACAACGTCTTTTGTCATAAATACAATCCGGGGGCGGCAAAACCAGCAGCAAAAGAGCTGTGGATCGCGCGGGGAAGCTGCAATGTTTACGGGTTCTGTGCTTTAGGCTGACGCATGCTGGATATGAGTTTTTGAGGGGGTGGTGCGGTGGCTGGGTTGGGGGTGGGGATGAGCTGAGGGTAAATGGTGTTTGCTTGCGTTGGGGTTTGTTGTGGGAAGAGGTTCTGAGGGTATGTTTTGTAGACTGTGTGTGTGTGTGTGTGTGTGTGTGTAGGTAGTGAGGGGTGAAAGGTTTTGCTTTTGGGGGTTTTTGGTAGGGCTTGTTAGGATGGGCTGGGTTGGGGGTTGGATGATGTAAGGGAAATCTGGTTCTGAGGGGGCTTTGTGTGGAAGCTTCATTGACAGAGTGATGTTTTGTTTTTGTGATTGAAGGTTGTTTGTGGAGCGTCATGCTCGGTATGTTATAAGTCGTGAGTCGAGGAAAGAGTTCGTAATTCTACTCACATAGTCTGTGATGAGATTATGTAACAGTATATCGTTACAGGTCCTCTTGATGTTTGGGTTGATAAACCTCACGTCTTGGAAGATGCTGTCTCTGTAGATCTGTTTTGTAAGATATCGCTGAACTCTATCGATGTGCAGAAGACTCATAGCCAGTATCACGTACAGATGAATTTTGCCGCTGGCCTCTGCTGAAGCGGCTAAGCTTCCTGTGGGCAACGATAGCGTGTAGGCCCTCGAACCATAATCTTCGAATGCCCTCTGGAAATCGCCACGCTATAGTTTCTCCACTCTACGTCCTCCGGCCGTGTTACCATAAGTTTAGCCACAAGCCTCGAAAAAGCAAGGCAAACATAAGAAGAAGCTCCGTGTTTGCGAGACTACACCGGCGTCTGGAATCGTCAGGATTTCCTCAATCGTGACTTGAGTTCAAAAACTCCCCAATGATCAATTTGGAAGCCTCGGACCACCGCTGAGAAAGAGTGGGGAGAAGTGACAGAAGTTAGGGATGGAATCACTCACTGAATCCCCAGATACAGTTTGCTTTCGCGTGCAAACACCAACTGATTGCGGTCCAGCTCCCTGATAACCTCGCCTAGCCATCCTCCAGGAACGAATTCGCCAGCGTTTGGGAATATTGCTTCGTCGCTGTGACAGACGTAGTTGCTGTATGAGATTACTGCGCCGGCGGGAAAGAATGTGTCCCCAGATGTGGTCCTGGAAGCCGGTACGATGCGAGGAAGACGTCCTGGTGCCCCGTAGGAGAGGCGGAGAAATTCCTTGATGACTGCAGTCTTCTAAAAAGTCAGCTAATGAGTGCATTACGGATTTAAGAAGGGTCAGTCAAGATTCCAAGTTCTTCACATGAGCTTCAGAGGATGCTATCCTCACAACTGAAATTATGAGCTGAATGTTAGGTGCTCAACATGACGATTGAGAACGGACCGTATAAACCATGTGATTGAGCAACCTTGTTACAGAGATAATCATCGAGTATCAGATCATAGCAAGTACATTCGAGATTGGTTGCGCCCACTATCTTTGGCTCGGGCAATCTAGCCAAAGGATGCCAGATCAGGCGGTAAGCAACTCGGCCAACCTCGAATACGATAGGCCAATATCAACCCAAGAATTATTCCCTACAACGGGGGTGAAGTACAAAGCGCGACAGCTCGATGGCGAAAAGCCAACTTTCGGTTTTCTGGCCCCAGCTCGTAGCCAAACACATTGTGCAGCATTTCTTGAACCCACTCTCGAAATCACTATGGAGCTTAATGGAAAATTTAAACCCCCGGATCAAATCGTTTAATGCAATAGCCATTCCGCTGAGATGTGCAGAATGTAAGACGCCGGTTTGATCCATAGCCTGAAAGCACTTGTGCAAAAACGTCCTGCGTGGTGATGAGAATCTTGGCGGCTGGCTTCTTATATTCTGCCACTGTAAATTTCAGTGAAAGCATTTCAACAAGGTCAAAAGAGACTCTGGTAATCGTTCTCGGCACAGATTTTGGAGGGCATATACAACAGAAACAAAATCTTGCCATAGTCTTAGTTGGTGGGGTTTGGATGTTGATCATGATGTATGGGTGGTTGTCTCAGATCCAACATGCATTGGAGCCTTGGAGGCGTACCCTCTCCCAACGAGTCACACCGAGGATCATCAGATCGAAACGAATCGTCTGGTAAATTTCATATTCCATGCAGCACATACTGACTAAGGCAATAGTTCAGGGTTTGAGGTATGAGCATGGCCGTATGTGGTGGATTGGTCGATTGATTCTGTGCATGGCATACCTTGCTGTCGTAACTCTGTATTCCGTAGTGTGTACTCTACCCGTATTTTACCCTGTATTCGCGTTGATTGTACTGCTAGCGCCTGTATTGACATGCTAATCCCGATAGAACCTCGACGTAGGAGGGCGTGGGTAGCCAGCTGTAATGTGAGACTGGGCGCTTATATACGCTGCATCCGACCCATGCAATCAAAAAGGCAGAACCTTCGAACCCATATTTCCTTGAGGTGGTATTATGGGCAACGCCGACAAAGTCCTCGAAAAACCGATCGACGTCATCATAGTCGGCGCTGGTATCTCTGGAATTAACGCGGCTTATCGAATACAGACAGAGCTACCGTCGGCAAGTTATACTATCCTAGAATCGCGTGGAAATATAGGAGGCACTTGGGATTTCTTCCGTTATCCGGGTTTCCGCTCCGACTCTGATCTCTACACTTTCGGCTTCGAGTGGCGACCATGGGGAGAGCTGAATGCCATCGCCGACGGTGAGTCGATACGGAAGTATATCTGCGAGTCAGCCGCGTTGTACGGCATCGATCGCAAAGTACAATTCCACCGCAAGCTTATATCGGCCAATTGGTCCTCTGACCAACAAACGTGGACTCTGCTTGTCGATGAAGACGGCAAGAGAACTTACTTCCACGCACGCTTCGTCGTGCTTAGCACTGGGTATTACGATTATGACGAAGCGCTGAGCAGCGCGATAACCGGTATTGATAATTTTCAAGGAACTATCGTCCACCCTCAGTTCTGGCCTGAAGAATTTGACTATAAGGATAAGAAAATTGTCGTTGTCGGCAGCGGCTCAACAGCCGTGACGCTGATTCCTACGCTCGCGGAAACAGCTTCGCACGTCATTATGCTTCAGCGCAGCCCCAGCTATATTCTAGCGATTCCAACGATCGATCCTTTCGGACAGTGGGCTCATAAATTATTTCCATCCTGGATCGCTCATCGCATCACACGGTTTAAATTCCTTGTCTTAACTTTCCTCCTCGTCAAAATCTGCGCCTTTTACCCTCTTTTCGCCAGGAACTTGATCAAGAAGGCCACTATCAGACAGCTGCCAGAAAATATACCGTATGACCCTCATTTCCAGCCACACTACAATCCGTTGGAGCAGCGCCTGTGTCTTTGCCCTGACGGCGACTTTTTCAAAGCCATGCGCGCAGGTAAAGCCTCTGTAGTCACCGGCACCATCACTACCGTGACCGAAACAGGCATACTGCTTACCTCGGGTCAGAAGCTCGACGCCGATATAATTGTTACCGCCACAGGCCTTAAAATCAAGGTCGCAGGGGGGGCCCACATCTCCGTTGATAATGTTCCCATCACCATTAGCCAAAAATATCTTTGGAAAGGCTGTATGCTGGAAGATCTGCCAAACATGGCGACGGTCATTGGCTACACAGATGCGTCCTGGACGCTCGGCGCTGACGCGACCGCGCTGCTGGTGTGCAGGCTACTAAAGTCTATGAGGGATAAAGGCTTCACGACCGCGGTGCCACGGCTAGAGCATACCGAGGGAATGAAATCCGTGCCAGCGCTGAATATCACGTCGACCTATGTGATGAGGGGGATGGGGGAGTTGCCAAGGACAGGAGATAAGGCGCCATGGCTGCCGAGGAGTACGTATGTTTCGGATCTCTGGGATGCAAAGTTTGGGAACATTACGAGCGGTTTGCAATTGGAGAAGGTTTCCACGTGACGTCACATCCGAGTGTGTAGGTGCTCTGGAGGCAATCTGTGTCCATTATGGCTTAGCAGTTTATGAAACAAGTCAAATACGACGATTTGTCGTCGCATTCCTACATGATCATGAAAAGTATCATGTATCTTATAGCCTGACAGGGCTCTCAACGTGCACGCAAGTTTGACGGTTTCCAAGTGTTGAAAAAGAAGATACAAAGCTGGAGGAAGAAGCCGCCCTGCGGCCCTAGCTAGGCAGGCACTTAGAATAGGGGCTAGCGTTATATTACAGTACAGTACACCACTTTACGTCCTCAACTAAGATACCTTCGTATTCAACTTCTCAAAAATCCTTCTCCTTCATTCAGCACCCTTTCACCCCAACTTAATTTTCTTCAAAGAAAAAGGATAATGCGAATCATTCACATTCAGTAGGATGGCAACCCCAATCGACTCTCTCCGGCCGTTTTCTTCTTGTGACGTAAATTCCCCATCCAACCAAGCTTATAATACTTCAAGGATAATTTGTTGATATGGTTGTTGATGGGTAGTAGATTGGCGATGCACTCGTGAAGCTCAAACACCCGTACGGTGGGTATTTGGATGGGATCTCGATGTGGAGTCCGACGCGGCAGGGTTGCGGGGGCGGGGGCGAGACCAAGGTGATTGGGGGGGTGGTGACGGTTAAGGTTTGTGTTGTGGTTTTTTTGGTTGTTAGATGTTCTCTGTTTTGGGTTTTGGGTTTTGGGGGTGGGGGGGTGAATGTCGGTGGATGAGAAGTGATTTCTATGTTTTGATGAGATTTCGGCTGTTTTCCTTTTTTTTCATCCTCTTTGCCCTTCCATTCGAAAAGCCCCCCATTAAATCAAACACGCAAACCCTAACCCCCCAACCCACCACCCAGATGGTCCCCACAACCTCCACCGCTGCGCCCACCCCCCCAACCCACTTCGCCGACTCCAACGCCCCCGGCAAAATCATGTTCATCTCCCAGCCGCCCAGCCTCCCCTCCGCCTGCTTCGGCGGGCTCATGGCCGCTCGCGCAAAAGTTCTGGGAGCGGCGGGCGTGGTAGTGAATGGGCGATTTAGGGACATTGGGGAGATTCGGGGGTTGGGGTTGCCTGTAAGCTTTTTCGCCCTCGGATACTTTCAAGGAGATATAGTAGTTCGCAAAGGCTTAACACGCCTGCACACACCAGCTGTTCGCGCGTGAGCCATCAATCCTCGGTGCCTCCTCTTTTACGCGGGCATCGGAAATCAACACGCCTGTGCAGTTCAAAGACGAGCTGTGGGTCCATCCGGATGATATTATTGTTGGAGACGAGGATGGGGTGGTGTGTGTGCCAAGAAGGTTGGTGGGGAGGGTTGTGGAATTATGTGTGGAGAGGAGGGCGCAGGATGAGAGGGTGTTGGAGGCGGTGATGGGGGGGATGGGGATGGAGGAGAGCTTGCGGAGGTTTAGGTGATTGCTGAAGGAATTTGCTGGAGGAGGTGGAGCGCCGAAGTGGTTGTAGGGATCAATACCAAGCGCGACACCTATGGCTGAAAGATTCGATAAAGCGAGGCATGAAAGGATCGAAAGAATCTTGGGAGCGCTCCATATTAGCCTCGCTTGTAATGATACATACTTTAGGTTTGGGAGCTGATAGTCCTGTGACCATTTTAGGGTCGAGGCTTCCACTTCTGGTGTCATAGAGGGGTTTCAGGATGTAATTAGTAATGGACATAGAATGACGTGAAATGAATAGCAAGCATGTATTAGCTACGATTGGCATCACGGTGGGCCCGATTCATCATCGCCCAGAAATATGATGCTTCAAGAGGAATGGATATTTCGGTTCGTCAAAGCTTTGTCCTACTTACAGCGTTGTGTTGGTAAACGATTGGCCCATAAGAAAAAGAAGACCGGGCAGGGTGCTACAACAGGCTGATAAGGCGAGGCGGCCATGCATGCTCGCCACTTAGTTGGCTGGACTTGCGGCTGCCGCACATAAGACCACAAGGCTTTTGATAAACCACCCCGCAAGCTCTTGGCTCTATAAGGATCAGAAGAATTTTTTGCAGATTAGAAGTTGGAATCAAATGCCGTACCTTCTGGTGTTCAGAGATCAAGTCTTGAAAGCCACGGATTTTATAACACTGTAGAAGATACCAATTTCCTTATAATCCCATTTTCAATCCTTCCAGTATCCTGCTAAACAGTCCTTACTACTCCGATGAAACGCCTGAATCTACTGCGTTGCTCGTCTACTGTTCCGTTTTCCGGTAGATTGTATGCACGAGACAGTGTGAGGAGCTGAGTAGCTAAAGAATCGTAAGTATAATCAATAATTCTTATGCATGAAAGGTTTCTTGTACCTGACATAGTCGCAAGCTGAGCCGTATTGATTGGGAAGCTAGCTGGCACCGTGTCTGCTAATGTCTTCATAGCATCTAAAGGTGTCTGACGGCTTGTGATGAAGGCATTGTAGAGACGCGCTTGGGTGTTGTGATCGCTTTTCATATAAATGTAAGCTTTAAATATCTTCGTGTTCGGGCATGAGCTTACACGATTGCGAGCTTAGATTCAAGACGAGTTATATCGCTGCGAAATCGTTCGATGTCGTCGAGTATTCTTTGCAGTATTGAGGCCTTAGAATCAGCGGACAAAGTGGTGAATAGTCCTATCTGATCTGCAGCGGCATGCAAATGATTGGCGATTTGCAAGGGATCCGGTTGGGCCATGATTTGTATATATGCTCTCCGACACGGTAGTCCTGTGAGGTAGAGGAAGTTGGGAGAAATAATAAGTTGGGGAAATAATAATTATCCTTCGCGCACCCATTCCGGAAAGAACAGAGCACAAAGTAAGCGAAGCTAATCCCGAAGGAGCTTACGTCTGGGTTCAATCCGTTCGGAAAGAGTCTGATATCCTGAGGCGATTTCATGTGATCCAACGGACCACAAGGATCTCGACCATCAGTTCGACCGCTACCGTTATTGTGATGCTTGTAACCTATCAGGGGCTGTATCTGATATTAGGGCGTCGGCTACCGGTTTCCATATCTGTTTCCATACAACGAAGAAGTCCTTGGCAGGCTTGATAATCATTTCTTAGGCGTCTTCTGCGTATCGCCTTTGAAAGCGGGTTCAGCTAATCTCACGTTCTTAATTTGGTGTATCTGTAAGTCAAAGTCAAAAACAGATTAACATACTAACCTATATTCAGAAGGATATCCCATACTAATTGTAAGCATGTAGTTCAATACTTGCAAAAAGGACCTGCTTGAAGAGAAATTGCAGACTCGTGCTTTGCGACTGCCAAGAGCCAATGCAAAATCCAAGAAATGACTCGAAAGCGTCAGGAAACGAGATTCAGATACCATAGGTCCTCTCGTAGGAGACTTGAAGCTATCATCTATTGGAATACGAGGTCATATGGGGGCCTTTAGATACATTGGTTGTTGCTGTTAGGAGGCTACTTAGGAGATGGATGGTGAAAACGTTACTACAGTAGCGGGCCCCAGCACCACCAGCCTTATGAGGCGGAACTTACCAACTCCCCTATTTCCAACATCATCGGTTGTTGGTACGCTCGAAGACTCCAAATACTGGAGACAACGCCTTTCGATCTCACAACAGGCTTACGATGACTCTGAGCCCAAAGTCCTCGCTCAGTGGTTGTCCGACCGGTGTAAATGGGTCCAATGGTACATCTTCTGGATCGCAGTTTTGATAATTATTCTTACAATCGTCTTTGCCTTCTTCCAATTCGTGAGTATCATGCTGGTTTACTATCCCAGTCATCCTATAAAGAGTGAGCGACGCTAACTTCTCGCCACTCGTCTCCAATGCTAGGCCAAATCCTCTCTACTCTTGCAAGCTTAAAGGAAGATATCAATTACTTGCTATACTAAACTTTGTCGCTTTACTGTTATGTAAGCAATTCAAGAGGCGGACTTCGAATGTTGTTACTCACACAACTTGCCATTTAACGAAGAAAATTGCATTTGATATCCCTAAAATAAAGATGATGTTTCTCAGCCAGGAGTGGCAATTGCGCGTCTGCCGCTCTGTTTCTTCATTTTATTGGCCTACTCCATTCACACCTACTTCGAATTAATGCCGATGTTCCTTGAAAGTCTTTCTTTTCATGCGATATCGTACTGTTCAGCGTCAATTTTATGAACCGCCAGTGTATGGCGCGTAATCAATCTGTGGGCGACGGCACCTACAAACGTTCGTATATTCGAGTTTAGACTTCATGCCGAGACCAAATACCTATGTGCTTGGGCCTACCCAACACCACTAGGTAGGCTCATAGGCCAACAGAGGCCTTAGACTCCACCCGAAGCGCTGTGGACTTCTTCCATCCGTGCAACCAAGTCTGTGGATTGAGGAACAGAAGTTAGAGATAGGTGGGCGAGCCTTGTATGTTTGCCGTTGGTTCTGGCTAGCGCAATCCTTTTACTCCATTTCGCTTTCCAAAATCCTCCGCTGTTCATGCTTGAAGTCGAGTAGGGATCTATATGATTTACCTCGATTCGTTCTTATTACTGTCTTCTTACATTCATCCACCTACTCAACCCCTTACACGCTGCCTGAGAGCCACCGTGCTTCTAGCCTTGCGTGAAGGGCTCTCCAAGGAGCAACGAATTGTGGTACCTCCAACCGCCTTCGAAAGCAACACCCAGTCCGCCGAAGAGCATTGCCATTCAAAACCTCAACTCATCGTCGCGAAGGACGTTTCCAATCCGTGCCATTTACGACTCGATTGTGCTAACCATCATACCAACAACCTTGAAACCACCACATCCCCACCACAAACGTCTCAAAAACCCACAGCATAACCGACAAACATCGAAGCTGCCCCTCGTTACCATTCTTCATGAATATACCCTTGTAATCTTCAAACAACGGTTCAAAGCTGCTAAGACTAGAAATATTAGCCACAAGAATTGATTTCTCCGTTCATATGACACGGGGTACGATACTGAGCCTTAGCGCTATTCACCTCCACATCTACGTACAGCAACCTCCCAGATCTGAAAAGGGCGTTGAACGCTGGATGCTGGTCTCCCAACACCCACCCCACCTCTATATTTACCCCCATCCTAAGAACAAACCCTTTGTACCAAGGCACTGGACGTTGTTGACCCGATGATGGTTTCGCTACAAGAAACGCGCAGCCTCTCCTCGCCATCACCGCGAGGAAAATCCTAATACCCCCACAATACCTCCATCTGCCGGCCCTGCCCCCAATCTCCTCGCCCCCTTCATGTTCCCATATACCACCCCATCCCCAACCTCAACGAATTTGCACTCATGACGCGAAAGCGAGGTGTTTTAGAAAGGGGAAAGGGGGTTTGAGATTGTACAAAACCTGGGGTTTGAGGGATGGAAAGGGGGGCCTGAGGTTGTGGGAAGGGGGGTATGGAGGGGGGGGGGGGGGGGTTGTGAGAGGGTGGTGGGGTGTTGGGTGGTGGAAGGTGAGGGGTGAGTGTGGGGGGAACCGTTGAGGAAGGGTGGAAAATGGAAGTGAAAATTTTGGAAGCGAGAGAGGGGAACTGATGAGCCATTGAACCAGGGAAGAAAAAGTGTGTTTTGCGAATATTGTCCATACAACAACGGCAATCTCTCCGACCGACCCCCACAACCACCTCGTCGCTCTCCCCACGCAAAGTCGGCCAACCCCTCATGATCTACCTCCCCTCTCCCAAGGGCTATATTAATCACATTGAAGTCCTACCTCACCTCATCAACACGGAAGATCCCACGCCCACCTCACTCACATTATTCAAATACAGGAGACAGGCATCGTCACCATCATCCACAAGATTTATCCATTCGTTATCATCACCCTATCCTATCTGAACCCGCACCTCTCTCGCGAACGGCGATACATCATCCGACCATCTCCTAACCCTCCCCCTACCACCGCATCTACGCCTCCAGCCCCCCGTGGAAATCCCACCCCATCCCCCCATCCGCCTCCAAGGCCGCCCACGCCCCCTCCATAACCTCAACATCCTCATCCTTCACCATCCCCTCATTCCCATTCTCATCAGGCACTCCTTCGGCCTTGATGCCCCTCCCATTGCCTTTCTTGGTCGGCGTACCATTCTTGCTCACCCTGCCCCCCAAAACACTTTCCTTTTTCTTCGCAGGGTTTTTTGGTTTTTTCGGCGTGGTGGATTGCTGGGATGAGGTGGTGGTGGAGACGAAGGAGTTGTTGTTGGTGGTGGTGGTGGAGGTGGAAGTGCCGCGGGCGGGAGCGGGGTCGCGGGCGCCGGAGTCGATTTCGGAGCGGAGGGTTGTGGCTTCGCGTTTTATGATGCGGAAGCGGCCTTCGATTGAGTCGTAGGTTGCGCCTGTTGGGGGGAGGGGGGTTTAGTTGGTGGACGGGAGGGAAAGGGGGGTTTGAGTGGGAGGAAGAGGAGATAAGGTGTGGAGAGAAGAGGAGAGGAGGTGGGGAGGTGGGAAGGTGGATGGGAAGGTCTTAGGAGAGTGGTGGGACATACCTTGACCATACATGCTGGCGATACGGCGGTAGTCGAGCTGTAGAGATGAGGGTGGTTAGTTTTTGGTTCGGATAAAGGGCACTAAAGGCGAAGGAGAAGCTTGAAGGGAAAAAGGGTTAAGACATGGTAAGATGAGGATGACAAGGTATGAAAGTATGATCGATGAAGGAGGATTAGGGGGGAAACAGCAATTTGGTATCGAGACGAGAGGAGACATTGGCAGTGAAGTTGCGAGATACAGCATAACTGGTCGAAAAGAACAGAGGGACATCAGGTATAAAGGATCAGACAAAAGCGATCATAGACCAGCCATAAGATACTTCCAGACGTCGAGCCTCGACCAACCCCATATACAAAACCCACCCAATCTTGCAACCAAAAAAACTTCCAACATCAAACACCCCAACGCTCCGCAAAAACCCAATGACACCAAGAACCAATAAGCACACATACCTTCATCCCATCCTGCGCCGCCATAATAGCCGCCAGCAAACGCTGATACGCCTCCGGCGACTTCCAGTCGATCGGCATCTTGTTGAACCTTGCTATTTGGTATTGTATCGTTCAAGGATCTAGTGAGATGTCGAGCGTAAGCACTCGAGTTTGTGATGTTTGTGCTGTGCAGTGCTGTGTCTGATGAAAGTTGTAAGTGTGATGTTCAACGTAGTTTGCAGGATGTAGAGGCGAGGAAGTGTTGTGCTAGGCTGTGCGGGCAAAGAGAGTGGTACTCACTTCTTGGATATGGGTGTGGCGGAAATGTGAGGAGGTCGGTTTGTAAAGTTTTTTGTTCGAGTGGAAAGATGGGGGGGTGTTGAAGGTGTTGAAGGTCGGTGCTGTGTTAAGACAACGGTGATAATGAGAGTTGCTCGAGTCTTCGACAAATGTGCTCGCAATGCAGATGAGATGTTCAAGAAGATCAAATCCCCAAGTCCTCTTTCCCAGCACCCCACGGCAACACCCAACCCACCACGCCCCCCTCCTTCCCACCAATCACCACCTCACCCACCAATATTCCCCAATAACCCCCAGCATCTCCTCCCCTATCGTCCACTACTAGAGTCCATCTGCACACAACAGCACACAATGACTCACATCCTCCATCCCTGCTCACCTCCCTGGCCCTCAAACCCTACGCCAGACCCCTCTCAACGAGTCCAGCTGCAGCTCCGCGCCTGCAGGAACCCAGTCGTGGCATGCAGCTTGTGGCTGCAGGAGAAATATGTAGCTTGGGTTCCTGCAGTGCCTGCGTTGGGGTTTCAAGGGACGCCAGCGGAGTTCGGCGTACTCGATGGCGTCGTGTCGGACGGGCCTGGTAGAGCCTAGCAATCCCCACTACAGTACCACCGCCTCAAACCGCCATCATTCTCTACCTCTACCAAGGCGCATTCTAGCATCCAGCCAAACCCTCAATGCTAAATCGCAGGGTAGCCATCACCACCAAACTACATATCGCTGACATTGGCGTGGGGAAGAAGCTTTTTCTGCAGGTCTCGATACAGGGATCACACGAGAACGCGTGAAACCGCGGAACGCGGGCTGCACGCACTATACGCGTGGATCCCTGTACCTTTGTATGGGCAGCGGCATTTGGCTGGGCGACGGATAGGGAGCGTGTTGATAGTAAGGATTGAGGATTTGTGATGGCGACGATTTTGGGAGATTGGGTAAGGGTGATTGGTTGAGGGGTGGCTGGGGGGTGAGGGGGTGGTTTGGTTGTCGTTGTCGTCGGAATTTTTCTTAGGAAGTAATATTGTAGGGAGAAAAATTGCAGGATGGCATTGGTGATTGCTCTCCAGCGCAGGAAGACCGACTACGGTAGACTAAAGTACATCTGAATCCGCCTGCGCTACATCGAAAATTCTAAGACCAACGCGATAGGCACAAGTTCCAACGTTGACCATCATCCATGAAACCACCGCATTTCATGAAGCCTGCTCATGCCTCCTCCTCAACCTTGATGACTTCCTCCTCGGCAGCAGTCTCGAACTCCCCATCAGTCAAGACTGTGTCCTCGCTTCCCGATTCTTCGGGCCCGCCAAAGACATTCTCTCCGTTCTCGTCTTTGACATCTTCCATCTCAACGAAAGGATCCTCCATGTTTTTGTAGTCTTTTTTGACCGTCTTTCGTGGCGAAGCGCGAGGCTTCTTTACGCGACCATTGATGACTTTGGTCTTCTTCGTAGTAGGAGTTGCAGGTGTTGGCGCAAGCGCATCGTCAGAAGTTTCGGGGGGCGTAATTGCCTGCTCTGAGCCATCTTCCTCTTTGATGGTCTGCTTCGAATTGTCAGTTATAGACTTTTTGCTACCATGGAACTTGATTACCTCAGTCTTCTTTACTTTGGTTGCAATAACGGTCTGTGCACTGTTGGTCACCGGAGTGGGTGAGGGGATAATTCCCATGGCTGCGGCCTTCTTTCTCAAAGCCTTCATTTTCGTGACAATGCAAGAGGCGGGTACATTGGGACCTGGAAACAATATTTAGTAGGTTTATCGTGGGGCGAAACAACGTGAGGTCTGGATGCGGTGTGATTGTTGAGTGGCCGGAGATGGAACACCGATTAGACTTAGAGTAGGATCAGGATAAAACTTACCGAAAGCTTTGGCGACCTTAGAGTTATCGACTTTAATATCGTGCACCGCGATAATAGTGTAGAACAGTTTTGCCTCATTTTCGGGCGTCCAGTCGACAATTTTCTGTCCCTTCGGCATTGTGAATAGCTTTCTGAGAGCAGTGGTTAGAGGGGGTGATCATCAAGTGAAGTGAGATTCCCCCATCTGAAAAGTGTAGCTTTAGAAAATTCGAGATGATCATTGGTTGACCGTAAAAAATATAACAAAGAGGGAGATAAACGTGGGTTGTCGAGAGGGCGATATGATTAGGTTGTAAGAAAAATATGAGAAGCGTTCGCAGAATGAAGAGGTTAAGGCAAGCTCGAGGATCTATGGAACTTACTTGTTTGTTCGAACTTCAAGTGTAGTAGAAGATGTAATGAGTTTTAGTTGGCTTGCTTTGTCACTGAACAATGCCAAGAGTGTAAAAGCTGAAGAATCTAGCTTTTCTGCATTGCGTGGTCGTAAAGAAGAGGTTGAAGAAGTATGATGTGACGAAAGTCAAGATCAACACACTCAGTTGTGGTTTGTCGAATGGTACCGTCGGAGCTAGTTCAAAGAAGGCTCCGGAACCTCAGCCAGAATGATATGGTACAAGACAGGATAATGATGAAATCTAAAGATCATTCTTTTTTTTCCAATAAGAATTTAGAGGTAGAACAATCTAGGTGGCAGGATTCTCATGCCGTGATAGCGTCGAAGATGAAGAAGCTAGCGAGCTTCGAATAGCTTCAGAGCATGGTCAAGACGCAGAGTCTACGCCGAGACGACATGGTGTGCCAACAACAAAGCTGTCAAGTTATCTAGCAGGGCTAATTAACCGCGCGAGCGCTATGTATCAGTATTTCAACAATAATAAATGGCAGATCTCAAGTCATTGCCCATGTCGTTCGAGTACTCCCAGTAGCTCATCCTTGCGATGCGTCGCGTCGACGCAGCAAACACGTACCTGCATGCACTCTAACAGCCTGCAGCCACCAACATTGCCCCGTCACGAATGTAATCGCACAAAGCCTTTATCATATTTCCCTCGATAACACAAGACAACCCAAGACAACCCAAGCGGGTTCGATGCCGGGAAACCCATCACACATCCACGCTGTGTCTGCCAAGTATCACCCAGCGTAAAATCCGCGGGGTCAGCGCTTGGACTTCCCAGCACGGAATGTGACACCGCTGCTTGAAGCCCCAGCATCCTGCAATCTCCTCAAGGGTGCTCTGCAGCAGGCTTAAGTGGCTCATGGGTTGAATGGCAGATACAGAGAGATACAGAGGTCTGTGGAAGTGACAGGTGAAGTTGAAGGAGAGTTGCCGGGCTAACGTAGCTTGATGTGCTGGTGCCGCTACAGTAGTTCGCTACCGGCATTCAGGGGGTAGAGAATCCCTGTCTGTCAGCTTTCGACGACATGCCCCGATGCTCGATGATTAGATGCCGTTAATTAGGGCTTTTGCCAATTGCCGTTATCAGAACCTGGTTGCTTCAAAAGCGTTTCCGCTCCTTGATCTGCGCTTCTAGTCAAGGCCTTGTAACGGCGTAGGCTTTTCCCAGCAATGGAAATGCTCGGCTTGTTCCCTTTGCCGAAAATGCCACCATGGGTTCTGCCAGAGACTTCCCACTCTGTACCTGACTGACTGAATGGAAAATATACCCTTACACCTAATACATGCAATCCAAAGCCAAGGTTGGATCGAGAAGTACTCTATACGTGCTGCAAAACGACATACGCATACTCGATCTCTTAACATATTCTCCTAATACATTCACCAAGATTCTGCCTGCAACAATCTTAGTACTATTCTATACAACACATCTTCTCTACCGTTTCTCAAACTCAGCAAACCCTAACCACCTTGCTCAACACCCCGCGCCCAACTAAAACCTCAAACCTTCCTTCTTCCAGCCAACCTCACACTTTCGTCCCAAACCCTGCCTCAACCTCGCTCTCGACCACAGCTTCGCACCTAACAACCAGCTTGCACAGCTTAACCACCACATACACTCGCAAAAGTATGTTGCATCTCATCTCTCAGATTATCTTTCCGTCATTCTCCCCTCCTTGACTCGATCTCTTAATCTCTGCTAAACCCTCATTCAAGATCAACCAAAACTCAAATCACGAAATCACCGTTAATCGCTCTTAAAATGCCTATTCGTTGGACTGCAGAGACCGACCAGATCGTAAGATTCTAAACTTCCATTTTAGTCTCTTTCTTAACCCGCATCGCAGCTTCTCTTGAAAATCCTCGAAACCTCCGCCATCACCGTCGACGTTAAGAAAGTCGCGAAAGCATGGCGTAAGTCCTCATCCGCCCCTCTTTCCCCTCCTACATCCTCCCACCACCACCCTTCCCCCACACCTCCCCGCAAATCCCCTACCTAACCCCCTTCCTCTCACAGCAACCAACCTCGAAACCCCCACCCCCCGCGCAATCTCCGAGCGTCTCGTACGCATCCGCTCCCTCGCAAAATCAACCAACGGCTCCTCCACCCACTTTGCCGTCTCCAAGCCAAAATCCAGCACCCCAAATTCCAGCCCCTTGAAAATCACCAAAGCTAGAGGAACGCCCAAGTCCGGCGGCAAACGTAAGCGTGGCGCGTCAAGGTAAGTCATCTCTTTGCTGTTGCTGTTACTTTTGCGAATGTGAGAGCGAGAAGCGAGACTGATGACACGCGCAGCGAGGACGATGACGGAACCGAGGGCGTGAAAGACGAAGGCAGCGAGTCCGAGGCCTCGCCCTTGAAAAAGAAGAAGGCCAAGAGCAGCGCGATCAAGATCAAAGCCGAAGAAGTCGACGAGGGCGTAGATACCGCTTTCGACGACGCAAACGACGAGGACGAGGACGCCGCGACGGCGGAAGCGGAAGAGGAGGAGGGCGGAGAGGAGGTATTGGCTTAGGGAAGGGGAATGGGCGGGTTTTTTTTGCGAGGTTTTGACGCAAGATTACTTCCGTCTTACGATGGGTGCCTTGTCGTCTACGGAGGTTGCTTTTGTCTAACGCAGCTCCCTCTCTTCTTACGCCAAGCTCCTTTCCCATCACGCACGCACCCGCCCATCCATTTCCCTCACGCCCCCGTCCTAGCACAATCTCAACTTTCTTTATCACCGCAAGGGGACGCAACCATTCCTGTACGATAGCTAGTATTTAGACACACACACAATACAGTCATTTGATGCACATTACGCAATGAACGCACCCTTTCTACAAGCCTACGTCTACAATCCTACCACCAGCATAAAAAAATCACAGCATCTCATTGAATTAATCCTAGAATCTCTGCATTGCATTCATCTCATCACAAAGACTTATCCACCTAAGAGAAAAACACCGCAGTTTGCTAAAAACACACGCCCATACCACTACTTCCTCCCCTCGCAGTAAAGATCCCCCGAACAAGAAGAAACCGCCAAGAACTCACTCCAAACCTCAAGCTAGCGACCGCACCAGAAGGAAAGCAGGAAGGAGCCCAAGGTCGTAGGAGACCAAGCTACTCTTCCCCGCCTCCAACAGACTTCTCCTCCGCGTCCCCATCCTGCTCCTCGGCGGCGGCGGCAGCGCCTTCCTCGACCTTGACCTTCTTCCGCATTCCAAGAAGCTTCTTGGTGGCTTCGATCTTGGCGGCGGCGGCGTCGTAGTCGAAGATGACGGTTCCGTCATCCATCGCGTCGGCACCGCGCTTCTTGGTGGTGGCGGTTGCGGTAGGTTTTTCGGCTGGAAGGCCGTCGTTCTTCTTAGCCGTAGCGACGGCGGGCTTCTTCTTAGGTGCGGCGTCGGTGTTCTGAGCAGCGCTCTTTTGGACAGTCGCTTTGGACTTGTCGGCGGCAGGGGGGGCGGTGGATTTGATGGAGTTGCGGAGGATGCTGAATTGGTGTTTTAGGGCCTTCGCAGTACAGTCTATACGCAAGGGTGATTAATAAGGGCTCGAAAAGAAAGGTTTGACGAGGGAAGAGGATGAGATGATATAGGACGAGGGAATTTACCTGGTCCCATCTCTTTCGCAACAGCATCATAGTCGATTTGGATGGAATGAACCTTAAGTACAGCCAAAAAGAGCTTATGAATCGTCAGCAGAAGTGATGCTTAGTGAGTGGGAAAAATCTCACCTTGGACTTCGTCTCAGCATTCCATGTCATAACCATTATGAAGGTAGTGGATATTGAAAGATTTGTTCGCTGAGTAGTTTTGAGATTGTAATATTGAGGTTATCTTAATGGTTGTTGTTGAAAGATTAAAAGACCGGTGTGAGAACGTTGGTTGTGGAAAGTTGAGGGTTGATCTTGTAATGATAAGGCAGAAGTGTAGCCGGGTAGCTCATGGGTGGCGAGCAGTATTTTATGGTCGGGTTGTGAAAGTGAATGTTGTGGCCCTCGAGTAAAGCCCAGGCGAAATTATAAGACTCTCATTGCTGTACCGAATTCCCAGCTCATCTATTACGAAGCACCTTAACATCAAACCGAATAACCAGAGTCTCATGAACAAGTCGATCCATCTCCTGGATATATTGACTGGACAGTGCGTTGCTGCGCCGGCTCATCCCAATGACTTCGAGTCGGCAGCGGACTTGAGATCTTTGATCCTTGTTTCATCGGTTTTCGACGCTCAGGATGATCTCTCAGGTTCTGCTCTATAGATCCTTTCACTCTCTTTCGTAATGACGTCTCTAGAGCGACCAGAAACCTGTCGCTGCCGGCGTCGTCATTCCCCTTCGATTCAACCAGAAACACTCATGGATATTTCCTGCTATTCTTTCGCGAGCACGCCAACATGGTCGACACCAAGAGCACCAAGATCCGTTCTCCCGCGATATCATGTATTCAGCCCGACATGAGTCAGTAAAATACTAAGCTTGAACTATGGAGTTTTCAGGGAGTTCCTCGGTTCCAACCCCGGGCGTGGAAATTACAGTACAAGTACCACGATGGCCTTCGAACGGAGAGGGAATGGAGTTTTGTTTAGTGTATGCAACAAGGTGCAAGGGAAAATCCCTCCCGAGGGGCGCTTCGTCAAATACAGCTTACAGAATTTTAACGGTTTAGCAGACGGACTGATGGTGAAGACAGGTTCCAAAGGCCATTCGTTTCCACGACAGAGTTTGGCTGCTTGACAGAGTGCTGGAGATTACCGACTTACACCGTGCACTTCCAACAGTACTACTGATATAAGAACCTAGTGTATATAGGTACTCCATCTAACTTCAATCGGCTGCACAGGTTGGCACCAAGGTATACCTATCTTGAGGCGACTTGAAAAGCCAAGGCCCTTTCATTGTCGTATGAAATAATTAGGAGGTTTCTGGGTAGTTCCATACGGCTCGTGATGGCGCAAAGTCCAGAGGCATCTAGCCCAGGAAATTATCCTGTACGAATCTCGCAGGGAGAAGGTACTGAACCCCCACTATCCCACAACAACAGCATTTCTTCTGTTCATGAGAAGTATTCTAATTATCCTTTCGAAATATGTTCAACAAGCTTAGATTACTGCTTTTTCTTCGGGATCAGGATAACCCCCTCTCTGGAATAAAGTATTCCAACCTGGAGTTAATTGATCATCTAAGCGAAACCAGCTATAGAGTTCCCAATCGTATGAGATTCCTCTGTTCCCACCAAAAGGCCATTCAATAGTATGTATGCATCAGGCGTGTTTCTAATGCGAAAATGCTGGCTAGGTTCTGCATCAGCCCGTCAAACAAGGGAGTGACGAACGGCATCCTCAGTGTTCCTCCGTAAATTGTAGAGGATCAGATACTGAATGAACGATACTGTGTACTTCCGACAATAAGGGCTAGAGAGTTCCCTCTAGCGGTCGCCTTGCTCATATTTGTCAAAACTGTAGTGAAAAAACCGGAGTCTTTGTTATGCATGCCGGCAAGCAAGCAACAAAGTCTGCGTACAGCTTTGAATGAAACATCATTCTGCCGTGGCTCCATCGTTCACCGGACCGTTTATTTCTAGGATTTATCACCCCATTTCACTTCCTCTAAGATCAACTAGAACGCCATCGGTACCATCAGCAATACCACTAGCTGTGCGATCAAGCTTGTTATCCAATACTGTAAGAGAACTGCAATCACCACATCGAACAGCATCCACACATCAGCCGCGGATCTTCAAGGAAGATCCATCAGTCAAGCTGGCGAGCCTCCGAAGAAATAGGACTATGCCAACAGATGGCGCCATCGCCAAGTTCCTCTACACCATCTTGAAGCAACTGGATCTCAAATCGGTAAGACTTCTTTGCTGGAGTAATTTAAATCTGGCACTGAACTGTTCCGGATAGATTGACTGGAACAATGTGGCTGGGCAGCTCGACATTACCAACGGCCACGCAGCTCGAATGCGCTTTTCTCGCTTCAAGCAACAAATGGAGGGTATCCCACCAGCTCCTCGCAAACCAAGATCCGCTGTGCCACGCAACAAGAAGCCGAAACCTCAGAAGCCCCCCAAACGTGAACCAAGATCTAGTGATGATGCTCCGGTGGCCGTCAAGGAAGAACCAATGCCCATGGACGGTATCGAGCCTACAATCAAGCCAGAACCCTTGATCAAGGAGGAGCCGTATTTAGGGCAAGTAGGGCCGTTTCTAGAGCCTGAGAGCAGTGCGGAGGCAAACAGTTTACACCAGATGACTCTCGAACCCAGCCCCTATCTGGAGCAAGAGGCTTTCTCTGGACAAAATGGCAGTGAATATCCTTCGCCGCCTTCACCGATTATAAAGGCAGAACCTGGGGTAAAGATGGAGCCTTCTTGGGATAATTAGAAGCTCTCTTCCGGCCTGCTTTAAAAAAGAACGGATGAGCATCTGTGGCAGTGGTTCTCTATCATGTTTGCATTAGGCTGTATTTACCTGCCCACGCCCAGCTTCGGTTTGGTCATAGCAGGGGTGATTGAATTGTGAGGTTAGGTTCGTGGATGTGTCTAAACATAGCTTCCAAAAATTCGGCTGAAAATAGCCATGTGTGATCATCGTGTAGGTTTTCCGTCTCCGTAAATCCCCCATTCTCTTCCGTACCAGATTTTTACCTCTGATTTTCAACTCAGAAGCCTTCCTCCAGACATCTGGTCATATTGCCAACCTGACATCCAATTTCAATCCATGTTTGATGATGTGAACCTTGTCCCGTAGTACACCCACAAAGTATTCGTTAGGGTCCTGCGAACTCTGGTCGACACCCGAAAATTGAACTCGACCAAACCCAAGCGCGATACCCACTGACATCTCGCACCAGAACAGCTACAAATAACGATCTCATCTCAAACGATAGGTAAGCTTCATGCAAACGTGCAGTCACCGTCTAGAGCTGTCAAGCTGATGCCGAAGTCTGCAGTCATACCAAAAGCCACACCTAAGTTAAGACGAACTCAAAACCACGACACCAAACTAACAGGATCAAAATGGAATCTGAAGCAACCCACGTCCTCACAGACCAAGAGGCCCAAATGTTATCTCACGTATTGGACAACATTAAAGGCGGTATCTTGCGGGTGAGTTTTACTGTGTCGTCGTGTCGCAAAGTACGCATGCACCAGGGGGACAAGTGTAACCCTAGTATCCTTCTTCTCAATGCACTATCAATACTCCTATGGACGCTCTCAGATGTTTTCCTAGCATTCGGCTTTGAGAATCTCAGTTTCTTGTCTAGAACCGATGTGCAAGCAGCCTTTGTCGAGAGGTGCTACAGGGTCTCTCCCAACACACGATACACCGCTGTGGCTGACCTCTAGAGCAACGCTGTCAACTTGTGGAATACAGCTATGTTGCGAGCGAAACATCAAGTCTCGGCATCCGTGGATAGATCTGTTTCTATGAATAGGTGTCCCTTAACCATCGAGAATATCGTCCGGTCCATCGACAGAAGATCCAAGAATCAGCTATCCGTGCCGCGGCTCATCCATAGACAACAGTCATATATTTAAAGCTGATAGGTACAGTTCCTGCAACATGGCTGGACGGCTAGCTGAATATCTCGCTGTCATTCTTCCCACTCTTCCATGTCTTATCATTGCTGTCACCATCTCGGATAAACCGCTTGAGTGAGAAACTTGACTGGCTAGCCGAGTGTCTATGAAATCCATGGTATCATCTGATCGACAGAAAGACCATATGCTCCCTGAACGAAAGCCAGCAAGCATGCTTAATCTGTCTTTGGTCTGAATAGGGTTCTTAGTTAATGGGCCCACCCATTCATGAGATTCGTCTCATTAACATAGAAGAGCTTTTGATCCTTGAGTAATGATATCCGACAAGTTCGTGCATCAGAGTTCCTCTCGTCTTCAGCTGTTGGTTTATCGGTATCACTGACGTTCATCAAGTCGGATTTTTTTTCAGGACTTTTCTGTAATTTTCCGGATCTTGATAGTCTGCCGCAGGTATTCTGGTCCAGGTTTAGTTCCTGGTTTCATCATGCTCTTTTGAGCCGGGGTTGATAATTAGAGATAATTTTCCGGGTATATTTATGGCTAACCCTTGTCATAGGTTGACTGGGAAGCAGTTGCAGAGGCGGCTGAACTCAACAGTGACCACATCGCACTCTCAAAGTTCTTCAAAATCAGGAAGAAGATTGCAATGATCCCAGAAACGAAGCAAGCAGGTGCTCAGCAGCCAAACCCAGCCACAGCAATGAAGAGCGCAATGCAAAAGGGGGCTCCCACAAAGCTCATCTTTAAAAATGGTTCTGCCCACATGGCCATCACTGAGTATGATGGTAATACTATGAGGCTTATTTCTGAGGACGAGCCGGCCCCCAAGGCAGACGGCAAGAACCTCCCGTCGATGTAAGCTGCAATTGTTCCAAGCTATAGGTCTGGGCTGCCGTGGTGAAGATTATGGTGCTGACAGAAATAAACAGTAAGAAAAAGGTGACCTTTGCGGCGGATGCGTAGGCGCAGTATCGTGGGACGCAAGGCTGCTGCGAGATCGGGTGCATTTTGTTGGTCTGTCAAGGCCAAAGATAACTTGTTGATGTTCTCTATCTTCTCAGTGCTGTATCTCGTCCAATTGATGATATTGTCGTATGGAGATCCTCATGGAGACAAGATACACATTTCCTGCCGATGATTAGTCTATCATCAAACCCAGCTCACTACAACTAGCTGATTGCAATGTGTTCTTCTTTCCCACTCTGGCTCGCGGTGGAACCAATGTCCCGATCTGGTGACCGCCTTTCAGGCTATGGTGGCAGGCCCCAAGTCTTTTGAACAACCATGCCTTCGCCTATCTCTGCGTGTCATGTTTCGGACTATTGTTGCCAAGGCTTGAAGACTTGTGTAGTTCTCTTACGAGCTGGCTGTATATTTGTGAGGCGCGCAGGAGTCTCGGAAGCTGTTCATGCCATTCCACTAGGATCTGGGAGGCTGTTAGGCATGCCGTTGAAATTTTGGTCGTGGTCTCAAGATCAACCAAGTCTTGAGATATCTGTGGGCGCCACATATGATACAGAAGCCTACTCTTGACAGTCCACAATAGGAAGACTACCAAGCATGATAACGCTGCTGATGCTGATATCGGTACTTTCCGTTACTGATACAGCATGAGTGCACAATAATGAGGGAGCATTCTCGCTTATGAGAAGCGGACGCTCGGGCCTCTGTGGGGTCTGTGACATAGTTCTATGTCAACATACTGTGGTACAGTCACTGGATAAAGCTACGAGTAACAAGATATCCTCCGTTGTGCTTCCCTTTCCCCAAACCACACTTTTTATCCTCAAAAGTCTGTGAAATGAATGTTGCACCTAGACTGATAGAGTCTCAGCTTTGCGCCCGTGGCAAATTTGGGATGGCACCCAGGTTAAAGCGGCCTCTGTGCGCCCGTGTGCGATGACCAGTTAGACCATTACAACCAATGAGAGACACCTGAGAATTTTCTCAAAGGAACATCAGTTGCTTGTTTTCTGTGTCCGATATCGCACTTTATCGTGAAGTCTTGTTGTCTGTGTTTGGGCTCGATTTCGGATTTTTGGAGCGGTCCGGGTTCTGGGTTTGGCTACTGGGAACTTGCAGGCTTAAGGCAGTGCTGCTATGCTCATCACTAAAGGAGTGGCATAACTGGTGCAGCTTCCAGTATGGTTTCTTATGAAATCGTCCTGCTGTACCGGACTCTAGACCTCTCCACAGCCAAACTCGTTATACCCACAAGCTATCAGCACTTATTGACAGATCGTCTACTTAATTACTTTATCTCGTAGTACAATCGCAACTGATACGATATGGCTTCTATCTATTGGGGACTGTAAGACCACTTCTAATAGTTCCATCCTGACTTCACAGGCTCAATTCCGTTTTTGTTTGAAGCGGTCCATGCGGGCCAGAGCCTGGCGGTTGATTCTTCCACTTAGTTACTGGGACTACAGAACAAATCGTTTCTGGTTTGGGCCCTGCTGAGAAATAGATGCTATTGATGGTAAAAGCTCGAAGGAGGTGCTGTTTAGCAGATACCTTACTGCTCTGTTAATTGGGGGTTTTCTAGACGTCAAAGCTGTCCTGATATTCTATGGAGAAAGACATGCAGGTCTCCAACCTTACTTGAACCTATGAAAGGTCCAATGCAACAAGCCAGGAAAAGGCGGTATTCTAGCCCCCACAATGGAAATGTGACGCATTTATCCTCCAGTGCCATCTCAGCATTCATCAAGAAGAGTTTGTCCGGAAAGCTGTCATCGATCTTTCAGCCGATCTCAACTGACAATCCTGCAACCCTTTCAACTCCATTGGTCACCAGTGTCTATAAGTCCAGACGTGTCAGCTACTCTTCCGACCCCTACTTAGTCGTCAAATACAGGGTCCATCAGACATTTACAGTCAGCCTTACTCTGACCCTCGTCAAGATCAACCACTTCATCGACCCGTGGGTTTCTTCTCACCACAACAGCAAGTCACAGCAATCCACAACCACGAACAAAGATGACTAACGCCAGCAAAGCCAAGATGGCGCCAGCCTCCAATGACGAACAGTTCAAGTTCCTCATCTCTTGTATCAGGTACTCCAACAATGGCAAGGTAGGCTTCGTCTTCTTCACCTCACTCCTAGACCTCCATAGCTTACCTCTACCTAGGTTGACTTCACCGAAGTGGCTCGTGAATGCTCCATCGTCAGCAAAGGCGCAGCGTAAGCTACCCTTCAGGTTACACCTTTGATTAATGACATCGCTCCTTAAAACACTATACCATTATCTTGCGCGGACTGACTAGGATACACTTTAGTGCGAAAAGATACGAACGCATGATGAAAGCACATGGAATTCATCAAACTCAAGCCAGCATTCGCGACACTCCTATCCCTTCTCGTGCCAAAGCATCTATGTCCTCCCCGTCCAAGAAACGCAAGTTAGACCCCAGCTCGGACGATACCAACATTGCCATGGAAAACAACCATGGTATTGTGCCATTGGTCAAGCCCGAGCCAGCAGGTGTACCACAAATCAAGCCTGAACCAGCGACTGTACCAGAAGTCAAACCTGAGCCAGCGGGCCTTGCCATAAAAGACGAGCCTACCGCAGCGGAGAATGAGGGTTTTATCTTTGATTCAAAGGGACAACTGTCAACCTTACAAGCCCCGGTGCTCGATGAGAGCACGATGTTTCAAGACTTCCTTCAAGCTGGGGCTTTCCAACTTGAAGAACCACAAGAGCAACTTTGGAACACGGAGGAAACCGATCAGAAGCGAGGACTCAGACGAGGAGCTGTGCAGGAGAGCATCCTCATCACTGATTGAGCAAAACCCTGGTTCCATAAATGGGCATGAAGAAGACATCTCTGCAATTGAACTAGTCGCAAAGAGCCTATGGGGTATAGTATTTTTGTAACTAATCATTATACTTTCTCCGGAGACTTACGTGTCTATGGCGTCGTCGCGGAATCTATCGGTGGTATTATCAAAGGGGAGGAAGCACTTTTCTTGTTACATAGCCAGGGGACAATCAGTTCAATCATACCCTGCGGTAACAGAATCATTCATGATATCCATCTCAAGTAGCACATTCATGGTCGTGAGCTATATCTACAAAGTAAAGTACCCATAGCACAAAATTCGCTAGATGAGTGGCAGGGTGAGAGGGAGTTTGTGAACCCCGGACCGGAAGAACATATTCCCAATTAAACGCCCGGCGGCAATGAAGCGCCGGCAGTGACTAAGGTAGCATTGACCTCCCGTAACAGTCAAACATCTCCCTTAGCCATCTTATACCAACCTGCTGAACCACCTCACCGTTGCTGCCTTCAAACCACCACATATATACATGGCTTTAATATGACGAGGCTAAAGGCTAAGGGCGTTCTTAGCCCCTGGCACTACCTACTTCCATGGGGTCCTCTCCCCCAAAAAGACCAGATTAACTAACCGTCTTCTTCTCCAGCTAGCCCCACTATCAATGTGCAATCGCCCATTTCGCTCCTCCCCTCCGGCTACGCCATCCGCCAAGTTTGGCGAAATTGCCTCTGGGAGCGAAGATCCTCCTCGGTCTCGCGCAACCGTCGACCTAACTCTGACCGGATTATTTCGAAACATTGTCTCGGTGCCAAGGAGAATCCGCAGAAGCGCAAGTTTGGCGATATAGATCGATGGATATCTCTTTTCTCCCATTAGTTTCATTGGCTCTTGAGGTGACTGTACGGGAGGGTTTTAGCTAATTATGGATATCGGTGAATTGAGATATCTCTCAAACCCGTAAGATACTGCGAGTCCATGGTTTCCCTGCCTTTCCAGTTTGTTGCCCGCTAAAATCCGATGCCGTTGTTCTATAACTACTGTCTCTTCTGCGTCTGTACAAAGTAAAACTTCTGGAGGTTGTACTTTGATCTAGGCTGAGTCTTGGACCACATGGTACGATTGCCCAGCTGAAAAACCTTCCCCTAAACTCCCCCACCTTCGGATTAGAGTCGGTGATCTTTGGAAATCAGACATTTGGAGAAATTCAGGGGGGTCTGTGGGTTCCGAGATTAGGGTACTGTGAGTGGGAAATAGTCCAGTGATTGTCTGAGAGAGATATTTTGCCGTGCTTCTATGACGAGATTTTCTAGCATCTGTTGAGATGTCTTTGGAAGGGATAGAGTGGTGCGATGTTGGTTGGAAGAGCTTGGAGTTGGAACAGTGGAAGCAGGGGATGGGATTCAATAGCGCTGAAACGTACGTCCGGTGTTCGTGCTGGCGTCCATCAACTAGGTCATATGCGCTGCTGGCTATTTGTGTGATATTGAGTACAATGGAGATAGCTCATGGGTATTGAGAGTTCTATTGTCGATATCATGCATGCCTTCTAAGATTCGATACTAGGTCTGGAAGTACTCAAAGCCAATGAGCCGTGCTATTGTCTGACTACAATGCACACCAGATTACTTTTGAATGTCACGGAAACCTGGAGATATTGGATCTATCATGGACGAAAGTCCCCTATCCCCTATAATGATTCCCAATATATGCGGTAAGCCGGAAATATACAGTATGCCCGCCCATCTATTGTCCAGGTTCCCAACTACCAGAGACAGACTCTGTGATATGCCAAGTGTAATCTACCCTTCTGCACGTTCGCATGTGCTCAATCGGCCAGGCGTAGCAGGATTGCCGCGCGCATGAACTCTTCGAAAAAATTTGGTGATCCTAGAATTGGGACCAGGCAGCTATGGTGGTTGCTGGATTTATGAATACCTAGATGAGCTAGATTCGAGTGTGCCGTGGATGCTCCCAATGATGATCCTTGACTGCCAGCACAGTTGATCGATCGTAGGTTGTTGCATTGGCTGCAAGGTTGTCAGTTGTTTTCTAGATTGCTTGCGGCTTCTGGAATACTCTTTATGCCATAAAAATGAGCCAAGAAGCTGCAGCGGCGACATAGGGGGCTTATCCACTGGCAGCTCCAGGTATTTCTTCAATTCGAGAAATGTAGGGGTTTCGCCTCACCTACACCTCGAGGTATACCTAAATAGTGAGAGTATCGAGGGTTCAATCTTACCTCGAAATTTGTGAATACTCCAGACTCAGGATCAACCAGATTTCAACCACCTACATGTGAATAAACCATGTTGATCGCCGGTGTGCGCCCTGCATGTATCAGATAATGGTCAAAACATTCATTGAGCCTAGACGCTTCGGTTATTTGTGAATGCTTGGTTGATAACGATTTGGTAATGCTCTTCAAGCTGGTGACTTCACGCCTAGAAGCTCGATCGGCATATCAAGGTGAATGAACAAACCCGTTGATCGCCCAGGGCTGTCTACAAAACCCCTGTGTAACTCGACTCCTTACGTAGCCAAGACTATCTTCCTTTCGCAACTACATCAATTGCTTTCGTCCGGACGGTGCTAGATGACTTCTTCAATCGCCTTCGCAGCTTGAAAAACAGCTACTGTTACTGGTAGAGCTACTGTACGTCGATAGCTGCAACCGAAGAGCTGTAAACGCTTGAAACACAAAAGGTACGTACTCGAAACCCTAGTGACTGGACTTGTCTCCAGAAATTTCCCTCGTTTTGCATTCACTTTCGTTGCCTAGGGGTGGAAGGCATAGCAACATCCCAAGTATAGCTTGATTGATAGAGTGGTCGCTAGTGGCGTCTCTTGTTTCGGCGTACCGTAATCCTGCAGTTTTGCGATCTCAACCCCAGCACTCTACACCGCTTGCTCGTTCGCTAGAAATGACGAAGAAATATCGGGCAATCTTGCCCAATCCGGTCTTGACGTCTGCTGCTATTGGCTTTGGAACCATGCTGACTTATGCAGAACCAAATAGTTAGCACCACACTCGCATCTCCAGTCGTCATGGCTGGTCAAAAGACTCCGCGTCCGGCCAAGCGCCACTTGGTCCGCTGGAATGGTAAGTCTTCTTTCCTTGCTTTTGTAATGACGTCCCCCTTGCATTCTCCGTATGTATGTTCTTCAAGGCCGTCTCCATCCATGTACTCACCCTTGACCATGACATCCTCTTCCATATGGTACTGGACTTGATAGCCCTGCCTTCTCAATGCATCGTGCTACTTCCTCATTTCTCATACCCTTTCACGACCATTATAGTCTCATCGTCGCTATGCGAACAAGCCTCTGCACTTTGGCGACATCATGCAATAAGAACAATCTGCTGACTCCGATTTAGATGATTTGGACAAAAAACTTCTGCTCACTATTCAATCTGTCTGTAATTCTGAGAATGTCAAGATTCCTTGGGACAAAGTTGCCGCAATCATGGGAGAACATATCAGCGATGGCGCCGTTATCCAGCATTTGGCTAAGCTTCGTCAGAGAATGGTCGCACAAAAGCTGGAGGTGCCTCCTCCTCTTCGACGTGGGGCTGGTGTAATCGTTTCGACCGCCTTTAGCGGTGGAGGTAGTGGTCGAAGCAAGTCAGCGCCATCGAAGACTGCTAAGTCAACACCGAAGAAAGGCCGATCTAACACTGCTAATGATGATGATGATGAGGAGGTTGAATACGATGTTGACGAGGCTTCGGACCCGGAGGAAGAATTTCGGCAAGCTCGCTCTAAGCGCTCCAAGCGTAATACAGTAATCAAGACAAAGGGGACAGATGAAGACTTCGATACACCTAGTAGGGCTGGGGATAAGCGAAAGGATAAGAGCTCAGCTTTTAAAGCGGAAAAGGGGAAAAAGAACACAGCTGGGAAGCAGAAAGATAAAGGTCTTATGGCAGATATGATTGCTGCTCAGACCATTTCAGGGGACCGTGCTAAGTCAATCATCGACTACAATGAGGAGAAAGACGTTTCTGGCAATGATTATCAGGACAATAGCCAGAGTGAGGACAGCGGGCAGGAGTTCGATGGGGTGCAGCATGTTGCCTCGGGTGCTTCTTTTCTGTGCTTCGAGACAGATTCCGACACCGGAAAGGTGAAGCAGGACTTGAAGACTCCAAGTAAGATTGTTGTGCTTCCATTGCCAGGGCCCCAACAGCATACTGAGAATCACCCCGATACTCCAGATTATAGTGTCAGTCTCGAAACAGGATCTGGTATGACTGAAGATGTAGTTGAGCCCGATATCAAGTCGGACGCGGGATCGAACCACAATGTCATCTCAGGTCTTCCAATCATTAATGCGTCGTTCGATGAAGAAGCCTTGGAAACGGCACCCGGGCTGACCTACAACAACAACAACAACAACAGCGGCTCTGGCATGTTCGGTCTCTTTGGCATGGATGCGACTGCCGATACGAACCTGATCGACGCATCTTTTTTCCACCACAATGTAGACCCGGATTACACCCTGAATCAAGGTTTAGGCTCCACTGATTTTACCTATCCGTTTGGCGGCCAAGATTGGACTGCTGGCTCAAAGAACGCATCAGCATCAACGTCTCAATATGTCGACACAGGCAGTGGTAACTACATGTATGGCAATCAGGAGCGAAGCATTCTTCCTGAAACTCCCCTGAACGCCTTCAGCCCTTCATCAATCGCAACTCAATCATTCGATACTTTAGGGTTGAGAACTTCGTCATTCGGAATTCCAGGATTCGGTACTTCAGAAACGGCTTCCAGCTATAATTTTCCCGTTTTTGAAGACAACCAGGGACTTGGACAATATAGCACCGACAACAACAAGGATATACGATTCACTCCGGCTAATCCTTCCTTCTCAGCGCCTCCGCGGCCTTCGGTGGTTACTCGGCAAGCGAATCAGCCAAGCGTCTCCAGTGAACCGTTCTCAGCCACCTCCTCGAACAACAACCCAACCCCAACTGTTGTCCCAGCGGGCGACGCAAATGCCATGCCGGCTCTTGATTTCGGTGGGCCGTTCTTTGGCGCAGAGCTTGATGATCCGCTAACGAATCCAATGGACCTTGATGCTCTTGATAGAGAGTGGGACGGAGCTTATGAAGATCATCGGAATGCGTGAACGACCCCATACGGTCCGAAGTCTGCATTGCCAAATTGATCTTTCAACATTCGTGGTTCAGGACGGTCTTGTGCATTGAGGTACTATCAACGCCTTCAAGTCTAGAGCCACCATTGGTTTTACCTATATGGTACGAGCTTCTTATTGGTCTAAGGGGACAATGGATCCGACAATTTTCGTGGACGTGAATCTGGACAGGGGCTTTTGGAGACTCCTTCAACGCAAAGAACTTATTCTCTTGCTCATGAAGGTCTTTCCAAAGTTTCGTCATAGTTCTTACGTACCTTTCAATTCTCTCTTATTGCTCTTATGGTGGTTCGGTAGCAGGGATCTCACATTCAGTGTTTGCGGTACCACCATAGCCCTGTCTTGCGCCACCACTGTATCTTTCGATTCATGGCGTGTTCTAAGCAAGCTTCAGAGCACACCTTTTTTCCAATCACGTTGTGCAATACACCATATTCCTTTTCGAGCATTCAACACGTAAGCTCGTCCGCTCCTCTCTGTTGGAGCTTTCGGATGGCATAGAGCTATCCCAAACTCGACAGCCACCTTCGGTAGGGTTTTACTTGTGGGGAGCCTCACTTAGATAGACTGAAATTCAAGCATGTTTCTCAACGATTGGCTTCGGACATGCTGTTCTGGTTCAGACTTAGTTGCTTACCACGCAATCCATATCAATGCAGTGACCAAGCTCGTTGCCTCGAAGGTGGTCGGCTCATGCAGTTGCAGCTATACGTCACACTCAGCCGCTTCGGGTCTTTCGCATCAGCTGCGTAAGACTATATAAGGTCGGGTTATATATTTCAGTACTTACCTTGTCTGAACTTTGATTTTGCGGTCGTTGCTGTCATTCAAGTGTGAAGTCCTGTCCATGATTGTTAAGGACACCAACCTGATTCTGAGCTTTTGAGAACAGCAGTACCTCTCAAGCAATACCTCTCAAGCACCAGATCCTTGGGTCAGTCGCTCCAAGGCTATTTGTGATGGAGGGTCTGAAGAGAAGGAAGGGAAGAACATTGACATTGGGGTGGAAGTAAACGACGATGGTGCTAAAGAGGTAATCTCACACTAGCGAACGCCGCGACGATGATGTGCTGCCTCATATGTAAACGTGGGGTATTGGACGCTTCAAGAGCTTAAAAGCATTTGCTTACGTGTTTGAACATAGTATCATCTCTTACGCACGTGCGAGCTTTCGGAAAGACGTGGTTGGTTCTCATGAGCCCTGAACAGATTTCTCGAAGCGAGGCAGGAGCCCTAAGAGCCTAGCGAGAGATGCATTGGACTGTTGAAGTGCAATATACAAACTTGTGGGGTAAAGCTCACGTTACCTTGTTCATGTTCTGCGTGAGATTCCAGGAGTGGTGGGACCCAGCCAGCTTATACTGGGGTTACTTTTCCATAGTATATCTGACTTTTGAAGGACGCTTGGCGATGCAGAGCTTCATTCCAAACGATACTACAGTTCAACTGATAGACACTGATCTGATCCTGAGCGAGCGGGCTGACAGATTATCTTTGCTTCATATTTGTCTGCCTAACTGTGATATACTTTCTCTGACTCAAGAACGTGAAGCAGAAGCTGCAGGTCTTCACTACCATAGTGTTAGAGACCCTACGTCGATCGTGAATTCAAAGCGAATAGATTATGACGCAAGACTGGGGATTCAATGTGGCATGAAATATCACCTTCAGATGGTCTATAGGAAAGGTTGTGAGTCAGTACCATCTCATCGTCAGATGTGTTTGAAGTTGCGTTACAACCACTTCCCGTTTCCCCCTGGTATGTAGTAGCAGGCTCTAACGATGGTTTATAGACGATGACTGTGTGGAGCGAAGATGAGTTGAGGTTGAGGAAGAGCTGGAGACGGTTGTCCGGAAACTGCCGGCGCTAATAGATCGAGCGGAATTACTTTCGACCAGAGATTCTCGAATTTTCCTAGCGTTGATATTTTAGATACTCCACGATATTTTCTCTGTTACCATACATATTACAGCACCTCTTTTCTCAGACTTCTGACATCGTGCTGTACATCAAACGTATCGTCCAATCTACGCAAACATGCAGCGGGCTTTAGCATCGAGGACTCGGGCCTCACTTCTGCCCTCAACATCCACATACTCTGGGTCTTTGTCAAGGCTACGACCTGCCACAGTGACCGCAACTAGTATACAGCAGCAGAGATTCGCACACAAGGTAAGCTCCATTGTTACAGGGAATTGAGCCTTCTCTTGCTCCTCGTTGGAGCTTATACGCGAAGCGAGCTCGTTGTATTCCGGTCCTGCTCTGACAATTGAACATAGGATCTTAAATTCGGCGTAGAAGCTAGGGCTTCATTACTCAAAGGTGTCGACACTCTTTCGAAAGCTGTAGCGACAACTCTGGGACCGAAAGGCCGAAATGTTTTGATTGAATCAAGCTATGGTTCACCCAAAATAACCAAAGGTTTGTTCTTTTGGGAGCGCGCCAGATATAGCGCACAAATGCTAAAATGCCGTTCCAGATGGTGTCACTGTAGCCAAAGCCATTACTCTGCAAGATAAATTCGAAAATCTAGGTGCTCGTCTCCTCCAAGATGTTGCCTCAAAGACAAACGAAGTTGCCGGTGACGGAACGACAACCGCTACAGTGCTCGCCCGCTCTATCTTTTCAGAAACCGTCAAAAATGTTGCTGCTGGATGCAATCCTATGGACCTGAGAAGAGGTACACAAGCTGCGGTGGATGCGGTAGTAGAATACCTTAAGAAGAACAAGCGGGATATCACAACGGGTGAAGAGATTGCACAAGTAGCTACAATTAGCGCAAATGGCGATACACATGTCGGCAAGCTCATATCGAACGCAATGGAGAAAGTTGGAAAGGAGGGTGTAATTACCGTGAAGGAGGGCAAAACGATCGAGGATGAGTTGGAAGTTACGGAGGGAATGAGATTTGATCGTGGGTTCACTTCAGCATACTTCATCACGGATACCAAGGCGCAGAAGGTCGAATTTGAAAAGCCCTTGATCCTTCTATCAGAGAAGAAGATATCTGCTGTTCAGGATATTATACCAGCGCTCGAAGCCTCTACGCAAATGCGTCGCCCACTCGTCATCATTGCCGAGGACATCGATGGGGAGGCACTAGCGGTCTGCATCCTCAACAAGCTACGCGGTCAACTTCAGGTCGCAGCAGTCAAGGCTCCTGGCTTTGGGGACAACCGTAAATCCATCCTTGGCGATCTTGGTATACTCACCAACGCAACCGTCTTCACTGACGAGCTCGACATTAAGCTTGAGAAAGCTACTCCAGAAATGCTTGGCTCGACTGGATCCATCACAATCACTAAAGAGGATACCATAATACTCAACGGAGAGGGTAGTAAGGATGCCATCGCCCAGAGATGCGAACAGATCCGCGGTGTAATGAACGACCCATCAACATCAGACTACGAGAAGGAAAAGCTCCAAGAGCGTCTAGCAAAATTGTCTGGGGGCGTCGCTGTAATCAAGGTTGGAGGGGCATCAGAAATTGAGGTCGGCGAGAAAAAGGACCGTGTGGTTGACGCTTTGAACGCAACACGCGCCGCCGTCGAGGAAGGTATTCTGCCTGGCGGTGGTACCGCTTTGCTGAAGGCTGCAGCAAATGCACTAGGCACCGTCAAGCCATCAAATTTCGATCAACAGCTCGGTGTAAGCATAATCAAGAGCGCAATTACCAAGCCTGCTAGAACCATTATCGAGAACGCTGGGACCGAAGGAAGTGTTGTGGTTGGCAAGCTCATGGACGATTTTGGATCAGACTTTAACAAAGGATTCGACAGCGCCAAGGGCGATTACGTCGACATGATCGCCTCTGGTATCGTCGATCCCTTCAAGGTTGTTCGTACTGCCCTTGTCGATGCCAGCGGTGTCGCGTCACTACTCGGTACTACTGAAGTTGTCATTGCTGAGGCTCCTGAGGAGAAAGGCCCGCCAGCAGCAGGTGGAATGGGTGGTGGTATGGGAGGCATGGGCGGGATGGGTGGTGGCGGAATGTTCTAAGCCTGATACCATTCTCCTTCCAGCGCTTACATATTTTTCCACCCATTCACGAGCACTTGTCCTCTCGTCCCTTCATATCTCTCCACTCAAGTCGCTCAGATCCCTTTGTGTCTTGATTTTCTTATAGCATTTTCAAAAGCGACTACCTACCTTGTAACAACACACTTGTACAAACCAGATACCTAGGAATAATACAATACAAATTGGCGATCAAGCGCAAACAGCATGCTCTGCGACTTGAGTGAAATTGATTCTTCCTTCTGTGGTGGGGTTACAATCACTATCGTTGCGACGCTAAATAAACAAGCTTCCCCCACCAAGCGACGCATCAAACCTTCGTACCACTTCCTCTTCTGACTCGCATCAACAAAGAATCCTAAGCGAACTATCTGGTCACCCCTAACAGTATCTCCTTGTCAACTCGCATCGTCTGGTACGGTTTTTGACTTCGTCTTCCGCCCTAGGGACACCGAGTCCTCAAGCTTTCCATCCTTGTCACTGCGCTAGGCTGCCCACATCGTTTACCGATCACCTATCACGCTGACATTTCTTGGGAAGAGCAGTTCCTTTGACACTTTTCTCCTTCTCTTCTATCGGGTTGCTTTCCCGCGGTCATGGTAGGCACCGCCTTTTCTCATGCCTATCTCATTGGCCGCTCGCACGTGCCTCTGCTGACATCCCTCGAAGAGTAGTAAAACTGGGTACGAAATTTTCCTACCTACACACCGAGCTTTAACATCGGTCGCTGTGGTCAGTTTTCAGTACACCAGAGGACTAGGCTAATGTATCGCCATCCCACAGAGCCGCCGTTGCGCCCGAGTGCGTCACGGAGTACGAGGAGCTCAAACTCGGCAAGAAAACCAAATACATTATATACAAGCTCTCAGATGACTACAAACAAATCGTTGTAGAAGACAAATCGACAGATGGGAACTGGGAATCATTCCAGAACAAGCTCCTCAACGCCAAAGCCAGCCACAAAGGCAAGGAAGGTAAAGGGCCTCGATATGCGGTCTATGACTTTGAATATGAGCTTCCTGGTGGGGAAGGGACGAGGTTAGCGGAGGTCATACTATTCATATCCGATAGCGCTGACACAGCTGTAGGAACAAGATCGTATTTATCTCATGGTCACCAGATGAAGGCACGCTCATTGGTGTATGCGTTCCGTTTCCCTAATATATATTTCAAGGAGATCGGCTGAATATGCAATAATATAGCCTCGTATGACATATGCCTCGTCGAAAGAAGCCCTGAAGACGGCACTTGTCGGCATCGCCGCTGAAGTACAAGCCAACCGAGACGACGAAATCGAGTACGAAACTATCCTAAAGGATATAACTAAAGGAAAGCGCTGAGATGAAGTTTGAGTGCTGGCTTTCGTTCGGGATGAGGTCCGCCCTCTGAGCACACAGTTCTTGAAGTCTTGACCTGGCGAACTACGAGTAGGATTGGTCGGGTGGAATGTGCTACATAGACTCGAGTTCTTTATCATCAATCTCGGAAAAATTTCGACACGCAAGTTTTCGAGTGGCACCGTTGCTGGCTCTGACCCTGTGAACTTAAACGTTCTCGAAATGCATCAGCCAGTTGCGAAAGTCGTGATGCCTTTTTCATAAAAGAGAAAACATTACGAGAAATCGAGATGTCCCGGTGGGTGGCCATAAATGAAAGCGACCCTTTGGTGATTTTTAATACTGGACCATCTCAGAATGTGTACGCTACTGCTCAAACTTCAAGTCCACTCCCACCACCAACCTCCCACGCCTATCCAGCCCCCCTTTCCCTCCAGGCCCCCCTAAACGCCTCGAATACCTCCCCCGCCTTCCCCTCATCCCGCAACCTCTGCACCAAAAATCCCCTCAAATCCCCCCAAAACTCCTCCGTCCCCAGCACCTCCTCCCCACTCGGCCCCTGCGCCACCGGCGGTGTATCAACCTCCATCTCCGTTGTGGGTTCCGACTTCTTAGAATCATCCGCGCCGCCGACACCACCAATAATCATAACGCTAAACTCCACGCCCTCGCCCCCAACCTCCAAGTCCCCAACAACATCCTTGACGCTCTTACTATCCGCACACGGCTTCTTCTGCCACAGCACCCTCACCTTGCCCACCCCCTCCAACCCCACCTCCCGCGCCACCGCATTTTTCAAGTCCAAGATACTAGTATCCAAACTCTGCTCCTGCAGCTTCATCTCCAGCGGGGGATTCCTCATCGACTTCAGCGTTATGGAGACGGTTTTTTGAGCGCCGGGGGCGGGTTTTTGGGAGGCGCGGGTCATGGGTTTGGACATGCGGGGGAGGGTGTAGGGGCCCTTTGGGGTGAAGGTTTTGGGGTCGGAGATGTGGTCGGCGGGGAGTTTGAGGGGGCGGGCGTCGAGGGTGGAGAGGAAGGATTTGGCGAAGGAGAGTTCGGTCATTTTTGCGGTTTTTTGGGGGGGTGTTTTGGGGGATGGGTGTTGAGGGCTGAGGTGGGTTGGAGCGGAGGGTTTGGGGGATATCAAGGGTTGTTAAAGTTGGTTTGGGCCTTGAGCGGTAGGGCTGGTTATCTGATTGCGCTAGGGTTTAAAGGCGCTGTTTTACTTTTGACGTCGAGGGTCAAAATTGTGTTGGATTGTGCATCGTTGCTGAGTCTCTGTGACAGATGCAACTCGAAACCTATGTTACTGGACCATTAGGTGCACTAAAAACACCAAACATGGCAAATGAGTGTTCTACACAATTGCCACCTAGTTTGAGTTAATTTCTAATAGAACCAGTTGTTTCTCAGACGAGTGGAAAGATTGGCCTTGGAAGCTTTGATTGGCAGGTAGCCACCAGGAGGAGAACTTCATCTTGCTGGTGCCAGACGTAGACAGGTCGATAACGTGTTAAAAGTATACAGGTCTGATCTACATCATACTTTTCACCACTCCGATTCTTTGTACAAACTCAGAGGTCTCTAATATTATTCTCGACCTCTTTCTAAAAACCAGTCCAGACTTCATCTCAAGAGCTGTTCTTATCCGTCTCAATTTCTCAACCACCCCCTCCTCCCCCCAACACCCAATTGTCTAGCAAAAGGCTCGACAGGTTTTCCTACTTTCATTGGCATACCCAAATTATCAGCGAAGACAAAAGCGCACTACTTCAAGTAAAAAGAAACACCCTCACGCAATGGCCACCGGCCCCTCCCCCACCCTAAGAATCCGTCTCTCCCTCTCTACCCCGATATTCCGCAGATTTTCATCCCTCGAATTGCAGCTACCCACTCTAACCGTCAGCACAACCCTCCACAGCCCCCACCCCATCACCCTCGACACCCGCGGCCCCCTCCAAAACGGTACCGTCCTCACCAATGCCTCCTTCTCTTTCCAGCATTTCTCTTTCTACGACCTAACCACCGACCAACCATTTACTTACCCCGCTGAGGAACGAGAGTGCGGTAATCCAGGCGGCACGCTAAGTGCGTACGACTTGTTGACCCTGCAGCCGGACAAGGAGTACGTTACCTATGGGGTAATGGAGGATTTCTGGGTGCCCTTGGGGATGTTGGAGATGGGACACGAGTATAAGATTAGCTTAGAACCTGTGGACGTGTGGTGGACGTATAGGACACAGAAGGAATTGCTCGGGGGAAAGGGGTACTTGGAGGTTGATGAGGGAGACATGGCGAAAGGGCCGCTTGTGAGGGTGGAGTCGGGGGATGAGTTGAGACTCAAGGTGGAAGAATAGGTATGTGCGCGTTCTTACGCAGGGCGGGACAACTTTGAATGTGGACGATGTGCCAACGAGATTAAGTTTGGTACTTAGTAGTGAGGAGGGGCAGAGGAGCTGCAGGGGCGGCGCGGCGGAGTGAGAACAAAGACTTTACACTCAGATCTAAATGGCGCTCTGGATCGAATTACAAAACTCAAAGGTCTTCTCGAATTGGAAAAACGTCCACTTCTACACCCATCAAGCCAACGTCTCTTTGATCCACATTGACCTCTTCTGACCGGCCCTTTACAGGTGAACTAGCGTGCTCACCTACCACTTAGGGTCTCGCCCACGCGCCTAGGTATGTACATCACCAATACATCTATCTACTACGTCTAACACAGGACCTGAACCCTTTACTTCTCCATGTCATCGACATTGAGAAGAATATCATTACTTCTTCGCCTCCGCGTACTTGGATATGAACATGGCAAGCGTGGCACTCCAAAGGCCGAAAACGCTAAATCTCACGATAGCAAACGGTTTGATGCAGTAAGCCAGAACTCCGACTACAAGATCGAACACCAGGAAAAGTGCGATATTTCTGATGAGATCGGGAACTGCGAAGCCTTCCTTTAGATACAGACCCCATCCGTATGGTGGGTCCTTGGGATGTGCTAACAATGGCTCGATGGTTTTCTTCGGGCAAGCTTTGAAGATCAAGTTTGGGTTCTCCCGAAGGCGGCCATTTATCAGGGTGGAGGAAGCCGTAGCTATCTCGCTCATGGGAGGGATCTTAGATTTCGTACTATTGGTCGGCAGCTGATCTAATTCGAACCCGCGAAAGGCTCTGTACCTTACGATAGCGTTCGCTGCAGCTTCTCGAAGATCGTTTGACGCTCCTTTGATCGCGCGGTGCAAGCTTCGACAGATGTGCTCAGATGTAATCTTAGCTTTACAATTCAATCGAAAGGCTAGCGCATCATGAGAATGTTCTCAGTGATGTAATAACCAGTCGTTCGTTATATCTGATGAAGTTTCTGGCGATCGTGGATCCCATTGATGATATTGTACTCATTCTCGTGAAGGCTTTCATTCCTCAGTAATCAGCGGTACGCTGTCATTAGTTCTGATGTTCTACGTCAGTCAACTGCATTAAGTCAGTATACTTCTGATATTATGACAGATTCAATGTTATGAAGAAAGAGCATCTGCACAAACGAGATCTTCTTAACCTTTTTCCACGAAAATAGCTGTTCTAGCATTTCTCGAGATCGGAGGTATTCCTGCCGGAATAAACGAAACATTTCAACATCATTGCAGGGCTTTTGTACATTCACGTGAATGGTCTTCCCTGCGTACTTGTAGAAATCAAAGCAAAGAAGCAGTCATCTAAGCTTGAATTCGTCACGTGGAGTACTCGGCGTTGCTTTAGTCACATCATCTTCTGTGTTCTGAGCGGACGGCTGATCTGACGATTGGGTTGCACAGACTAATGAACGCTGATGAGAGGAGCTAGCATGGTCGTTACTCGCACTATCTTCAGGCGGAGCGGCAGATGAGGACTGAATGCTGTTGTTATCTTGAGCTTGTAGCTTGTCTATGTTTGCCTGATAACTTGATACAGTGAGTAATCCAAAAAGTCTCCGTGCATCCGAAGATGTATTAACAAAGTCTTGGTAAAATCCTCGGCCACAGGTCTGGTTTTGATCAGGTTATTGGCACATAGTGGGATGGAGAGTACTCACGCATGTCCATCGCACTCGGTCGAAACCGATGCATAGTGGATGCTCGTACAAACCGGCGACCACGGAATTTATGAATAAGGAATAAAGCATGAACAGTACGCTTTCTAAGGTCAATAACGCTTGCTAAGTATCTGAAGCGATGACCGGCAATTGGCTCGTAGCTTTAGTATGGTCGAGATTCATTTGTGGACGTGGAAATGCAAATTCCCGGACTTCGTCTTTGAGCTTTAGGAAAGCTTTCGAATTGACCATGAAAGCCTTCAGGTGTTCCAGAGTAGTACTGTTTGAAGGTTCTAAGGGGTATCAAAGCTCTTTGAAAGCCGCAGAAACAGTTGTCTTGTTGGTGACTGCCCACAAGAACAGCGAGAAGTGGAGGGGGTTTCAAGTGGAAGATGACGGTATAGAAGAATGTGCCGCAAAAGTTCAGCGAGACACCGACACTGTGCACTGAAGTGACGAGCATAACCGTAGGCGCATGGTAAATCACAATACTGTACTCCTCTACGTCGCGGTAGGGAGTGCATTGGCGGTAATCAACTCGCGTCACTAGCATGCATAAGATTCTCTGGCTTCTGAATGAGGTCGCTCTGCATATGGAACATATGACATGCAACTGCACCCAAAGTACATACTCCGCTCTGAGCAGTGGCAAAAGAACCCACAAAACTGGTCCAACGATGGGATTCTTTCGCAGCCGACCGCAATAAAGTTCGCAACGGAACCTGCACCACGCCTATCGTGTCCGCATGGTCTCCATGTCAATTGCACGCCAAGGTTCGAAGAAACAAGCCTTGCAAGGTCCACGCCATAATCAAATGAGCGGCCCCGTAATTTGTTGCTGCTACATTTGATCTCTCGTGGCGACTAAATCTAGCACGCCGTATCCATTATCGAGGGCCTCCTCCCTCTTGCACTTTGCAGCGGTGCGCTAGGCTACCTTCTTTGGCGACGGTTTTCCCTTGACAGCTGACGTGTACAATCATTTACCCGGGATTCGTGTCTGTTCCGGCAGCGCAGGATATGTCACTAGTAAGCGCATCATCGTAGCAGATACCAATCCCGTGGATATTGTCGAAAAGCATATCGTACCACTCTTTAAGACTAAGCCGCCCATTTTGACTTTTGAACGCAAGGGGAAATTAGTCTTGGGACAGATGCACATATTGAAGCAGGCCTCGTCGTTTTCAATGACAGCGGCAAGTAGGCTACTCGGAAGTAGTCCAAGATGTCAGTGAAGAGGTACCTCTCCCAAAACCAACGACGAGGCCGAGTCAATACCTTCACTGAGCTACCCGTTCTGCGGTCTCGAGACCTGTTCCCATGCCGCAATTACAAAGCGTTGTCTTGCAGGAAATGTCAAATCTAACGGGCTTGTTGCCAAACTGGACAAGAAAGTAGGAAGGTTATCGCGGTAAAAGTAGATCCGCCGTCCGTTTCTCGCGCATACTGATGCTGTCAGATCGTGGGGGGATTTTTGGGGGATCTTGAGCCATTTTGAATAGGGTGATTCTGGGTATTCCCGGCAACTTAGTCGTAATGGAGGCATACAATATCTTCTGGGCGTCCAAACACCATCTGAGATGTGTATCTCTGCGAGCATCGCATTTGGAGTACACTTCGCGCTCTGCACAAGGGTGTGTATGACAGGTGACAGAGAGGGTCTAAATCAATGTAGGGGGGAGTGAAACAATATATGTAATCAAAAAGACCCGAGAAACTGTAAAGAAACGATGAGCATGAGCTCGAAGAGCGGAATAGGCATAGACGGATCGTTTTTATAGGCCTCACGCTCATTGTCGCTTCCATTACCTCCCTTGCTCGTGTGGGGTTTGTCCGAAGAATTAGGGAGATCCAGTCCGCGGAGCATGTTGACTAGTGCCGCTAGTAGGCACCCAATACTTGAATTCAACCCTTCTTTGGCCCCGGTGTTGCTCTTTGAGCTTTTCCCTTGGAGTCTCCGACTGGACATGAGTCAAGCGTTATGTGGATAAGGTGATGGACAGAAGACGAGAGACCTACCAGCGTGTTTTTGGGAGTTTGCTTGGGCTCCTGAACGGTGTACTGCACCTGACGTTGACTGCAACCAACGTAGGCTGCAATTGCTTGGTAAGTCCAGCCAATAGAGCGAAGCGTGGTGATTCTAATGCGATCATCGTGTGTAATACGCGATCTAGGAGTCGATGAAGCCTTTGGAACCTCTGGAACTGGAGCTGAAGCTTGGGATGGAGTCGATGAAGCCTCGGGAACCTCTGGAACAGAAGTTGAAGCTTGGGATGAAGTCGACGGAGCCTCTGGAACCTCTTGAACCTCTGGAACAGAAGCTGCTTGGGTTTGCGTCGATGAAGTGTCCATAATCGCTTGTTAAATGTATGAAGGTTTACCTTAGTCGCATGTGTGGAATGTTCAATGGCCTTAATGTACCGTAGCGCGCGGGTAAGAGAACCGAATCCGCACTAAGGTAACTTTACTACTGCATCTACGGAGTACCTACGAACCACGTTATCTTGAAGGTCTGGATCTGAACCTTGAAAATCATAGAATAGAAGAGTAGAAGACTGGCTACTACAATGTATCCCTTTTCGGTGCAATTGGGTTTCGCGGTACGGCTTTTCTTTGCGTAGTAATATTCTTTACAGTCCAAACTAAAGTAGTGATCCGTGATATTTCATACACTAGTCCGAGTATTCCGTACGTGATAACGTAACGGGCACGAACTTTTTGATCGTAGAGAAATCCAAAATCAGCAAATCATCCTTGCACGTCTGTAAAGCACGACCGTTCAAGAGTATGGGTGTGGGACGTCGTATGAAAAAGCAAGGCCCTCCCCCACCCCTAGACGAGTCTCGAACATCCTCTCTCAAGAAACGAAAAGCTGCCGTGGTCGAGGAAAGCTCTAATGCGCGAGGAAAGAAGAGAAAAGCGTCTGGAGAAGTGAAAGCGCCTATCGCGGTCAAGAAGCCAGCTTATGAGGTCAAGAACTCGGGATTGACACAAGCCCCAAAGAGGAATTTCGCCAATGGCAAGACTACGCAGGCCGAGAAAGGCAGAAAACTAGCGGTAAAGCCTGTATCTAAAAAGGAAGCTGTGTCTACGGCGGACAGCTCAGACGAAGATGCGGTCGAATTTCTGGGGGAAGCGTTGGAGGATGCAGATAGCGGCTCAGAGGGTTCGCAGGACGGTCTATTGGAAAGCGCAGATATTCTGCCGGACGAGTTTCTTGGATCTGGATCCTCTGTCTACGACTCGGATCCTCAGCACGAAAGGGCAATGTTTTCTGAAGATAATGACTCGGACGCGGAGGAGAGATTGACTGCAGCAAATATAGAGGGTCTATCCAGAGAGCTAGACGAGCAACAAGAAGAGGAGGCCGCGAAGGCACAATTAGAGCTGGAAGAAGCAGCGCTCCAAACCAATATTGACGGCGACAGACCTAGAGTGTTGGAAGACTCTGATGACGATCAAGATGGAATGACAGCACAATTACGTCTGGCGCCCGATCTCCAACTCCTCCGCTCGAGAATCACAGACACCATCCGCGTCCTCGACGACTTCTCCAAACTCTCTGAGCCTGGCCGCTCCCGCGCAGAATACACCACGCAGCTCCTAAAAGACATATGCCTCTACTACGGCTACTCCTCCTACCTCGCCGACAAGCTTTTCAACCTCTTCCCTCCGCGAGAAGCCTTTGCCTTCTTCGAAGCCAACGAAACCCCCCGTCCCGTCGTAATCCGCACAAACACCCTTCGTACGCACCGGCGCGATCTCGCTCAAGCACTCATAAACCGTGGCGTAACTCTTGAACCCGTAGGCAAATGGTCAAAAGTGGGCTTGCAAATTTTTGAATCCCAGGTCCCGTTGGGCGCTACCCCAGAATACCTAGCCGGTCACTACATTCTCCAGGCCGCCTCCTCCTTCCTCCCCGTCATGGCGCTCGCCCCACAAGAACACGAACGCATTCTTGACATGGCTGCCGCGCCGGGTGGGAAAACCACATACATTGCCGCCCTAATGAAAAACACTGGGTGCATATTCGCAAACGATAGCAACAAATCCCGTGCCAAAGGTCTCATCGGGAATATCCACCGTCTGGGAGCCAAGAACACCATCGTTTGTAATTATGACGCGCGCGAATTCCCCAAAGTAATCGGCGGCTTCGACCGCGTCCTTCTCGACGCTCCCTGCTCCGGCACAGGCGTCATAGCCAAAGATGCCAGCGTCAAAACTAACAAAACAGAAAAAGACTTCCAGCTCCTCCCGCATCTGCAGAAACAGCTTCTCCTCTGCGCCATCGACTCTGTCGATCACACCAGTAAAACGGGGGGTTATATAGTTTACTCGACGTGCAGTGTTACGGTTGAGGAGAACGAACAGGTAGTGCAGTATGCATTGTTAAAGAGACCGAACGTCAAACTCGTAGAGACGGGCTTAACTTTTGGTGTCGACGGATTCGCAAGCTACATGGGCAAGCAATTCTCGCCGCACATGAAAATGACGAGGCGCTACTATCCCCATACTTACAACGTCGACGGCTTCTTCGTGTCCAAGTTCCGCAAAACCGGGCCCAGTCCCGGTGCCACTGTAGCAGGGGGCGTCGACGGCATTGCGGGGAATGAGGATAGGGTGATGGTGGACAAAACGCCCGTTCCTGAAAATGAAAACGAGGAAGAAGAAATTTTCGGCGGCTTTGATGATGAGGGAGATGAGGTGTACATCGAGCGCGCGCGGAGGAGCCGGTTGAGGAGGAAGGGGGTTGATCCGAAGGCGAAGAAAGTCAATGGCACCACTCCAACAATAGCAAGTAGGAATGGAGGGGGAGATGGCGAGGTCGATGGAGTCGCAGAAATAAAGGCAACGAAGGAGCATCGTGGGCACGCGAATGGCGAAATGGGGGACATCTCGAAAAGTACAAAGGAAACTGTGGAGGGGAAGGAGAAGGCGGTAAAAAGTGCTGCGGTAAAGACAAAGGCAGCAACGACGAGGGTGAAGTAGGACTAGTCAATTTACGAACCCGGCGGATTGTACAAAGCCATCTACCATTTTAAACCCATAAACCTACCAACCCCCTACTTTAAGGGCGGCTGGGGGTTTTTCGCAATGACCCCGGCAGCCAACTAGCATACTTTCATTCGAGATATCCCCCGTAACAGAAAGGCTTCAGGTACGATTACCTAAACATTGGTGGAGCAAAGTATCTTACAGTACAACGAAGATCTCTCAGGAGCATCCTGAAACATGGAAATATCCTAACAGAAAAAAATTATATATCCGGGCAACCCCACTGTTTCAGCATACAGAGCCATAGCCGAGACTTGAATCTGCTTGTGTACATATGTATTATCTATGACAACAAACCACCCCTTCAGCGACCAATATTCAAGACAAGGTTCATCGCGTTGAAAAAATTGTCTGGATCAATCGAAACTTCCTACTTAATGTTTTCTGCAACGTTTTGCAGATGTGTCAGAACTGTACAGTATAGCAAAAAGATCCTGTGACTGTTAAATGTTCATGTATATATATATGTATATGTTCAGAGAAATATTATTCTGAGATCAGAAAATATGCCTGCGAAGCTCGTTATTCTTGATGTTATTACGCGATGCAACAATATTCTCAAACAAAGCTTTGCCTTAAAACAATATATTTCTTTAAAAAAGAATACAGTCATCGTAATTCTGGAGGAAAAGTTACGGTAGATCATTGCGGAAACCCCCTAGTCGCCCTTAAAGTACCTCTACATATCTCCTTCCCATATCCCCTTCCCACCTCTCCAACGTCATGGACTCGCACCTCATCCCATCCGCTCGCCCTTCACCGCCCCTCATAGTCCACCACGAACGCATATATATCCCCTCTCACCGTATCTAATAGTAGAACTCCTTGATTCATCGGACTGCTACAACTTGAGGGAGCTATGGTCTGATAAAATATGCTATACATACCTGAACAGAAATGTTTCAAAGTGCGTTCACAATTTTGCCGATTCGTCAACCAACATGGTCATGCATTGCCAGACGGCTAAAGAGCTCAAATCCCATTCTTTCAGCCGCCTTGGGACCATTACGCACTTCACCCGCCATATTCGAACCAGGCGGGAAATCGGGCTCGAACATGGGTTCGCCAGCACCTCTCATATTAGCCAAGACAGCCTGCCGAAAGTGCCACCGCAGAAGCTGATCCACAGGTTGATCGGGTTTATCGAGAAACTGCTGGTCAAGATGTGTTCCAGCAATGCCTTTTGAATTTCTTCGGATACAACGATATTTTAGTTGTCCTGGAATAATGAGTTCATATAACTTGAAGGAGGAAGAGGTATACATGCATCAGGATCAATTTGAGATTTCATAACCATCAAAAAGTACGTGTACATCAGCTCTTAACAATAGCCCGTTTTGCACCGAGTTGATGGGATCTGCTTTCTGAATAGTAATCCAAGGAGAGAAGTCGTGCTTATCCCAGCGCGCTTGGAACGCTAAAGGAACTATGTGCGCGGCCTCGAACCCTTGCCAATTGCCGTATTCTGCCTCTACAGCTTCTTCCCCCGTGATCATACATCGCCGGTCTCGTAGACGGACGCTGTCACGAAAGGATTGGAGACGAGTTCCGGTGTTGATAGAAATTGCCCGAGTAATCGAAGGCTCGCCCGTAAGTGTGAAGGAGCCTGTCAATAACTGATTAGCTACCTATAGCAGAGAAAGAGGAATATAGACTCACCTGTGATATGGTATTTCCCTGCCTGAAGCGCATAATTATCCTTCCCAACTAGGATCTTATTCTCGTCTCGCAAGGAGAAAGGTTTATCACAGGCCAGGAGAATGTCTAATATGGAGTAGAAGTTGTTGTTCGTGATGCCATTGGTGAGTACGAGGCCGCCGAGTTCTTCTTCGGGATTTTCGGCCTCATAGAAATGAACGTTTCGTCCACTTGATCGATTAGGGCGCATAGCGAAAGATAAAACGGAGTGTTACCCGGAGGATTGGGGTGGCACCCAATACACCCAGTCCAAGAGGTGGGTTTGGGGCCTGTTCTCAGCATCTTGGGTTGATGGGTGGGGGTTTACTTGGAGAGCCCAAGCACACGTACTAGGTGCCGAGGCCCAGATAAGATCAGATTAGATAAGATACGATAACGAAATTTCCCCCCATCTTTATAAACTTGCAAGCAATTTCCACTTGTTGGTCTTTGAGGCCTCATCTGCTCGCAATTATCATACGCAATGATAAAGATGTTGCTCTGCCCCAAACCCGTAGTATGTGCCGCAGTGCTCCAACTATTTCTCGATGGTGTTCAATATCGTATGTTAGAAGACGTTGAAGCACGACTGTGGCCAATGAGTAACACATTTTACATCTCGTCAGGCCTACTAGAGGCATCGCAGAAGCGATTACAAAGTCACTCTAGGCGGTTTGGGGCACGGAAACCCCTTCTGAATGTCTCCACCAATTCCGGAAGCTCGCCCGCTCTTGCAAGCGCCGCTCCAGCAACACCCGCAGCTTTGATACCGCCCAAAGCCCCTCCGCCCATCGCCGCACCCTGACACCAAGAAAAGAGACTGCCAGCCTTGACCGCCCCAATCGATGCTTGCCAAGCTGCAGCAACAGAGTTGGCCGCTGGCCCCGCAGCCGTGAATCCGATAGCTCCGAGTGCGGGCACCGCGAAGAACGATAGAGCAGAGACAGTAGCGCCCACTACTTGAAGACCTGTGAGCACTGGATGAGCTTTGGCATAGTTTGTCGTGGCTTGGAAAAGAGTGACGTCTTGTGGTTTCACTATGAAAAATCAGAAACTCTCGGGAAACGTCTAGGATCAGGTATACCTCGTCTCGTTAGCTCCTGCGAGAATTCTGCACTCCAGCCCGAAAGGATGAATAGTAGCACATTGGGCAAAGCAGCGATGTCATCAGGAAAATCCCCGTTAATGAAGCGATGTTGCACCTCATTGTCGGTCAATCCTTCGAGCGGCTTCCTTCCGGTCATGATCTCGTAGAGCAGACTAGCCATTGCGAACCTTTCGGCCCTTCTGACCTTTTCTTCGTGATCCAAACCATATAAAACGCTTGACGGTATCTGAAAGCGAGCGCGTAGATTTCACCGGTATGACCCATCAACGTATGCACACATTCGCCCTCGGAAATACTCCATGTTTTGGCAGTTTTGTCGTCGCTTGCGGAGAACACCCTGTCCTCGTTCATTGCTACGCAACGGACTGTCTGTTTGTGGCCCACGAGTGACCTGATGAAGCTGCCCCGACGCACGCCATGTTTCCTAGAAGCCTCATTGTCCCGGGCAGCAATGCTCTCCAGGCATCATCTCCCGGAACCTGATGTGCTTCTGGGAGAGCTCTGTCCTCTGGGACTAGCTTGCCTCCCAGGAGACGTTTCGCAGGAAGCAATCACTCCCAACCGTATACCAGTTTTGGAAGTATCTCTTAGGACAGTCCTTCGCTTGTAGTAGTATATCTGCCAAGTATTCCATCCTAAGCCTAACCACCTTTGTCGTATCTCCTGAAGCTAAAACCGTCGACACAGGGTGAGCGATAGACAACAATAAGCAAGGATGAGAGATGGGCGCATGAGAATAGAGAAGCAAAAGGCGATATGTAAAGCGATATACCGTCGTGTGCAAAAACCTATGCCGATCCTAGAATTTACCGAGAGTTGACTTGATATCTTCAACCATGATAGCGCTCGTGAAAGGCATTAACATTGATATCACTATGCTCCTTTAAGCCGTCTTTTCAGAGCTTCATTCAACGTGATTTATAAAGATTTTTAATATCACGTGATTGTTGTGTAGTCGTTGAAATTTTCAGTCCTACAGCGTTCATTGCACGTTATAACTGCTTTAACCCCCCATCTAACATATCAGTAGAACAAAAAAAGTAAAAAAAAATCCAACAATGCAATTTTGCAGTAATGTAACTTCTTGTTTTGGAAATTCATGATTGAACATTCAAATTATATAGATATACACGTCTGCAATCTGCATGCGTCTTCCCAGTCCCCTTTTTTATCTTTGCTTATTATTCTTTGCTTATATGGTTATACAGGCTGAGTGAAGCATACTCTACACGCAGCATATATGGAACGAATATGGTACACTGAATGGAGTATATGTGGGGCACTGGGTGGAGCACTGGATGGAGTATATGTGGGGCACTGGGTGGAGCATATATGGAGCATTGGGGGGAAGCACTGAATGAAAGATTTACAGTATGGGGTAATACTGAGGTTGATTAGATATTGTGGGGATTTCCACTCAATTTCGACGTGCATCTCAATGAAAATCTAGGTATGCATGCTGAGAGGTGGTCTTCCCCTTGTAATCGTGTACTGTATCAACTGAGAATGCATACTATATCTTTGAAACAAATCGCCCTCCTCGCATTCCCAGAATCATTCTAAATTACTCGCTATACAGGTTGCCACACTACAAACGCCTCCCCCAGCGGCACTTTGCGTCATCAAGAAAACCATCGTCTCTCATATCTCATATAACCTCCATCATCCCGATGCCAAGCCCCTTTCCCCCGCCTTCTCTCAAAAAGTCTTCCAGATCTTCACCACAGCTCTAACACCCCTCCTGCAAACAGGACACACGCTAACCTGCCTCGCACACTCCACACAAGCGGTCACATGCCCACAATCATAAAATAGGGCGTCCATCTCCTGCTCGTAGCAAATCCGACACAGCTGCAATTCTTCATCTGCAACCTCGTACGTCATCGTCCCCTTCCCGAATCTCTTCCTTTTCTTGAATCCGCCGACATAGGTATTCCCCGTGCCGGCATACACCATTTTGCCTTGGCCGTCAGGTTCGTTGTCGGCCCAGGAGCCGGTGTAGGTGTCGCCGTTCGAAAACGCCATGGTGCCGTCGCCTGATTTGGTACCGCCGATAAAGTTACCAACGTAGGCGTCACCGGAGAGAGCAATGTGGGTGCCGGGGCCGTGGGGGCGCCCTGAGGACTGAGCAGTGGAGAGGTAGGGCGAAGAAAAATAGGATGAGACGAGGTGGGGAAGGGAGTATGAAGGGTTATCATAGTGGCGGAGGAACTTGAAGTAGGAGACTGGGGTTGAACATTTGCCGGAAGTCTCAAGAGTTGTGATTCTGGAAAAGCAGTTGTCGTTAGTAGAGAAACGTTATCACGTACCATACAAGGAAAATACTTACTCAGCTGCTGAGGGTCGGTGCTGTGCAATGAAAATGTCACCGTCACAGACATCTATTTCTGAGAAAGTCTGGTTGCTTTTGACAATATCAACATCGCTGAGCGCCGGGTACGACTCTCGGTAAACGTCAACTTCATCGGGATAACCAGGTCCAAGTAACTTCTGAACCGTATCCTTAACTTTTTCCTGCCTTTGGATTATGTAGCTTCCTTTCCCAAGCAGTATCTGATCTTGGTGACTGAATGTTTTTAGGAAAATGTAAGCCTTGTCCTCTTCCTCGTCGGAGTTTTGAGGACCGGGCTGCGCGGTCGCTGGCGCATCAAGGGGGTTTTGTACTGCCGGCTCTGATACTCCATCCATTATAATATCCTCATCTTCTGGGGCTCCACTCGTATCTGGGGAAGCACGCAGATTCTGTTCACCGTCACCGACCAGCGATGTACTGGCTGGCTCTTCAGGAACTTGATTCTCGACAGCTTGAGCCCCATCCAAAGAGCTTGCGCCAATATGCGTACTGGGCGTGCTGGCGGACTGTGTGTCTGTTCCGGTGTGGACCATTGAAGCATCCTCCGCTTGTTTGGGTGATTCATGGAGCCAGAAATGGCATCCTCCCGTGATTTGTGCGAATTGCTCCAGACTCAAGTCCGCCCACTGCTCGCTGCTTGGCATGTGCAACCCAGGTGACCCTCTTGGGTACTGCTGATCTCCAAAATCTAAGGCCCACAATCTGGGTTGTCGTGGTTTTTCTGGTCCGTTTGCACTTGTTGCTTGGCAGATGATGTACTTTGAGACCTCACTAACAGTAGTTCTGGCGGGTATATCCAGCTCAAATGATCCCCATCCTGGCCAGCGCCCGGCGTACAGAAACCCTCGGCCTGCGTAATTTATATACGAAGTTGACGGATATACGTGTATTGATAGAGCCCTATCATGGCTTTCCGTTTCAATGGCTGCCTCTTTCTGACTCGATCCAGGTTCCAATGACTCTCCAAGAGGGGTGTCGGAGGTTTTCACAAGTTCGGTGTCTTCAGGGTCGACTGGCGGTGTGAGAAGGATCCCCGACAGAGAATCTGCGCGCTCGTATAAGACAACATAAGCCACCGCTGCATCCCCGGTGGCATGATCGCTAGAACCTTCATGTAACGTAACTGCCTGCTTCCTTGTCAAATAGGTGACACTCTTTTCTTCTTGTTCTCCGGCAAATGCTACCCAGCTTGCACCTGCTGCCTGCGGCCGCCGAACGATTGCAGAGTAGTTTTTAGATTCTAGATCGCCAGAGTGGACAATCATGCCTTTGAGCGTATATTCGAGCTTTCGGTGTGAACCTGGTGGGTTAACGATGAGTGTCTCGTTGATCTTGATTTGATGTGTCAGCTTTCTCCATTGCCGAAGCTCTTTGTTATAACTCTGACGGTGAAGTTCTATTTGTAACAATGACGGAGGATTGGACCAATTTTGCTGCTCCTGCCCAATCCCTTCACAGCCTCTGAAAGTCCTCAGCTCTCCAGTGACAGCGAAGTCGAAAGCTTCCTGAACACTGTGCGGCTCGATATGATGAGGCGGTTGCTTTGGTCCGTGAGAAGCAGAACTATCGAGTATGGGCTGCTCATCTCTCCACGGGTCTGGTTGTCTCAGTATCAAAAGGTTCGGGAATAGATCTGGCGCGCCTGCAATATTCACAGTGTTGGACGCTTCATAACTGAGTATTCGCCGAATCATTTCCCAAATCGCCACAACATCCATCTTTGAGTCGAGTTCGGCGCCATACCACTCCATGGCTTTTATTACGCCATCCAAGGATGCTTCAGGGTCACGGGGAGTTCTTTTATTAAAGTAGTCAGACACAACATCTTGCAATGCGAGGAACAAAGGGCGTGGTCGAGATTTTGAATCTTTAAATGGGTCTGGAATACGCATATTAAGTATTACATCGGCAATTGTTCTTAAGTTGAGCCAACTCGAAACAGCGGATATAATGGCACTTGAATGTAGGGTTCCAGTGGAGAATCGCCTAAGACCGGTCCTGGCTAGACTATCCCACTTATACGTGTCCTTTGGCGCATGCCACCATAGAGCCTTTGTATCATCCTTAGTGATACGAACATAGGCTGTAAACACAAGTGTATCATTACGAAGAAGGGCTTGTCGCTGAAACTGTTGACGCTTGTGTATCTCATCCCACGGTCCATGGAATCTAATCCAACCAAAGTCGGGATAGTCGCTGTAAAAATGATGACTGCTTGTCTGACTTGCATGCACTCGGGGTTCCTCAGGATTGTAAACAACGCAACCGACCTGAGCGGCTACATCCCACTTCTTTTCAATCTTTGGCACCTCCTCTTCGGGTACCTCTCCTGCCGGTGAGGTCAAACTTGGTTGCAGCAATGTCTCTGGAGCATCAGAAATTGGAAGACCGCCTCCTCCTACCATTAGCGTAGTTGAGCCCGAAAGATTAGCGCTTGGTGCAGGCTCTGCAGTAGCCTGTGCAGACAAAGGTTCTGGATTACCGGTTATCCCTTGGATTGGCATTTCGGTCCCGAGTTCCTCGGTTAGTGGCTCTGCGCGAGGCGTGGTCGAGCACTCGATAAACACACTCATATACTGCGTGCCTTCATCGCCCCGTGGAAAATACTTGATGTTCCAATAGGAGCCCCCGATCAGGACAGACGGCGATCTCATGAGTGTCTCCCTGTTGGGCTTTTCAGGTGTACCATTCACTCCTTTCACGATCCAAGTAATACGTCCTGATGCACCGGGGATATATTCCGGATCGTCAAGTGCTTCGTACGTTATTTGCTCCCAGTGGTCGTCTGCTAAAAGATTAGTGGCTAGAACACGGTTTCAGGCTTGGGGTGAGGGAGTGACGCACGATCAAGTGCATTGACTTCATTCGAGTTCTTTTCGATTGCTTTGAGCTCTTGCTCATCCGGTTGTGAAAGATCTTCTTTGAAGTTTGCCCAGTATGGCACATCTTCTTCGTCCGAGTCCTCTTCTTGACTGTCATCCTCATTCGCCCTCACCGTGGCTGCTGGTGTGTCTGCGTCGGAATCAACAGCAGGTGGAACCGATGTATGTGCGAATTCGAGGCCGTTTGCGGGCAAAAGAGGTGGAGTAGAGGTAGGAGCTAACGCAGCGGAAGGATGGACTACACGAGCAATAACGACATCAGGTAGCGTCAGGTCGTCGGCATTGGAGTCAATGCTACTGCCAGTTGAGGAGATTCGGACAAGGTTTGGATTGCCGGGAGTTGGAGCATCCACGGCTGCGGTCCCGTTTACGGTTGCCATCCCTTCCACTATTGCGATTCGTCAACGAGATCTGATCCCAAGCAAGCTAGCTAGTACAAGGCAAAGCCTACTCACCAGCTATCGAAGGAGCATCAGGCGTTGTGTCCATAATCTCCCCTTCTTCTGGCGGCTCTACCTCCATAAGGCCTGAATGAGCAGCACCATTCGGTGGCTCTTGTTCTCCATCTTCTGAGCTAGAATCGTCACTCTCCATGTCGGTTTCCATTCTATCGTGGTTTTGCCCGTTGTGCACTGGCAACGGTAGTGCCGCAGAAGTTTCGAACGTAAAGGCTCTCGTGGAGGAGCTCTGGCTCATCGAGGAAGTATTTCGGGTGTTGTTTGGTGACGAGCGTAAGGTATGGTTGGCGGCTGTCTCATATACGAGGCGAGGAGACAGTGGTGCGGAGGCTTCGGGCGTTGAGTAATGGACATGCCTGCGCTGCTGTACGGGAGGAGAAGATTGCTCCGTACTTAGGTGCAAGGCGTTGTAGGAGTGATGCTGGGTTTCGGAGCCTCCGATAGGCGAAGTGACGGCAACGTCCATGGTCCAAGGGTCGGGTATAAATCAAGGTTGAATGGGTTGGGTTATAAGTGAGAGCGCAGTGAATGAAATGTGACACAGGTATCAGGATGAGTAATTGACAAGGAAGTCCTGGAACTGCGTTTCCAATTATCCAGATGTGCTAAGTTCGTCCTTCGGTGCAGGCAGCACATGCAAGAAGTGAGTCAGAAAACCAGCCTTGTAGCATGACGCTGTTGGCCAGCACGCGAGAGAAATCAGTACGTGGGACTGGTCGATGAGTTTCCAAGTCCTGAAAAGCATTCGTCTATGTGGAGTGGAGAACAGTTTCCAAGGGAGAAAGGTTGATTCTTCTCCGCATCTTTGTACAAGAGTAGTATGGGAAGGAAGAAAGTGAGGCAGTGAGGCAGTAAGGCTCACCGCCAATAAAATAGATAATGTTGGATGGAGGAGAAAGCAGCTGGGCGTGGCAGGCAGCTCCTCTAGCAAGGATCAGTGCAGGAGAGCTCGGGTGAGTCGGGGCCAACTACAGTACTTTACAGATAAGGCTGATATGTAGGCTCCCACTAAGATAACGACAGGCGCACGACCTTTATGTACTGTAGTAAGGTACCTCCCTACATACCTACAGGAGGTAGCATCTTTGGGGAGGGGATACCTTAATGCTTGTTTATCGATCCAACTTACGCTCTTCTATTGATTTGGATTTGCGACATACAGGACACTTCTGTCCATGGAGCCACCCATCCATTAACCTTGAGTGCTTGACTACCAGCGATCTCCAAGTGACTTTCCATGTTTCTGTTTACAACCGGCATCGTCCCCAAACGCTTCGCGTGCACGTGAAACCTGAGCCCACAGTTCCATCAATCGTAGAAGACGCCTTCGACTTCACAACCTTTCAGGTAACCTCTGCACTACAAATTCGTGTTTGGTCTCCATGTGAGCCAGCTGGATTGATCTTCCTTATTCTTCGCCTTTTCTCGGTTGGGGCTGCTAGTACACATCGTTGTGACTCCTCTTCCACACGGCCCTTCAGCCAAGAGGACCGTGGTTCGTTGGTCTCTCCCGATCCTGATACCTATTAGGGTGACTTGGATTTTAGAGTCGACTGGGCAAAAGTTGCTGCAACAATAAGTGGGAATACTATGGTGGCTTCAGCATACACCTGAGTTATTAGCTTGAGAACGAAGAGTCAAATCAATTCACTGCATACCTTGACGCTATCCGCTTCAGCTTTGATCTTACCCCAGCTCACCGCCTCGTCAGGTCGAGCTCCGGCATCACTGCCATCGAATTCTTGTGCGGTGTTGATGTATACGGCGCTGTCCGCTCCGTTTCGCATCAAGCAAGCATTTGCGATATGGTGCTTGACAAGGCCACCCCCGAGAATAATCATCCCCGCTCTTTTCGCATGTATGGAGATGTCGTTGAGTTTTCGGATATCTCGAGTGATGCTGATATCGAGTACGTTGGGGGAAGACTTAAATGTGTGGAAATAGAGCATGTCGCCAAAGCTACCATCCGTCAATGCTGGACAAAAGATCGGAATATTGTTTTTGTGTGCCCAATAGCATACTGATGTTTCGTTGTTGATTTCTTTGCCCAGGCGGTGAATGACTTTACTAGGCGTCCAAACTAATGGTTCCTCGCCATGCTTTGAGCATTCTTGTTCCGCAAGCATCTGGTCCAAAATTGGGACAACCCAATCCTCAAAAGCGCAATAGTTGCTGTTAGGCACGATTAGGTTGCCAATGCGATTCATGCCTTTTTCACGCAAGCCTGCCCCTAATGAAGAAAACGAGCCGAGATATGTCGGTCCTAAGCATTTGATGAGATCCTCTTCAACACCACCAGCCGTAGTGACAATAGCAGACACATGCCCGTGCTGGACAAGGTAGCGTATAGTTTCGCGAAGACCCGAAGATATCAAATTTGACGTGTAGCCCAAAAATATCGTAGTTGTGTTCTGCGTTTCAGGGTCTCTCCATGCCCTCTAGCTCAGTCAGTTTCAAAGTAATAAAGTACCAGAGTTATCTCCAACCATATCATTGACAATCTGAACAGCTTTCGACACTGCACTTGCTTGAAAGCCCATAGTCGCCATTCCGGCAACCAATTCCGAGACGGTAATGTCTCGTTCTCTGAATTTATCAAACTCGATTCCTTTGACCTCTTGCGCCCCATCTGGGACTGGGTCCGAAGGCTTGAGGACGGCATCGGTGGCATGACTCGGTGCTCCGGTATGAGGTCCAACCCCGTTGGTTTCTTGAACCATCTGAGCCGGTCTTATGGCCGCCGACACAACGCACAACAATCTTACTACGTGGCGTGCACAGCACAAAACAGACTCTAAAACCTTGAACAAGCTAAACGTTGCGCATTGACTGACGTGCTTAAGCAGAATCACACAAGAAAAAGTTGGTCGGGCAATATGGAAACAGTGGGAAAATCTGCCACAACTTTCACAAAGAGTAATCTGAGTCACTGCCTCTGCTTCTTGCTTGGTTGCAATCTCTAACGAACCTGAAATAGCCAATGACTCAAATTTAAATCCGCGAAGGTGATGGGTGGTTCAGAGACTGAGACTGTTCACAGAATCTATAGGATATTTGAGAGAGGACTGTCCTGTTGGAAAGGACCCTCCGCACTACCACGATACGCCATTTCCAAAAGAGCCTAGCTTCGAACCATGTGTACCTGACTGACATGGGTCCCCTGTACGTCACCGATTGGTGCTGGCGCCATCATAACTCTAAATCGGTATCCAATGAAACCGTTTTGCTCATGCTCGACGGGAGCCGCTTTGAACAGACCATCGTTCCACGAAACCAGACCTTGACCTTGAGCCCTCCTCACTTGACGCTCGATCCATCCACGAAAACAACACAGTAAAATCCAAACATATCGCACGCCTTTGAGCCCATTTTTCTTCATTAGCAACTTTGAGGCAGCATCACATATTGATCGTTAGCAACCTGCACCTGCATCTTCATCTTGCAACACCCCCATAGTTGGATGCTGTTGGTGGTCATCGTTGACTCAAAAGAATAATCCTAAGATAACGCCATTTGAACTTTGCCAGGCTTTGACCACGGTCGCTAAAAATCTCGTGAAGAATTGCCGCACACACAGGGTTTGACAATGTCCTATGTCTTCACGTATTCCCCCTTCAAGTTTAAATGAATCTCGGTATACGCCGAGAGACCGATCGCAGCAAAGATTCGACAGGCACTCCTCAGCACCTTATGGTGGCGGGCCTTTGGCGCCACGAATCTCTGACCCGGGCTATCGACCCTCAGATACTCACGGATACTCGGGACCCGGTCGCGGTCTTCCGCGTGAACCACCAAGAGGCCCAAAGGCCCTGATAGATGGACCAAGGCTAGGTGGGTCATATTCAAGGGGCCGGGGTTTTGGAGGTCGCGGTGACCGGGACTATCGCGACGTCAGAGATGCACCGGGTTCGGGCAGAGGAAGGGAGCGCGACTGGGGCGGAAGAGATACTTTTGAGAACAGAGAGCGACGACCTTCACCAACTGGCCGCAATCGTTCCAGATCACCTGCACTTCGAGACCATAGAGATCCACGAGATTTTTCGTCAAGAGATACTGAACAGAGTCGGATCAGGAGAGGATCGAGAGATGGGCCACTGTCAGCATCGTCTTCGATCTCAGAAATTCAACCGTCCACTTATCGTGGCCGGGGAGGGTATCGCGGACGAGCTAGAGGAGATTGGGATCACAACAGGAGAGGCAGAGGAGGCTTCCATGAGGAGCGAGAAGCCATTCGCCCTAGAAGCCGCTCACACGACCGTACACGGGACTGGAACCGAGAGCGAGATCAGGAAACAACCAGACGCGATGATGACACAAGAAAGGATTGGGACGCTCGAGATCGTGAATCTGATCGTTACGGAAAGGACCAACCTTACCGTCCAGACTCAAGGAATTCTACAAGCACCCAAATAAGCCCTTTGACTCCTCATCCCATCTCGGTGGTGTCGTCTTACCAGATAAATACAGAGCGCTTCGCGCACAATTCTCGGGCCTTTAGCGCAGAATCAGGCCGACGAGTATCGGAAGCGCTTGGGGCTTCAGATCCTCTGCGAGACGTAGAACGACCAGATCCAGCCCTTTCACGCCCTGGCAGGGACCGCCCGGGACCTGGCACTGTATCACCTCCACCGCAAGCACCGCAAGTGCCCGCGTTTGGTTCGATAGCCTATCGGACGCCCTCTAATGATCAAATCTCCACAGCGAGTCGGGACCACAACAGAATTGGGGGTCAGCCATGGTCCGGACCGCAGAATGCAACCAGAGACATGCCTTCTGGATCAAAAGCCGAAGTCTTAAGCAAGGCGCCTACAGGCCCAAAAGCAGGGCTAAAGGTGGAGACGTCGCCAATAGCCGATAGCGCAGCATTAAGTCGTCGAACGTATAATGACGATAGGGCCAATTATGGGAGTGCAAATCTTATGGTTATGAGTCCCACTACTACAGCGGCTCAACCCGAACATGATTCACCTGTACTTCAAACCTCCGGGCAACACCGTGAGGCTCCCGACGTCCATGCTACTATGAGGGCACGACCTAGTCCGGAGTCGCAAACAGCGGGGAACCCGGGCTCTATACAATTGACGCACGCCTTTGGTTATAAGACGGTTGAAGACCGTCAGATTAATGTGAAGTCAAGCCTCAGCTCTGCCACCCCTTTTAAGCCAACAATTCACGAGACTCCAACTCAGGCTTCCCCTGCTGCGAAGATTCCGACGGGACCGAAGGCCGAACGAAGTGCGCCTCCAAGTAGGCAGATAGTCGCTCCTTCAGCCCGAGCATCTCCCCTTAAACCTGCCAATGTTCCACCGCGGCAGCCTCGCAATAGCAATTGGAAATGGGTACGGCCAGGCCTTGCTCAACATACACCGCGTGGTCCCTCGATTATGAATACTGTGCCAACGAAGAGAGACTTCGTTAGCGAAGATAGATCGAGAGCGACTCCCACGGACTCTGGCTCACGGTTTTCAGAGGTTCCGGAAGGGCCGCGAGTTAGACTTCACGTAAAAGCTGGCCAAAGTGATCGAAAGATCGGACGAACCCCCGAAACGGACCAAGCCATGTCTGATTTGGATGCCCGAGAAGAGCGATCTCGCTACTGTGGCGAGGAGAAAATGGACGTCGATGATGGCTTTCAGCAGCCCAATGCAAACAATCAACCGCCCGAGATAAGAAAGAGCCCTGACTCGGATGATGTTGGCATGGAAGAGGGTGTAATGGAATTGGATGAAGCAGATATATTAGAAGCTGAGCAAAAGTTCGAACAGCAGATACAGGCTCTGGAGTCGAAAAGGCCAGCAACGCCTCGGCGACATCCAATCTTATTGCGACTGTTGGAGGAGTGTGACGCCTTAGCCAGTGCAGCCGAGGATATCGCCAAACAGGCTAATGACACGCCAGAGGAAAATGCAAGCCTTGGTCCTATGCCACTGGGACTCCCTTCGCCGAAACTGGAGGAGCCTGAAAAGTTGCGTTTCGAAGAAGAGACTCTCTTTCCCATGCTTCCAGCGAAGACTCGTCGCCCAACGCCACCTGTTGAGAATCTTCCGTTCTTAATTTCGGGATTGCCGACCCCTTTCTCAGAACTAGAAGACTTACAGGAACAAATAGACCAACATGAGCTGATCAAAGCTCGTATTGTGGAGGATCTTTTGGATCAACGGCAACGCATCAAAACTGAGAACAACTATATCATAGACCAATATGCTGCAGATTACCGACGATGGAGAATAGAGGTTGAAACTACAGAGGCCCAGGACAAATCCAACACTAGCACCATGCTTGAGCCAAACTCGCCAACGCTTGCCACGGTGTCTTCGACAACGTCTGCATCGAACGTCGGAGGCAGACGAGCGGCGAAAAATGCAACCGATTTGGATATCGCGAACGTTATAAAGGAGTCGGCACTGATTGCAGAAAAAGACGAAGAGAGACGTAACCGTGAACGGAACTTACAAGCAAAAGATCTCTTCAATCCCGAAAAAGAAGCCAATGTTCCGGATATGCTCGACCGCTTTGAACGAAAAGCATGCTTGTTCAATGATACGAATCATCTTATTGATAGCGAGCTAGTGCTTGACACCCTTGTATTCATACCGAAACAGGATGACTTTACATCCGAAGAGCATGAAGCGTTCCTGGACAGTTATCTGACCAACCCCAAGAAATGGGGAATTATCGCGGAGGCTCTTCCCGGAAGAGATTATCAAGATTGCGTCCTACATTATTATCATACAAAGGCCGAAGCGTTATATAAAGAGAGAGAAAAGGCTTTTGCAAGGATTGCCAAGAAGGGACGGAAAGGCGGCCGTGGTCTCCAGGGCCGTCCGAAATCGAATGCATTGATGCCTTACGATGGTACTGTCGAGTATGACACTCCTCAAATCCCAGTAACAGACACCGGGCGGCCTAGACGTGCAGCGGCGCCAACTTTTGGAGATGCCACAGATCCTGAGCCATCAACACCCGCAGCAACTCCTGCGCGCCGTAACATCACCGGAAATAAGGGCGATCCCAACGGTGACTCTTCCGAGAGACCGACCAACAAGCGCACCAGGACTGCTCCTGTAAAAGAAAAGGGGGCGAAAAGAGGGAGGGTTCCAATACTTGCTGCTGCTCCAGGCCCTTCCCCGCAAAAGGCGGATAAAGAAATTGCAAGGGGTCAAAGTAAAGAGCCAAAGCTTGAAAGTGAACAGCGAATTGAAGAGATTGAGGGAGCGCAATTACTTGCTGGCCTCCATAGTAGTCAGACGGTGAACTTGCCTATGGGTCAGCCAGCGTCAAATGAGACGTGGCTCGGAGTCCAGCCAGCCATTTTGAGTGTGCCAATCCCAAGCCAGAAGCCGCAGCAGCAACAGCCGCAACAGCAGACAATTCTGGAACAACCGCAGCAACCACCACAACTATCAAGGGGATCCGCCACGACAACCTCAAGCTATTGGTCTGTTCCGGAGCAGACAGATTTCCAGAACCTTATCCACCATTTTGGCACAGATTTCCAGGCAATTGCCAATACTATGAAATCTAAGACACCAACTATGGTATATATATTCCTCTTAAAGTCCGAGGTGGTACAGACGTAGTGCTAATAACTTCTCACTTAGGTCAAAAATTATTACCACCGCGTTATTGAGCGCGATGATACTAAAGCGGTTGAGAAAGCTGCACAGATTGCCGACCAGAAAATTCGAAACGGCGAAGACATGGGTCCTCCACCTATGCCAACTATCATTCCAAAACGGCGCTACGATACCACTCCACAGATAGCCGCTCAACGGCCGTTGGCTCCCAGTGTTGATGGTATGGAGATCGAGGGCGAGTCTCCACGACTTCAACCAACAAAGTCGACCCAATACTCTCCACCGCAGTATAGTCAACCCCCCGCGAAATTCCCCACACTGGCTCAGGCTGAGCCAATATCGTTACCCACTTCGTCGCAGGCATCCCCTGAAAGCGTTATTAAAAGTGTTATTACTCCAACGGCTCGCACGCTCGGACCAGTTCAACGGACTTCACAGCATTTGCAAGGGCCTCGAGTTGGCTTTTTCGCAGAAGAGCGCTCTAGACCTATCCTTCAAGCTCAGCCGGCAGCGCCGCCGCCGCAGCAGCAGCAGCTTCAGCATCAGCATCAGCATCAAGTACGACTGCAAGCACAACCAGAAGCGCAGCACCAGCAACATCAAATCCATCTGAATCAGCAGGATTTCGAAGACGTGTTGCGAATCCAAAGTCAAGCCCGGCTAAAGGAGGCTCGTCAGTCCCAGCAAGCGACATCGCGGCATCAACTAACGGTGCGTACTCAGCAAATCCAAGAACAACCCACATCGAGTCAGCATCAGCCTTCAACGTCTTCGCCTCAAATTCGCATTGCGCCATCACAGCCTGTAGAAGCTGAGATTAGACCACGAACTTCGGGTCAGCTTTTACAGCAAATGCCACAAAAACAGCCTCAACAGTACGAGCCACCACAACAGCACCAGCGGGTCGATTCGCCTTCATTGGTGCGGCGCATAGACACGTATGGCCAACTTCAGAGCCGAACCGCTACTCTACAATCACCAGCAAGCGCAAGATTACCTTTTACGGTCTCCCCTCAAGAAGATTCTACCCGCCCGAGCTCAGTGCCAGCATCTGCAGTATTGCAACAAGCCCCGCGTCCTCCTCCAGCACCCCCGAAGAAGTCAAGTATTATGGATATTTTGAACGCCGAGCCGGCCGAACCTCATCCCCGGAAAAGACTAAGCGGTCAGCGCCCCGCTGCTCCCACGCCGCCTCCTCAATCTCCAGCGACCATAACGCAGATGTATCCACAACCAAGTCAGACTTTGCAACAAATCCATAGGCGTGCCACACCTACCGAACCAGCTCATCACCTGCAGCAACACCACCGCCCACCACCGCCCAGCCAGCCACCTCAGCAACACCCGCAACATCAGCAGCCACCTCAGCCTCAACCTCGTGAGATCACGAGCAGCTGGGCTACGGCGCCCTCCCGCTCCCTTTTCGAACAACAACGCTCGTCCTTTCAGTCCCAAACCACTAACTCTCCCCAACTCCAAACATCATTCACCCCGCTCTCTTCCCGCCCAGCCTTTCAACCCATCCAACGCAACCACACGCCTCCGCCACCATTCTCTCATTCACGCGCCCCATCGCACACAAGCGTGCCCTCTCAACACCAACAACCCCAACTACAACCGCCTCCACCTCAACAGTCGATACAACCAACTCCTCCCATCAAGCCAAATCCTTACTCCCAGGGACATCCGCCTTACCAATCTCTGCACTCCCAACAAGCCCAACACCATCATCTGCAACCATCACCACGCGAGCCCCAACCTCAACCTCTCCAACAAATGCCGCTGCAGCAACGACCTCCACAAGCCCAAGCCCAACCCCAAGCTCAAGAACACAGCCAAGGTTACCACCATCGGCATCAATTCCACCGCCAAAACGAAGCCATGCGTCAGCATGAACAACAACAACAACAACAACAACAACAACAACAACAACAACAACAACAACAACAACAACAACAACAACAACAACAACAACAACAACAACAACAACAACAACAACAACAACAACAACAACAACAACA